>Ga0302326_10010765_pt1 | contig 19766 bp, 18 predicted proteins | sample Palsa_T0_3_FD_202264 | JGI IMG/M metagenome (GOLD analysis project Ga0302326, IMG submission 202264) | Peat permafrost microbial communities from Stordalen Mire near Abisko, Sweden - Palsa_T0_3 | ecosystem: Environmental > Terrestrial > Soil > Palsa > Peat permafrost | place: Sweden: Abisko...
GCGCCGGCAATCCACATCGCCATCGCGGCGGCGCCACGCTTGACGTCCGAACGAATGCGCGGCCGGTCACGGCGAAAGCGTAAGTCGAGCTTCTTCTCCGTGCGGTCGAGCCACACGCGGAGGGTCGCGAGCTTTCGCGGTGGCGTGAGTTCGAGCAACTGAATGTGCCCGTCTCCGTCCACGTCGGCGACTGCTCCGGGTTTGCCGTTGGCCTTCCCGTAGTGGAACCACTGGCCCTCGAGACAGAGACCGACAACCCAATGCCACGGCCTGAGGTTCAGCGTGAAGCGTGGCGTGACCAAGTCCCAGACGGGACCCGGGATGTCACCGGTTGTCGCGAGCTCCACGTGAATCTTCCAGAGCGGTCGCAAGCGCGCAACGTCGAGGCCGACGCTCCTCACCCACGCGAGCGGTTCATCCATCAGGACACATACTCAGGAGAGCATCGGTCGGGACGCGCACGAGCTGCGCGCTCGATTTGCCCGATGACTTCATCGCGCAGTCGACCAGATACGTACCCACGCGCAGTCCGATCCAGCGTCGTCCATCCGGGTGTCGATAGAGCCATATGGCGGGCGGCGCGTCGTCGGGCAAGCTCAACACCTCATGAGCCCAAAGAGAGACGTCCGCTGGATACCGCCCCCAAGGCGGTGAGGCGCCGCCGAAGTCGCGCTCGAAGGCCGTCCCGAGGCCCTCGCGGATGACGTCGTCCTTGAGCCTCCTGTCGTCGATGATGGCTCCACGCACCAAGTGGCTGAGCTCGTGAAAGAGTGTGGGCCGCAGCTGCGCGCGCGCGATCGCGGCGACGCCTTCCTTTCGGCTCGCGTCGACTTGCCATGCCACGACGTTCGGTTGGCGGGTCGTGGCGGTCTCACCCGTCTCGGGAATCACGGCCGTGCTCGTGCGAACCTCGACGATGATCTTGGAAGGCAGATCGGGCAAGAGACGCCGCACCTCGGGGATGGTTCGTTCGGCCACGTCCTCGATCGCGCGCCGCTCTTCGCGCGAGAAAACGTGCGCGTCGTTCGGCTCGTACTCGACCGTCGTCTCCTTCGTCTTCGACCGACACGCAAGAAGCGCGAACGCGGACGTCAGTAAGGCGATCGTCACTACTGCTTGAGCCTCTTCGCGCGTGGTGTTCTTCATCGTAGCACCCATTCGCAACACCCGTGCCTCACGTCGTGGTTGCAGGCGTGGAGGCATTGGGCTCTTCTCCGCATATGTTCCAATCGGTTCGTCGCGTTCTTTTCGTCTCCGTGCTCCTGACGGCCGCTTGTGGCGGCACCAAATACATGGCGCCCCCGGCGGACCCCTCGCTCCTCGCGCAGCCCGAAGCGCCCGCGGACGTGCGCGCCGCCATCGTGCTCGCCCTCGCCGACCGCAAGTTCAAGACGGAGGGCGAACAAGAGAACCGCATCGTTGCCCACTACTCCCGCAAAGACGCTGGGATACGCGTTGTCGTCGACTACGACGGCAGCCGCTACACGGTTCATCTTCTCGCGTCCCACGGCTACAAGACGAAGAACGAGGGCGGCCAGGTGGTGGTGGAGAAGCGCGTCGCGTCGGCCATCAAGGCCCTCAACGCTGCGATCGATCGTGAGCTCGCTCTCCCCGCGAAGGAGCGCGCCGAGGCGGAGAAGAAACAGCGGGAGTACGACCTTCAGATGCAAGCGCTGCAGACCTCGCAGGCGCAGGCCGAAGCGCAGGTGGCGAACGCGCAGCAGCAGCCTCCACCGGATCAAGGGCAAGGCGGCGATGACAGTGCGCAAGAGCCGACGGGTGGGCCGGTCTGGGATGCGACGTTTCAGGTGTCGGTTCCCGTGCCACAGATTCAGGTGCGCGCGTCGGCGTATTCGGGCAGCTGCTGCATCAACGGCACCAAGTACAGCTGCCCCAATCAGGCGACGTTCCAGGCGTGCTCCCAAATGAATCCGTCCGGGTGCTCACCCGCGGGCAGCTGCCACTAAATCAGCGGGGAGAACGATGGAAACGACGCTTCGTACGCTGCACTCAGGTCCGGCGCTTGGCCGCGCTTGCGCGCCGCTTTGGGATGGTCGTTCGTTTTGGGTCGTCGTCTTCGAGTCAGGCTTCTCCGATCCGCCGCGACCGGTAGGGCTCTGGCGAAGCGACGACGAGGGAGCGAGCTTCGTGTTGGTGTGCGCAGGCGCTGACGTCTTGCCCAACGCCGTCCAGCCGATGGCGGTGACGCTCGTGGCCACCGCGCCCGGCGAGGTCCACCTCTTGACCGAAGGTCCGAAAGAGACCGCGTACCACGCTGCCTTCGACGGCAAGCGCTTCGTCGCGCAGCCCTCGCCGCCCTTCCCGTTCGACCACGCGTGTCGCAACGCCGTCGCCGTGGACCCCGAACGTCGCACCATCCTCGTTGCGTGCCGCGCCGAGCTCGCGCTCTACGAGCACGCGCGTGGCGCCTGGCGCAAGGTCGGCACGCTCGAGTCCCCTGACAATTACAAATATTACTTCCGCGCGGCGATGACGTGGGACGCCGTTCGCAAGGCGATCGTCATCGTGCACAAGGGCAACGACGTCAACGCCATGAGCGACGCGCTCACGTGGGATGGCAAGACGCTCTCGAAGCTTCCGGCATCTCCGATCAAACCAACCGTCAGCGAAGACAACGTCGTGGGTGTACCCCACCCGAGCACGGGCCGCGCCCTCTTCCTCGGCCAGGGCTTCTCCGGCTGGACGCTCGGCAAAACCAAGTTCGAGCCTCTGCCCGACCCAGGCGCGGCGCTCGGCCGGCATACCCACGTCAGCACCGGCCCCTATGGCATCGTGCTCTGGAACCGCGACCGGCAATGCTGGGACGGAAAGAAGTGGACGACGATCGCCAATCCTTTCGACGGGTGGCGCGGGGAGCTCGACGGCTCGAGCGTCTACACGGGCACGGAAAAACACCCGAAACGGACCGAGGTCGCGTGCGCCTGGGACGCCGAAAGCGAGAGGCTCATCGTCGCCGGGGGCTTGCAGCAACCCTTTCTGAAGATGACGCCCGCGCGCGATACGTGGGAGTGGACGAAGAAGCAGGGCTGGAAGGAGCTCAAGACCAAGGGCCGTCCGCTGGCGCGCTGCGGGGGTCTCGCCACATTCGCGCGCGGAACGATGATCGTGACCGCGGGGAGCAAGGCGACACGAGACCGCGATCCGATCGGCACGACCGAGGAGCTCGCGAACGGACGGTGGGAGGCTTTTCCGGACTCTTTCCGTGGTGGGGCACGGCCTTCCGAGCTTCGAACGATCGCGGCGGATCCGAAGTCGGGTGCCGTGTTCGGTGTGTCGGTCGATGCGAGCGACGTGCACGTCTGGGCGTACAGCGGTGGTGGCCGTTGGTCGCACGGCCTCGTTCTCACAGCCGAGGGCAAACCCGGGCTCGAAGACGTCAAGTTCGCGTTCGACGCACGAGGTCGCCGCTTGCTGGCCAAAGGCAACTTGAAGGATGTTGCGGCGACGGCCGCGATTCTCGGCGCGAGCTTGGGCGAGTGGCTCGACTCGCTTCCGTCTCGATCGGCTGCAAAGGCAGCACCCACGGCGAAGCCCGCAGCGCCGCCATCGGCCCCCGAGCGCTACCTCGTGTACCGCGAGGCAGGCCTCGGCAAGTACTGGTTCGCCACTTTAGCCGGCAAGAAGTGGACGGCGAAGTGGGGGAAGCGCGGGAGCACGGGCCAATCGAAGGCGTCCACGTTTCCTACGCCCGAGAAAGCGCGTGCTGACTTCGAAAAGACCGTGCGCAAGAAGCTCGACGAAGGGTACGTCGACTCGGAGCGTGGAGCGTCCATCGCCACGATCGCGCAGCGTCCCGCCTTCACGCTGGCAGTCACGAAGAAGCCCTCGGGTATCGACCGCATCGGTGGTCCTTCGCCGACGGCTTCGCCCAAGTGCAAGGGATGTGGCAAGCCCATGGAGCTTGTCGCGACGTTCGCCGCCGACGCCGAGCGTCTCCCGCTCGATGGCAAGGCGCTCGCGATCTTCATGTGCGAGGGCGTGGGCGACCGCTGCAAGACATGGGACCCGAACGCCGGTGCAAACGCAGCGCTCCTGCTTCCCAAAGCGCCCACCGCCGTGAGCGAGGGACAAGGCGCCCGCTTCACGCGGACGATGGAGATGGATCGCAAGGCGGAGGGGCTCGAGGCCGAGTCTCCCGGGGGCTCGAAGCTCGGCGGATATCCGACGTGGATGCAAGACCCCGAGCCGCCAACATGCGCGAAGTGCAAGGCGCCCATGAGGTTCGCGCTCCAGCTCGACGCCGATGACGTTGGCGCGAACTTCGGCGACTCGGGCATCGGCTACGCGTTCACGTGTCCCCATGGCGCGAAGTTCCTCTGGCAAGGGGCGTGAGTGCGTGGAGAAGCTGCATCACCCACGGTTCATCAACCTCGGAACGGCGATGGCGGTGGGTGTCGTCGTCGTGACGGCCGCCGTGAGTGCAGTCCTCCAGGGTCCGCAAAATGCCCGCACCCCGGTGATCGTTGCGAGTGCGCTTGCCCTCGTTGGACTGACCGCGGGAATGGGCTGGGCGGAGGCCCAAGCGTCGCCTTGGGCTTTACGGGCGCTCTTCGCCGTTCTCCTCGGATTGGGTGGTTATCTCATCGCTGTAAGCGACATCACGGCGCTGCTCGTGGTCATGCCGATCATCAGCATGGCGGTCCTCTACCAGTCGACGCTTTGGGGGGTGCTCGTCACGGCTGCGTACACGTTGGAGGTGGGGTGGCTCCTACGCGACCGCGGTTCTGCTGCCATCGTCCAGGCGAGCGCGGGGTTCGTCGCTGCGGGGGCCTTCGTCGTGGTTTTTTCCCGGTTGATGCGGCGTGAGCGGCAAGCGCGTGACTCCGTCGAGCTGCTCGCCGCCCAGCTCGAGAACGCGAACACGCGCCTCGCCGAGTACGCGACGCAAATCGAAGACCTCGCGACCACCAAGGAACGCAACCGGCTCGCGCGCGAGATCCATGACAGCCTTGGCCACTTTCTCACGGTCGTCCACGTTCAGATCGAGGCGGCAAAGACGCACTTGACCAAGAGCCCGGCGCTCGCGGCCGACTGCCTCGCATCCGCGCAGAAGCTCACCGACGAGGGCCTGGCGGACGTGAGGCGGTCGGTCGCGTTGCTTCGCGCGGCGCCGACGGAATCGAAGCCACTCACCGAGGCCGTGACGAGGCTCGTCGACGAGTGCCGGGCTTCTGGGCTCGAGGCGGACTTGGTGGTCTCCGGCTCCCCGAGGCCGCTCGCTGCTCCAATCGAGTTTGCGCTCTATCGTGCCGTGCAAGAGGCGCTCACGAACGTTCGCAAGCATGCCCGCGCCCAGCGTGCCAAGCTCGAGCTCGCGTATGACGACAGCGCCGTTTTGCTTTGTGTTCGGGACGACGGCGTCGGGGCCGCGGGCTATGGCGGAGGGTTCGGCTTGCTCGGTATGCGAGAGCGCGTGCAGCTCGTGGGCGGGACGGTCAAGATAGTGACCGCCGTCGGCGACGGGTTCGCCATCGAAGTGCGCGTGCCGGCATGAACAAGGTCATCCGCGTCGTCATCGTCGACGACCAGCCGCTCTTTCGCGAGGGGCTCCGAATGCTCCTCCAGGCGAGCGACGAATTGTCCGTGGTGGGAGAGGCGGCGGATGGGCAAGAAGCGGTGCGCGTCGCACAAACGAATCGCGCCGACGTCGTCCTCATGGACATGAAGATGCCCGTGCTCGATGGTGTGGCAGCCACGAAGCGGCTGCGCGCCACGATGCCCGATTGCCACGTCGTCGCGCTCACCACCTTCGACGATGACGAGTACGTGTTCGAAGCGCTCCGCGCGGGAGCCGTGGGCTACCTCTTGAAGGACGCGCCCTCCGCGCGCCTGGTGGAGGCGATTCGCGCGGCCGCGCGTGGTGAGTCGTTCTTGCAACCGTCGATCGCGTCGAAGGTGGTCGCCGAGTTCTCGCGCCTCGCCGAGCGAAACTCAGGCACGGTAGCCGCGACCTCGAGCCCGCTGTCGGAGCGTGAGGCAGAGGTGTTGAGGCTCGTGGCCCGCGGCGCATCGAACAAGGAGATCGCTACGGCGCTCTTCGTCGCCGAGGGCACCGTGAAGAACCACGTGACGAACATCCTCGTGAAGCTGAAAGTGACCGACCGAACGCAAGCCGCCTTGCGCGCCCGGGAGCTCGGTCTGCTGTAAAAATGGACGGGCGCGATTCGGGGCAGCACGCGCTCGCTCATTGTGAAAGGTCATGGTCGGACCATGACCTCTGATCGTGACCTCTGGGCCATGGCGAGGACGCTCGCCGATTTGCATGGTGCGTGCGCGGCCGGCCAACGACCCCTTCAGGAGAAAACCATGCACCGTATTCTTTGTCTCGTCGCTGCTTCTGCCATGTTCGGCGGCTGTAGCTCCTCCACTCCCACGTCGGCGGACGCCGCGGCCGATGCGCCCGGCGACGTTTCGGACGCGCAGCACGCGATCACTGCGACGATCGGCCTCACGACCGACCCCGACGGGCAGCACGTCACGTTCGGCACACAGAACGGGTCGACGGTCTCGCTGCTCGCGAGCGACCTCGCCGGCAAGACCGTCTACTGGGCGACCACCGAGGGCGGCGTACCGCTCTCCAATGCGCCAATGGCCATCGATCAGGCCATCACGACGCTCGGTGCGGACCTCACGACCACGTTCACGACCGCGCCGCACTACGCCGACGGACCCTACGAAGTCTCGTGCGTCATCTCGGTGACCGGGACGCCGCCGCCAAACATCCCAGCCTCGGGTGACCTCGCCGCGTTCGACAACTCGACACCTCCTGCTGGTCAGCCGCCGCCCACGGGGCAATCGGTGCGCTTCACGGTCGCCGGTGCGGACGCCACGAAAACGCTCACGAACCAATACTTCATTCGGTTTGGGAGCCCCGCGAGCGACGCAGGCGACCAATGACACGTGGCTTTTGGCTGTTGGCGGCGCTGGCGTGTAGCTCGCCCGCGCCGACCAACAGCGAGGCCGGCACAGACGCGGGGCTCCGCATTCCAGAGCTTGGCCCCGTGCCAGCTCTCCCAACGTTTGCGGATGACCCCATCACCCCCGCGAAGATGCAGCTCGGCAACGATCTCTTCTTCGATGCGCGGCTCTCGGGCAGCGGTCACACGAGCTGCAACGCGTGTCACATCCCTCTCACGAGCTTCCAGGACAACCTTCCTCTGTCGACGCCTGACAGGTCCTACCCGAGCGACTCGCCGACTCTCACGCGCAGCACCCTCTCGTTTCTCAACATCGTGTACGCGCCGATCTTCCGTTGGGAGGGCTCCTTCACCGACCTCGTGCAGGTCATGGCGTTCCCGTTCGCCGAGCCAAACATGAACGTTGCGGAGCTCGCGCCCAGCGATCCATCCACCGACATCCCGACTGCGCAGCAAGCGCTCTACACGAAGCTCACCACCGAGCTCACGGGCTATCGTGCGGTCTACCAGGCTGCGTTCGGCGAGGACATCATGACGCTCGCCCCCGCCGACGTGTGGACGCTGACCGGAAGAGCGCTTCGGGTCTTCGCCACTCAGGCGATCTCACGTGACGCTCCGTTCGACCGATGGAACGCCGGGGACGACACGGCACTGAACGCTTCGGCGCTCCGCGGCCTCGCGCTCTTTCAAGGCGCAGGCCGATGCATCGGGTGCCACAGCGGTCCGTTTTTCACCGACTTCGGGTTTCACAACCTCTCGACGTCGCCTCCAGGTCCCGATGGCACGCGCGCCGACGAGGGCCACTACGACGTAACGGGTTTGCAGGCCGATCGCGGAACGTTTCTCACGCCCACGCTGCGCCAGGCCTACGACACATCTCCGTACTTCCACGACGGAAGTGCGGCTGGGCTCGCCTCGGTGCTCCAGCACCTCTCGAGCCCCGCGGTCACCGTGGATCCCAACCACGACCCGCTCTTCGACACGCCTCTCGCGCTCAGCGACGACGACATGACCGATCTCATCTCGTTCATCCAGTCATTGCGCGGTCAGCCCCTCGCTCCGATCAACCCGCCGACCACCTTTCCCTAGCCGTGAGCGGGTGGGGGGCACGGATGAAGGTCGCCGCCCATAGGTAGAGGGACCACAGCCCCATCCACGAACCATATGCCGTGGCTTGCTTCTCGAGCGTGGCGCGGGTCGCGCGCGGGTAGGTTTGGCGTGCGGCGGTCACGAACTTGGGGCCCCACGGGAGGGCGATGGCTCGGCCGAGGCCGCGGTAGAGGACGAAGGCCGCCGTGAAGTCGCCGACGCCGTGGATCGCGTGGAGCCACGCGTCCACCTCGGACAGCGGTCCTTCGCGCAGAAAGCGCTCGTCGACCTTCGAGAACGCTCGCGACACGGCCCACACCGCGCGCGCCTTTCGTTCATTTCCGAGCGTGGCTTGGAGCTCCGCGAGCGTGGCCTTCGCGAGGGTCGCTGCCTCGGGGAACGCGTCGCACCCACGAGCTCCCCATCGCGCGATGATCGCCGCTTTCATCGCGCGGGCCTGCGCCAGCTGGATGCGCTGATTGATGACGCCCCAGCACGCTGCCTCGAAGGGCGTCGCGAACTTCGGCTGATGAAGCCCGCGGAGCCGCTCGGCGACAGGCGCGAACGCGCTGTCCTGCTTGGCGATAGCGTAGAAGCCCTCGAGATCGTCCTCTGCGCTCGTAAACGCGGAGGCGCGCGCGCAGATGGCTTGCTCGCTCTTGGGGTCGATCGCGCGAGGGGACGCGATGCGGCACGCGAGCCCCATCGGCCTCTGCCTCATCGTCACGGTGAACGGTTGCCCGCAGATGATCCACGACTTCGTGAGGGCGCCTCGCTCGATACGCTGCTCGCCCGCCATGGGTCCAAAGCCCCGCAAGAACTCGAGCGAGAGACCAAAGTTGAATGGGTTACGGACGGGGATGACCGCTTCGCGAATGAACATGGGGCTGTCTCCAGCGCCGAAACATGCGCGCACGCTGCGACAGCCTGATGTCAGGTTTCTCTCGACCCGCGGCGTTGATGTAGTAGCCACGGAGGAAACCATGAGCGATCAGCCTTCGTACACTCCTCCGAAAGTCTGGACCTGGGAGAAAGGCAGTGGCGGCACATTTGCCAGCATCAACCGACCCATCGCTGGGCCCACGCACGACAAAGAGCTTCCCGTCGGGCGTCACCCGTTGCAGCTCTATTCGCTCGCGACTCCGAACGGCGTCAAGGTGACTGTCATGCTCGAGGAGCTTCTCGCCGCCGGGCACAGCGGCGCCGAGTACGATGCGTGGCTCATCAAGATCAACGAGGGCGATCAGTTCGGCAGCGGCTTCGTCGCCGTGAACCCCAACTCGAAGATCCCCGCGCTGATGGACCGAAGCGGTAAGCCACCCGTTCGAGTGTTCGAGTCGGGCGCGATCCTGCTCTATCTCGCCGAGAAGTTCGGCGCGTTCTTGCCGACCGATCACACCGCGCGCACGGAGTGCCTCTCGTGGCTCTTCTGGCAGATGGGCGCGACGCCGTATCTCGGCGGCGGCTTCGGCCACTTTTACGCGTATGCACCGACCAAGATCGAATACGCGATCAACCGTTTTGCGATGGAGGTAAAGAGGCAGCTCGATGTGCTCGATCGCCGACTGGGCGAGGCGGCCTATCTCGCAGGAAGCGAATACACCATCGCCGACATCGCGGTGTGGCCGTGGTACGGCGCGCTCGTCAACGGCAAAGTCTACGACGCGGGCGAGTTTCTCTCGGTGCGCGAGTACAAGAACGTCGTCCGCTGGACCGACGCGATCGCGGCGCGGCCCGCCGTGAAGCGTGGGCGAAAGGTCAATCGCATCTTCGGCGAGCCATCCGAGCAGCTGGCCGAGCGCCACGACGCGAGCGATTTCGCCACGCGCTGAGATGTAGCCACGGCCAGCGATGCCCAACGCGACGGTCACCGATCTCTGGGAGCGCCTCGACGCATGGCTGGTCTCACACGCCGATCCTGCTCCGTTCCGTCTCAACCCACCCGCAACGAGTCAGCGCATCGCGCGCGTCGAGTCGGCGCTCGGCCTCGAGCTGCCTGAGGCGCTGCGTGAGTCGCTCGACGTACACGATGGACAAGCACCGGGCGCGCTCCCGCTGTTCGAGCCCGGCGCACTCCGGTCCACCGAGTCGGCAGGGCGACGCGGGCCGAGCTCGGTTACCTCTTCGTGCACCAGGGCACGGTGCTCGTTGTCGTCACCCGCGTCGATGCCAGCGATCCAACCCGCAACGAAGACTTCCCGCTGATCGACGCTGGCAAGACCGACCTGAGATCCGCGGTGAAGCGCGTACTAGACGCGGTGTCTTGCGATCAGGCCCATCGTTGAGACTCAGTCCGACCCTTGTTGTGACATGACGAGCTCGAGCGTCGCGTTCGGTAGCTGCGCGTGATGGACGAACGGCCCGGCGGGCGCTCCATTGAGCGTCACGGACTGCGGAAAGCGCGTGAGGATGCTCGCGAGCGGCGCATCGATGGTGATCGGCCCGGCGGGCGGCGTGAGGACGACGTGCGGCATCAACGGGCTTCCGAGCACGTAGAGGTCCGTGCCAGCGATGGGATAGAGCCCGAGCGACGCGAAGACGTAGAACGCACTCATCGTGCCGCTGTCGTCGTTGCCCGGGAGGCCGCTCGGGCCCTCGGTGTAGCTCGTGATGGTCGTCCACCGAAGCCAGCGGCCAGCGCGTGTCGCGTCACCGACGGCGCCGAACACCCAGCCGCTGAACAAATCCGGCTCGTTCGACGCCCAGTAGTACGGCTCGGGGAGGATCATCGTCTCGCCCGTGCACGCGAACCGCGTGAAGAGCTGCTCCACGCGGCCGAGCAGCACGGGGCGGGTCATCGCCTGTTCGAGGCCCGCGACGTCGAACGGGACCATGAAGTTGTATTGCCAGGCGCTGCCCTCGGTGTACGGCCCGTCCATCGCCGTCGCCTCTTGCGGCACGAGCGCGCCGTCGTTCGACTTCGGAAAGAGGAGGTGCGTCGCCGGGTCGTAGAGCGCGCGCCACGCGTTCTGTGCACGCGACGTGAACGCCGTCGCGGTCGCGTCGTTCATCGCGGCGCCCCAATTGCCGAGGGCTGCGTCGGCCGCCGCGTACTCGAGCGTCATCGACACCGACGAGCTCGTGCCGTCTTCGATCGGTACGTAACCGAGCGTCACCCAATCGGACACGAATGGGCGTCCGCCCTTCGGCAGCGTTGTCGTCGCCTGCGCCTTCGCGAGCGCGTAGCCGCTCGCCGCGTCCCACGATTGAACGCCCTTCACGTACGCGTCCGAGAGCGCGATGGTCGCTCCGTCTCCGATCATGCCGCCCGAGTCCCCAGGGCCGATCGGCCACCGTGGCAGATAACCCGCGTCCTTTCCCATTTGGACCAGGCTCGCCATCATGTCGGCGCTGTCCTCGGGATAGAGCAGCGCCATCAGTGGGTCGAGCGTGCGGTAGGTGTCCCACAGTGAGAAATCGGTGAAGTAGCGGAAGGTCGCGGTGTGAACGTTCCCGTCGATGCCGCGGTAGCTCCCGTCGGTCTCGCTGGCGACCGTCGGCATCAGCGCGGTGTGGTACAGCGCGGTGTAGAACATCTGGCGATCGCGGTCGCTTCGCGCGGTGATTTGTGCGCGCCCGAGCCGCGCCTCCCACGTCGCCGTGGCGGCCGTCCGAGCGGCATCGAACGTCGTGTCCTCGGCGTCGAGGTTCTGCTGGGCATGGGTGACGTCGACGAGCGACACGCCGACATGCGCCTCGACGACGTTCGTCTGGGAGCCGTCGAAGTGAACGTACGCTCCGACGTCGTCACCCGTTTGCGTCGTGCTCGAGTCGGTGAGCACGCCGTCGAGATAAGTCCCGTAGGTCGTGAAGGGCTGCGAGAAGCGAGCGGCGAAGAACAAATCCATCCCACCGAACGCGCTCGAATACTGCCCGACGACGTGCGCGACGCCGCTGACGGTATTGCTCGTGGTGTCGAGGGTGACGGTGCCCGTGGTCACCGTCGTGCCATCCGCGATGAGGTGCCCTGCGTCGACGATGACCGTCTCGTCGCTCATCGTGGGAAACGTGTATCGATGAAACGCGACGTGCGTCGTCGCCGTGAGCTCGACGAGGATGCTCGTGTCGGCGAGCGTGACCGCGTAATAGCCCGGCGACGCGGTCTCGCTGGCGTGCTGAAACTTCGAGCCGTGCCCGCGCGGCGCAGACTTCCCAGCGTCCATCCCGATCGTCGGCATGAGCGCGGTCCCGCCGTAGTCGGCGATGCCCGCCCCGTGCAGGCGGAAATGGCTGAAGCCGTCGATCGTGTCATCGTCGTAGAAATAGCCCGAGCAATGAAGGAATGAGGCGGCGCCGCCGAGGTAAGACGTGTCCGGTCCCGGACGCGCCATGCCGAACGGGACCTGCGCACCGGGATACGCCATTCCGACGGCCCACCCGTCGCCGCCCGTACCGTTGAACGGATCGACCCACTGCACGAGAGGTGTGGGCGTGGCGGTCGCGGGCGAGCTCGAGTCGTCTTGCACGCTGCCGAGCGGATCGCATTCGACGTCGTCTGCGTCGACGCCCATGATGTCCGGAGGTGGAGCAGGAGCGGACGAGCAAGCGAGGACAAGGGCGACCAAGCTCGCGTCCCGTGCTCGAGGCTTCACCCTCTGCATGTTACTGCCTTTTCGGAGCTGTACCGTACCGCCGTGGCTCGCTCAAACGAACAGCGTCGGCACGGCCGATGCACGTACAGCTCTCATGGACACCCACACCACAGAACCCACCAACATCAAGCAAACCGCGTTGGTTCTCAACGCCTGCATCGAGGCCTGCATCGACGGGCAGAAAACCTACGCCCTCGCTGCGGCTGACGTACGCGATCCTCGCCTCAAGGAGATGCTCCAGTGGCACTCTGACCAGCGAGCACGCTACGTACTGCAGATCCAAGGCGTGCTCCAGCGGATGGGCCTCAACCCCGAGAACGAGGGGACAATTCGTGGTGAGGTGCGCCGGCAGTGGATGGAGACACGCCACGGGGTGGAGCTCGTCCACAGCGACTACGCCGTCCTGCGTCAATGTATCCAGGACCAGGAAGCCGCGCTCAGGCGCTTCACCTCCGCGTCGCAACTTGCCACGTCGACGTTACCCGTCGACGTGCGCGTGATGCTCGACGAGCAGTGCGCCAACATCGCCCTTGCGCTGGACGAGACGCGAAGGCGCCTCGACTCGCACTAAACCACCTCACCGACTCAGCGCAGCTCGTCAGTACTTCTTGACGAAGATGGCGGGATTGCCCGACACGCTGCAGGATGAGTAGTAGCCGACCGTCGAAGCCTCCGACGACGTGATGGACGAAATCGCCGTGGACAAGGTCACGAGGTAGAGCGGGTAGATGCTCGCCGTGTAGCCACCCGTAGGGTTGCACGAAAACGTCGTCCCCGAGCCGGGGTACATGTACGTCACACCGTCGACGCCGAAGAAGTTCGTGGCGGTCGTGTTGATGAAGCAGCAGTTGCTGCTCACGAACCCGCTGTCGATGTTGTGCAAGCCTCCATCACGCGTGAAGAGGTAGGCAAACGCCGCGTCGACCTCACCCGATCCGCTGAAGTCGGTGCCCCCGAGCCAGGTGTAGCCGGTGTACGTCTTCGAGTACTGGCCCATCCCGAACTCTTCGTACGTGACGCCGCCGTCGGTCATGTCGCAGTAGACGCCGATGTCCGTCGTCGATGGGTGCGTCGTGTAGACGCCGTCCTTCGCGCCAGCACACAGCGTGAAGTACTCCTTGCAGTTCGCCTCCGCGACTGCGGTGTGCCACGGGGAGGCCGCCGTGCCCGAGCCGAGGAGCGTGCAGCCGCCCGTGATGCATGTTCCGGAGTAGCAGGCCATGCCGCTCCCGCACACGTGCCCGCACGTGCCGCAGTTCTTGTTGTCGCTCTGCGTGTCGGCGCAGTACGGAGGACCGCCATCACCGGGGCAGAGCGTCTGGAGGCTCGCGCACTCGGACGCACACCCGCCGTCGAAGCACGCGACGAAGGTGCCCGTGCACGCCAAGCCACACCCACCGCAGTTGGCGTTGTCGCTCTGGAGGTCCGCGCAGTAGGTTGCGCTGCCGTCGCCACCGCACTGCGTTTGACTCGATGTGCACGCGCCCGTGCACATGCCACCGCTGCACGTCTCGAGCGGGCCGCACGGCGTTTCGCAGGCGCCGCAGTTTTGCTGGTCGGTCTTGAGATCGGCGCAGTACGCGACGCCGCCGTCGGGCGTGCACTTGGTCGCGGGTGACGCGCAGCTCCCCACGCAGTCGCCGCTCGAGCAGACCGTCCCAGCGCCGCAGTGGTGGCCGCAGCCGCCGCAGTTCTCGTTGTCCGACTCGGGGTTCACGCACGTGGGCTTCCCCGCGTCCGCACCGCACATCACGTCACCTGGCGGGCAAACCGCGCTGCACGCCCCGCTCACGCACGCCTGCGCCGCAGGGCAAACCGTGCCGCACGTGCCGCAGTTCTCGGTGTCACGCGTCGTGTCGACGCACGCTTCGTCGCATACGCTCTGGCCGGTGGGGCACGTCGTGGTGCTCGAGCTCGTGCCCGTCGCACACGCTGCCGCGATGGCGACCACACACGCGCACACGAAGACGAACCCGCGTCTAGTCATCGTCCACCACCCGACAAGATAGCGCACTTCGTGTATCGTAGGAACGTGCGGTGGCGCTTCGAGCTCGCTGTGGTTCTAAGCCTCGGCACATTTGGGGAGGCGTGCAACGGGTCATCGACACCCACGTGCCCATCGTCGTCGCAGACGTCCTGTAACGGGGTGTGCGTCGACACCAGGAACGACCAAAATAACTGCGGGCAATGCGGCATGGCCTGCAATCCCACGAGCTTGTGCTCCGCCAGCGTGTGCGCCACGCTCTGCACCAACGGGCAGCAGGCGTGCACGGTGGGTGACGGCGGCATCTGCACGAACCTCCAAAACGACAACGAGCACTGCGGCGCCTGCACGACTGCGTGCGCACCCCTCCAGGTGTGCGCCACGGGCATGTGTCAGGGAGGCTGCCCACCGAACGAGATTGGATGCTTGCCCGACGGCGGTGGCGCGCCGTACTGCGCGAACGACAAGTCCGACAATCAGAACTGCGGTGCCTGTGGCTCCGTATGCGGTCCCGAGCAGGTGTGCGCCGGGGGCATGTGCGCGTCGAACTGCGTCGGCGGCCAGACGCTCTGCACCCCGGATGCAGGGCAGTACTTCTGCGCGAGCACGGGCACCGACAACGCGAACTGCGGGAGCTGCGGTAACCAGTGCGATCCGCTTCAGGTCTGCGCGGGCGGCGTGTGCGCGAACACGTGCTTGTCGACGCAGGTCGAGTGCTATCCGGATGCCGGCACGAGCATCGACGGCGGCCCGCCGCAGCCTTACTGCGCCGACGTGAAGAACGACAACGAGAATTGCGGCTCGTGTGGATACGCCTGCCCGTCGAACTTGCCTCTCTGTTCCGGAGGCATCTGCGTGAGCCTCGGGTAGGTGCAGGTTCAAACGAACAGCGTCGAGGTCGACACCCCGAGCGGGCCGATGCGCATGTACATCCACCGTCCGCAGAGGGACGGGGCTCACGCCGGGATCGTGCTCTTCTCCGAGATCTTCCAGCAGACAGCGCCCATCGCGCGCATGGCCGCGATGATCGCCGGCCACGGGTTCGTCGTCGCGGTGCCGGAGATCTTTCACGAGCTCGAGCCGATGGGCACCGTGCTCCCGTACGACGAGCAGGGCACCGCCGCCGGGAACCGTCACAAGACCGAAAAGGCCGTAGGTGCGTTCGATGACGATGCGCGCAAGGCGATCGACCATCTCCTTTCGCGCGACGACTGCAACGGAGCGATCGGCGCGTTCGGCGTCTGCATCGGCGGGCACCTCGCGTTTCGTTGTGCGTTCGATCCGCGCGTTCGCGCAGCGGCGTGCTTTTACGCGACCGATCTCCACAAAGGGTCGCTCGGCAAAGGCGGAGACGATTCGCTCGCCCGCGCGGGCGACATCCGAGGCGAGCTCATGATGGTGTGGGGGCGGCAGGATCCGCACGTCGACGATGCGGGGCGTCTCGCGATCGAGGCCGCCCTTCGCTCGGCGAAGACGCGATACACGTGGCACGAGCTCAACGCAGCGCACGCGTTCCTCCGCGATGAAGGCCCGCGGTACGATCCCGCGCTCGCGCTCATGTGTCAGCGCATGGCCCTCGACCTCTTCATGCGCATGTGACTAGTCCTCGCGATAAACGGGGTCGGGCCCGTAGAAGTCGTACGCGCCAGTCGGCATGAGTGAGCGGCGGCTCTCGTAGGCGTCGATGAACGTCAGCACCTCGGGGTGGCGCAAGGGAAGCCTCGCGATTTGCTCACGCGTCATGTAAGCAGCTCCACGCGAATGATGGTCGGCTTCGCGCTTGACGGGCGCGTCGAGGCCGCGATAACCGGCGAACACGAAGCGCAAGCGCAGGGTATCGGCGCGCACCTCGTGGTCCATCGCGAGCATCCCGAGGACGCCGATGAGCTGTTTGGCTTCTTCGATGGTCTCCCGCACGACGGCGGCGACCAGGTTTTCGCCGCGCTCGACACGGCCGGCTGGAAGGTAAAACGTACCATCGCGTTCCTCGACCACGAGGTAGCGCGCTGGTGATTCGACGGGGTGAAACGGAACCACGGCGAGGACGAACATCGAGGCTTTCATGCCTGGGATCATGTGTTCGATTGCGATTGCCGTCGATGCAACTTCACGCCACATTCGATGCAACGGTTGCATGAAATTCTCGGGCGACTTGGTGGAGCACGTACGGGCATTCGTCGTCCTGTCTCATGAGCTCGAGGCGCCAGGCGCGGGCGCATTCGAGCGCGCCGCGCGCAAGCTCCACGTCGACACGAGCGTCTTGCGCAGGCGGATCGCCGCGCTGTCCGAGTACGCGGGCGGCGAGCTCGTCGCCGGGCGCGGCCGTGACCTTCGCCTCACACCGCTCGGCCTGCGCACGCGTGCGCTCGCAGGAGAGCTCCTCGACCGTGCCGACGCCATCCGCACGAACGAAGGTCCACCCGAGCGCGTCGTCATCGGATGCACCGGCGCGATTTCGGGTGACCTCCTTCCACCCGTGCTCGCCGCGGCGCTCGCGCGCTCTCCAACGCTGACGATCTCGCTCCGAAGGCTCGGCACCGAGGCCTGCGTCGCGAAGCTCCTCGCTGGTGACGTCGACCTCGGCGTCGTCCGCGGACCGTCCGTCGAGCCTCGGTGGCCGCGCGAGCTCGATTGTGCGCTCGTCGGCCGCGACCGCTTGTGGCTCGCAATGCCATCCAAGCACCCGCTCGCGAGCATGCGCACGGTTCGCTTGCGTGACATCGCGCACGCACCGCTCATCCTTTATGGCGCGACATCAGCGACGAGGCGTCGCGTCATGCGGGAGCTTGCCCCGCTCGGCGGGCGCGTCGTCCTCGAGGTGGAGGGTCGCGCCCCTGCGCTCGTCTACGCGCGGATGGGCGTTGGCGTCGCGTTCTTGTCCGCGCTCGCTGACACGGTCCCGCGCGCGCCGGGTGTCCACGTGCGCGACGTGACGCGCCTCTTCGAGCCCTCCGCGTTCTGGCTCCTCTCTTCGAGGGCCAAGAGCCCGCGCGTCGCGGCGCTCGGCACGGCTCTCCTCGGACGCAGGCGCTAAGTTCGGCTACTGTCGCTCACCCAATGCCCAACCGCCGTTTCCTGTGTGTCCCTCTTCTCTTCACTGCGTGTGGGGCATCGCCCACTCCCCCACCGACTCAGACGCCTCTCGACCATGCACAGGTTAGCGATCAGAAACCCGCGAAGGTCGAAAGGCCACCCGGTCTCGCTGCGTGGCTACACGTCGAGAACCCCCAGCGCCTCGCGGCGTTGATGGATCGCATCGGTCCCGCTGCGGCCGACGCGTCGTGCGCGAAAGGCGACCCACGGGCGTGCCTCGCGCTCGCCGATCCTCGCGCGCCGGTCGACGTCGCGCTCGCGCCGTCCGACGGTCATGATGACGCACAGGCGTCGGCGTTCTCGGTGCAAAGCCTGAGCGCGTTCCGCGCCGCGGCGGACAAGGACTTTCAGGTGACCCAGCCGAGACCCGGGCGCCTCGTGCTCGGCACGAAACCCAAGGCCCCCGAGGCGAAGGCGGCATCGCCCGTCGTTTGCGATGTGAGCGCCGCGGAGGGGTCGGCGCATCGCGTGGTGTGCGGCAACGAGGAGGGAGTCACACGCCTCGGGCCGTGGCTGCTCACGTCACCCCATTTTGGTCGCTCTGAGGCCGCGACAGGCCTTCCCGGTCGCTCTGATGCGATCGCGCGCATGGAGGTCTACAAGGAGCCCCTCGTCGCCTTGGCGGACAAGCGATTGGCAGGCGACACGTCGCTGCAACGCGAGACTCGCCTGCTCGCGCACGACTTTGGTGGTGCGACGCTGGAGCTCACAGGTGACGCAGCCGACGCGCAGATCGCTCTCGACGTCGACGTCCGCATGCAAGACTCACAATCTCGATGGACGAAGGTCCTGCTCGCGCCAGTCGATACGCCAGCCGCGATTCCGGACACCTTCGCGCGCCTGCCGGTCGATACGACCGCGGCGTTGTACGTGCCTGGGGGCGGGCCATTCGTCGCCCTTCTCGACCCGCTCTTCGCGGAGCTTGCGCTCGACCCCGCCAAGGCCAAGCCGGTGCTCGATGAAGCGCGGGCGGTCCTCGGTCGTCCGATGGTGTGCGGTTACGCCGTCGATCTCGACGACGGGCGCGCCGCACTCGCCAAGCTTCGCAAAGCACCCGAAAAGGATCGCAAGAATGCCGAGAAGGCGCTCAACGAGGCGCTCACGGGCCACGTCGTGTGCGGCGTGCAAGAGCCCGCGAAGGCTGCCGAGCAGCTCGCACGAAACCTCGCTCGGCTCGCGCCTCCGAGCCCGGACGAGACCTACGCGGTGCGCCCTGCTGCGGGTCTCGGGTTACCAAACGGGAGCTTCCTCGTCGAAACGACGCATCGGAAGGCTGCCTCGTCCGCGTCCAAACCGTCCACGCATACGAGCACGACGCTCGCGGTTGCAGATGGGAGCACCACCTGGCTCGTGTTCGCCGATGACGCCAGTGACGTTCGTCGCGCGGCTCGCCTGAGTGCTCGCCTCTTAGCCGACCCGAAGAAGACCGTCTCCCCGTTCTCCGTAACGCAAGGAACGGTGTTGACGGGTTACGTGACGACGCTCCTCGGCGCGTTCTTTTGGGACCTCGCCATGCGCGAGTTCGACGGGGTCGAAAGGTCGCTCGCAACCACGTCTCCTGGCCGCCTCGGGGTTGCCATCGCGCAACACGTCGCTAGCCCTGGAGGATCTCTGTCGCTTCACCTGTCGACGGACGCGGCTTCTCTTCCGACGCTCGCCGTGCGCGCCGGCGTTCTGGCATTGCCCATCGCGCTCCTCATCGCTGCCACGGCTGGGAGCGACTCGCCGTCGAAGTAATCCTCTTCACGCACATGTGACCCGCGAGACGAAGCGAAAGGACGCTTGCACCGAGCGCTCCATCCAACGCGCGAGCGAAGCGAGGTGGTCGGGTGGGACGTATCCGAAGCCCGAGGCGTTCATCAGGGCTGCGAGCGCCCCGTCCGAAGCGATGCGTGCGTGACGAAGCGCGCTGCCGAGCGCACGACCGATGCGAGGCTCGATGGCTCGCGTCACGACGATGACGTCACCTGGGATTTGCCCTGCAACACCAAGAATGCGGGCCCCCTCGAGCGCGGACGAGGTGTGGAATTTCCCTGCGTGCGCCGACGCGTACGTACCGATGACGTCGAC
>Ga0302326_10010766_pt1 | contig 19766 bp, 13 predicted proteins | sample Palsa_T0_3_FD_202264 | JGI IMG/M metagenome (GOLD analysis project Ga0302326, IMG submission 202264) | Peat permafrost microbial communities from Stordalen Mire near Abisko, Sweden - Palsa_T0_3 | ecosystem: Environmental > Terrestrial > Soil > Palsa > Peat permafrost | place: Sweden: Abisko...
GCGGAGGCCGCCGCGAAGGGTCTCTGGATCGAGCTTCGGGTCCCAGGGCCCGACGGCGCGACCCTGGGCGTCGAGAACCCGGATGAGATCGTAGGCCAGATCGCGGATCTCGCTGGGCTCGGCGTCGATGGGCGGCCGCGGCGCGGCGCCCGCCTTCGAGAGGGCGAGGTCGGTGAAATCCCGCTTTTCCCCCGGCCGGGCCTTGGGCTCTGGAATACGCAGGCTAAGGGCGTTGGGCTTGTGCACGCGGCGCGCCGGCGCTTGCCGCGGAGTCTTGGCCGATGCGGTCATGGGACGCGCTTAATCGCGAGATGAAATTGCGCCTGTCGAGCTATTTTGGGGTCCAGCATCGTACGATCTAACTCCAATTCCGACATTCCCGTACCGATAACACGGGGTTCGGGGCAAATCTCTCCTCAGACATAGGCGCTGGAGGCCGGGTTTGCATCATCGGCCTCCCGTTACCCGGGCCGGCGGTACGGCGCATGCCCGAGGATTGCAATCAGCTTGATGCGGCGTGACTTCAGCCCCTATAAGCCGGCCCTCCGATCGCACGGCGGCCAGGGGCTGGGTAGCTCAGATGGTTAGAGCGGTGGATTCATAACCCACAGGTCGGCGGTTCGATCCCGCCCCCAGCTACCAGGATTTTCAACTACCTAACGGCGACTTGCGATACCTGGAGATCGGCGATCTTCAGGGTCGGTCGCGCTTGGGCACCGCCGCCAGCTCGTCCGGGGTCAGCTTGTGCATCGCCTTGACGGGGCAACGCTGGCGTATCCCTGTGTCGCCATAGACCACCGTCGCCTCGAGTGGGGAGCAGATCCAGGCGCTGCCTGGAATCGATTCCAATCCGAGCGACTGACGGAAAGTCAGGTTGATGCAGTCGGTCATCAGGTCCAGGCGCCACACGTCCCTCACACCGACCCGGAGATAGACGGTGCGGTCGTCCGGGGCGTTGAACCCGTCAATCAGGCTCCTGGCGAAGCATTGGCTCGCGGACTTCTCCGCCGGCTGAGCCAGGGCCGCGCCAGGAACAATCGCTAGAGCCGAGACCGCCGCGGCGGCCAACTTGATGAGCTGGTAGGGGGTCAAGTCCGTGGTCTCCTCGAAGTTGAAACCAACATCCGCCGATCGCCCGAAAACTACCCAAGCCGCGGACACTGGCTCTATAGCGTGGTCGGGCTCGCACCGGATTTCAGGCTTGCATTCGCCTTGTACACGCGCAAGGCGCCCACTGCGGTCGCCGCCAGCGCCCTTGCCGCTTCGATCGAAGCGTTCCTAGAAACCAGTCTAGGCCCGGATCGCCTAGTGGTGAGCAGCGGTCTGGGCCGCTCTTCTGCGTTCAAGCTCGTGCTTGTGAGCCAGATGGTGACCGATGGCGCAGCCGGCCGCGGCGCCGAGGAGGGCATGGTGGTGTGCGAAATGGCCGGCCACGCCGCCCACGACCGCACCCTTGATGCAGCCCTTGGCGTCGGCCGATCCCGCGGTCGCCAGGGCGACGGCCACGAGCATCGTCACGAGCGGTTTCATGGAAATGATCCTTCGACAGGTTCGGCCGTTTCGCGGTTCGCCCGCGGCCGGCTAGGCCGCCTCACCAATAGGCCTTGCGCAGGCGCCTGTCACGGTCCAGCCCGTCAGGCGACGGCGGCCTTGTTCTCGGAGTTGGGCGCCTCGTTGAGGGCGTCTTCCAGCGCCTCGAGCAGGCGTTCCGCCTTGATCGGCTTTTCGACCACCCCGCACATTCCTGCAGCCAGATAGGTTCGCTTTTCATCCGGCCCCGCGTTCGCTGTCAGGGCGACTATCGGCGCCCGGCCGGCGGCGCCGGGCAGCTTGCGAATCTCGCTCGTCGCGGTCAGTCCATCCATCCGCGGCATCTTGATATCCATCAGGATTACATCGAAGCGACCCACCCGGGCCGCCTCGAGGGCTTCGACGCCATCGGCCACGGACTCGGTGGAGCACTCGAACATTTCGCAGAGCGCCTCGACCACCATGCGGTTGGTGGCGTTGTCGTCGACCACCAGGATATGTGCGGTGCGGCCGGCCGGCGCTCGGGCGTCCGGATTCTGATGGATCGGCCTGGGCGGACTGAGCGTGAGTTCAAAGGTCAGGGTCGCTCCAGGCCCGACATTCGGCTGCATCTCGAGCTGCCCACCCATGGCCGCGATCACATGTCTGGCCAGCGCGAGGCCCAGAGTGACTCCGATTCCCTCGGCCGAGTCGCAGGATGCCGGCGAGTTCAGGAGTTGATCTATGTCGGGGTCCGACTCCTCCACCAGACCGCCGTCGTCCCGCACCCGGCAGCCGACGACCACTCCGGTCTCGGTCAGCCTGGTCGCCAGCGAGGCCTCCACCACGGCGTTGCCGGGCGTCGCCAGGGCGCGGGCGACGAGCGCATCGATGGCCAGGGCCAGTCGCGGCCAGTCGACCATGACCGCGCATTCGGGGTCGCCATCGTAGGAGACCATGAGCTTGACGCCCGCTTCCTGGGCGGTCCTGCGCCAGCGCGCCTCGACCTCGTCCATCAGTTCGCGCAGGCGCCTGGGCTGGGGATCAAGGACGAGTTCGCCGGTTTCGGCCCTCCGAAGTTCGGAGGCGGTCTCGAGCAGCGAGAGCACCCTGGCGCCGGCCCGGGCGGCGCGGTCGCACTGCTTCATCGCCTCGGAATCGAGGTCGGCCTTCCGGAGGCTATCCAGGGCCTCGCTCGCTTCGCGCATCGGCTCGAGAAGCCCCTCGCATACACGAGCAATGATCTGGGAAAGAGAAGCCATGTGGCCGCCGGTTACTGAGCTTAATACACCTTGCACAGGCCGGCTTGAGAAGAGGTTAAGTGGCCCTTCGCGTGTACACCCCAGCCGCCCCTTCAACGTCCGGTCGGGATGTCCTTGAACGCGACCTCCTTGTCGAGACGAACGTCCTGAGGCAGTCCCAGCACGCGCTCGGCGATGATATTGCGGAGGATCTCGTCGGTGCCGCCGGCGATCCGCATTCCCGGCGCGTTCATCAGGGCGGTCTGGAAAGCTCCGGAGAGCGGCGCGAGGTCGGGGTCGCTGATGATGCCGAACTGGTCCTCGAGTTCCATGGCGGTGTTGGCGACATCCTGCATCAGGGAAGCGGAGACCACCTTGCCGATCGAGCTTTCGGGTCCGGGCGTCTGGCCGCGCGAAAGGGCGGTCATGGTTCGGAACGTCGTGTATTTCAGGCCCTCCGCCTGCACGAACCAGTCGGCGATCTTCTCGCGAAGACCGTTGTCGTTGAGAGCCAGGCCGGTGAGCGTCCGAATATCGCCGGCGAGCTTCAGGACCCGGCGGTGGTTGGAGCCGCCCCCCCCGCCGCCCACGGCCAGTCGCTCGTTCATCAGCGTCACGAGGGCGACGCGCCAGCCTTCGCCAACGCCGCCGACGCGCTGCGAGTCCTTGACGCGGACATCGGAGAAATAGACTTCGTTGAAGTTCGACGCGCCAGACATCTGGTGGATCGGCCGCACCTCGACGCCAGGGGCCTTCATGTCGATCCAGAACATGGTGAGGCCCTTGTGCTTGGGCACGCTAGGATCGGTCCGGGTCAGCAGCAGGCCGAAATCCGAGTAATGAGCGCCGGAGGTCCAGACCTTCTGGCCGTTGATCACCCACTCATCATCCTCGCGCACGGCGCGCGTGCGCGCCGCGGCGGCGTCGGAGCCACCCGACGGCTCGGAGAAGAGCTGGCACCAGATCTCCTCGCCCAGGACGGCCGGACGGACGAAGCGCTCCTTGTCGGCCTCCGCGCCGATGGTCATGATCGTCGGAACGCACATTCCAAGGCCGATCGCGAAGGGATTGGGCGGCGTGTCGAAGCCTGCCTCCTCCTGGCTGAAGATGACCGACTGCCAGGATGCGCCGCCACCGCCGCCCCATTCCTTCGGCCAGGTGATGCAGGCGTATCCGGACTCCGCCTTCTTGCGCTGCCAGGCCCGCGACTCCGCCAGGTGGCCGGAATCGTCCAGACCGCTCTCCGGCTTTTGCCGTTTCCTTGGAGCGTTCGCCTCCAGCCAGGCGTGCGCTTGCCGACGGTAGGAGGCTTCTTCGGGCGTATCGTTGAAATCCATGGTCTTGGGTCTTTCCGTTCAGGCGACGTTACGCCGTTCGAGCTGGCTGACGAGGCGTTCTTTCCATGCCTTGGCGCCCCCGGCGACCAGGCCCAGTTGCTGAGCCCGGCGATAGAAGAGGTGACAATCGACCTCCCAGGTGAAGCCCATCCCGCCGTGGGTTTGAAGGTTTTCCTTGGCCGAGAACCAGAAGGCCTCGCAGGCGGAGACCCGGGCCGCGGCGGCGGCCAGAGGCAGTTCGGCCGCGCCGCTCGTCAGCGCCCAGGCCCCGTAATAGGCGTTCGACCTCGCCAATTCGTTCTTGATGTACATGTCGGCAAGCTTGTGCTTGATCGCCTGGTAGCTGCCGATCGGGCGGCCGAAGGCGTAGCGGCTGAGGGCGTATTCCTTGGCCATTTCCAGCGCCCGATCCGCGCCCCCGATCTGTTCGAAGGCCAGAAGCACGGCGGCGCGATCCATCACCGCCTGTGCGAGGGCCATGCCTTCCCCGGCCTCACCCAGCGGTTCGGCCGCCACGGCGGCGAAAGTTAGCTTGGCCGCCCCTCGCGTCGGATCGAGGGTCTCCAGCGCCTGGCGCGACACCCCCGACCCCGAGAGATCCACGAGGAAGAGCGAAAGGCCGCCGCCTTCCTTGGCGAGGACTACCGCGAGGGCCGCGACGCCGCCGTCGGTGACCGGAACCTTGACGCCGGTAAGCTTTCCAACTTCGACCCTCGCCTGAACCTGGGCTTCATCGAGGGCCCCCGGCCGCTCGACGGTGGCGAAACAGCCGATCGTTTCGCCGGCGGCGATGCGGGGCAGCCACTTCGACTTCTGCGCCTCCGATCCCGCGAGCAGCAGGGCCTCCGCCACGAAATAGACCGTGGAGGCGAACGGGATCGGGGCCAGGACGCGCCCGACTTCCTCGGCGATCACGCAGAGCTCCAGGTGCGACAGCCCCAGGCCCCCGTAGGCCTCGGGAACGGCCGCGCCCAGCCAGCCCTGGGCGGCGACGGACTTCCAGAGCGCCTCGTCATAGCCTCTGGCCGGATCGTTCAGAATTCCCCGCACGACCGATATTCCGCACCGGGCCTCCAGGAACCTGCGAGCTTCGCCCTTCAGGAACTTCTGCTCGTCGGAGAAATCGAAATTCATGTCGGCTCCGTGGATCGTCCCGCGCTCGGAGGCGAAGGATAGCTGGCTTTTCGGTCGGCGAAAGATTGACCGAGCGTCAACGATTTGAGGTTTCTATCACGGGCCGCGCCTTTTTGCGGGGCGCCTCCGGGGCGGGAAGCATGGCGAAGGCTCAATTCCAGCGCAACCAGAAGGTCTGGGTCGACGCGGTGGGCGCGTGGTCCGTGATCGAGAAGGTCGTGCCGCTCTGGACTCGAGGCTTCGACGAGCCGGTCCGCATAACTTACGATGTCGGGTTCGGCCGGCCGTTCCTGGCCGAGGAGTTGCGCGCGGAAGCCTCGCCCGGTGACGAATTCGCCTGCACCGACGAATGGAGGCTGCTGCGCGCGAGGAACAAGTGGCAGACAGCCGAGGACTGCGCGCACCACCCTTATCCGGGAACCTTTCCCGTGGTGGTCACAGATCTTGGTGACTGGGGCGGCTGGCGGGTGCCGGGCGCCGAATACGATCGCGATCCACGCACTATAGAGTTCCAGGCGCGCCTGATCGCCTCGGCGCCCGCTCTGCGCGCGATCAGTCAGAGCCTGATGGATCTCGTGGCCGAAGCCCCGAGCGACGCGCCGCCCGCGATCCAGGAGTTCGCCCGGCGCGCCGCCAAGATCGAGGCCTACCTGAACGAGATTCCCGGCGCGACGACCAGGCGCGAGGCGCGCGCGGCCGAGTAGCTTCCGCCTCGCGGCGGCGCTAAACGACATCGGATGCGCGACGATGCTCTCCAGCCGGTCCGGTTGGACCAATATCGACCTCCGGCCTTCCTCATCGACGAGGCGGAACTCGACTTCAATCTCGAGCCGAAGGCGACCCGAGTCCGCGGCCGCCTGACCGCCCGGCGCAATGGCGACCATGCCGAGCCTCTGCACCTCGACGGAGTCGGGCTGAAGGCGGTGTCCCTACGGCTCGATGGGCGCGCCCTGGACGCGTCGGAATTCGCCATCGACCGCGACGGTCTGACCATCCCCAACGCGCCGGACGCGTTCGTGCTGGAGACACTGGTGGAGATCGACCCCGAGGCGAACGCCGCCCTGGAGGGCCTCTACATGTCCGGCGGCCGTTTCTGCACCCAATGCGAAGCCGAGAGCTTCCGCAAGATCACCTTCTTCCCGGACCGGCCAGACGTGCTCGCGAAATTCACGGTGCGGATCGAGGCCGATGATCGTTTCGCGAGGCTGCTTTCGAACGGCAATCTTATCGAGAGTGGCGCGGCCGGCGACGGCAGGCATTACGCGGTGTGGAAGGATCCGTTTCCCAAGCCCTGTTATCTGTTCGCTCTGGTCGCCGGCGAACTGGACGTCCTGGAGGATTCCTTCGTCACGACGGGCGGGCGGACTGTCGACCTTCGGATCTTCGTCGATCTGGGCATGGCGCTCCGGGCGACTTACGCCATGGACTGCCTCAAGCGCGCCATGCGCTGGGACGAGGAGAACTTTGGGAGGGAATACGATCTCGACCTCTTCATGATCGTGGCCGTCCGCGACTTCAACGCCGGGGCGATGGAGAACAAGGGGCTCAACATTTTCAATTGCTCGCTCGTGCTCGCCGATCCAGCCACGGCCACCGACCTCGACTACGAGAGGATAGAGGCCGTGGTGGCGCATGAGTATTTCCATAATTGGACCGGTAACCGGATTACCTGCCGAGACTGGTTCCAGCTGTGCCTGAAGGAAGGTCTTACCGTCTTTCGGGATCAGACATTTTCCGCCGATCAGCGCGGCCACGCCGTCCAGAGGATCAAGGAGGTGAAAGCTCTTCGCGCGCGCCAGTTCGCCGAGGACGCCGGACAGCTCGCCCACGCGGTCCGCCCTACGAGCTACATCAAGATCGACAACTTCTACACCGCGACGATCTACGAGAAGGGCGCCGAGGTCATCCGTATGCTGAAGACCATGCTGGGCGATACAACTTTCCGGACCGGCATGGATCTCTATTTCGACCGCTGGGACGGCCACGCCACGACCGTCGAGGCCTTCATCGCCTGTTTTGAGGAAACCTCGGGACGCGACCTATCCGCCTTCTTCGCATGGTACGAGCAGGCCGGAACACCCTCGGTGTCCGTATCTTCGAGCTACGACGAGCCGGCTCTGGCCCTAGATCTGACCTTCAGCCAGGTGACAGGCCCGACTCCTGGACAATCCGAGAAGCGCTCCTTGCCGATTCCAGTCGCGATCGGCCTGCTCGACGAGGACGGTGGCTCGCAGATGGACACCCGTGTGATCATTGTCGACGAGGCTAAGCACAAGATTCGCCTCGAGGGAATAGAGCGCAGGCCGATCCTCTCCGCCCTTCGTGGATTTTCGGCGCCAGTAAATCTGTATACGGATGAGCGCGGCGGTGACGGTTACGTCGTCCTGGCCGCCGATCCCGACCTCTTCAACCGGTGGGAAGCGGGCCAGAAGCTTGCCGCCGACTTGATCCTGGCGCGCGCGGCTGGACGCCCGGACGAAGTGGGCGAGGCGCGGTTTGCCGACGCCATGGGGAGGTCGTTGACCGATCAGTCGGCCGAGCCCGCATTCAAAGCTCTATTGTTGGCGCTGCCATCCGAGCCCGACCTGGCAGTGCTGTCGGCGCCAGCCGATCCAGAGGCCATCCACGAGGCGCGCGAATCCCTGCGAACGCGGGTCGCGGTTCATCTGGGCGACGAGTTGCGCCGCCTTCACGGCGGTTTGCAGGACTCGGGTCCCTTTTCGGTGGACGCCGAGGCCGCCGGGCGCCGGGCGCTGCGCAACGCCACGCTCGAGTTGCTCGCCGCCGATCCGCACGCTCTCAACCGCGAGCGCGCCGCCCGACACTTCGAGGCGGCGGCCAATATGACCGACGCCGTGGGCGGTCTCATGGCCCTGACGCTGATGGGTGGTCCCGACTTGGAGCCCGCGCTCGAGCGATTCTATCGGCGATGGGAAGACGAGCCCCTGGTCATCGACAAGTGGTTCCAGATCCAGGCCAGGGATCCAAGGCGGGATGCCATGGCGCGGGTGAAGGCTCTTGCTGACCACCCGGCTTTCGACCACCGCAATCCGAATCGTCTTCGCGCGCTCGTCGTGTCTTTCACCTCCGCCAACCCCGCTCGGTTCCATGAGCCAGGCGGCGAGGGCTATCGATTTCTCGCCGATTTCGTCCTGGCTGTGGACCAGTTCAACCCTTCCACCGCCGCGCGACTCCTCGAACCGCTCAGCGCCTGGACGCGATACGCGCCAAGGCTGGGCAAGCTGATGCGCCGACAACTCGAACGCATCGCCGGTTCTCCTGGCCTTTCCAGGAACGTGCTCGAACTCGCCACCAGGTCCCTGGTGTGATCTGCGACCGTATGGGCTGACATCGCGTGGTGACGGCGCCCGCGACGCTCGCTAGGATTCGCCGCTTCGGGGTGACGCTCTGGGAAGGGCTGTCGAGGAGCGGTCGGCTTTGGCCAGGGGCGATCGGGGAGACCGGCGGAACAGGGGCCCGCCCGCCGGAGATCCGCTGGCGCGGAGCACGCGCGCCGAGAGCGGCATCCCAAGTCGGGTGGCGATTTTGGCCGCGCTTCTTCTGCTCGCGATCTACACCGCCTTCGCCGCCAACCGGGTACGCCAGGCCGAAGCTGGTCCCACTACACCGAGCGCGCAGCTTCTCTTCAATCAGGCGCAGGCGGTCGAACTCGCCGTCGACGGTCGAGTGGACATGTTCCGCGCCGCCCTCGCGGGCGCGGACAGCACGCTCCTGAGCGCGCCGGACGAACCTGCCAGGGCCTCCGACGTCGCGGTCGGCGCCGCTGCGGGCCGGGCGATCGGCTCGGCGGTGGTGCTGGGCGGCCAGGTGATCGCCCAGAGCGGCCACGCGGCTTCCGCGCAATGGCGGGAGGCGGCGGCGCGCTGCCTGGCGTCCGGACGCCGGTGGTGGGTCGGGGGCGGCGGCCGAGGTGATCCGAACCTCTATGTGGGTTTGGTCTCGCAGGGCGCCGTCCGCGGGCGCGTTATCCTCCTGGCGGCTGACCCGGCCTCCCTGATCGGAGCGCTGGATTCCGGCACAATGGCGTTGGCCGCCCTCCCGGATGGTCGGGTTCTCGCCGCGAGCGGCGGCGGGGGCGTGGCCGCGGCCTCGACTATCCACGAGGCCCTGGCGATCAGACCGGTGGACGTCGAGCCCGGACGATCCGTGGTTGGGAGGCGCCCCGACGGCGTACTTGTCGAGGCGGTGCTGCACCCCGCGGCCGACGGCTCGCTGATCGTGGCGGCGGCCCGCCCGACCATCGCGGGCGCGCACTCGGCGATGCGCGACAATCTCGTCTCGCTGCTGGCGCCGCTGGCAATCGCCTGCGCGCTGGCGCTGCTGCTGATCATTCAGAGCCGAAGGGCCGAAGCCGCCCGCCAGGCGTTCGCCGACAGCCAGGCTCGGTTCCGCCAGGCGGTCGAAGCCGCCAGGTGCGGAATTTGGGAGTGGTCGCTGGACACCGACCAGGTGGTCCTCTCTGAAGTCACGGGTGCGATGCTCGGGTGGGGCGGGGCTGGGGTCGCGCCGGGCGAGGCGGTTCTCGAACGCATCGCTTCAGAGCACCGGGACCGGGTCCGCCTGGCCTTGGCGAACGCGGCCCGGCGTGGGGGCTTCGACGTCTCCTTCCGCGTGCCTTCCCGAACGGGAGGACCGCCGACCTGGATCGACGCTCGCGGCCAGGCGAGCGAGGCGCAGGCGGGCATCGAAGCCACACGAATCATCGGCGTCGCGCTGGACGTGACCGAGGAGCGCCTAGCGCAGGTTCGCGCCCAGGCCGCCGAGAACAGACTTCGCGACGCCATAGAAAGTGTTGGCGAAGCCTTCGTGCTCTGGGACCGGTTCGCCAGGCTGGTCCAGTGCAACGGCAATTTCCGCGATTATTTCGCAATCGAAGCGCGTGTGGTGAAACCGGGCGCGTCGTACCACCGTGTCGCCCACTACATGCAGCAGGCCATAAAGCGCGAAGGTCCCGCCGCCGATGGAGAACCGGGGGTCCGCGAAGCCGAACTCGTCGACGGTCGTTGGGTGCAGATATCCGAACGCCACACTTCGGACGGCGGCCGGGTCGTCACAGCCGCCGACATTACGGCCATCAAGGCCCAGGAGGAGGGCCTGCGGTTCAACCAGGAACAGCTTCGCCGGGCGGTGGCGAGTCTTCGTCGCAGCCAGCAGGAATCCGTGGAGCTGGCCCAGAAGTACGTCGCCGAGAAAGTCAGGGCCGAGAGGGCGAACCAGGCCAAGAGTGAGTTCCTGGCCAACATGAGTCACGAGTTGAGAACGCCGCTCAACGCCATCAACGGTTTCTCAGAGATCATGATCAGCGAGATGTACGGCCCCTTGGGTGACCCGCGATATAAACAGTATGCGCACGATATACTTACGTCCGGCGAGCACCTGCTGGCTCTGATCGGCGACATTCTCGACATGTCGAAGATCGAGGCCGGCAAGATGAGCCTGCGCTTCGAACCCCTGTCCATCGCCGATGTGGTTGACGACGCGGTTCGCCTGCTCGCGACCCGGGCCGAGGGCGCCGGGCTCGCGCTCGCGGTGCAGATCGGGCCGCTGCCTGAGATCGAAGCCGACTATAGGGCGCTCAAACAGGTGCTCCTTAACCTGCTCTCGAACGCGATAAAGTTCACGCTGTCCGGAGGGCGCATCGTCGTCCGAGCCGAGCTCCTCGTCGGGGAGCAGCGCGGGCGGGTGCGGCTCTCGGTCGAGGATACCGGCATCGGCATCGCTCCCGAGGATTTGGCTCGCCTAGCGAGGCCTTTCGAACAGGTGGAGAACCAATATGCCAAGACCCGGCAGGGCACCGGGTTGGGGCTCGCGCTGAGCAAATCGTTGGTCGAGATGCACGGCGGCGCCTTCAGCCTGGAGAGCGTTCCCGGCGAGGGCGCGACGGCCAGTATCATTCTTCCGATCCGTCGCCCTGGATCTCGAGCCGCGGCCGCGTGATCGGCGAAGTAGGCGGTCAAGGCGACAGAAGCTGTTCGAACACGCGGCGGACGGCCTCTCGCGCCACCGAGAGCTTCGGCTTCACGGCCGAAAACCTGTCGACGTCGGCCGCCGACGCAATCAGGGCGCGCAGGCCTTTCGCCTCCGACGATGGTTCAGCGCCCTCCTCCAGGGCGACTTTCAGAAGCTGGGAAAGGCTTTGTTGGAGTCGGTAGGCTCTCGCGAGCGCCTGAAGGTCTCGCTCGGACGCCGCACCGGCGGCTGACAGAGCCGACAGCGCCCCCAGCGTGTTCTGGCGCAGCGGACCTCCGCCCGGCGCGCCGATCAGCTGCAGGAACTGGGCGCAGAACTCGATGTCGACCAGGCCCCCGTGGCTGAGCTTCATGTCCCAGAAGCCGCTTGCCGGCCGCTCCTTGCGCATGAGTTCTCGCATCGACCAGGCGTCGCCGGCGGTTGCGCCCGCCTGCCGCGGGCGGCGCAAGGCGGTTTCGATCGCTTCCTCGACGATAGTCATGAACCTCGGCGAAGTCGCCCAGACCACCCGCGCCCGGGTCAAGGCGAGCAGTTCCCAGACTTCGGCCTCCGCCAGATAGTAGGCCTCGAAGGCGGCTAGGCTCACGGCGACTGGGCCCTTAGTGCCGGAAGGACGGAGTTGCAGATCCACCGCGTAGAGGCCTCCCTCCGCGGTGGGCGCCGAGAGCGCCGCGACTAGTCTCTGAGTGAACCGCGCGAAGAAGGTTTCGGCGCTCCACTGTTTTTCCTCCGATTGGCCGCTCTCCTGCCCCTGATAAAGGGTCATCAGATCGAGATCGGAACTCACGCTCATCTCTGCAGACCCACACTTGCCCAAGGCGACCACGGCAACGTCGCCGGGAAAGGTTCCGGCTTTGCGTTCGATCTCCTCGAGCGAAGCGGCGGCCAGCCCGCGAATGATGGCGTCTGCCAGGCTGGCGAAAGCGCGACCGGCCCACTCCGCGGTGGCGAGGGACTCCAGCACCTGGACCGCGATCATGAACACCGCTTCGCGATGCAGTCGCCGCGCGACGTTCATGGCCTCCTCGAACGTCCGGCTCGATTTGATCGCCTCAGCGATCACGCTGTGTTCGTCTCCCGGTTCCAGAAGGGTGGGGTCGAGCAGGGCGTCGAGGGCGGCCGGGTTGCGGGCGAGGGCGCGGGCCAGCCGTGGCGCCAGGGCCATGATCCGGACGATCAATTCCAGCAGCTTGGGTTTGGCCAGGAGCAAGGACTGGACCTGCACCCCGGATCGCAGGGCGCCGAAGAAGTCGGAAAACCGCGCAAACGCGATGTCAGGGACGCCGGTGGCCGCCGCCGCCTCCAGCAGACGGGGGGCAAGGCGGGTGAGGGCTTCCCGGCCCCGCTCCGAGCGCGTGGCCGTAATGCGTCCGTGATGCCAGCCCCGGATCTCCTCGCACACCCTGCCGGCATCGGAGAATCCCATGCGCCGCAGGGTCGTCAGCGTTTCGGGGTCATCCTCGACCCCGGTGAAGATCAGGCTGCCGAATCGCGACGAAAGGGGTTCGTCCCCTGCGAAGAGTTCGCTGCAGCGCCTATGGACCCGCCTGAGCATTGCGCTGACCGCGCGATCGAAACGGCGAAGACCGCCTCCGCCCGCCAGCGCGGCCACCCGCCGTCGGTCCTCGTCGGAGCGCGGCAGCCTGTGGGTCTGTTCGTCGCCGATCATCTGAACGCGGTGTTCCAGGCGCCGCAGCTCGCTGTAGGCGGCGATCAATTCGTCGGCTGCGGCGGCGGGGATGTGTCCGGCGCTTCCCAAGGCGGAGAGCGCCTGGACTGTCGACGGGCCCCGCAGTTCGGGGTGGCGACCGCCCAGGACAAGCTGCTGGGTCTGGGCATAGAACTCGATCTCCCTTATGCCGCCCCGCCCCAGCTTCAGGTCGGCCCCGGCCGCGACTAGGTCGTCATCGACATTGCCGTCGTGGAGCTGTCGCATGATCGAGTGGATGTCCGCTATCGCCGCGAAGTCGAGGTTCCGGCGCCAGACGAACGGCTCCAGTTCACCAAGGAAAGCGCGAGCGCGGCGCGTGTCTCCGGCCGCCGGCCGCGCCTTGATGAAAGCCGCCCGCTCCCAGTTCTGCCCGACACTCTCGTAGTATTCGAACGCCGCCGGCACTGAGACGGCGGCCGGGGTCGAGGACGGGTCCGGACGAAGCCGCAGGTCGACACGAAACACATAGCCGTCCGCGGTGCGACGGCGCAGCAGGTCGGCGACGCGCTCGGTGAAGCGCGTGGCGAACGGTCCGGCCTCCACGCCCGCGGCGAGAGGAAGCGCCTGCGGCTCGTAGAAGACCGAGATGTCGATATCGCTGGAATAGTTGAGCTCGAAGGCGCCGAGCTTTCCCATCGCCAGGAAGAAAAGGCCTGGGATGGGGCCCTCGTGGCTGCCACCGATCCGGGTAGTGCGCCCGGCCGCCAGATTCTCGCGCGCCGCGGTGGCGACGGCGGCGCGGAGGGCGGCGTCGGCGAAGTGGGACAGAGCGTCGGTCACGTCCTGCAGATCGAACACCCCTCCAAGATCGGCCAGCGCCGTCGCTAGATGCAGCTGCGCCTTCAGCGCCCGAAGCTGTTGCTCGACCCTGGCAGTGCGCTGCTCCCCCTCCAGGGCCGCCGCCGAGGCGACGATTTCGGCGCAGAGGGAAATCGGCTCGGCCCCAAGCACCGTCCGCAAAAGGTCCGGGTGACGGCGAACGAGGGTCGAGAGATAGGCAGACGCCGCGAACACCGGGGCCAAGGCGGCCCAGGCGACCTCCAAGGACTCAACCCATTCGGCGGCTTGAGCCGCCTCTCGAAGCGCCTCCCCGGTCCGCATCGCGTCCCCCGCGTCGACGATGGGCCCGCAGGGCGAGATCTGTTCGAACAGGAAGGCCACGAACCGAGCTCAGCCGGCTCTGGGCAGCACGAGGGCGACCCGCAACCCTGGTCCGGAAGACCCCACGGCGCCGGGTCCCTCGTCTAGCTCCAGTTCGCCCCGATGGGCCCGCGCCACCGCCGCGACGAGAGAGAGCCCCAGGCCCGCGCCCGGCTTGTTGCGGCTGTTATCCAGGCGGACGAAACGCTCCACCACTCGGGCTCGATCGGCTTCGGGTACGCCTGGGCCGGTGTCGGTAACGGAGATCTCGATGTCCCCCGAGGCTCGTCTCCTGACCCTCAACATCACCGCCCCGCCAGGGGGGGTGTATTTGGCGGCGTTGTCCAGGACGTTGGCGACGGCCTGGGCGATGAACTCGCGGTTGCCTGTCACGACCAGGCCGGAGCTCACCTCGGCGCGGAAATCGACACCCTTGTCCTCGCAAAGCGGCTGATAGAGTTCGGCCACGTCGGAAGCCAGGGCGCTCGGATCGAAGGGCGCCTGGTCGGGCGCGTCGCCGGCCGCCTCGAGCCTGGCGATGGCGAGGACGGCGCTGAAGGTGCGAAGCACCGCATCGGCGTCGTCCAGGGCCTGGCGCAGCGCCGTCCGGGGATCGGTCCGGCCGGCCTCGGCGTCCAGCATGGCCGCCTCCAGGCGGGCGCGCAGGCGGGTGAGCGGCGATCTCAGATCGTGGGCGATGGCGTCGCCAGCATGGCGAAGGCCGCCGATCGAGCGCTCCAGGCGTTCGAGCATGTCGTTGAGGCCCTGGGCGAGTTCGTCGTATTCGTCGCCGGCGCCTCGGACCTTGGCGCGAGCCCTCAGATCCCCGCCGCGGACCGCATCGATGACGCCGGTGAGGCCGCTGATGTTGCGGTTGACGTCGCGGCTGACCACGAGTCCGCCGGCCAGACCCAGGACGATCATTAGCGCTCCCGCGCCCCACATGGAGCGAAGGATCTTCACCACGTATGACTCCGCTTCGCCGACATCGGCGCCGACGAAGACAAGGTTGCCATCGGGAAGCCGTTCTTCGAGTCCGCGGGCGGGGAGAACGATCTTCGACCCGTCGGAGGCTCGCTCAGTCAGGGTGAAGCTCGCCCAGTTGTCGTTGCCGTCGGCGAAATCGTTGACCGGAGATCTCGCGACGGTGCCGGTGATCGGCGATCCGCTCTTGTCCATCAGCAGGTAGAGAAAACCCTGATCGGAAGATCCGCGATCGATGATGGCCTGGTTGACGGCGGTAAGGCCGCCCTGGCCGTAGATCGCCCTGAGCGACGACATCTCATGGCTGACCCGGAAGTCGGCCCGCCGCGTCACTTCCCCGGCGGTCGCAAGGTAGATGTAGGCAAGAAACGCGCTGGCGGCGCCGGCGAATAGCGACAGAAAGACCAGGGTCAGGCGAAACGGGGTGGTGCGGAAGAGCCGCGGCAGGCGCATGGCTGTCGCGGCGCGGTCAGGCCTCGAGCCGATAGCCCGCGCCGCGCACCGTCAACAGCATCGGGCGATCGAAGCCTTTGTCGATCTTGGACCGCAGCCGCGAGATGTGGACATCGATGACATTGGTCTGCGGATCGAAGTGATACTCCCAGACCTTCTCGAGAAGCATGGTGCGCGTTACGGACTGTCCGGCGTTGCGCATCAGGAACTCCAGCAACTGGAACTCCCGAGGCTGCAGATCGATTTCGCGTCCGCTGCGGCGCACCTCGCGGCCGATCAGGTCCATCTCGAGGTCGCCCACGCGCAATAGGGTCTCCACCGAACCAGTCTTGCGCCGCCGGGCCAGGGCCTCGATCCGGGCGACCAACTCGGCGAAGGCGTAGGGCTTGACCAGATAGTCATCGCCGCCGGCCTCCAGGCCGGTAACCCGGTCGGCGATCTCTCCCAGGGCCGAGAGAAACAAGACTGGCGTCTGATTGCCTTCCTGTCGGAGCCGCTCGACCATCGAGACTCCGTCCAACCGAGGCAGCATCCTGTCGACGATCAGGACGTCGAATCCTTCGTTCCCGGCAGCGTTGAGGCCGGCGATCCCATCGGCGGCGCGCACGCATTCATGTCCGGCCTCGGCGAGCACGCTGGTCATGGCCTGGCAGGCCTCCGGGTCGTCCTCGACGATCAGCAACCGCATGCCAGGCCCCGTTTCGTCTTAGCCCTCGATCTTGATCGGAACGAAGAGCGTACGGCCGCCGCGGCTGACCGCGAGCGGGATGCTGCTGCGCCCCTCCCGCTTCCACTCGCCGACAGCGGCCAGGACGTCGCCGGCGCTTGCGACATTGCGATCGCCCGCTCGGACGATGACATCGCCTCGGCGAAGGCCCTTCTCGCCGGCGTCGGAAGATCCCTTCACGCCTTCCACGAGCACGCCGCGGACCGCCTCGGCTATGCTGTATTGCTGGCGCGCCTTAGGATCGATCGGCGCAAGTGACATGCCAAGCACGGGCGGCTGGGGCGCCGGCTTGGAGGCGCCGTCCGGCGCGGTGTCCTGGTCTCCCGGGGCTTGGCCGCCGTTCTGGGCCAGCATCGCGTCGGAAGGCCGAGTGCCGGAACGAATGTCAATCGAGCGCTCCTTGCCGTCGCGGTAGACGTCCAAGTGAAGCATATCGCCCGCGTGCGCCTTGGCCACCTCGCGCGTCATTTCCGTCGCAGTGGTCACCGTCTGACCGTTGACCGCCACCACCACGTCGCCCTGCTCGAGCCCGCCCCGCTGGGCCGGCCCGCCGGGAACGAGGTCGGCGACCACGGCGCCTTTTCGTCCGGTCAGCCCCCAGGACGTGGCCATTTCATCGCTCAGATCCTGGATGGTCGCGCCGAGATAACCGCGGGTGATCTTGCCGTTGCTGATCAGTTGCTTGGTGATGCTGGAGGCGACATCGGCCGGAATGTCGAAGCCGATGCCCACAGATCCGCCGGAGGGCGAGAAAATTGCGGTGTTTACCCCGATCACCCGTCCGTAGATGTCGAAGGTGGGTCCGCCCGAGTTGCCCCGATTGATGGGCGCGTCGATCTGGATGTAATCGACGAAGGTCTCGCCGATGTTGCGATTGTAGGCCGAGACGATCCCGGCTGTCGCCGTATCCCCTAGATTATAGGGATTGCCCACCGCCAGCACCCAGTCGCCCACCCGAGGGCGGGCGGAATTTTCGAAATCGACGAACGGATAGCCCGACCCCGGCACCTTGAGCACCGCCAGATCGGTGCCCTCGTCACGACCGACTACCGTGGCTTTGAGCTCCTTGCCATTCTTCAGCACGACCTTGATGTCCTGGGCGCCGTCGACGACGTGATTGTTCGTGACGACATAACCGTCCGCGGAAATGAAGAAGCCCGAGCCGGACGATTGCTGGGTAGGCGGCGGACCGCCGTCGTCACCGCCGCCTTGGCCCGGGCCCTGGCCCTTGGGCACGATATCGAACGGGAAATTCTCGAAGCCCGGGATCTTGCGGAAAGTCCCGATGTCCAGCTTCGAGGTGACGTTGATCGAGACGACGGCCGGCGAGACGCGCTCGAAAATGTCGGCGAACGACTGCGGCGCGCCGGGCGGCGCGGGCTGGGTGTCGACCTTGACAACGTGGGCGTTGTTGTCGGCCGGGCGCATGCCAACGCCGGCCATGGCCGCCACGGCCACGCCCGCGCCGGCCAAGGCGCCCAAAACGACGTGGGACTTCTTCACGGCCATTTCTTTCATCCTCGTGCTCCGCGGAGCTTCTCTCGATGGGTCTTCGCCGGAAGGCCCGCTGCCAATCTAGTGTTTGTCCCGCGCCGACGCGAGGGCCCTAGCCTTAAGTTTCCATTCCCGCGACGGCTATCTTGAAGCTTATTTCGGGCTGCAAAATGTCAGGTCATCGTCTCTTCGGTCAGGCTCGCGAGCCGAGTCTCCTCCTCGGCCGACAGCGGCGCGGCCGATGGGGCCGTCCGCGCCCGACGCACCAAGATAGTCGCTCCGATGCAGATCACCAGGAAGGGACCCACCCAGAGGATGGCGTTCACCGCCGAGAAGGGCGGTCGCAGGAGGACGAAGTCCCCATAACGAGCGGCAAGGAAAGCTCGCACCTGGGCGTCGCTGCGGCCCTCCGCCACCTGCTGGCGAACGAGGCGCCGCAGGTCGGCAGCGAACGTCGACTCGGAGTCGTCGATCGACTCCCCCTGGCAGACCAGGCAGCGTGTTTCGCGGAACAGGGACCTGGCGCGCGCCTCCCTCGAGGGATCGGCGAGGCGCTCGGCCGGCTCGGCCGCTCCGGCCAGGCAAGCCAGAGCGGCCATGACCGCTGCGGCGCGCGCATGGCTCATGTCGCCGGCCGCGGTGCGGGCGCGCCGCGAGCGCCGCCGGGCGCGCGGCGCCCGACGCCAAGGCGCAGCCGGCGATCGGAGAGCGAGATCACGCCCCCCAACGCCATGAGAACGGGCCCCAGGAAGATCAGCCGCGCCCACCGGTTCCAGAATCCCCGCACCAGCCAGGAGGAAACGCCCGCCGCGCTCATCCGGCGCTCGCCGAGGACGATGTAGATGTCATCCAGGCCTTTGGGGCAGATGGCCACCTGGGAGGTCGTCTGACCCCCGGTGTCGTAGGTCTTGCGGGCCGGCCTTGCGAGGCAGGCCAACGTGCCGCGCGCGTCCGTCACCCTGATCGTTCCCCGCTCGGCGTCGAAGTTCGGCCCCGGCGCATCCTCGACGTTTTCCAGCGACAGGTGATAGGCGCCCAAGTCCATCCCCGCGCCGGGCGTGAGGACCTGGGCCGCCTCGGCTCGCCAACTGGTCTCGAAGGCCGCGCCCATGACAAAGACTCCCAGGCCCAAATGGGCCAGGCTCATCCCCCATGATCCGCGCGGGAGCCCTCGTAGGCGACGAAAGGCCTCCGGCCATGGCGAGTTGAAGAGCCGTACGCGGTCGACGATCTCGGCGAGCGAGCCGGCGATCAGCCATGCCCCCGCGCCGACTTCGGCCGCCGCCATGGCGTGACGTGGCGTGGTGAAGACGAATACCAGGAGAGCGGCGAGGAGACCGGCGAAGGCGGCCCAGCTCAGCCGCTGTATTGCGCCAACGGCGTCGCCGCGTTTCCAGGCGAGCAGCGGTCCCGCCGGGAGGACCAGGAAGGCGATCAGCATCAGGCTTCCGACAACGAGGTTGAAGTAGGGCGCGCCCACGCCGCCTTGCCTCCCGAACGCCTCGAGCACCAGGGGCCAAAGGGTGCCGACAAGGACCGTGATCGTTACCGCCGCCAGGATGATGTTGTTCACGACCAATGCGCTTTCTCGGCTGATGGGCGCGAAAACGGCCTGGTCCTTGAGCAGGGGCGCGCGCCAGGCAAATAGCGAAAACCCGCCGCCGGCGGCGATGGCGAAGATGCCGAGCAACAGGGTTCCCCGCTTGGGGTCGATGGCGAAGGCGTGGACGCTGGTCAGCACCCCCGAGCGCACCAGAAAGGCGCCCAGCATCGAGAGCGTGAAGGCGCAGATGGCCAGGAAAGCCGTCCACGAAGCGAGAGCCCCGCGTTTTTCGGTCACGACCGCCGAGTGGAGCAGGGCCGTTCCGGCGAGCCACGGCATCAAGCTGGCGTTCTCCACCGGATCCCAGAACCACCAGCCGCCCCAGCCGAGCTCGTAGTAGGCCCAGAACGCGCCCAGCGTGATGCCGACGGTGAGCAGGCTCCAAGCCGCCAGCGCCCAGGGCCGGACCCACCTGGCCCAGGCGGCGTCGACCCTGCCCTCC
>Ga0302326_10010767_pt1 | contig 19765 bp, 16 predicted proteins | sample Palsa_T0_3_FD_202264 | JGI IMG/M metagenome (GOLD analysis project Ga0302326, IMG submission 202264) | Peat permafrost microbial communities from Stordalen Mire near Abisko, Sweden - Palsa_T0_3 | ecosystem: Environmental > Terrestrial > Soil > Palsa > Peat permafrost | place: Sweden: Abisko...
ACATTATGTGATTAAGATCACTACTCGTCACTAGTCGTCACGCCAAGTACGGGTCGCCGGCCGAGCAGCCGGCGGCGCCTGTGCAGGCCCGCCGGGCCTGCGAAGGTCAGGCCGGCGGGTGCGAAGGTCAGGCCGGCGGGTGCGAAGGCCAGCTCGGCGGCTACGACGGCCGGCGCGGCGGTCGCGCCCGGCCTGTCCCCCGGCTGCCCGGCTGGTACGGTAGTGCCCGACAGACGTCCTTTAATCCCCGTCCTGTGAGGCGGGAAAGGGGGTCATTTCCATGCACGCGGTCCATCCGGCCGACGGCGATCCGAGCCGTCGCGCCAGCACTGATCTGACAGCTAGCACTGATCTGACAGCTAGCACTGATCTGCGCGCCAGCAAGACGGTCTGGGAGCCAGCCGAAATCAGCCGCGCACTGACCAGGATCGCCCACGAGATCCTGGAGCGCACCGATGGCGCGGGCGAGGTCATCCTGCTGGGCATTCCGACCAGGGGAGTGCCGCTGGCGCACCGGCTCGGCGAGCGGCTTGCCCAGGTGGAGGGGCGGGCCGTCCCGGTCGGCTCCCTTGACATCACCATGTACCGCGATGACCTGAGGCTCCGGCCCGCCAGGACGCTCGGCCATACCGAGGTCCCCGTGACCGGCATCGACGGCAGGGTAGTCGTCCTGGTTGACGACGTGCTGTACTCCGGCCGGACGGTCCGCGCGGCGCTGGACGCGCTCAGCGACATCGGCAGACCCCGGGGCGTCCAGCTGGCCGTCCTTGTCGACCGGGGTCACCGCGAGCTGCCGATCCGGGCGGACTACGTGGGCAAGAACCTGCCCACCTCGCAGCGTGAGGTCGTCCGGGTCCTGCTCACCGAGATAGACGGCCAGGACGCGGTGGTGCTCGGCGAGGGCGGCGGCCCGGGCGGTCCCGGCAGTCCCGGCAGTCCCGGCAGTCCCGGCGGGACGGCGGTTCGGTGAACCGCCATCTGATCTCCGCGGCAGACCTGAGCCGTGCGGATGCCCTGCTGATCCTGGACACAGCCGAGGAGCTGGCCCAGATGGCCGACCGGCCCATCAGGAAGCTGCCCACGCTGCGGGGCCGCACCGTCGTCAACCTCTTCTACGAGGACTCCACCCGCACCAGGATCTCCTTCGAGGCCGCCGCCAAGCGGCTGTCGGCTGATGTGATCAACTTCTCCGCCAAGGGATCCAGCGTCGCGAAAGGGGAGAGCCTGAAGGACACCGCGCTGACGCTGGAGGCGATGGGCGCTGATGCCGTGGTGATCCGGCACGGGGCGTCAGGAGCGCCGCACCGGCTGGCTGGGTGGGTGCGGGGCTGCGTGGTGAATGCGGGGGACGGCGCCCACGAGCATCCGACGCAGGCGCTGCTCGACGCGTTCACGATGCGGCGCAGGCTCGGCAGGCTGGACGGGCTGCGGGTGACGATTGTCGGCGACGTGCTGCACAGCCGGGTCGCGCGCTCCAATGTGCTGCTGCTCGCCACCCTCGGCGCCGAGGTCACTCTCGTCGCCCCGCCCACCCTGCTGCCGGTCGCTGTCGGCGGCTGGCCCTGCGCGGTCGGATATGACCTGTCAGCGGCGCTGCCCAAGAGCGATGTGGTGATGATGCTGCGCGTACAGCAGGAGCGGATGAACGCCGCTTATTTCCCGACGGTGCGCGAGTACAGCCGGCGGTACGGGCTGGATGCCGACAGGGCGGCGCTGCTGCCCGAGCATGCGATCGTGATGCACCCCGGGCCGATGAACCGGGGCGTGGAGATCGCGGCCGAGGTCGCCGACTCACCGCGCTCCACGATCGTGGAGCAGGTGAGCAACGGGGTCAGCGTCCGGATGGCCGTGCTGTACCTGCTGCTGGGCGGATCGGAGGCACAGGGATGACCGGCCGCAGCGAGCGCCCGGCCGGGCCGCAGGAGCGGCCCGACCAGCCGGACTGGCTGATCAGGGGAGCCTGCCCGCTGGGCGGCGAGCCTGCCGACATCCTGGTCAGCGGCGGGCGTATCACCGAGACCGGCACCGGTGCCGCCGAGCGCGCCGGGCGCGGCGCGCAGGTGCTGGATGCTGGCGGGCTCATCGCCCTGCCGGGCCTGGTGGACCTGCACACCCACCTGCGCGAGCCGGGCCGGGAGGACGCCGAGACCGTGCAGAGCGGAACGGCCGCGGCCGCCCTCGGCGGGTTCACCGCGGTGCACGCGATGGCCAACACCGATCCGGTCGCCGATACCGCGGGCGTCGTCGAGCAGATCTGGCGGCTCGGCCGGCAGGCAGGCTACTGCGACGTGCAGCCGGTCGGCGCGGTGACCGCGCGCCTGGCCGGCAGCCAGCTGGCGGAGCTGGGCGCGATGGCCGACTCGGCCGCCCGGGTCCGGGTCTTCTCCGACGACGGCCGGTGCGTGTCCGATGCGGTGCTGATGCGCCGGGCACTGGAGTACGTCAAGGCGTTCGACGGGGTGGTCGCCCAGCACGCGCAGGAGCCGAGGCTGACCGAGGGCGCGCAGGTGAACGAGGGCGAGATGTCCGCGCGGCTCGGCCTGCCCGGCTGGCCTGCGGTCGCGGAGGAGGCGGTCATTGCCCGCGACTGCCTGCTGGCGGCGCACGTGGATTCCGCCCTGCACGTCTGCCACGTCTCGACGGCAGGCTCGGTGGAGATCATCCGCTGGGCCAAGGCGAAGGGCTGGCGGGTGACCGCGGAGGTCACCCCGCATCACCTGCTGCTCACCGAGGAACTGGCGGCCGGCTACGACCCCGTCTACAAGGTCAACCCCCCGCTGCGGACGGCGGCGGACGTGGCCGCGCTGCGGCAGGGACTCGCTGAGGGGACCATCGACTGCGTCGCCACCGACCATGCCCCGCATGCGCTGGAGGACAAGGAAACCGAATGGTCGGCTGCCGCGTTCGGGATGACCGGGCTGGAGACGGCGCTGCGGGTGGTGCACGCCGCGATGGTGCAGACCGGCCTGCTCGACTGGGCCGGGGTGGCGGACCGGATGTCGGCCCGGCCGGCGGCCATCGGCCGCCTCGACGGCTCCGGCGCAGCCCGGCACGGCGCCCCGCTGGCCGCCGGCTCGCCGGCGAACCTGACGCTCTATGACCCTGCAGCGCTGGCAGCCGTGGACTCTTCGGCGCATGCCTCCCGGAGCCGCAACACCCCGTTCGCCGGCCGGGTGCTCCCCGGCCAGGTAGTGGCGACCTTCCTGCGCGGCGCCCCGACGGTGCTGGACGGGAAGCTGGCGCGATGACCGGCGAGGCGACCAGCGGGCGGCCGGCGATGCTGGTGCTGGAGGATGGCGTGATCTTCCGCGGTACGGCCTTCGGGGCCGACGGCGAGACGTTCGGCGAGATGGTTTTCAACACCGGCATGACCGGCTACCAGGAGACGCTCACCGACCCGTCCTACTGCCGGCAGATCGTGGCGATGACGGCCCCGCACATCGGCAATACCGGGGTCAACGACGAGGATCCGGAGTCCGGCCAGATCTGGGTGAGCGGCTACGTGATCCGCGAGCCAGCCAGGATCGCCTCCAGCTGGCGGGCGCAGCGGAGCCTGGCGGAGGAACTGCGCAGTCAGGGCGTCACCGGGATCGCGATCAGCGGCACTCGCGCGCTGACCAGGCACCTGCGCGAGCGCGGCGCGATGCGCGCGGCGATCAGCACCGCCGAGACTGACCCGGCCGCGCTGCTGGCGCGGGTGCTCGCCAGCCCGCCGATGACCGGCGCCGATCTGGCCAGGGAGGTCTCCACCCCGGTCCCCTACGTGGTGCGCCCGCCTCGCGGCGAGCCGGTCAGGTACCGGGTCGCTGCCGTCGACCTCGGCATCAAGCGCGCCACTCCCGGGGCCATGGCCAGGCTCGGCTGCGAGGTGCATGTGCTGCCAGCTGACTCGACCGCGGCGCAGATCCTCGCGCTCGCCCCGGACGGGGTGTTCTTCTCCAACGGGCCTGGCGACCCGGCGGCCGCCGGGTACGCGGCCCAGGCCATGCTCGGCGTGCTCGGCTCGGGCCTACCGGTGTTCGGCATCTGCCTGGGCAGCCAGATCATGGGCCGCGCGCTCGGCCTGGAGACCTACAAGCTGCGCTTCGGGCACCGCGGCGTGAATCAGCCGGTGCAGGACCTGCGCACCGGCCGGGTCCAGATCACCAGCCACAATCACGGCTTCGCGGTGGCGATGCCAGGCAGGGGCACGGGCACAGCCGCCGGGCAGCCTGCGCCGTTCGAGACCGCCTTCGGCCCCGCCGTCATCACCCACGTCAACCTGAACGACGGTGTCGTGGAGGGACTGCGGCTGCTCGGCGCGCCCGCGTTCAGCGTCCAGTTCCACCCGGAGGCCGCACCGGGCCCGCACGACGCGGCCGGGGTGTTCGGTGACTTCTGCGACCTGATGGACGGGTACCGGGGAGGTGGACTGCATGCCCAGGCGCGCTGACCTGAAATCGGTCCTGGTCATCGGGTCCGGGCCGATCGTCATCGGCCAGGCCTGCGAGTTCGACTACTCCGGCACCCAGGCCTGCCGTGTCCTGCAGCAGGAGGGCATCAGGATCAGCCTGGTCAACTCCAACCCAGCGACGATCATGACCGATCCGGAATTCGCGGATGCCACCTACGTCGAGCCGATCACGCTCGACGTGCTGACCAAGGTGATCGCCAAGGAGCGCCCCGACGCCCTGCTGGCCACGCTGGGCGGCCAGACGGCACTGAACATGGCCGTCGCGCTGCATGACACCGGCGTGCTGGCTCGCTACGGGGTGGAGCTGATCGGCGCCGACATCACCGCGATCAGGGCCGGCGAGGACAGGAGCCGCTTCAAGCAGATCGTCACCGGCCTCGGCGCGCAGGTGCCCGACAGCCGGATCTGCCACACGATCGAGGAGTGCGAGCAGGCCGCGGCGCAGCTCGGCTACCCGGTGGTGGTCCGGCCGTCGTTCACCCTGGGCGGGTCCGGCTCAGGGATCGCCCGCGACGCACGTGACCTGCGCAGGATGGGCGCGGCCGGCCTGGATGCCAGTCCGGTCACCGAGGTGCTGCTGGAGGAGTCCATTCTCGGCTGGAAGGAGTTCGAGCTGGAGCTGATGCGCGACAAGAACGACAACGTCGTGGTCGTCTGCTCGATCGAGAACATCGACCCGATGGGCGTGCACACCGGCGACTCGGTCACGGTCGCCCCGGCGATGACCCTGACCGACCGGGAATACCAGCACATGCGCGACACCGCGATCGCGGTGCTGCGCGCGGTCGGGGTCGATACCGGCGGCTGCAACATCCAGTTTGCCGTGCACCCGGGCACCGGCCGGATGGTCGTCATCGAGATGAACCCGCGAGTGTCGCGGTCCTCCGCGCTGGCCTCCAAGGCAACCGGCTTCCCGATCGCGAAGATCGCCGCGCGGCTGGCCATCGGCTACACCCTGGACGAGATCCGCAACGACATCACCGGCGAGACCCCCGCCAGCTTCGAGCCGGCCCTGGACTACGTGGTGGTCAAGGTGCCCCGGTTCGCGTTCGAGAAGTTCCCCGGCGCCGACCCGGAGCTGACCACGCACATGAAGTCGGTCGGCGAGGCGATGGCGATCGGGCGCAGCTTCCCCGAGGCACTGCAGAAGGCGCTCCGCTCGCTGGAGCACCGCGGCGCGTCCTTCAGCTGGGCGGGCCCGCCCGGCGACCGGGCCGAGCTGCTGGCCCGCTGCGCCGTGCCGCACGACGGCCGGATGGCCACGATGCACCAGGCGATCCGCGCGGGCGCGAGCGTCGCCGAGCTCGCCGCGGTGACCGGGATCGACCCCTGGTTCATCGACCAGGTGGCCGGCATCGAGGAAGAGGCGAAACGGATCTCCGCGGGCCGCCCCCTGACCGCCAGCTCGATGACGGCCGCGAAGTCCGCCGGGTTCTCGGACGCGCAGATCGGCCAGCTCACCGGGACGACCGAGGGACAGGCCCGGCAGCTGCGCCGCGACCTGCAAGTCAGCCCGGTGTACCAGATGGTCGACACCTGCGCGGCCGAGTTCGCCGCCCGCACCCCGTACCTCTACTCCACCTATGACCAGGGCACCGAGGTTCCCGCCGGGGACCGGCCCAAGGTGATCATCCTGGGCAGCGGGCCGAACCGGATCGGCCAGGGGATCGAGTTCGACTACGCCTGCGTGCACGCCTGCTTCGCGCTGTCGGCGGTCGGCTACGAGACCGTGATGGTGAACTGCAACCCCGAGACGGTATCGACCGACTACGACACTTCCGACCGGCTGTACTTCGAGCCGCTCACGCTGGAGGACGTACTGGAGGTGGTGGCGGCCGAGCAGGCCAGCGGTCCGGTCGCCGGGGTGATCGTGCAGCTGGGCGGTCAGACGCCCCTTGGCCTGGCCCGGGCACTGGCGGCCGAGGGCGTCCCGGTGGTCGGCACCTCGCCGGAGGCGATCCACCTGGCCGAGGACCGCGGTGAGTTCGGCGCCGTGCTGGCTGCGGCCGGGCTGCCGGCGCCGCGGCACGGCACGGCGCACTCGCTGCCGGAGGCCATGGCCGTGGCCCGGGAGATCGGCTACCCGGTGCTCGTGCGGCCGTCCTACGTGCTGGGCGGCAGCGGCATGGAGATCGTTTACGATGACGCGACGCTGGCGGACTACGCCGGGCGCGCCCTGCTGGCGGGCAGCGGGCAGGCGAGCGCGGGGCACCCGGTGCTGATCGACAGGTTCCTCGATGACGCGATCGAGATCGACGTGGACGCGCTGTACGACGGCGCGGAGCTCTACCTCGGCGGCGTGATGGAGCACATCGAGGAGGCGGGCATCCACTCCGGCGACTCGGCCTGCGCGCTGCCGCCGATTACCCTCGGCCGCGACGATATCGCGGTGATCCGCAGCTCGACCGAGGCGATCGCCCGGGGCGTGGGGGTGCGCGGCCTGCTGAACGTCCAGTACGCGCTGGCGGCGGGCGTGCTGTATGTGCTGGAGGCCAACCCCCGCGCGTCGCGGACGGTGCCGTTCGTGTCCAAGGCAACTGCGGTCCCGCTGGCGAAGGCGGCGGCCCGGATCATGCTGGGCGCGACGGTGGCGCAACTGCGGGCCGAGGGCCTGCTCCCGGCCTCGGGTGACGGCGGCACGCTGCCGCTCGATGCGCCGATCGCGGTCAAGGAGGCCGTCCTGCCGTTCAGCAGGTTCGCCGACGCTCGCGGCGAGGGCGTCGATACCCTGCTCGGCCCGGAGATGCGCTCGACCGGCGAGGTCATGGGCATCGACGAGGTGTTCGGCACCGCCTTTGCCAAGTCGCAGGCGGCCGCCTACGGCTCGCTGCCGGTCAAGGGCCGCGCGTTCGTCTCGGTGGCGAGCAAGGACAAGCGCTCGATGATCTTCCCGGTCAAGCGCCTGGCTGACCTGGGCTTCGAGATCTGGGCGACGAGGGGAACCGGAGAGGTTCTGCGCCGCAACGGCGTACGTGCCACGATCGTGCGTAAGCACAGTGACGGCCCGGGACCAGACGGCGAGCCGACGATCGTGGAGCGGATCCTGGCCGGCCAGGTGGACCTGATCGTGAACACCCCGTTCGGCGGGCCCGGCCAGTCCGGGCCGCGGCGGGACGGCTACGAAATCCGCACGGCTGCCGTCCGGCGCGGCATCCCGTGCGTCACGACGGTGCAGGGGCTTGCGGCCGCGGTGCAGGGCATCGAGGCCATCACCAGGGACGAGGTAGGCGTGCGGTCGCTGCAGGAGCACGCGGCGCGGCTGCGCGGGACGGGCACGTCATGACGCGCAGCGAGACCGACCCGGCGGCCGGCCCCGTGCAGGTGCGCGGGACGGTGCTGACCGTCCGCCGGGTCGACGCCTACTGCGCGCTGACCATGGTGGCACCCGGCGTCGCCGCGCGATTTCGGCCCGGCCAGTTCGTCGCGCTGGCAGTCGGCGGCCCCGACACCGGCATGCTGCTGCGGCGGGCTTTCTCGATCCACAGCGTCCGGCCCGACCACGGCGGCACGGTGGAATTCGTCTTTGCCGCGAACGGGCCGGGAACCCGCTGGCTGGCCGAGCGCCGCGCCAGGGACCTGCTGGATGTGACCGGGCCACTCGGCCGCCCGTTCCCGGTTCCCCGCGATCCGGCCAGCTGCGTGCTGGTCGGCGGCGGCTACGGCAGCGCGCCGCTGTTCGCGCTGGCGGACCGGCTCCGCGAGCGGCACTGCACGGTGGATTTCCTGCTCGGAGCTGCCAGCGGTGACCGGGTGTTCGGCGCGCTGACCGCACGGCGAACCGGGCGCACCGCCACCATCATGACCGAGGACGGCTCGCTCGGCGCGCGCGGCCTGGTCACCGACATGCTCGGCCAGGTCATCCATGACGCCCGGGCCGATGTCATCTACGCCTGCGGGCCGATGCCGATGCTGCGCCAGGTGACGGCACTGGCCGCGCGCTACGACATCCCGGTGCAGGCGGCCGTGGAGGAGGCGATGGCCTGCGGCATCGGGGTGTGCATGACCTGCGTGCTGCCGGTGGTCGGCAACGACGGGATCACCCGGATGGTGCGCTCCTGCGTCGACGGACCGGTCTTCCGCGGGGATCAGGTGCGCTGGGACGACATCGGCACCATCCCGTTCGATGCCTTCGGCGCACCCGGCTGGGAGTCCAGGCCGGGCCGCGCGGCGCCGGCCGCCGGCCGCCTGGCCTCAGGCCGCCCGGCCGGGGACGGGCGGGCTGGCCCCCCGCATCAGCAGCACCTGCCGGGGAGGCAGTGATATGACGGCTGACCTGCGGACTCGGCTCGGCCAGGCCGAGCTTCCCAACCCGATCCTCACCGCCTCCGGCTGCGCCGGCTCGGGACGCGAGCTCGCGCAGTTCTTCGACATCTCCAAGATCGGCGCGGTCGTGACCAAGTCGGTGCTGCTCGCGCCGCGAGCAGGCCGTCCCACGCCGCGGATGGCCGAGACGCCGAGCGGCATGCTGAACTCGATCGGCCTGCAAGGCCCCGGGATCGACGCGTTCCTGCAGCGAGATCTGCCCTGGCTGCTGTCCCGCGGTGCCCGCGCGGTGGTCTCCATCGCCGGCGGGACTGTCGACGAGTTCGCCGAGCTGGCGGCGCGCCTGTCGGACGCGGCCGGGGTAAGCGCCATCGAAGTCAACATCTCCTGCCCGAACGTCGAGCACCGCGGCCAGGTATTCGCCTGCGATCCGGGCGCGGCGGCGGCGGTAATCGAGGCGGTCCGGGGCCGGGCCCGGTACGACATCCCGGTGTTCGCCAAGCTGTCGCCGGATGTGACCGACATCGTCGCCATCGCCAGGGCATGCGTCGCCGCGGGCGCTGACGGCCTCTCGATGATCAACACAATGCTCGGCATGGCGATCGACACCGGCACCATGCGGCCGGTTCTCGCCGGGCTGACCGGGGGCCTGTCCGGCCCGGCGATCCGGCCGGTCGCTGTGCGGTGCATCTGGCAGGTCCGGGCCGCGCTGCCCGACGTGCCGATCATCGGGATGGGCGGGGTGAAGACCGGCCGGGACGCCCTGGAGCTGATCCTGGCCGGGGCCTCCATGGTCAGCGTCGGCACGGCGATCTTCCATGACCCGTCGGCGTGCCCGCGCATCCTGCGCGAGCTGGAGGAGGAACTGGCCAGCCGCGGCGTCGAGCGCCTCGCCGAGGTCGTCGGGCTGGCCCATGAGCCGCGCACCGCGGCGCGCCGCGGCAGCTTTACCAGCAATATCCTGTGAAGGGAACATCATGACCAATCCCGCGCCGATCGCCGTCGCGCTCGATGCGCCCAATCTCGACACCGCCGCGCGCTGGGCAGGCCTGGTCGCGCCGCATGTCAGCACCTTGAAGATCGGCCTGGAGCTGTATCTGCGGTACGGGCCCGACGTGGTCGCCTCGGTCCGCGGCGCCAGCGGCGCCCAGGTCTTCCTTGACCTCAAGCTGCACGACATACCCGCGACCGTGGCGGGGGCGGCCCGTGCGGTGGCGCGGCTGCGGCCCAGCCTGCTGACCGTGCACGCCGCGGCGGGCCCGGCCGCCATCAGCGCCGCCGCGCAGGCGGCCCCGGGGGTGACGATCGTGGCTGTCACGGTGCTGACCTCGCTCGGCGAGGAGGACCTGGACCGCATCGGGCTGGCTGGCCCGGTCCGCGACGCCGTCCGGCGGCTGGCGGTGCTGTCGGTGGCGGCCGGCGCGCGCGCTCTGGTGTGCTCGCCACGGGAAGTGGCTGCGGTTCGCGCGGAGGTGGGCCCGGATATCACCCTGATCACGCCCGGGGTACGCCCGGCCGGCGCTGACCTTAACGATCAGGCGAGGGTCGCAACCCCCGAGGAGGCACTGCGAGCCGGCGCCGACCTGCTGGTCATCGGCCGCCCGATCACAGGCGCGGCTGACCCGGGTGCGGCCGCGGCTGCGCTGGCCGCCTCGCTGCGGCGCGCCGAGGCAGTGCCTGGTTAGGCGGGCGCGGTCGGCGTTTTGCGCAGTGGCACCGGCGGCGCGGGTAGCGTGAGCGCGCGGCGGGCGTTCTGAGCCTCGGTCGCTGGCCGGGCAGGCCGGTCTCAGCGGCCGGGACCTGCATATCTGCACACGATCCGCGCTGGCGGCAGCGGCCCGCGCTGGCTGGAGTTACGCTAGGTTGGCTACTCTGAGTAACTTATAGTGATCGCTGGGTAATACTGAATAATTTATGGTGCGACAAACGGGGGTTATCGTTGCCGTTGCGGGCCGAACTCGCTAGTTTCCCCTCGCGGAGCGACTTTTTCGATACGAAACCCGAGGTGACCTCGCGTGGCTCTTCCTCCCCTTACCCCCGAACAGCGAACTGCGGCACTTGAGAAGGCAGCCAAGGCGCGCAAAGACCGTGCGGAGGTCAAGAACCGTCTCAAGCATGGTTCGACGACCCTGCCCCAGGTCCTCAAGGAGGGCCAGACCGATGATGTGGTCGGCAAGATGAAAGTGTCGGCCCTGCTGGAATCGATGCCGGGCGTCGGCAAGGTGCGCGCCAGGCAGATCATGGAGCGGCTCGGCATTGCGGAGTCGCGGCGCGTTCGCGGCCTGGGTGCCAACCAGCGGTCCGCGCTGGAGAACGAATTCGCGAGCGATATCTGACCGGACACGACAGACACCAGGGGCGGGGGAAGATAGGTCCGTGGTCGACCTCCCCGTTCATCGCGGGCCAGCCAACGGAGCCCCTGCCCCTTCAGGTCTGACTGTCCTGTCCGGACCGTCAGGCGTCGGCAAGAGCACGGTCGTGGCGAGCCTGCGGCGGGCGCGCCCGCAGATCTGGCAGTCGGTGTCGGTGACCACCAGGGCGCCGAGGCCGGGCGAGGCCGATGGCCGCGAATACTATTTCGTCAGCGAACCTGAATTCGACGCAATGGTCGCCGCGGGCGAACTGCTGGAATGGGCGCAGTTCGCGGGGAACAAGTACGGCACCCCCTGCGCGCCGGTCGCGGAGAAGCTGAAGGCGGGCGTGCCCGCGCTCCTGGAGATCGACGTCGAGGGCGCCCGGCAGGTCCGCCGGGCGGTGCCCGGCGCGCTCCTGGTGTTCCTGGCCCCGCCGTCGTGGGATGAGCTGGTCAGGCGGCTGACCGGCCGCGAGACCGAGTCACCTGAGGTGATCGCCCGGCGGCTGGAGGCAGCCCGGGCCGAGCTGGCGGCCGGCAGTGAGTTTGACATCACGCTGGTCAATACGTCCGTCGAGGATGTCTGCAGCCAGCTGGTAGCCTTGGTCACGGCGCAGTCGGCCAAATGAGCGCGCTCAGGGAAATGAAAGGTACAAAGTGGCAGGGACTTCGGCCGTAGAAGGCATCATCAACCCGCCGATCGACGATCTGCTCCAGGTGGTGGACAGCAAGTACGGCCTGGTGATCATGGCTTCGAAGCGGGCACGTCAGATCAACGCCTACTACGCCCAGCTTGGCGAGGGCATGCTGGAGTACGTCGGGCCGCTCGTCGAGACCCGGGTCCAGGAGAAGCCGCTGTCCATCGCGCTGCGCGAGATCAGCGAAGGGCTGATCACCGCGGAGCCGACGGAGCCGCCGGCGGCCTGAGCAGCCCCGTCCGGCCGGGCACGGGCCGATGCGCGTCATCCTCGGCGTGGGCGCCGGCATCGCCGCCTACAAGGCGTGCGAGCTGCTTCGGCTGCTGACGGAGTCCGGTCACGACGTACGGGTCATCCCGACCCCCGATTCGCTGCGTTTCGTCGGTGAGGCCACCTGGGCCGCGCTATCGGGTCAGCCCGCGGGCGCGAGCGCCTGGGACGAGGTTCACCAGGTCCCGCATGTCCGGCTCGGCCAGGGCGCCGACCTGATCATCGTCGCGCCCGCCACAGCGGATCTGATGGCCCGGGCGGCCGCCGGGATGTCCGGGGACCTGCTGACCGCGGTGCTGCTGACCGCCCGCTGTCCGGTCGTGTTCGCTCCGGCCATGCACACCGAGATGTGGGAGCACCCGGCCACCCGGGCAAACGTGGCCACGCTGCGCCGCCGCGGCGCGCTCGTGCTCGACCCGGCCGCCGGCCGCCTCACCGGCACCGACAGCGGGCCTGGCCGGCTCGGTGAGCCAGCCGAGCTGTTCGCCGTCGCGCTGCGGGTGCTCGCGCGGGGAATCGCGGGGCTGGCGCCTGACCTGGCGGGCCGGCGCGTCGTGGTCTCCGCGGGCGGCACCAGGGAGGAGCTGGACCCGGTCCGCTTCCTCGGTAACTGGTCCTCGGGCCGGCAGGGCTACGCCCTGGCCAGGGCCGCAGCGGCCCGTGGCGCCGAAGTCAGCCTGGTGGCTGCCAACGCCGACCTCGACGACCCGGCAGGCGTGCGCCTGATCCGCGTGACCTCCGCTCTCCAGCTGCGCGCCGCTATGCTCGCCGAGGCGGCGGGCGCGGATGCCGTGGTGATGGCGGCCGCGGTTGCCGACTACCGCCCGGCGGCCAGGAGCGAGCAGAAGATCAAGAAAGTCGGCCAGCCGCCAGAGCCGATCCGCCTGGTCGAGAACCCTGACATCCTGCGCGAGCTGGTCGCGGCCAGGACGCGGGCCGAGCAGGTCATCGTGGGATTCGGCGCCGAGACCCACGACATACTGGCAGCCGGGCGGGCCAAGCTCGCAGCCAAGGGCTGTGACCTGCTCGTGGTCAATCAGGTGGGCGACGGCCTGGCGTTCGGCACGACCGACAACGAGGCAATCGTGCTCGCCGCCGACGGATCCCGCACGGACGTGCCGCGCGGCCCTAAGGAAGTGCTCGCCGACGTGGTCTGGGACCTCATCGCGGCGCGGCTCAAGTAGGTCGCGGCAGTTACCCCCGGCCACTGTGGCGGCGCCAGTACACTGCGGCAAGGTCGCACGCTAAGAGAAGGGTTGCTAGGTGGCTCGTCGTCTGTTTACCTCTGAATCGGTCACTGAGGGCCATCCCGACAAGATGGCAGATCAGATCAGCGACGCCATTCTGGACGGAATGCTGAAGGGCGATCCGCGCAGCAGGGTAGCGGTGGAAACGCTGATCACTACCGGTCAGGTGCACGTTGCCGGCGAGGTAACCACCGAGACCTACGTCGACCTGCCAGGGCTGATCAGGGAGAAGATCCTGGAGATCGGCTATGACTCCTCGGCCAAGGGATTCGACGGGGCCTCGTGCGGCGTCTCGGTGTCCATCGGCTCTCAGTCGCCCGACATCGCCCAGGGCGTGCACGAGGCGTTCGAGCACCGGGAGGGCGAGGGAGCTGACGAGCTGGACCGGCAGGGCGCGGGGGACCAGGGACTGATGTTCGGCTACGCCTGCCGCGACACTCCCGAGCTCATGCCGCTGCCGATCATGCTGGCGCACCGGCTCGCCCGCCGGCTGTCGGAGGTGCGGCGCGATGGCACCATCCCCTACATCCGCCCGGACGGCAAGACCCAGGTGACCATTGAGTACGCAGGCGCTGACGCGGTGCGGCTCGACACGGTCGTGGTCTCGACCCAGCACGCGCCTGCGATTGACCTCAAGCAGCTGCTCGCCCCGGACATCCGCGAGCATGTCGTCGAGCCGGTACTAGCCGGCCTGCAGCTCGACACCGAGAACTACCGGCTGCTGGTCAACCCCACCGGGAGGTTCGAGATCGGCGGCCCGATGGGTGACGCGGGCCTGACCGGCCGCAAGATCATCATCGATACCTACGGCGGCATGGCCCGGCACGGCGGCGGCGCGTTTTCCGGCAAGGATCCCTCGAAGGTCGACCGCAGTGCCGCCTACGCGATGCGCTGGGTGGCCAAGAACGTCGTCGCCGCCGGGCTCGCGGACCGCTGCGAGACTCAGGTCGCCTATGCGATCGGCAAGGCAAAGCCGGTCGGCCTGTTCGTGGAATGCTTCGGCACTGAACAAGTACCCGTCGAGCGCATCCAGGACGCTGTGCTGGAGGTCTTCGACCTGCGCCCGGCCGCGATCATCAGGGACCTGGACCTGCTGCGGCCCATCTACGCGCAGACCGCTGCCTACGGCCACTTCGGCCGCGAGGAACCCGATTTCTCCTGGGAGCTGACCAGCCGCACCGATGCGCTCAGGTCGGCTGCCGGGCTCTGACCGCTGTCCGGGGTGAACCCGGCACAATCGATGCGAGGCGCAGGAGAGGGCCGATCTGAGCGCGTCCACGACTGTAAGGTTCCCGGCGTCACCGTGTTCTGGCTCCACGGCTCGGCCGACATCGGCTCGCCGCCTGAACCGCTGTTCGCGGCCGCTGTAGCGAACGGCCTGCGCTGGGGTCTGCTACGACCGGCCCGGGAGGACACCCTCGCCGGTGACCCCGATTCGAGGTCGCCTGGTCGAGCTGATCAGGACGTGCGCCGTGGCTGGCGGGGGGAGCTGATCAGGGTCCGGGTCCTGGCTGTCCGCACTGCGGCTGAGAGCGTGCTGATGTCGTAGGCGCCGTGGTGGCGCTTGCCGTTGACGAAGAACGTGGGTGTGCCCGATACGCCGCTCAGGTCGGCGGAGTCCACGTCTGCAGCGATCTTGGCTTGCCCGGCGTGGCTGCGCAGGTCGCGGGTGAACTGGTCGATGTCCAGGCCGAGTTCGCTGGCGTACCGGATCAGGTCTTTGCCCGTCAGCGCCTCCTGGTGGCCCAGCAGCAGGTCGTGCATTCTCCAGAACTTGCCCTGGCCGGCGGCGGCCTCGGCGGCCTCGGCCGCGAGCTGCGCGTGCGGGTGCACGTCGGTGAGCGGCAGGTGCCGCCATATGTAGCGCAGGTCGCCGTAGTCGGCCAGGAGCTCGCGGATCGCCGGCTCGGCCAGGCCGCAGTAGGGGCACTCGAAGTCGCCGTACTCCACGAGCGTGACCGGCGCTCGGTCGGGGCCTCGCACGTGATCGCGCTCGGGGTCGACGGGCACCGCCAGGTCGATGATGGTGTCGCCAGTGCCGAGCAGCGCGCGGGCGCGCAGCCGTTTGGGCAGCATCGCGGCGAGCCGGAAGACGACCCAGCCAACCGCCGATGCGCACACGGCGGCGGACAGCAGGCCCACCTTCGCCTCGGCCAGCTGGCTGCCGTGGAAGGCAAGCGAGGCGATCAGCAGCGACACGATGAAGCCGATGCCCGCGATGGCCCCGGCACCGGTCACCGCCGCCCAGCCGACCGGCGGGCGGATCGCACCGCGGCTGACCCGGGTCAGCAGCCAGGCCGCGCCGACGGTCCCGGCCGGTTTCCCCACCACGTAGCCGAGCAGGATCCCGAGCGTGACCGGCGAGGTGTAGGCGCGGGCCAGGAAGCTCCCGCTGACCGTGATCCCCGCGTTGGCCAGGGCGAACAACGGCACTATCAGGTAGCTCGTCGCGGGATGGAACAGCTGCTGTAGCCGGTCGTTCGGCGAGAGCGCCAGCCGCACGCTCTCCCGCGCGTCGCGGGCCAGCTCCGGGACCGGCTGCTCGCGGAACAGCCGGAACGACTCCGAGGCCTGCTCCAGGTCGCTGCGCGTGGCGGGATAGGCCAGCGCGAGCAGGCCCATCGCCAAGCCGACCACCACCGGATCGACGCCGGACTCGAAGAACGCGACCCAGGCCGCCACCCCCAGCAGCAGGTAGGCCGGGCCATTGCGGACACCCCGCCAGCGTGCCGCCATCACCGCTGCGAGGATGGCAACGCCGGCAGCCAGCGCGGTCAGGTCAATGTGGCCGCTGTAGGCCAGCGCGATGACCACGATCCCGGCCACGTCATCGGCGAGCGCGAACGTGAGCAGGTAGGTGCGCACCCGGTCGGGGACGCCCGGGCCGATCAGGGCCAGCGCGCCAAGCGCGAACGCGGTGTCGGTGGACATGGCCGCTCCCCACCCGGACGCTGATGGGTGACCGACGTTGATGGCCAGGTAGATCGCGATCGGCACGATCATCCCGCCCAGGGCGACCACCAGCGGCAGCGCCAGCCGCCGTCGTTCCCGCAGCTCGCCCAGGTCGAACTCGCGGCGCGCTTCCAGACCGGCCACCAGGAAGAAGAACGCCATCAGCCCGGAGTTCACCCAGCCCTGCCAGCTATCTGCCAGGCCCCTCGTGCCGGACCGGATCACCAGCACGGTGTGCCACGTCGCCGCATACCCCGACGGGTCGATGTTGGCCCAGGCCAGTGCCGCCAGCGTGGCGGCCAGCAGGACCGCCGCGCTGCCGGTCTCGGTACGCAGGAACTGGCGAAGTGGCGTCTCCAGTCTCTGCGCCCACACCGTGCGCGGCGAAAACTGCGAGGCGGAAGCGGCGGGTTCGGTCACTCCAGGATTCTCTCGCGCCGCCCTAGGTCACGATTTCAGAGCCGGTTGATCAGCGCGAGCGCTGTCCCATTTTCCGGTTCGCGGATCTCGCCACGCTGCAGGAGCTCGCGCAGTCCTGGCTCGATGATCCGGTTTCCGGTCCGGTCACGGCGTTTCGGCGGCCTTGATAGCTACGGGAAAGGCGTGTGGCGCCTGCCCGTGGCAGTGCTTGCCAGGCAGGAGCCATGCCTGTTGGCAGCCGCATCAGGCGGGTCTAGGATTGTGATCAGGTGAGCCGGGAAGCCTGGTCGGCGCGGCATTCGCAACCGACCAGCCAGGAGCGCATCGTGACCACGCATAATGCACCCGCACCTAGTCCACCGGACGCAACCACCGCCGCCCCTGCTGCTGCTCGGCCCGTGCCTGTTCCGCCGAGCGGTATCGGGCGCATTTGGCGTGTTCTTCGTCCCGGCCGCGGTGGTGCCGGCCGTCGCTGCGGTCAAGCTGTGGCGCGAGCGGCCTTGAATCCTGGCGGGAGGTGGCTCAGATGATGACCCGTTACCTGACCAGGGACCGCATCGCGATTTTGGCAGCGCTGGCGGCACCGGTGGCGGCAGCGGCGGTTCTGCTGCCGTTCCGGGCGAGCTGGTCAAACACGAATGTGGCCATGCTGCTGGTCGTGGTGGTCGTCGGGGTCGCTGCGATCGGGAACCGCGTCGCCGGCGGGCTGGCGGCCGTGTCGGCCGCGGCCTGGTTCGACTTCTTCTTCACCCTGCCCTACTACCGGTTCACGATCCGCGGCTCAGCGGATATCACCACCGCGGTCCTGCTGCTGGTTGTCGGCGTGGCGGTGTCCCAGCTGGCTGCCCGTGCCCGGCGCCTGCAGGTCATCGCGATCACCGACGCGGGCTACCTGGCGCAGATCCAGCAGACCGTATCGCTGGCCCAGACCGCCCGGTCGCCCTATGCCGTTGCCGACCACGTCAGGGAGCAGCTCATCGGGCTGCTGGACCTGCAGGGCTGCCGCTTTGAGTATGGCTCCCTGCTCGGCCGTCCGCCGCGCCTGGAGCCAGATGGCACCGTGATCGCCGGTCACAGCAAATGGGACGTGGAGGAATCGGGCCTGCCCGGCGAGGAGATCGAGCTGCGGACCTTCGGCAACGGCCAGTACTTCGGACGGTTCATGATGAAGCCGAAGCCGGGCTCGAAGCCGTCCCTGCAGGCGCGTCTGGTTGCCGTCACGCTGGCAGATCAGGCCGGGCGGGCGTTCAGCGCCACTGCGACCACGCGGGCCGCGGGCTGACCAACCGATCTGGCACCCGGGTCATACGGGAGCGCTGTGCTGCCTCGTTGGCGAGTAGGAGGCGATCAGGTCCCCCGGTTGCTGGCTGCTGTCGTTGCAAGCAGCTATCGTCCCGCCTGGCAAGCGGTGCCGGGCGCCCAAGCCGCGGCCCTGGGATCTCGCGTCCGCCGTCTGACGCGGTCCGCCTGGCTGAGCAAGTTGTAGTGACTGATAGAGTCACTACACACTAATCGCAGTATGCAAGCAAAGTGACCGGGGTGACGTGGCCGAGCACCAGGTAGACGAGGCCGCGGTGGATGCGGTGCTGACGGCGAGCAGGGCGCTGGTCGCGGTGGCGACCATGTCGCTGGGTGCCGCGGCGGAGGACACCACGATCGCCCAGTACCGGGCGCTGGTAGTCCTGGCGTCCCGCGGCCCGCAGCGGATGGTGGACCTGGCCGCTGCGCTGGGAGTCACGCCCTCGACGGCCGGGCGGATGTGCGACCGGCTGGTGCGCAAGGGGCTGACCCGCCGGCAGCGGGCCCGGGCGGACCGCCGGGCCGTGCGGGTCTCCACCACCGCGGCCGGCCTGCAGGTCGTCAACCAGGCGACCGCGCGCCGCCGGGAGCTCATCGCCGGCGTTTTGGGCAAGCTCCCGGCACGGCAGCAGACCGCGATCGCCGATGCGCTGCAGGTATTCGCCCGGGCCGCCGGGGAGATCCCCGACAGCCTGTGGCCCGCCGATCCCGCCGATCCCGCCGGCCCCGCCGGCCCCGCCGACCCCAAGCCGCCAGATCCGGCTCCCGCGAGGAGACGATCATGACCGGCGGCATCCAGGTGCCCGCGCCGCAGGCTCTTGGGCGGACCGGGCGGGCAGGCGGCTGGCTGCGCGGCTCGCGTGGCGGTCTGCTGGCCGTCGCCGTGGTGGTGGGTGCTGGGTCGGGGCTGGGCGCGGTGGCGTTTCGGTACCTGATCTACTTCTTTACCTGGCTGGCGACCGGGCATGTCCAGTTCGGCCAGCAGGGCCGCGTCCCCAGCACGCACCTGCCGTGGCTCGGGCTGGCGTTTTTCGTGGTGATCCCGGTGATCGGCGGGCTGATCTACGGGCCGCTGATCTACCGGTATGCCCGCGAGGCCCGCGGCCATGGCGTGCCTGAGGTCATGATCGCCGTCGCCGCCGAAGGTGGCCGGATCCGGCCCCAGGTCGCCGCCGTGAAGTCGGTCGCCTCCGCTGTCTGCATCGCCGTCGGCGGTTCGGTCGGCCGGGAGGGCCCGATCGTGCAGATCGGCTCCGCGCTGGCCTCCAGCCTCGGCCAGTGGGTGCGCATGCCGGAGAACCGGCTGCGGATCCTGGTCGCCTGCGGTGCCGCTGGCGGGATCGCGGCGACGTTCAACGCGCCGATTACGGGGGTGTTCTTCGGCGTGGAGATCATCTTGCGGGAGCTGTCGGTCGAGGCGGTCTTCACCGTGATGCTGTCGGCGATGGTCGCCGACCTTCTCAGCCGCCAGTTCCTGGGTGATGCGCCGTTCCTGTCCGGGCTGCCGTCCGGGATCGCGCTGCATCACCTGACCAGCTACCTGCTGATAGCTGGCCTGGCGGTCGTCGCGGCGCTGATCGGGCTGGCGTTCGCCAAGATCCTGTACGCGACCGAGGACCTGTGCGACCGGATCTGGGGCAGCCGCCCGGAGTGGGCCCGGCCCGCGGTGGGCGGCATCTTGCTGGGGCTGCTGCTGCTCGCGCTCCCGCAGATGTACGGGGTCGGCTACCCGGTCCTGTACAAGGCCGTCGGCGGCAGCTACGCACTGTGGTTCCTGATCATCCTGGCCGCCGGGAAGATCATCGCCTGC
>Ga0302326_10010772_pt1 | contig 19763 bp, 15 predicted proteins | sample Palsa_T0_3_FD_202264 | JGI IMG/M metagenome (GOLD analysis project Ga0302326, IMG submission 202264) | Peat permafrost microbial communities from Stordalen Mire near Abisko, Sweden - Palsa_T0_3 | ecosystem: Environmental > Terrestrial > Soil > Palsa > Peat permafrost | place: Sweden: Abisko...
TCGATGTTGAGCGAGCCGCGCCGGCGCGACAGCGTGCCGTCATCAACCACGGTGCATTCGCGCGCGGCCACCTGCTCGCCGATGCGGTTGGCGAACGCAGACGTGCCCTTGCGGTTGAAGTCGCCCTCGAGCCCGTGCCCGATCGCCTCGTGCAGCAGGATGCCCGGCCACCCCGGTCCCAGCACCACGGTCATCATGCCCGCAGGCGCCGGCACCGCCTCCAGATTCACCAGCGCCTGGCGTACCGCCTCGCGCGCCAGCGCCAGCGGCCGCTCGCCTGCGACCAGCTCGGCGAGGGAGTAGCGCCCGCCCGCCCCGGCGTAGCCCTGTTCGCGCCGCCCGGCCTGCTCGACCAGCACCGACACGTTGAAACGCACCAGCGGCCGCACATCGGCGGCCAGCTCGCCCTCGCTGGTAGCGATCAGCACCACCTCGTGCACCGCGATCACGCTCGCGGTGACATGCACCACGCGCGCATCCATGCCCCGGGCCTCGCGATCGACGCGCTCGAGCCAGGCGACCTTGTCGGCCGTGGCGAGCGCGGCGGCAGGATCGGCCGGCAGGTACAGCTGATGGCCGCTACGCGCGTGCCAGGCGCTCACGCGCCGCTCCCCGCCCTGCAGCGCGATGGCGCGCGCCGCGCGGGATGCCTCGGTCAGGGCCGGCAGCAGGATCTCGTCGGAGTAGGCGAAGCCGGTCTTCTCGCCGGCCAGTGCGCGCACGCCGACGCCCTGGTCGATGCTGGCGCTGCCGTCCTTGACGATGCCGTCCTCGAGCGACCAGGACTCCTGGTGGGTCAGCTGGAAGTACAGGTCGGCGAAGTCCACCGAGTGCGAGAGCACCTCCCCGAACACGCGATCCAGTCGCCGGTCATCCAGGCCGCTCGGCTGCAGGATCAGCTCGCGCGCCACGGTAAGTGCGTCGGCCGTCTTGTCGGTGCTCGTCATGTCAGCCCTTCGCGCGCGGCAGTAGCGGCAAACACGCGATGGCCGAGCGCCGGGAAGCTCTCGCGCACGCCCCGCTGGGCCTCGAGATCGATCTGCGCCACGGCGCAGCCCCGTCCGCGCGGCACGCGCTGCAATACCCGTCCCCAGTAGTCGATGATCATGCTGTCGCCGTAGGTCTCGCGTCCGCTCGGATGGAACCCGGATTGCGCCGGCGCGAGAACGTAACAGAGATTCTCGATGGCGCGCGCCCGCAGCAGCGTCTCCCAGTGCGCGCGCCCGGTGGGACTGGTGAAGGCGGAAGGGACCGCAAGCAGCTGCGCGCCGGCGGCACTCAACTGCCGGTAGAGCTCAGGAAAGCGCACGTCGTAGCAGACCGACAGTCCCAGCCTTCCGACCGGCGTGTCGAGGACCTGCACACTCGATCCGGGTGTCACGTGCGCCGACTCGCGGTAGCTCTCCTCGCGCCCGGGAATCCCGACGTCGAACAGGTGGATCTTGTCATAACGTGCCACGCGCTCACCGTCGCTGTTGTAGACCATTGAGGCGGCAGCCACGCGCCCGTCGCCGCCGGCCTTCAGTGGCACGGTGCCGCCGATGATCCACAGGCGCAGCTGCCGCGCCTTGGCGGCGAGGAAATCCTGGGCCGGACCGCTGCCATCGCTCTCGGCGACCGCGCGCTTGTCCGCGTCCTTAAGTCCCATGAAGGAGAAGTTCTCCGGCAGCGCCGCAAGGCGCGCACCGCTCGCCGCGGCCGCCTCGAGCAGTACCTGCGCCTGCTCAAGGTTACCTGCCACATCGGGGCCGGAAGTCATCTGTATCGCCGCAACCTTCATGCGCACCTCAATCCGCAGGCCTCACTATGGGGTCGTTCCAGGTGCCTCGCAAACGCAATGCGGTGCGCGTGCGGTCCGGGCCCGAAGCCCCGAACAGCTCGCGCAGCGACAACCATGCCGCGGCCACCTTGGGCGTCGGCCCCAGCCCGCGCACCGCCGCGGGCAGGCGGTCCTCGCCGCGCAGGATCCAGGCCTGCAGGTCGTAGTCGCCTGCGGCCAGTCCCACCTGCCCGCGCACCAGTATCTCCGCGTCGCCGTCGAAGTGCAGGTCCGTGGTGCTCGCTTCACCGTCCAAGATCTCGTAGTCCGCCACCAGGCGCGCGAAGCGCAGCGCGCGAGCCCCTTCCGGCTCGGGCTCAAGGCCTGCGAGCAGTGCCGGCACGGTCAGCAGTGCGAACGGCGGATCGAGCTCGCCGGCCGCCGAGCGCGTCGCGCCGTCCTCGAGTTGCATATGGAGATGGCCGCCGAGCGTTGCAAGGGGGCTCAACGCCTGCGGCGACCAGCGCAGCTCGCCGCTGAGCAGCGCGTGGCTGGCGTCGAGCTCTGTGCGCAGGCCGAAGGCGGTGAGAGCGGCTGCGGCGTCGGGGCTCTCAAGGTTGAAGTTAAGGCGGCAGGTGGGACCCTCACAGCGTGCGCTGCCCTCGGCCGCAGCGCTCGCGCCGCGCAGTGTGAGCGTGCTGACCTCCAGGACATCATCGTGCGAGGCGAGCAGCGCTGCGAAGCTGCCGAGCGCACGGCCCTTTAGCGTGAGCGCATCGACGGATATCTGCGCTGCGGGCGCGAACACGGCTGCGAGCCCGGCTGCGAGGGCCGCGTCAGTCCCCTGCGCGATGTCGAAACCGGCGAGGTGCACCACGGCCGGGTGCTCGTGGTCGATCTGTGCCGGCCAGCTGGCCGTGCCTGAGATCGCACTCGAGTGAAGCTGCAGTGCGCCGCCCCCGACGCCGACCTCGGCCACGAGTTTCACGCCCGAGTAGTTGTGCGTGCCGGCGAGCAGCTGAACCCCGTAGAGATGCGCCCGCAGTGCCGGCAGCGCCGTATCGCGCGTCGCGCGCCGCAGAAGTGCGAGGCAGGCCGGAAGGTCCAGCCGGCTCACGCTACCTTCTACCTCGAGGGCCGCATCGGCCGGCAGCGCCAGGCTTGCCTCGAGCGCCGGTGCGGGCGCTGCCGCGGCCAGGCGCAATGTACCGCGCTCGATGCGCCAGGTGTCGCCGCTGCGCTCGAGTGAGGCCAGCGCCCGCGCGCGCTCCCCGAGCGAGAGCTGCAGCTGCCCGGCCGATGCTCCGCCGGAGAGCTCCACGTGCAGGGGTAGCGCAGCGGCGGCGGGCTTGGCAAAAGGCTCCGGCAGGCGACTCGCGACGCCTACGAGGCTCGAGTCGGCGCGCAGCTGCCAGTGCGGGCCCTGGCCGGCGGAGCCGGGCAGGAAAGTCAGCAGTGCACTCCACTCGGCGGTGCCGGCGAGCTGTGCGTCCTCGTCCTCGGCCTCGCCCCCGGCCGCGAGCACGCTGCGCCTTGCGTCCATGACGCCGCGTCCGGAAATCACCACCCGCGTGTCGCCATGCTCGCGTCGCTCGCCCACACTCAGACTCACCGGGCCGCCGAGCCACTGCCCCGCAAGCGTCGAGCGCTGCAGGTGGCCGCCGTCGAACACGAGCGAGCCGCGCAACGCGCCGATCGGCGGCAATCCCGCCACCGCGTGCAGCTCGCCGCCATCCAGCAGCGCCCCGACGCGCACCTGTGGCGAGCGCGTCGCCGTGCCGTTGCCGGATACGGCAGGCACGCTGACGGCCAACTCCACGCGCGTGTCGCCGCGCAGATCGATGTTAGCGACCGCCGGCGCCCACGGCGCCACTTGCGGATGAGCGCGCAGCCACACGAGCGCCTGCTGCACATCGCCCGCGAGCGCGCCGGTGAAGCGCAGCGGATGAGCCGCAAGTGCGTCCCAGTCGGCAGCGGCTGCGGTGAGCCGGATGTCCCCGCTCTGCGCGTGCTCGATGGCCGCGTGGCCGCGCGCGCCGCGCCATTGGATGTGCGCATCGATGCCAACGATCTCCGGCCACTGATCCGAGGCGCGCAGGCGCGCATCACGCAAGCTCACGGCGCCGGAGAACTGCGTGCCCGGGGCGCTCCAGGGCGGCACGTCCAGCGGCCCGCGCCAGCTGACATCCGCGCTCTCGATGCGACCGGATGCGAGCGGTGCGGCTGCATCCGGCCCGAGCAGACCTGCCAGCATCGCCGCCTCGGCGTTGCGCACCGACAGGTGCGCCTCGATCTGTGGCGGGCCAGCCGCGCTGGCAGCGCCGATACTGCCGAGCGCCGCGAGGACCATGTCAGCGCGCCGTAGCTCGAGCTCCTCGGCGCTGAGCTGCCAGCCGCCGCCGAGCGTGCCGATGCGCACGCGCGCGGCGAGCTGCAGCCGATCGAGCGCCACGGGCTCACCACGCGCGAGCCGCAGCTGTGCCGCCTGCGAGTACAGCTGCCCCACCAGGCCCGCTTCCGTGCCGGAGAGATGCCCGTTGATTCCGCTGAGCGCGATGTCACCCGCAGCGCTTGCGAGGGTTGCGTCCTCGAGATCCGCGGCCAGCGCGAAACGTGCGCCGGCCGCACGTTGCACGTCCCAGTCGAGCGCGAGCTCGCGCGCGTGGCCGGAGAGTGCGAGCTCGGCGAGCGGCAGCTGCGGGGCGAGTCCCTGTGCAAAGGCTGCGAGCGCTGCGAGCGGGGCGTGCTGCAGGCGGGCGCGAATGTAAGTGCCGTCCACAGCGGCATCGAGCGTCAGGTGCGCCGGTGCGCCGGTGGCGGCGCCGAGCTCGAGCGCCCCGACGCTCAGCCGCCACTGCTGGCCGCGGCGTGCCAGCTGCCAGCGCCCGGAGAGCCGCTCGAGGCTCAGCATCCGGGCCGCCCCCGCGGCATCCGCCCCGCTCCACTCGAGCGCCTCCGCCAGCACCGAGCCGTCGGCCTTAAGCAGCCGCCCGTGCGCGAAGGCGGCATTGAACTGGAAGTTGCCGCGCCCGGCCTGCGGCACGTAGCGCGCCGCGAGGGGCTGCTGCAGGAGCCTGCGCCAGCCACCGAACTCAAGCCGCCGCCCCTCGAAGCTCAGGCTGCCGCTGGAGAGCTCGGGCAGCGCCGGGTCGCCATGCATCTCGAGCAGGAGGCGCACGCTTTCGCCCAAGCTCTCGGGCAGGAGCAGCTGTGCGTCCGCACTCCAGCGCAGCCCCAGGCGCTGCAGCTGCGCATGGCGGATGCCGAAGGTGCGCGCGGTGCTCTCCCCCGAGAGCGCTGCGCGCAACGTACCGCCGTCGATGTCGATCTGACCGCCGCGCCAGCGCGAGAGAATGCGCGTGAGCGCATCGAGCAGCTGGGGACGCAGCTGCGAGGGATGAGCTGCGTTACGGGCCTCAGGCGCGAACCCGGCGCCGAGGTCGATGTCGGGCTCCTGCAGCGCGATGCGGCCGGCCTCGAAGCGCCCGCTGCGCGCCATGCGCCACAGGTCCAGGCTCACGATCAGCCGCGGTGCGCTCAGCAGCGCACGCGAGGTACCAGGCTCGTCCAGCTCGACGCCGTGGAAGACGGCCTCCGGTCCGTACCAGCCCCAGCGCACCGACAGCTCGCTGAAGCTCACCGTGAGTCCGGTCTCGTGGCGAATCAGCTCCTCGAGCGCGGCGCGATGCTCGGGGATGCGCACCAACACCAGCCCGTACGCCATGAGCCCGAGGGCGAACAGCATGCAGGCGCTGCCGAGCACAAGCAGCGCCAGGCGCAGCCGTGTGCGCGGCACTGCGGAGGCGGCACCGGCCCGCGCGGCAGATTCTCCTGGCGTAGCGCTCACCTCCACGTCTCAAACGAGTACGACGTCGTAGTGATCGACGCCGTAGAGCGCCTCGACCTGCAGGCGGATCGGACGGCCGACCTGCGCCTCGAGCTCGCCCAGGGTGGCGGACTCATCGTCCAGCAGACGATCCACGACGTCCTGATGCGCGAGTATCAGCAGCTCCCGACTGGCAAACTGTCGGCTCTGTCGCACAATCTCCCGAAAGATCTCGTAGCACACCGTTTCCGGAGACCGGACGAAGCCGCGACCTTCGCAGCTCGGGCACGCCTCGCACAGCAGATGCTCCAGGCTCTCGCGCGTGCGCTTGCGGGTCATCTCCACCAGTCCGAGCGGGGAGAGACTCACGATGTGGGTCTGCGCGCGATCGCCCGCGAGCGCACGCTCGAGCGCGCTGAGCACCGCACGCCGATGCGGCTCATCGCGCATATCGATGAAATCGATGATGATGATGCCCCCGAGATTGCGCAGCCGCAGCTGCCGCGCAATGCTCACCGACGCTTCGAGGTTGGTGCGGAAGATGGTCTCCTCGAGGTTGCGGTGCCCGACGTAGGCGCCGGTGTTGACATCGATCGTGGTCATCGCCTCGGTCTGGTCGATCACCAGGTGACCGCCGGACTTCAGCTGCACCTTGCGCTCGAGTGCCTTGGCGATCTCCTCCTCGACGCCGTTCAGGTCGAACAGCGGCCGCGGGTCCGCGTACAGCTCGATGAGCGGGGCGGCTTCGGGCATGAAGGCGGCGGCGAACTGCTGCATGTGGGCATGCTCGCGCGCCGAGTCGACCAGCACGCGGGTCACCCCGCGCCCGAGCTCATCGCGCAGCACGCGCAGCGACAGGGGCAGATCCTCGTGCACCACGGTGCCTGCGGCAGCGGCCGCGGCACGCGTGCGCACGTGCTCCCACAGGCGGGAAAGGTAGCTCATGTCTTCGCGCAGGCTCTCGGGCGAGGCTCCCTGGGCTGCGGTGCGCACGATGTAGCCCCCGCCGCCGCCGGCGCTCACGAGCTCACCCAGGAGCGACTTCAGCCGCGTGCGTTCGGCCTCGTCCTCGATGCGCGCGGATACGCCGATGGCCTCCCCGCGCGGCAGGTACACGAGGTAGCGCGAGGGCAGCGCGATGAAGGTCGTGAGCCGCGCGCCTTTGGTGCCGATCGGATCCTTGATGACCTGCACCAGGATGTCGTCGCCGGAGTTCACCAGGCGGCGGATGTCCTCGACCGGCGGCAGGCTCGCCGAAACCAGCGTGTCCACGGGGGAGGCGCGCGCGATGTCGGCCGCATGCAGGAACGCGGTGCGCTCGAGCCCGATCTCGATGAACGCCGCCTGCATGCCGGGCAGCACCCGCAGGACTCGCCCCTTGTACAGGTTGCTCACGAGTCCGCGTCGGCTGGTGCGCTCGACGTGCACCTCCTGCACCACGCCGTTCTCCAGCAGCGCGGCCCGCGTCTCGCGCGGGGCGACGTTGACCAGGATCTCGATGCTCACGCGGCTCCACCGGACAGGCTGCCCTGCCAGTATGCCAGTCCGGCCGCCGACAGCAGCTCGGCGGTCTCGAACAGTGGCAGCCCCATGACGCCCGAGTAGCTGCCGCTCAGCTGCTCGACGAACACCGCACCCAGTCCCTGCACCGCGTAGGCGCCAGCCTTGTCGCGCGGCTCCCCGCTCGCCCAATAGGCGCGGATCTCCGCGCGGCTCAGGGGCCGGAAGCGCACCTCGCTCTGGCTCAGGCGCAAGGCGACGCCGGCATCGAGTGCCAGCGCCACGGCCGTGAGCACCTGGTGGCTGCGTCCCGAGAGCCGCTCGAGTATGCCGAGCGCATCGGCCTCGTCGGCGGGCTTACCGCAGATGAGCTCATCCAGCACCACCGTGGTATCGGCGGCGAGCACCGGCAACACTTCCCCGCGCGCGCGCACGGCGAGTGCCTTGCTGCGTGCCATGCGCACCACGTAGTCGGCGGCGCGCTCCCCGGGTGCGACCGTCTCGTCGATGTCGGCGCTGCGCACCACGTGCGGCACGCCGATCTGCGTGAGCAGCGCGCGCCGGCGCGGGGACCTCGAGGCGAGGCACACGAGCGCGGCAGGATTGGGTGTCAGGGACATCAGTCGCGATGATAGGGGTGATTGAGGAGAATGCCGTGAGCCCGATAGAGCTGCTCGGTGAGCAGCACGCGCGCCAGCGCGTGCGGCAGCGTGAGCCGCGAAAGCGACAGGATGAAGTTGCTGCGCGTCAGCACTTGCGGCGCCAATCCGTCCGCACCGCCGATGAGGAAGGCCAGATCCTCCCCTTGCTGCAAGCGCGTGGCGAGCCAGGCGGAGAGCTCGCGCGTGGAGAGCTGTTTGCCGCGCTCATCGAGCGCGACCACATGATCCGCCGGCCTGAGCGCGCCGAGCAGCCGCCGGCCCTCTGCGGCGATCGCCTTGTCCACCTCCCCGCCGGTGGTGCGCGGGGACGCCTCGAGCTCGGTGAGCGCCACCGCGAAGCCGCCCTTCATCCGTCGCAGGTAGTCGGTGGAGGCGGTGCGCACCCAGGCAGGCATGCGCGTGCCCACGGCGATCACGCGCACGCGCATCGCCGTGACTTACCTCGAGGTGCGCCGCCGCCGTGCCTTCGCACGGGCCGGCGCCGCGGCGGCGGGTAAGGCCGGGCCGCCGTCCCACAGGCTCTCGAGCCCGTAGAACTCGCGTACCCGTGGCAGCATGACGTGCACCAGGATGTCCTGCAGATCCACCAGCACCCACTCCCCGTCGCGTGCCCCTTCGGTACCGAGCGGCCGGAAGCCCGCCGCCTTGGCCTTCTGCGCCACGCGCTCGGCGATCGAGCGCACGTGGCGATCGGAGTTGCCGGATGCAATGACCATCGTGTCGGCGATGTCGGTGAGGCCCCGCACATCCAGCACCCTCACGTTCACGGCTTTCATGTCATCGAGCGCGCTCGTTACGACTTGCTGCAACGGCGAGGCGCGCTCCTCCTGGGGGCGCAGGCGTTTGCGGGTGGTCATGTGCTTAAGCTTTACTCTCCTGAAGGTCTAAGTGTTCAGCGAGCGCGAGAATCCTTCTGTGCAGCATAGCACCTCGTCTCCAGGATGATCTTCCTCACCGGATCGGGAACGAGGTAGCGCGGATCGCGGCCCGCGGTGATGAGCGCGCGCAGCTCGGTCGAGGAGATCTCCAGCTGCGTCACGGCGCGCACGTAGAGGCGTCCGGCGAGTTCCTGGTGAAGCGTTGCGATGGTGCCGGTACCGTGATCGACCATGACTTCGCCGAGCGGACCTGTGGTGGGCGCGCGCCAGCCCGGCCGATGCGCCACCACGATGTGCGCAAGCGTCAGCAGCTCGCGCCAGCGGTGCCAGTTCGGCAGCCCGAGAAAGGCATCCATGCCGAGCAGCAGGCACAAGGGCGTGTCAGGGTACTCGCGCCGCATGTCGGTGAGCGTGTCCACCGAGTACGACACACCGCTGCGGCGTACCTCGCGGTCATCGACCACGAAGCGCGGCTGATCAGCGATCGCCGCCTGCACCATCTGCACCCGCAGCTCGGGAGGCGCGTACAGCTTTGCGCGATGTGGGGGGCTGCCGGTCGGCAGGAAGCGCACCTCGTACAGTCCGAGCTCCTGCCACAGCTCGAAGGCCGTGCGCAGGTGCCCGCAGTGGATCGGATCGAACGTGCCGCCGAACACTCCGATGGGATCCATGGAACTCAAGAGGCCCGCGCCGTCAGCGCCGGCTCCCCGCACAGGTCCGCTGCGAGCAGCGCCAGCTCATCCCAGGCATCACCCACGATGCGTCCCTTGATCATGCGGTCGACTTTGGCCGCCCGCTGCGCGAGCGCCGCGAAGGGCATGCCGGGGGCGCGTTTCGCCGCCTGCGCGAGCGCTGCGCCCTGGCGTTGCCAGGCCGGCGGCCCGGCCGCACCGCTCGCGCTACTCCACAGATCGCGCAGCGCGCGGGTGAGCGCCCAAAGCGCAAGCGTCGCCTCGGTGCCCTCGGCGCGCAGGCCCGCGAGTATCCGCAGCGCGCGCGAGGTCTGCCCGGCAAGCACCGCCTCGCCGAGCTGAAATACGTCGAAGCGCGCGCTGTCGGCGACGCTCGCGCGCACCGTCTCGGCGGTTACCTGAGCTGATGGCGCAAGGAGCCTCAACTTGCTGAGCTCCTGGTGAGCGGCCAGGAGATTGCCTTCGGTGCGCGCGGCGAGCAGCTCAAGGCTTTCCGCATCCGCCTCAAGCCCGAGCTTGCGACAGCGCTCGCGCAGCCAGCGCACCAGATGCTGCGGATCGACCGGCCATACCTGTACCCAGGCCCCGTGCTCCTGCGCGGCGCGCACCCAGTTGGCGCCCTGCGCGTCGCGATCAAGACGCGGTGCGAGGATCAGCAGCAGGATCTCAGGATCGCGCGCCTCGATCAGCGCCACGAGCGCAGCGCCCCCGGCGAGGCCGGGCTTGGCGCTCGACATGCGCACCTCGAGCACGCGCCGATCGCCGAACAGCGAGCGGTTGGCGGCCGAGCCGCGCAGCTCGTCCCAGTCGGCGGCGCGCTCGATGAAATGCACCTCGCGCTCGCTGAAGCCCGCAGCGCGTGCGCGTGCGCGCACCGCATCCGCCGCCTCACCCCCGAGCAACGGCTCATCCCCTGAGATCAGGTATGCCGGCAGCAGCCGTTCGCTCAGGTGAGCGGTCAGCGAGTCGCAGGTGAGCTTCAAGGGATCTCCGGTTGCCGAAGGCTGCCACCTGAAAAAGAATCCGCAGCCACTATAGCGGCTGCGGGGCGCCCGGGGGAAATCTCAGAACTCCCACGACAGCCCGCCGAACAGGCCGCGCCGCGGGCCGTACTGCGGGGCGAATACCCCTATGCCACTGCCGCTGCGGATCTCGTACACCTTGTCGAGCACGTTGATGATGTCGAAGCGCGCCGTCAGCGGACCGGAGCCTGTAGGGTGGAACTCGTGACTGAGACCTAAGTTGACCTGCACGTAGCTCGGCGTGTGATCGCCGTTCGGTATGACGAAGCCGTCGGGCAACACCAGGTTGTCGCGCAGGCCGGTGTTGAACAGCATGTTGGTGCTGAAGCGCGTCCCCAGCCACAGATAGGAGACACCTGCGGAAGAGGACACCCGTCCCTCGTGATCGAGGTGGATGTAGTTGTCGGCGATGTAGTCGAGCTGCTGCTGCGTGAAGTTGAACTGCGAGGACTCGACCTCCTTGCCATGTGCGGCCTGGAAGGCGAGATTTCCGTAGACTGAGAAATTCTTCACGGAGTAATTGGCGGTGAGTTCCAGGCCGCCGATGAGCCCATAGCGGTAGTTGAATGGCGTGAGGATGATCGGGGCGCCGAACTGCCCCTCATCGAGCAGGTGCTGGGCCTGCTTGTAGAAGCTGTCGATGCCGAGGGTGAGGCTGTTGTCCAGGAGCTTCTGTTGCACGCCGAAGTCGTAGTAGTTGGCACGCTCGGCGATCGGGCGGCTGTCCAGCGTGACCGAGCCGGGCGGCAGCGCCGAGGTGCCGGCGAACCTGCTGAAGGTCTCGTTGCCGACGAGCTCGAAGGGCGGCGGCGTGAAATAGCGCGAGTAGCCCCCGTGCACGGTGGTGTGGGTGGGGAGCTCCCACACGATGTTCAGGCGCGGACTGAGCTGGCTGCCGCTCGAGTAGCCACTGTAGTGATCGAAGCGCAGCCCATAGTTCACCGTGAGCGGCGCTAAGGGCTTCCACTCGTCCTGCAGGTAGGCGCTCTCGATCTGCTGCGACTGGGAGCCATTGTCGAACACGGTGAGCGGCACGTCGCTGGTCTGCATGCCGGCGGCATCGATCGGCAGCACCTGCGAGGTTGTGAAGCTCTCCGCGCGATCGTGCTGCAGGTAGATCCCGGCGCGCACGGTGTGGGCGTCGTTGAAGCGGTACGCGGCGTCGGTCTGCGAGGCGACGGCCGTGTCGTCCTTAAACGCGTCCTGCGCAATGCCGTTGTACAGCACGTCCCCCAGCCAGTCGGGGTTGAAGTGCAGGCTCGTGTAGCGGGTCGAGAGCGAAGTCTGCACATCCAGAGGGCCCTGTGAGTGCTGCCAGCTCACGATCGCGTACTCCGCCAGCTCGTGCTGCGTCTCGTTCAGATCAGCGCTGAGAAACTCGCTCTGCCCCAGAACCTCATAACCGAGAGTGGGCTGCAGCGTGCGCTGATTGGGGATCTGGAAGGCCTCATCCGACGCCCCGAGAATCAGCGAGATGCGGTTGTTATCGTCGAGAATGTTCTCGAAGTAGCCGAAGGCGTGGGCTTGCGTCGTGTGATCGTGCAGCGGATTGGAGGTGCCGTCAGGTGATTCAATGCCCAGATTGTCCTGTTTGTAGTCGCCTGCGACGTAATAACTGTACTTGCCGGAGCTGCCGCCGTACTCGGCCGCCGGCTGAAAGGTGCTGTGGCTGCCGCCATAGACTGAGACTTCCCCGCCCGGCTGCAGTAATCCGCTGTTGGTGGTGAGGTCGATGATTCCGGCGGTGCGCAGACCGTACTCCGCCGGCAGCGCACCGGTAATCAGGCTCAGGGAGGAGATCAGGCGCGGACTGAGCGTCTGACTGAAGACACTGATGCCCTCGGGCAGAATGATGCCGTTCAGGCGGTATTGCAGGTCGTTGTGATCCGCACGCACGTGCAGCTGCCCGAAGGAGTCCTGCACCACGTCCGGGGCCTGCAGCAGCACGTCGCTGAGCTGCACGTTCTCCCCGCCGGGTGTGGCGGCGATGGCACTGCTGCTGATCGTGTAGGTGGAGGCGCCGGTCTGCGTCTCGATCTCCGAGCGTGCGGCGTTGAGCCGCCGCGCCGTGACCACGACCGTGGTGAGCGCATCACTTGCGCTCGGGGCAGGTGCCGCGGTATCCGCAGCAGCGGTATCCGCATCGGCCGCCTCGATTGCCGGTGCCTCGAGGAGCCCGGCCGCGAGCAGCGCGGCGACCGCGCCTAGCGCGGCGGCCGGGGAACGGGAATTAACCATGAAACTACTCCGCAGGAGCTGAAATGTCAGACAGCGCCCGATCGCTCGAGGCCGTCTCTCAAGGATCAAAAGCTCAGTTCAGACTTGCGGGGGGCCGCGACTGCGGGGGGTCGGAGGGCCGGAGCCGGCAATGGCGAAGGGGGGGTCGGGAATCTGGAGCAGACCACAGGGACTGACAGCGATATCCGGAGCCGCGGCGGAGGCCGGGTTGGCGATCTGTGCAAAGGCCTCGCAGGTCGGACACAGAGCGCTGTCGAGGGGCTGCGGGGCGTCCAGCGTCGCCGTGCTGCTTAGCGCGCCGTGGCTGAGGTGCCCGAGTTCGTGCAGCACCGCGCCATGCTGGACAAACACCAGCAGCAGCGACAGCACCCACGTAAAGGACAGTCGGCGCATATTGACTTAAGACACAGACGGCAGCCCGCCCGGGCGGGGAGTCTAGCGTGCCGGCGGGGCAATTTCCTAGCCGCACCGCTTTGCGCCCGCCGCGGCGGGGCGGCAGGTGATCGTACGCAAGTGTGAACGGCTTACAACTCAACCGCCGCACCAGCAGCTGCCGCAGCGTTTCCGGGTGCATCGCCCGGCAGTGGGGAACGATGGGGTTTCAACCGGCAATGCGAATCAATCGGCACGCGCCTGGGGGGCGGTGTCTGTATAAGCTCGGCCGTACGCACCGCATTGACAAGGGTGACCTATGGGCTTTCTTGACCGGGCGATCGATGGCTCCTTCCGGGATCAGGCGCAGGGCCGCGTGGTCGTCCTCTACGTGAACGGCCGCAGCCGCGGCTACCGCGTCGTATCGGCCGCGGAGGAAGCCAAGATCAGGGCGTTCATCAAGATGTTCACGTTCGCCCAGATGTCGATCCAGCTGCTCGGGCTCTTCGCCACGTTCGGCTGGGTGGACAGCCTGCGCGGGGAGTTCGGGCGTGCCGAGCGCTGGAGCGACCTGCTGGGGCCTGCTGTCACGATAGTCATCGCGTACAGCGTGTTCGCGATCCTGCCGCTTATCTTGCTGTGGCGCCTCTACCGCCGCTCGCTGTCGAGTCTCGTCGCGCTCGATGAGGAAGTGCCGGTGGCTCCATCGCCGGCGGCGCGTACGTGGCGGCTGGTGGCCACCGTCTTAGGAGGGCTCATGCTGCTCCTAGGGATCGTGATCTTCCTCGCCGCGCGCCATCGCTAACACCCAGGTAGGTTCTGCCGCCGCGTCAATGACGCCGCGCCGTTCGAGCCATGCGCGCGCATCCTGCGCATCGTCCTCGAACCAGGCGCGCGTGCTGCCGAGCCGGAAGCTGTAGCCCCAGGCGTCCATGTCGGCAAACATGCGCGCGCGCCCGGCCCCCGGGAGCTGCTCAGCGAGCAGCACCTGCAGGTAGCAGACCGCCGACTCCTCCGGATCATCCCCGCCCGCGTCGCGCTCCAGACCGGCGCGCCGCTCTGCGCTCATGCACACGTAGTGACTCGCCTCGTGCAGCACGGAATGCAGCGGCGTATCGAGCCGCGCGTAAAGACACTCGCCCTTGAGGCCCGCCTCGCTCTCACCCCAGTAGGAGCCGGGGATGAGCTCCCCGGCGGCCACGAGTTTGAGGGTGAGCCCGTAGCGCGCGAGCAGAACTGCCACCGCCACGCGGTCGATGGCATTCAGCCGCAGCATGCTAGAGGCTCGAGAGGCGCCGCATCACCATGTCGGCGAGATCGCGTGCCATGTCCTGGCGCAGGATCTCCTCCTCGCGGTCCTTGGCGAGCAGCAGTCGCTCATCGAAGCTGTAGGTGCGGGTGGCCGACACATCCTGCGCGGGCAGCAGCTCCTTGTCGCCCGCCCTCACCGCGAAGCGCACCGTGTAGGTGACCTCGTACTCGTTGGGCTGGTTCAGCGCCGAGACCGACAGCACGCGCCGCGCGACGCTGTCCCTGATAATACTGACGACGGCGGAGGCCTTGCTGCGATCCTGCATGAGCTGCGCGCCGTTCAGCAGCAGCGCGTGCCTCAGGTACTGCACGAAATCGCTCTGGCGGTCCGGAGCCTCCACGTAAGGGTTCTTCACCACCGCCGGCAGCGGGGTGTGTCCCTGCAGGTGAAAGCCGCACGCGGCAAGCAGCGCCGCGGCCGCGAACAGCGCGCGCCGAAGCGCGGGCGCGGAACGGCTGCGCGGCGCCGGTCGCATCACACCACCACGTTGACGAGCTTGCCCGGCACGATGATGACCCGCCGCACTGGCTTGCCAGCGACAAATTTCTGCACGCGTTCGTCCGCGAGCGCCGCGGCACGCACCGCCGCCTCATCCGCGTGCACCGGCACGCTGATGTGGCCACGCAGCCTGCCGTTCACCTGCACGACGATGGCGTGCGTGTCCTGCGCGAGCGCCGCCGGATCGGGTGTGGGCCAGCGCTCATCGATCAGCGCCGTACCACACCCGAGCGCCTGCCACAGCGCGTGGCACACGTGCGGAATGACGGGCGAGAGAATCAGCACCGCAAGCTTGAGCGCCTCGTGGCGCACCGCGCGCCCCTGCGGGCTCATATCGCTGAAGCCGCTCACCGAGTTCAACAGCTCCATCACGCTCGCGATGGCCGTGTTGAAATTGCGGCGCCGGCCAATGTCATCGTCGGCCTTGGCGAGTGTCTTGTGCGCGGCGCGACGCAACTCCCGCTGCGCCGGGGTAAGCGCAGAACTCTCGAGTGCTGGGGCTTCCCCCGCCGCAACGTGCTCGCAAACGGCGTGCCACAGCTTGCGAACGAAGCGCGAGGCACCCTGTACGCTCTCTTCGGACCAGATCAGGGTCTGTTCCGGAGGTGCGGCGAACATCGTGAACAGCCGTGCGGTATCGGCACCGAAGCGCGCCACCAGATCCTCCGGATCGACGCCGTTGCCCGTCGACTTCGACATCTTGCCCAGGCCCTCGTGGGTCACGCGCACGGTGCCAAGCTCGGGGGTGGTCACCTGGTAGTCCGGCGCGCCGTCCTCGCTGTGCAGGGTGTCGACGTCGGCCGGGTTGAAGTAGCGCTTGCGGCCGCCTTCGGGCTGGTAGGTGTAGACGTGATTGAGCACCATGCCCTGAGTCAGGAGCCGGGTGAACGGCTCGCCGAACTTCACCAGCCCGAAGTCGCGCATCACCTTGCTCCAGAAACGCGCGTACAGCAGGTGCAGGATTGCGTGCTCGATGCCGCCGATGTACTGATCCACCGGCAGCCAGTAATCGACGCGCTGGTCCACCATCGCCTCGTACGCGTCCGCGCAGGCGTAACGCATGAAGTACCACGAGGAGTCGACGAAGGTGTCCATGGTGTCGGTCTCGCGCCGCCCACGGCCACCGCACTTCGGACAGGTGCATTCGAGGAAGGCCGCGGACTTGGCGAGCGGATTGCCGCTGCCATCGGGCACCAGGTCCTCGGGCAACACCACCGGCAGCTGCGCATCGGGTACCGGAACGGCGCCGCAGGTGCTGCAGTGGATGATGGGAATGGGGCAGCCCCAGTAGCGCTGGCGCGAGATGCCCCAGTCGCGCAGCCGGTACTGCACGCGCTTGCTGCCGAGACCCTTGGCGGCGAGCGCTGCGGCGATGGCATCCACCGCCGCCTCGAAGGTAAGCCCCGAGAACTCGCCCGAGTTCACCGTGACGCCGTGCTCGGCGTACGCCGCCAGCCACGGCGCGCGCACCTCCTGATATGCGCCCGCGGGCGAGCCCACCACGGTGATGACCGGGAGCGAGTTTCGGGTGGCGAACTCGAAGTCGCGCTCATCGTGTGCCGGTACGCCCATGACCGCGCCTTCGCCGTAGGCCATGAGCACGTAGTTGGCGACCCAGACAGGCAGCGGCTTGCCGGTGAAGGGGTGCAGCACGTGCAACCCGGTCGGCATGCCCTTCTTCTCCTGGGTGGCGAGCTCGGCCTCGGTGACGTTGCCGCGCCGGCACTCCTCGATGAAGGCGGCAAGCGGCGCATTGGTGCGCGCCGCGGCGAGCGCCAGCGGGTGCTCGGGTGCAATGGCCATGAAGGTTGCGCCGAAGAGCGTGTCGGCGCGGGTGGTGAACACCTTGAGCGTGCCGGCGCCCCCTGAGGCCTGCGCGGCATCGGGTGCGTAGGGGAAGCAGATGTCGCACCCTTCGCTGCGACCGATCCAGTTCGCCTGCATCACGCGCACGCGCTCCGGCCAGCTCTCCAGGCCCGCGAGCGCCTCCAGCAGCTCCTCGGCGTAGCGCGTGATCGCCAGGTAGTACATGGGGATCTCGCGTTTCTCCACCGGAGCTCCGGTGCGCCAGCCGCGGCCGTCGATGACCTGCTCGTTGGCGAGCACCGTCTGGTCGACGGGATCCCAGTTGACCACGCCGGTTTTACGGTAGGCGAGACCGCGCTCGAGCATGCGCAGGAACAGCCACTGGTTCCAGCGGTAGTACTGCGGGTCGCAGCTGGCGATCTCGCGATGCCAGTCGATGGCGAAGCCGAGGGACTTCATCTGCGCGCGCATGTGCGCGATGTTCTGCCGCGTCCACTTCGCCGGCGGCACGCCGTTGCTGATGGCGGCGTTCTCGGCCGGCAGACCGAACGCATCCCACCCCATCGGCTGCAGCACGTTGTAGCCCTGCATGCGCAGGTAACGCGCCAGCACGTCCCCGATGGTGTAATTGCGCACGTGACCCATGTGCAACCGGCCGGACGGGTACGGCAGCATCGACAGACAGTAGTACTTCGGGCGCGATGCGTCCTCAGTCACTTCGAAGGCGCGCCGCTCATCCCAATACTGCTGCGCGGCGCGTTCCACCGCCGCGTGATCGTAGACCTCTTGCATCGTTCTGTTCAGGGCAGGCGCAACGGCACGAAAATCTGCTGGTCCTCGCGTTGAATGAGCAGCGCCACGTTCTTGCCAGCGCCGCGGGCTGCCTCCTGCAGCTCCTTCACCGAGTGCACGTGCCGGCCGTTGACGCCAAGGATGATGTCGCCCGGCTCGACGTCGGCTGCCTGCGCGGGCCCCTTGGCCTCCTCCACCACCAGGCTCCCGGTGGTGCCCGCCTGCTCCTTCTCACGCGGCTCGAGCGCACGCACCGTGAGACCGAGTGCGCTCTCACTCTGTCCGCCCGCTTTATTGGGCTTGCCCTCGAGCGCGGCGGTGCTCGGCTGCTGTTCCGGCAACTGCTCCACCTGCACGTTGATCTTCTGCTCCCTGGCCCCGCGCCACACCAGCAGCGTCACGTCCGAGCCGGGCTTCATGGCGGCGATCGCGGTCGAGAGCTCCCCGTAGCGCTCGACCGGATGCGGCCCGACGCCCAGGATGACATCGCCCGCGGCAATGCCGGCGTGTGCGGCCGGACTGTCCTTCTCCACGAAAGCCACGAGCGCCCCGCGCGGCCGGTCGAGCCCGAAGGACTCCGCGAGCTGCGCGTTGACGTCCTGGATGGTCACGCCGATACGGCCGCGCACCACGTGGCCGGTGCGGATCAGCTGCTCCTCGACGTTGCGCGCGACATCGATCGGTATGGCGAAAGACACGCCCATGAACACCCCGGTGCGGGTGAAGATCTGCGAGTTGATACCGATCACTTCGCCGGCCATGTTGAACAGCGGACCGCCGGAGTTGCCCGGGTTCACCGCGACGTCCGTCTGGATGAACGGCACGTAGTTCTCACCCGGCACCGCGCGCGCGGTGGCGCTGATGATGCCAGCGGTGGCGCTGTTGTCGAAGCCGAACGGAGAACCGATGGCGAGCACCCATTGCCCGGGCTTGATGCGCGAGGGGTCGCCGAGCTTGACGATCGGGAGGTTGGTGGCGTTGATCTTGATCACCGCCACATCGCTGCGCTCATCCGCGCCGATGAGCTTGGCGGTGAACTCGCGCCGGTCGGTGAGCCGCACCGTCACCTCCTCGGCATTGCCGACCACGTGCGTGTTGGTGAGGATGTAGCCATCGGGGCTCAGGATGAATCCGGAGCCGGCACCACGCGCCTGGCGCTCGTGCGGCCGATGCTCCGGTGGCGGAATGCCGAAGCGGCGGAACAGGTCGTTGAGCGGGTCGTTGGGCGATACGGCCTGCGCCTTCTCCACCACCGTGACATTCACGACCGCCGGCCCGTAGCGGTCCACCAGCTGCGAGAAGTCCGGGAGCCCGCGCACCATCGGCTCGGCTGCGGCGTTGGCTTCGGCGGGCGGCGCGGCGGCGGCGGCGGCGGCGGCCGGTGCGGAAGCGGCTCCCTGGTGCAGGGACTGCGCCGACCAGCCACGCGAGCATGCCGCGAGTGCGAGCGCAATCACGCACACTGCCATCATCCGTGAACCGAATTTAACATTCATGAGGAAACTTCCCGAGTCACTGGCGACCGCTCATCGGCTGCGGCCGCGCCAGCGCCTATCATTCCGCACCAAAAGCCCGTACGCCAGCGCCAAGCTCGCAAGGCTCACCACCAGGTAGTTCCCAACACGGGCGTAGGGCGTGGAGCCGCCGTAGGGCACAATCTGTGAGACCAGCGTCTCGGGCCTGAATTCCGGGGCACGGGCGATGACTTCGCCGTGCGGGCCAATGACGGCGGAAACGCCGTCGTTGGCGGCGCGCACCAGGTAGCGACCCGCTTCCAGCGCCCGCATGCGTGCGATCTGGAAATGCTGGTAGCGTGCGCTGGAGTAGCCGAACCAGGCATCGTTGGTCACGTTGATCAGGGCGTCGGCGCGCGGCAACACCTTCAGCATGTAGCTGCCGTAGCCGTCCTCGTAGCACACCGTGGTGCCAAGCTGCAGGTGGGCTGCGCGCAGCGGGGCCTGGTCGGGGCCGCCGCGCGTGAAATCCGCATACGGCAGGCTCATGAGGCGCAGCCACGAGCGCACGAAGTGCGGCACCGGGAAGAACTCGGCGAAGGGCACCAGGTGACGCTTGTCGTACCAGGACACACCGTTATCGAGCGCCAGTACCGAGTTGTAATAGCGCAGCCCGTCGGGGCGCTCCGGATCACCGTCGGCGCGCAGTATGCCCAGCACTAGCGCTGAGCCCCGGGGGTGTGCTTCGCCGTACAGATGCTCCAGGTAGGGCACGAGATCGTTGGCGAGGTCGGCGGGAGCTGACTCGGGCCACACGATGAGGGCGGTGCCGAGCACCTTCTCGGTGAGCGACTGATACAGGCTCAAGGTGGTGGCGCGATTGCTCTCCTGCCACTTCTCGTCCTGCGGGATCGCACCCTGCAGCACGGCCACCGATACGGGAGGCCCCGTC
>Ga0302326_10010773_pt1 | contig 19760 bp, 17 predicted proteins | sample Palsa_T0_3_FD_202264 | JGI IMG/M metagenome (GOLD analysis project Ga0302326, IMG submission 202264) | Peat permafrost microbial communities from Stordalen Mire near Abisko, Sweden - Palsa_T0_3 | ecosystem: Environmental > Terrestrial > Soil > Palsa > Peat permafrost | place: Sweden: Abisko...
CGAGCTGGAACGGCCGCCGTACGCGCCATTCGCGCCGTACGTGCGCGTGCCCGCGGAACCGCGACCGTAATAGCCGCCCGTGCGTCCGGACGGGCCATAAGTCACGTGCGGCGCGCCACCACGAGAAGCACCGGATGCGCCGCCGCGATAGCCGCCACCTCCGCCGTAAGACGGGCGCGCGCCCGAGCTACCGCCATGGAATCCGCCGCCACCTCCGCCCCCGTGGAAGCCGCCACCGCCTCCACCGCCATGCCCGCCACCGCCGCGTTGGGCAAAGGCAGGCGTGGGCGCAAAAGCGATAACCAGGGCTGCGATCACTACGAAGAACAACTTCAGGAAGGTGGCATATTTCATTTGGGTTCCCCCTACTTAAAACTTGGGAGCCAACGAATAAGCTCGGAAGCTTGCTCGCGACACTCTATAAGATTCGCGCTACGCGGGCCTGGTTGCAACTATTAAATGCCGCACTTTCGGCTCCAGGCCGCCTCGGAGCTCTCCCACGAACCTATAACACGGGTGCTTCGATTTAGTTTCGGTCAATTTTTGAATTGTTGTTTGGCCCGTAAAGGCTCTGCCGGTAGGCTATCGGGGGCCCGCAGCGCTGGGCTTGACACCAACGGGTGAAGCGAGGAATATTCCTCCCATTCCGCCGTTAAGCCCGCGAAGATTCCCGGCACTCGGGAACCGCGAATAGAACATGCCCCATCATCAGGCGGATGGAACTTATTTTCGAAAACGAGGAGAGAACCTATGAGCCCGAAGAGTGACAAGCGAGGTCCGAGTTACAGCCAGATCGAAGACGGCACGGCGCGGTCGAAGCCGATTTTGCACCAGCACTCCCGCGAGATTCAGCCCTACGGCAAGATCGCCAAGCTGCCCATCGCGCTGGACGAAAAAGTTTGCGCCGGGAGCTGCGAGAACCTGAACCAGATCCTAGCCGACACCATCACGCTGCGCGATATGTATAAGAAGCATCACTGGCAGGTGGCCGGCCATACTTTCTACCAGCTGCATCTGCTTTTCGATAAGCACAACGGCGAGCAGGATGAGCTGGTGGACACGATCGCCGAGCGCATTCAGAGCCTGGGCGGGATCAGCCTGGCCATGGCGGCGGACGTCGCGGAAACCACCATCATTCCGCGGCCACCGCGCGGACGCGAGGAAGTGCCGGTGCAGATTTCGCGGCTGCTGGAAGCGCACGAAGCCATACTGCGGGAAGCGCGCACAATGGCTAAACAAGCCTCCGAAGCCGGAGACGACGGCACAAACGACCTGCTGGTGAGCCAGATCATTCGCACGAACGAGCTGCAGGTGTGGTTCCTGGCCGAACACCTGGTGGATGTGCCGGTGGTGCATGCGGACACGGAGAAAGCGGCGTCCGCGGGGCGTTAGAAGGATTTTGCGTTTGGCGCGGGCGGCTGCTTTGCGATGCGAGAGCCGCCCCAGCGGCCTGGAGTGAGGCTCACTTCAGGCGGATGCCGTGCAGCAGTTTCATGAAGTCGGGTTTGTTGTTGGGTGCCAGGCTTGCAGCGGAATAAGCAACGTGAAGAAGCGGGGCGGCGCTGCGGCCCACGTCCGCCACGAACGGGAACGGGCTGGGCGCGCCGATGGCCCAGAAAAATTCCGCTTTGCCTCCCTGCAGATTCGCGGGCAAGTGATAGTGACTGACGGCCCCGGGTCCGATTTGTCCCTGCCGTTGTGCTTCGAAAATAAAGAAGGTCATGCCTCCGATGTCCGCTTGTTCCATGGGCGCCACGTAGAAGTCGCGAATCTCGCCAAAGGCGCGCGGGCCTTCATTGGTTTGCACAAAGGTGATTCCCGTGCTGACCTGCGCGGAATAGAAACCAGAGACCGTGTCGGGATGAGGGCAGTGGTAGCTGACGCGGAGGAGCGGCTGGGAATCTGAGGAGTCAGGCGTCATGGTCGCGTTCGTATAATTCTGCAGCGCGTCCTCCATGCAGGTTTGCGACGGCGGAAAGAGGAAGTAGAAAAGCAAATCGAGCATGCTCATGCCCGAGCCGCTGGGAGCGTGCATCTGGGCGTCGAGCCAATAGCCGTCGTGGTTCAGCAAAGGATTGTCGGAGAGCCCGAGGAGAAGGACGGAATCTTGCGCGGAGTTCTCGAGCATCAACACTTGCGAGAAATGAAATGGCGGTGCGTAGGGCGCGAGCGCGCTGGGGGGTGGAAGTTCGTCGGACTGAAGCGATCGATAGGCGGCGGGGATTTCCACGGAAAGAGTAGTCGAAAGCCGGATGACTTGGGTTTGCTCCGGGGGCTGCTGGGTTTGCCGCACGCGGGAAGGAGCCGCGCCAAGAAATGCAAGGCCTGCTACGGATGCGATCAGCCAGAAGTTCCGAGCCATTCGCTTGCGCCACCTCAAAAGCAGTGTAACACCACGCGCTAGCCTTGCGGATGCCCGCGCCGCACGATCTGCGAGCCCCGCCTGCCTCGGCTCAGCCGGTCCCGCGTTCGGCCAGGTAAACACCGACGAGCACGAGCGCGGTGCACAGAAGCAGATTGCGCGTGGGATGTTCGCCGAGAAAGGCCACGGCCAGAAGCAAGACGGCGATGGGCTGAAAATAACTGATGGCGGCGATGCGCGAAGCGGTCATGTAACGCAGCAGCCAGTAAAACAAAGTGTAGGCTGCGACGGAGCTTCCAACGGCCATATACGCCATTCCGGTCCAACCGACCCAGCCGACGGCTTTCCAATCGAGGTGCATGGATTGGCGGAGCGCGAGAGGAAGCAGAATCAGGGCGCCGGCGATGCAGTTGAATGTGTTCATGGAGATGGCGTCGTATTGGGCCGCCACGCGCTTGCCCAGCACGGTGTAAATCGAAAAGCCGATGGTGCCGCCGAGGGTGATCAAGTCCCCGTGGAGGAACGGCGAATGCGCGGGAGAGCCTTGTTCCGTCTCGAGCAGGAAAACCCCGACGAACGCGACCACCATGCCGATGATTTTTCCAGGAGTGAGCGACTCGAGCTTCATAGCCACCGCGAGCAATAGAATGATGATCGGCCCGATCGCGATGACCACTGAGGAGCGGCCCGAGGTGGTGTAATTCAAGCCCACGGTGAAGAGACCCTGATTCATCGCCACGCCGAAGAAACCGAGGTAGGCGAAGGGCCACAAGTCGCGCAGGCGCAGCTTGGCCCGCTCGCGGCGCAGGAAATAAATGGGCAGCATGATGAGCGCGGCGAGCTCGATGCGGAAACAGGCGAGCGAAATGGGATCCAAGTGGTTCAGCGCGATTTTTCCCGCCACGTAATTCATGGACCACAGGAAAAGCATGAGAATCAGCATGAGGATGAGCACGGGAGTGCTCGGACGGGACGAAGCAATCTTCGGCGGAGCAACGGTGCTGGGAGTGGCGGGAGAGTCCAAGGTTTACTCGAGGACCTCGATGCGGCGGGTGAGCGACCGGATGCGGTCGAGGCTCGGCGCGTAGCCAATGCCGGGCTGCTGCGGAACGCGGATGGTTCCCTGCGGCGTGACTTCGACTTCGGGCTCAATGATGTCCTGGTCCCAATAACGCCGGCTCGCGGAGACGTCGCCCGGCAGCGTGAAATTCGCGAGCGTGGACATGGCGATGTTGTGCGCGCGCCCAATGCCCGATTCGAGCATGCCGCCGCACCAGACGGGGATGGATTTTGACTGGCAGAGGTCGTGAATGCGCCGCGCCGCAGTGTGGCCGCCGACGCGCCCGAGCTTGATATTGATGATGCGGCAGGCGCCGATTTCGATAGCGGCGCGCGCGTGCTCGATATCGTGGATGCACTCGTCTAGGCAGATCGGCGTTTCGAGTTGGCGCTGAAGCTGCGCGTGAGAATAGATGTCGTCGTACCCCAGGGGCTGCTCGATCATGATGAGGTAGAAGGCGTCGAGCTGCTTGAGGAGCGCGGCGTCTTCCAGGCGATAGGCGGAATTGGCGTCCACCATCAGCCGGATGCGGGGAAAGCGTTCGCGAAGCGCGCGGGTGGGCTCGATGTCCCAGCCCGGCTTGATCTTAATCTTGATGCGCTGGTAACCCGCGATGAGTTCCTTTTCGACTTTGGCGAGAAGTGTTTCGATGTCGGGCTGAATTCCGATCGAAACGCCGCAGGAGATTTCGTCGCGCGTGCTGCCCAGAAGTTTCGCGAGCGGGATATTTTTCTGTTTGGCCTCCGCGTCCCAGAGGGCGGTCTCCACGCCGCCTTTGGCCATGTTATGGCCGCGAATGCGCGCGAGGAGATCCCAGACTTCCGATGCCGACGCGATTTCCCTGCCCTTCAGCAACGGCCAAATGTAATCGCGAATGATATGCCAGGCGGTTTCGAGCGTCTCATAGGAATAGTAAGGGTCTTCGCCGGCGGTGGATTCGCCCCAGCCGGAAACTCCTTGAGCTTCGGCTTCAATCAGCAGAATGCGGCGGAGCGAGGTCTGGCCGAAGCTGGTCTCGAAGGGCGCGATGAGCGGGAGATGAATTTCCCGCAGCGTGATTTTGTTCAAGCGCATTGAATCACCAGGATGGAGCCGCTGAGTTTAAACCAAATGCGCATTTCTCGCCGCATGGATTGACGCGCGCCGCAAAAATTCCTGCCGGCCGATTGGCAGAGGCGCTTCAATCTTCGAAATCTTCCGGGCGGTATTCCGGCAAGTGCAAGCCCCCGATGGAAGCGTAGGGCTCGAGAACGTAGTCGGTGGTGTCGCCGCGAGCATCCATGCCGGTGGCCACGTAGCCCTGCTGGAAATATTTCAGGAAGTTGTCACGAACCTGATTTTGCACGCGTTCACCAGCGGCGCGGTCGCTCGCTTTGAGATCGACGATGCCGGCCGGGAGCGAAATGCGCTCGGCCTTGTCCACGGCCGGGAAGGGATTGTCGGCGAGGATGGCGCGGACGCGGTCGGAATCGAGCCACCATTCCGCCACGAGCCGATCGGTGGGCAGGCCCGCGTGCAGCGGGCTTTCGGTGACGCCGTAACAGTTCGGGATATAGCGCCGGACAATCGCGCCGAGCCGCACGAGATTGAAGTGCGCGTTCTTGAGTTCCAAAGGATCGAAAGTCCATTCGACCAGCGGAATGCCGTGCTTCACGGCTTCGGCGCGCTGGAAGAGTTTCAGACGGCGGCCGACTCCTTGATTCTGATAGGCCGGGAGCACGGCGGTCATGTGCGAATGCAGGAATGGCTTTCCGGCGCGGGTGCCCGCCAGAGCGAGGGTAAAGCCGACCATCGTGCCGCGGTCGAAAGCGCCCAGAATCTGGCCGCCGGTGTGATGCGCCACGACGAAAATCGCCGAAGGGACGGTGATCTGCTCGCCCCAGATGAGCAGTTCCATGCGCACGCATTCGTCGTATTCGGCAAGCGTGTCGCAGCGCCGAACTTCGATTTCACGCGCGGCAGAGTCTTTCGCCGGAGCGTTCATCGCTTGCTCGCTGATTGCGTCGCGCTGGCCGCCGGGAAATCTTCTGCGGCCTTGGCTAGATTCCACAGTTCTTCCATTCGCGCGCGCGGAATGTCGGCGAAGCGGCGGCCTTCGGCGGCCGCTTGTGTTTCCATGAAATGAAAACGCTTCTTGAACTTGCGATTCGCGCCCTGGAGCGCGATTTCCGGATCTACACCGAGGAAGCGCGCCACGTTGACCGCGACGAAGAGGAGGTCGCCGACTTCACTTTCGATTCCCGTGGCATCGGCGCTCGGACGGCCGCCCGGTTTTTTCTTTGCGAAGGGATTCTCACCCGATGACACAACGGCTTCCAACTCGGCCTTCTCTTCGTCGAGCTTTTCGAGGATGCGGGTGAGGTTCTCCCAATCGAAACCGACGCGCGAGGCGCGGCGCGTGAGTTGATAGGCTTCGAGGACAGCGGGAAGCCCGCGCGGAATCCCGGAAAGAACGGATTCTACCGTCTCTGGCGCCTTCCCTTCCGCGGCATGAGCCTCCGCGCGCTCTTCGGCTTTGATTTGCTCCCAGTTCTTCAACACCTCGGCGGAGTTCTTCGCCTGCACGTTGCCGAAAACGTGCGGGTGGCGCCGCACCATCTTGGTGTGCACCGCCTCGATCACGTCGGAGATGGTGAAACGGCCGGTTTCCTCGGCCAAAATCGAGTGGAAAATAATTTGAAGCAAGAGATCGCCGAGCTCGGAAGAAAATTTCCCAGGGTCGGAGGTCTGCATGGCATCGAGAACCTCGTAAGTTTCCTCGATCAGGAATTTGCGCAGGGATTCGTGGGTTTGCTCGCGGTCCCAGGGGCAGCCGCCGGGGCCGCGCAAGCGCGCCTGGAGCGCGACGAGTTTCTCGAACCATTTGCCGGCGAGCTTGTCGCGCGGGGTTACACGAATGCGAGGGCTGGAACCCGCGCGGCGTTTCGCTTTCGACTTTGTGCGCGGCTTGGCTGCGATTTTTGCGCGAGTTGGCAAGAGAGGTCCGTCGCACGAGAAGCGGAAAAGACAATTTACAGCGAAGAGTGTAGGGGAGCAAGCGTTGACTAGCAGAGGATGCCGGGGGGGCGCGGGCCTTGCCGCGCCACCCCAGCTGCAACAATCGTTCCGAATCCATCGCTTCCGAACCGCTCAGCGCGACCGCGTCTCTACTCGGGTTGCGCCAGGCCCTTGGCGATGGCGTCGTCAATCACGCTCTTCATATGGCGCGAGGCTTCTCTCGATATTTTTTCCTGCTCCTCGCCGAGCCGGCCCTGCTCTTCTCCGAGCTTGCCTTGTTCCTCGCCGAGCTTGCCTTGCTGTTCGCCGAGCCGGCCTTGTTCTTCACCCGCTTTGGATTGCAGCTCGCCAAGTTTGCTCTGCAGCTCGCCGATCTTATCCTGCATGCGGCCAAGATCTTCCTGTGTGCCGCCGCTTGCCGAAAGCGCTTTCAATTCGGATTCGAGCGCGCGCAATTCCGCGGTCATGTCCGGAACCTGGATGTGGACCTGTTCTTCCTGCTTGCCCACGGCTTCCTCTTTTTCGCCTAGGGCCTCCTCCTGCTTGCCGAGCGCCTCCTGCTTCAGGCCGAGAGCCACCGCGGGAGCGAAGAGATCTTTCGCGCGCGCGATGGTGGCTTGGTCGCGGATGAAGTAAGACTTGCCCTGGCGATGAAACCAAATGAAATCGCCGTGGATTTTGTCCTTCAGGTACTCGACAAATTCGGGCGCGTCGCCCGAGCCGTAGCTTTGACTGTCACGCGAGACGCTGACGTAGGAATTGCCGGACACGATCACGAACTCCTGGCCATTGCCGTTTCCGGTCATGTCGGTGTAGGTGTTCGAGTGTGAAGTTGTTGAGGACTCCGATTGCCCGAGCGCGGGCGGAGCCACGACGCTTCCGCGGGGCGCTTGGGTGACTACCGTCTGGACGGACACGAGTGGCGAGACAGACACCATCGGCGCCACCGACACGAGCGGCATAACGTGAGTGACCGTCGACTCCGTCTCCACGGGAGCGACCGAGACGCTCACGTGCGGCGCGACAGAGACGTTCACGTGCGGCGCAGCTGCCGGCGACGGTGCGCTTGCCGGAGATGGCGCAGACGCGGGCGACGGAGCAGTTGCGGGAGAAGACGCGGCCGGAGTTGGCGCCGGCGCTTGCTCCTGTGCCGACTGCGACGGAGTGGAATTGATATTTTCAATTCGCGGGCGGAAAGCCGCGGTGAGGCAAACGACCGGCAACGCGAAGACCACCAGCGCTGCGACAACCGATTTCTTCATTTGCATGGTGACACTCCCTTTCCATCCGAGAATTCGATCGAGTCGTTTTTCAGCTTGCCCTGGCGTAGCCATGGCCACTCCCTGCCACCAAGCGCGCCCGGGGGCGGCTTCGAGATCGGCGAAAAAGCCCAACAGGGTTTCGGCATAACGCGTGCGGTCCGCGCCGGCGGCCAGCGCAGCTTCGTCGCTGGCTTCTTCGGCCAGCTCGGCGAGTTCGCGATGGAGCCACCAGCTGAGCGGGCTAAACCAGAAGAGCGCGCGGTGCAAGAGCGAGAGGCGTTCGGCCAGCGCGTCACGCCGGGCGACGTGCGAAATTTCATGGGAGATCACGGCGTCAAGCTCGGACGCATCCCATTCGCGCCATCCCACGGGCAGCAAAACGGAAGGGCGCAGCACGCCGAACGTCACCGGGACGGAGAGCAACTCGGATTCCGCCAGGCGCGGCAGCCGTTGAATTCCCGCCGCGCGTGCACGCAGCGAAAGCAGGGTCGTCGCCCGCGTGTCATGGATGGGCCACGATGCGCGGTCGAGGCGCCGGCCGAAGAACAAACCCACCGCGATGCTCGCGAGGGAGATCAGGACCACGCTGAGATAAATTGCGGCAGCGACGGGCATCCAGGAGGTTCTCGGAAAATTCCATCGCAAGGCGGCCACGGACTGCACTTGCGGCACCTCAAGCGCTTTGCTCTCGATCGTGCCGATTTCGGTGGTCGCGAGCGCAACCCGACCGCGAGCCCGCGTAAATCCCTTGCCGGGCGGCGGCATAACTGCGTTCGCAAGCTTCTGCGGAATCGGCCTCTCGGAATCACTGGAGGCAGCGTTCTTCAATTCCGCCTGCGGAAGCAACTGCGCGGCACGCCTTACCGCGGCCGAGGGAACGTTCCACGACAATTCGGGAAGGACGGCGCCAAGCAGCGGCATGGCCAGCGCGACACATAGAACCGCTTTCCACACGTGCAGCCGTAGCGAGACGCTTCGGGCCCTCGAGATTGTGAATGCGAGGCCGACCATGCAGCCGAGCGCGAGCGAGCGCGCCGCCGGCTCCAGCACGCGAGCCAGAAGGCTCGAGGCCACTTGCGGAATCGAAGAAAGGATCATGCCTTCCCTTCCTTGCGCTCGGCGATCTTGTTCGCCAGGCGCCGAAGCTGTTTGCGATCGAGCACGGCGTTATCCACCATGCCGATGACCAGTTGTTCGGCCGAGCCGCCGCAGAAACGGTCGATGATGCTTTTCACCGCGCGCACGGCCACGTTCTGGCGAGCCTCGGCGGCGCGGTAGATAAAGGTGCGGCCGCTGGTTTCGTGCGTGACGTAACCTTTTTGTTCCAGGCGGCGCAGGACGGTGCGAATGGTGGACTCCTTCATGGGCCGGCGGGGTGCGAGCGCCTCGCGGCAGGCTTCGGCGGTGACCGGGCCGTGGGACCAGACGTAATCCATGACCATCTGCTCGACTTCGCCGATGTTGCGCGGGCGCGGTGTTTGTGCGTTCTTCATTGTAGCGTTACAACGTGTAACACTTGGCCCGTATCGTGTCAAGCGAAAAGTGAACTGGCCGGCACTACATTTTTCCCGAAGCCGGGTTTGACCCCGGCAGTGATACGCTGGCGCGAGATTCCCTGGCGCCAACAGCAGATACGCGCGAAGGAAAGATTATGTTCCCGGCTCGACAAACCATCTCCAGCTTGATCGCGATTTGTGTTTTCGCCGCAGTGACCACGCCAAAGCCGGCGCAAAAGCCGGAGTTTGTGGTCGGCGTGAACGTGGTGAACCCCATGCGCGCCAAGGTTCCGCAGCAAGACGCGCTCATCGAGCAACTGAAAGCCGGGCATGTGCGCGTGATCCGCTGCCCGCTCACAGCCGACGACAAGGACATCGATTTCGTGAAGCGGGTGTACGCCCAGGGGATCAAGATCGAATTCCAATTGAGCCCACGATATCCCCCCAATGCACCCAGCCGGGCCTATCAGCCCGAGGAATTCCCGGAAATGTGGGGCGGCCATCCTTTGTCTTTCGCCGATCCCGAGCTCTCAAGAGTTTATTTTCAATCGCTCCTGGATAAGCTGGACGAAAACGGCATCGTTCTGGTGGGGTTGGAACTTGGCAACGAAATTAACTGGACCGCGTTTAATCCCGAATTTCCCTTGCCTGGAAAAGGCATGAATTTCGGCCTCGAAGATCTCTATCGCGATCCGGAAGCGAAGCAAGTCGCCAAGGGATACCTTCAGTATCTGAAAATTCTGGCGGTGCTGAAAGACGTAAGGGACCACTCCAAGCTCAACCAGCGCACCCCCATCATTTTGGCCGGCCTGGCCGATTCCGGAGAGGAGGGCCCGCGGCCGAAATCCAAGACGGATAGCGTGAGCATCAACGCAACGATTCAATTCCTTCGCGCCAATGGACTCGACAAGCTGGTGGACGCCTACGGAATTCACACCTATCCATGGGAAAAGAATCCGGAGCGCCGCGAGATGCACCTCGACAAATATGTGGTAACAGAATGTCGCGCGTCAAATTCCGGCGCCGGGAAACCGTGTTGGATCACGGAGTGGGGCATCGCGAACAAAGATACTTCCTGCCCGCTGGACGACTCCGCGCGCGCCGCGCTGGTGAAGGAAATGATGGGCGATTTTCGCGCGCTCGAAAAACAGGGCCGATTGATTGGGCTCATGTACTTCGCCTGGGATTCGGATCCTTGGTCCAAGAAGGTCGATGCCAAGAGCATTTACCGCTGCGGCGCCCTGACCGAGGCCGGGAGAATTGCGTTGACGCCTTGACGGTTGCGCTCAGCGGCCCGATACGGTGGCGCCGCGGCGGCTGATGACTTTGTCCGCGAAGCGCTCCATTTCTTCCATTTGCGGGCTGAATTGAAGCAGCAGCAGGTCCACGCCCGCGCGTTCGAATTCGCCGATGCGGTCGGCAACCTGTTGCGCGGTGCCCACGAGCCCGGAGCGCAGGCCGCGATTCGAAACGGAGTAATCTTCGAGCGAGACGCGTTGTTCCAGCTGCGTGTTGGCGAGCCACTGCTGATAGTTCTGGTAACCCGCGGCGTTCTGTTTGACGTCGGTGATGCGCGCGAGCTCCTGCTGGGCTTCGCCTTCCGTTTCACGGACGATGCAATAGGCGGCGACGCCGAACGCCATGCGAGGCAGGCCTTTGCGTTCGCGGCGCTCGGATAAATCGCGGATTTTCTCCTGCACGCGCGCGGGAGAATCCCCGTGCATTACGTAAGCGTCGCACTTCGCGGCGATGAGCTCCTTGGCCGCTTCCGATTCCCCGCCGGCGTAGATCGTGGGGCGCGGCTTCGAGATGGGCTTGGGCTGCAGAACTAGATCGTCCACCGAATAATATTTCCCCGCGTAAGAGAAATGGTCCTGCTTCCAGGCTGAGTCAACCACCTCGAGCCATTCGGAAGTCCGCGCGTAGCGGTCATCGTGCTGGTCGAAGCGCACGCCGTATTTCTTGGCTTCTTCGGCCCACCACGAAGAGACAACGTTCAGCGAAACGCGGCCGCCGCTGATGTGGTCGATGTTGGCGGCTTGCTTGGCGAGCAGAGCCGGAAGGTGAAACGTGGGGCGAACGGCGATCATTAGCTCGAGCGTCTCGGTGACGGCGGCGAGCGCAGCCGCAGTGGACCAGGCGTCGAGCGAGGGAGCGTCCACGCCTTTGATGTCGTTCAGGTTGAGCTCGGCGATGAGCGTGAGATCGAATCCGATTTTCTCGCTGCGACGCGCCAGCCGGGAGACGTACTCCCAGGTGGGCTGCATGTTTTCGTTTTCCACATTTCGCAGCCAACCGCCGAAGATCGGCAGCCAGTATCCGTAGCGCATCAGCGCGCCTCCTGCACCAGGTAATCGACCAGGCGCGCGAAGGGATCGAAACCGATCACGCGCGGCCCGTCGGAAACGAAATTTGAGAGCGCGTTAATGTCGTAGTAGTAGAGCTGGCCGTCGCGGTCGTCGATGACGTATTCGGCGCCGCCGACTTCGATTTTCGTTTCGCGGAAGATGCGTTCCACGTCCGCTATCACTTGCGCCGGCGGAGTGTAAGCCTCCAGGCGCAAACCGGTCTTCGGCCCCTCCACCACGCAGACGGTCTTTATGTCGGCGCCGTCGTTCGTTTTGCAAATGTCCATGGGGCAGAGGTCGAAAGTTTCGCCGGAAGTGAACACCTTAATGGCGTAGAGATATTTGTAGCCCAGCGTTTCGACGCGGGTGATGTGGCCGCCGCGCGCGGGAATGAATTCCTGCACGATACCTGTGGAATCGAGGCCCAGCGCAATTGTGCCGCTCTTCGCCGCGGCCTCGAGCTGCTCGGGAGTATCGAAGCGCACGATGCCCACGCCGCTCCCACCGATGTTCGGTTTGATGATTACCGGAAAACGCAGGCCGCGCGCCGCAGCCGGCGCTTCGCCCGGTTGATTGATCACGGCCGAGCGCGGATAAGGCAGGCCGAGCGATTGCAGCAGGGAAAGTTGCAGCGCCTTGGAAGTCTCGTTGCGGAAGGCCTGGCTGCCGTTCACTACGCGCGTGCCCATGCGTTCGAGGTGCGCGAGGTAGCTGAGCGTGTAAAAAATCGCATGGGCATTGCCGCGGGTCCACGCCGAGGGGCTCATGCGATTGAAGATCAGGCTGTAACGTTGATCGCCGTTCGGCGCAAGGTCGAAATGATGGTGCGCCGCGTCCAGCCGCTTGTACGGGATGCCGCGGCGGTCGAGTTCCGCAAATACCGGGACGAACCATCGCGGATGCTCGTAATAAACGCCGATCGGATGCGTGAGCGATGCCACTGTAATCTCCGCCAATCTTGCCGGCCGCGTGAGCGGCCCAGATATAGTAGACGATTCTGAACGCAAATACGCTTGGATGCGCGCAACGCGCCGGAGTTTCCAGTTTCTTGCGCCTCGTCGGGTATCGGGGTGGGCGCTTGTCGCCACTCGGAGCCGATGTTAGACTTCCATGTAACCAAGACGAGCAACTCTGAGGACATTCCTGTGGCAGATTCCAAACACGAAGAAACATTCAAGGTAATCGACCGGCGGCACTTCACCGGTGAAGGCGACCTGCGCCCGGAAGTTGTCGAGCAGGAGCGCCGCGAAGAAGAAGCTGCGGCGAAACAAGCGGCGGCCAAGAAAGCCGCGAGCCAGGCGCAAGCGAAGACCGACGCAAAGTCCGCTGCGAGCGCTGCGGGAGCGGCAAAGGCCGACAAAACAGGCGAAATTGCTATTGCGAAGAGTGAAATCGGGCACGGATTGGAGCCCGAAGCGCCCGCCGACTTGATTTTCGAAAAGCCCGAAGGCGCGTCCGATGCCGGCGCAACTGCCTCCTCGCGCAGCTTTCAGATGCTCGTGGATTTCCTGACGCGCAACGCCGCAGCGATGCTCGGCGGCATGGCCGACCCGCGCACGGGCCAGCCCTTCGTCGATCTGGAAGGCGCGCGCGAAGTGATTGACATGCTCGACGCGCTGCGCGAGAAGACTCGCGGGAATCTTTCGAAGGAAGACGACCAGTTGCTGATCGAAGTGCTCGGCAGCCTGAAACTTACCTTCATGGAGATTTCGAAGGCGGCCGCGGAAGCCATGGCGAAGAAAGCCAAGGGCAAGTGACGCCGGCGCAGGCGGTCCACCGCTAAAGTTTTCAGCCGGCGGAAATAATCAGCCGGAATGTAATATCCTTCCATTGATGAATCGAATTCAATTTCTTCAGCGACTCTTCCGCGCATGCCCAGCCTGCAGCTGACCGTCCTCGGTTCCGGCACGTCCATGGGCGTGCCCACGCTTGCGTGCCATTGTGCGGTGTGCGAATCGAAAGACCCGCGCGATAAGCGCACGCGGCCTTCGGTGCTGCTGGCCTACGCGGGCCGAAACGTGGTGATCGATACCACGCCCGATTTTCGTTTTCAGGCCATGCGCAAGCGGATGGAGCGGCTGGACGCGGTTCTCTACACGCACGCGCACGCCGACCATATTCTCGGTCTCGATGACATACGCCCGTACAACTTGAAACAGGGCGGCGCGATTCCGATTTATTCATCCGCGGATACGCAAGCCAAGGTGCGCCGGCAATTTGCGTATATTTTTGACGACGCGCCCACGGTCAGTTCCCTTCCCGGCGTTGAGATGCACACGGTCTCCGGACCGTTCAAGCTGTTCGGCCTCGAGATTATTCCCATCGAAGCGAATCACGGGCCTACGTCGGTCTTGGGATTTCGGTTCGGCAACGCTGCGTACTTGACGGATTTCAGTACGGTGCCAGAGAGCTCGAAGGCTCTGCTGCATGGACTGGATGATTTTATTCTGGACGCGCTGCGTTACACTCCGCATCCGATGCATTCGAATGTGGAGCAATCGCTTGCGTTGGTCGATGAATTGAAACCGAAGCGCGCCTGGTTTACGCACATCTGCCACGACCTGGGCCACGAAGCCGCAAATGCAAAGCTGCCCCCGGGAGTGGAACTGGCCTACGACGGGCTGACATTCGAGGTGCGGATTTGATGGCGCGGAAGGAAATCGAGGTGGTCCGCTCGGTCGAGGAATGGGCCGAGCGCTTCGGCGAATCCCGCAAGGGCACCGTGGTGACCATCGGAAACTTTGATGGCGTGCACCTGGGCCACCAGAAAATCCTGCACGGCGTGACCACAAACGCCCGGCGCGACAACCTTTCGAGTGCGGTGCTCACCTTTTATCCGCATCCCGCCCGCATACTACGGCCGGATGCTGCCCCCAGTCTATTGGTGACGCTCGACCAGCGAATCGCCGCTTTCCAGGCTCTCGGAATCGATGCGGCGCTGGTTTTGAAGTTTGACGCGGAGCTGGCGAAAGTCAGCGCGGAAGAATTTGCCAAGCGATTTCTGGTGGAGGCCTTGCGCGCGCGTGCTGTTCTGGTTGGCGCAAATTTTCGTTTTGGCCACCGGCAGGTTGGCGACGTGAAGCTGCTCGAAGAATTCGGGCGCCGCGGGGGATTTGAAGTCGAAGTGGTCGCTCCGGTTGTGCGCGATGGGGTGGTAGTGTCCAGCACCGCCGTACGCCACGCCGTACGCGAAGGGCGCATGGCGGAGGCGACGGCGATGCTCGGCAGGCCGTTCTCGCTTGCCGGGGAGATTCGTCCGGGCACGGGACAAGGACGCAAACTGGTGGTTCCCACGCTCAACCTCGCGACCGAGCAAGAGACGCTGCCGAAGAATGGCGTGTACGTCACGGAAACTGTAGTCGGCGGCGGAACGTACGGTTCGGTGACCAACATCGGATTGCGCCCAACGTTCGATGGGAAGCAATTGGCGATCGAGTCTCACCTGTTCGATTTTGCGCAGCAGTTGACTTTGGGCCCCATGGAAGTACGATTCCTCGCGCGGCTTCGCGACGAACGCAAGTTTTCATCGCCGGAAGCGTTGCGGGATCAGGTGCTCAAGGACATTGAGCAAGCTAAGCAGCTAAAACAGAATTCGCAGCCGGTAACCGGCGCCGAGCTGTAACAATCTCACGAGAACCAGCGGCGGATACGCACATGGAAAATAAAGAAGTAGCGCGGGTATTGCAGGAGACGGCGGAGCTGCTCGAAATCGACGGCGCGATCATCGGGCGCTATCGCAGCTACGAAAAAGTGGCCGAGCTGCTCTACAGCTTGCACGAGCGCATCGAAGACATCGCTAAAGACCCCAAGAAGCTTCGCGAACTTCCCGGCGTGGGCGAGAACATGGCCGAACACATTTGCGAAATCCTGAAGACCGGCGACTACGCCCTGCGCCAAAAGCTGCTGAAGAAATATCCGCCGACCCTGCTCGACCTTTTGCGCTTGCAGTCGCTCGGGCCCAAGAAGGTCGCGTTCCTGTGGAAGAAATTCAAGGTTTCCACGGTGGAAGGCCTGGAAAAGCTGGCGCGCGAAGGCAAGTTGCAGGACGTCCCCGGCTTCGGCGAGAAGAGCGAGCAGAATATTTTGAAGGCTGCGGACATGGCCAAGCGCTCCTCCGGACGGTTCCGCATCGACACCGCGGACGACGAAGCGCGAAAGTTTTCCGCCTACATCGTGAACGCGGAATTTTCGAAAGCGGCCGCGGCGGTCGAATCCGTGACGCCAGCGGGTTCCCTGCGGCGCGGTAAGGACACTATCGGCGACGTGGACCTGCTCGTGACCATGCGGCCGGGCCAGGACAAGCAGAAAGACGTCGACGCCGTGGCCGAACACATCCTGAAATATCCCGGAATCGATCAAACGCTCGCGCACGGCGAGAACAAGGTGAGCGTCCTGCTTGGCAACGGGCTGCAAGTGGACGTGCGCATGCTCGGCAAGGAAAACTTCGGCGCCGCGCTCCTGTATTTCACCGGCTCGAAGTCGCACAACGTGGCCCTGCGCGGTCGCGCGCTCGATATGGGCTGGACGCTGAACGAATACGCGCTCACCACGCTCAAGGGCGGCAGGGCCGTCGCCGGAAAGACCGAAGAGGAACTCTACGCAAAGCTGAAACTCGACTATATCGAGCCCGAACTGCGTGAGATGACCGGCGAAATCGAAGCGGCGGAAAACCACACACTCCCGCAGATGGTGAAGCTGGAAGATATTCGCGGCGACTTGCAGATGCACACCACCGCGTCCGATGGGCGCAATTCGATCGAGGAAATGGGCGAGGCCGCCCGGGAACTCGGCTATGAGTACATTGCGCTCACGGACCATTCGAAGGCGGTGACCGTCGCGAATGGCATGGACGAGAAGCGCACGCTCGCGCAGATCAAGAAAATCCGCGCGGCGCAGGAACGCGTCCCGGGGATTCGCCTGCTCGCTGGGATCGAAGTGGACATCCTGAAAAATGGCGCGCTGGACTTGAAGGACGAAGTGCTGGCGCAGCTCGACGTGGTGGTCGCTTCCGTGCATTCCTACATGAATCTGGAGCGCGCGGCCATGACCGAGCGAATTCTCGCGGCCATTGAAAATCCCTACACCCAAATCATCGCGCATCCTACTGGGCGGCTAGTCTTGCGGCGCGAAGCGTTTCAGTACGACATGGAAAAAATTCTCGATGCCGCCAAACAGCACGGTGTTGCGATGGAATGCAACGCCTACCCCGACCGGCTGGATTTGAACGACGTTCACCTGCGCATGGCCAAACAACGAGGCGTGAAAGTGGTGATTTCCACCGACGCGCACAGCACCACTCACTTTCGATTCATGAAGTACGGCGTCATCACCGCGCGGCGCGGATGGCTGGAAAAGAAAGACGTCATAAATACATTGCCGCTCGAGCGTTTTCTGGCGGCCTTGCGGCCGAAACCCGGAGCGGCCAAGGAACCGGCAGCGAAACGGAAGTCCGCATAGCGGGAACCTGCGTTCTTGGAGAACACTGTCGCGGGGGGCTTGCGGGGAATGAAACGCCGGCGAGCGCCATGGCCGTCCCCGTCCGAATTCCCCTTTTGCCCCGATATCACTACAGGAACACACCCCGCACTGAAGTGTTCCAATATTGGCTTTGAAGTATATTCTTAAACATAGGGCTGGCTGGGCAGTTTGCCGGCTTTGGGGTCAAGGAGATCGGTGTGAAGCGGGTAATCATGTGCGCTGGCGCGCTTCTGCTGATAGTGCTGCCATCGGCTCGGGGACAAACGCGAGGTGTCACTGCGGTGCCCGTGGATAAGCAACAGCTCGCCGTCGTTCCGGGAACGAACCACGCGGCCATCGAGCGCAAGAAGGACACCGTTTGCTTCGCCTATGACAAATATTTCGTGATTCAGGCGAATCATGGAGATGTTGTCCGCACGCACATCGTGGTAAAGCGCAAAATGGCCAAGGATGCTATCTTCCCCTGCGAGTACGACGCGAACCCCGGAGACTACGAGGTCAAGAGCGGAGACCTCGGCGATTACTCTTTTCTGGGCATTCTGGGCGATCTAATGTTCATTGAAGACCGCTCGCGGGAAAATCGGCGGCTTTACATTTTTGACCTGGCCCGGCGCATGCGCGTATTCGATGCCAGCTATTTTCACGAGCCTGCGGAGCTGGTCGATCCAAATCACCTGGCCTTCTGGCAAACCGCCGGGGATGCCACGCGGAAACAATGCCCCGACGATTACGAAGAGCTGCACGAGCACGGCATGGGCCCCACCATCGAGCAGCGCGTAGTGCTGGAGCTACACACCTTCTTCGAGGATCGCACCCACGACACGCGTTGCGGATTCACCCAGTAGCCTTCCCTTCGCTCCTCGCTTTTCAACCATCCGTCGTTCCTATTACGGCAAAGCCACGGAACATTTGGGCGCGAACTGGCGTATCTTATGCCGGTAGCCGGCGAACGGCTCACCCACATGGAGAAGCTCATGATGCGGACAATTCTGGCGGCGGGGGCATTGGCGTTGGCGATTGGTGGCGCTGGGGTGACGGCTGCGCCGGTGCGTGCGGATGACTGGTCGAAAACGTATCAAGTCAACGGGCGCGCGGATGTGCACGTGTCCACGGACGACGGCGACGTCTTCGTGACCGGCGGCGATCAGAAGCAGATCGATGTCCATGTGATCACGCAAGGATACAAGATCGCCTCGAGCGAAGTACGCATCGAAGAGAGCCAAAACGGCGATCAGGTCACGGTCAGCGTCAAACTTCCGCACTTGAACTGGTCATTGTGGGGCGGACGCCACAAGTCGATTCGGGTAGAGGTGCACGTCCCGCGCGATCTGGATCTCGAGGTGCAAACCAGCGACGGGAGCGTCACCGCGCAGGATCTCTCCGGGCGCATCCAGTTCAGCACCGGCGACGGCAACGTCACCGCCAGTGCGATTCGCGGGCAGATTCGCCTGCACACGGGCGACGGGCACATCGAAGGCACCAACTTCGACGGAGCGCTTGAGGCCGATACCGGCGACGGAAATCTGCGCATTAGCGGCCGATTCGATTCGCTCGAACTCAAGACCGGCGACGGCAATATCGACGGGCAAGTCGGCAGCGGCTCCAAGGTTGCCAAAGCCTGGCGAATTCATTCGGGCGACGGCCACATTGATCTACGCATCCCCGCGGATTTGGCCGCGGACGTTGATGCAAAAACCGGCGACGGCTCCATAACCGTGAACATTCCGCTGACGATCAACGGCTCGCTCAGCCATTCTTCCGTCCATGGAAAATTGAACGGAGGCGGCCAGACGCTTTCAATCTCCTCCGGCGACGGTTCTATTCGGCTTGAAAAGCTCTAGCGCACTACTGGGAAATTGCCGTTCTTGTGCTTGAAATTCCCCAAGTGTCTGCCCCAGGACACACGGGATGCTGGCCGGCCGAACGCTTAGTCCCCTTGATTCAGTGGGATGGCCGGAATCGCAGGATTGGAATCTTCCGTGCTTCTATCCCGGCATGAGCATCTGCACCAAGACGAGTCGGCCATGATTGCATACGTCATGATGGCAGTTCTCGCGGTCCTGGCATTTCTGTGCTTCTCCCACGTCATCCCTGGCCTTGCCCGTCGCAAGAAATAAAGCGCCGGCCGAAAACAAATTTCCCCCGCATCCATCGGCCCAGCTCGTCTCCGCCGATGTCTTCGCGCCGCTTGCGCGCGCCGGCCTCTACCGCAATCCGCGATTCGATTTGCAAAAGCGCGAGCCTTGCCGCATCATGAATAGCTTTACTTCGCGCGATTAATCGCAACAATATCTCGCTATCTTCAATGGACTGGGGGAAACGGAATGCGCAGGCCTGTAAGTATTGCTCGCCCGAAAGGAAAGCTGGGAGTGCTCACGCCGGGAATGGGCGCGGTGAGCACGACCTTCATGGCGGGTGTGGAATTGGTGCGGCGGGGCCAATCCGCCCCGGTGGGTTCGCTGACGCAGATGGGCACCATTCGCCTCGGCAAACGCACCGAAGGCCGCACTCCCAAGATCAATGATTTCGTGCCGCTCGCGCAACTCGACGACCTCGTTTTCGGCGGCTGGGATGTTTTTCCGGACGACGCGTATCAAGCGGCCTCCAAGGCTGGCGTGCTGGATTCCAAAGACCTCTCCAAGGTGCAGAAATTTCTGAAGGGCATCAAGCCCATGAAGGCGGCGTTCGATCAGAATTACGTGAAGAACTTGCAGGGTCCCAACGTCAAGAAAGGCAAAAATAAATTCGACCTCGCCG
>Ga0302326_10010776_pt1 | contig 19759 bp, 11 predicted proteins | sample Palsa_T0_3_FD_202264 | JGI IMG/M metagenome (GOLD analysis project Ga0302326, IMG submission 202264) | Peat permafrost microbial communities from Stordalen Mire near Abisko, Sweden - Palsa_T0_3 | ecosystem: Environmental > Terrestrial > Soil > Palsa > Peat permafrost | place: Sweden: Abisko...
TTCGAATGCAATCTTTTGGATGGTTGAATGTTGCGCACCGCTCGGCTGCTGGCCTCGCGCTATCGAGAAGAAAAGTAGCAGAGGGGCCAAAAGGGCTGGGAACATCAACCTGCGGCGGTGGATCATCAACCGGAATCTCCTTTTTCGGGATTAGGGGGGACATGATCCCTATCCAAAGCAATTCCAGCTCGCATCTTTGGCACGCGCTTGCCCTTGTGCCAAAGATGGGAGACCGGCTGATTCCTGGAGATGAGATGAATGGTCGGGACGGGCAGATTTGAACTGCCGACCCCTCGCACCCCAAGCGAGTGCTCTACCAGGCTGAGCCACGTCCCGACACAATGCAGCCGGCCCTGAGAAGAGCCGGCTTTGGGGTCTTGATCAGTTTACACCAGCCTCACCCCGCGCGCCCAACGCAAGCACAAGAAACCATGCGCCCGAGCCGCGCCCCTGACCAGCGTCCCTTCGCCTCCGGGCCGGTCACCGTGTACACTTTTCCGCACATGCGAATTGCCGCCGATTCCCGCTTTCAACTTCCCCGGTCCCTTGCTGGCTTTGCCGTCTTTCTTTGCTGCGCGGCCCTGCTTCCCCTGGCGCAGCACGCCCGCGCAGAGGTCAAGACGGCCAATCACCTGCTCATCTACGCCATTGACGTCGAGGGCGGCCAGTCCACGCTGCTGGTCGACACCGCAACCGGCGCATCGCTGCTGGTGGACACCGGCTGGCCCGGGAACGATGCCCGCGACGCCTCCCGCATTCAGGCCGCCATGGCCGACGCCGGCATCAACCGCATCGACCATCTGCTCATCACCCATTTCCACGTCGATCACGTCGGCGGCGTGCCCGAGCTGGTCAAGCGCGTGCCTATCGGCGAATTCCTCGACCACGGAGAGAACCGCGAAGACTCCGACATTACCCGTCACGACTACGCTGCGTATCTGAAGGCCATTGAAGGCAAGCCCCGCCGCATCGTGCACCCCGGCGACACGATCGACATTCCCGGCCTCGTCGCTCTTGTGCTTACGGCCGACGGGAACCATATCGACGCGGTTCCCGGGGTCAAGCCCACGCCCAATCCCTATTGCGCCGCCGAGCCTCACTGGGACCTGGACGAAACCGAGAATCCGCGCTCGGCCGGCGTCCTCATCCGCTTCGGCAAATTCCGCTTCCTCGACCTCGGCGATCTGACCAAAGCCAAGGAGATTCCCCTCGTCTGCCCCCGCAATCTCATCGGCACGGTCGACCTGTATCTGGTCAACCATCACGGCTTCAACCTATCCAACTCCCGCGCCTTTGTTGACGCAATCCATCCCCGCGCGGCCATCATGGACAACGGCGCCCACAAGGCGGGCAGCCCTGAAGCCTGGCAGACCGTACACGATAGTCCCGGCCTTGAAGACCTGTGGATGCTCCACACCGCCGAAGGTTCCGACGCCGCCCACAACAGCGGGGAAGCCCAGATCGCGAATCTCAAGGGCGGGGCAGACGGCTTCTGGATCAAAGTCATCGCCTCCCCCGACGGCAGCTTCTCCGTAACCAACGCCCGCACCAGTCAGACCAAAGACTACCCGCGCAAATAGCGGCGGACTGGCCGGGTGGGGATCCACGAACCTCGGGCGTTGTTGTTTCCCACCCTTCGAGCGAAAAGCGCTCGAAGGGTGGGGCACGGGGGGCTATCGGGCAGATCAGTTTTGCGCGGCCGCCTGCGCGACCAGGCGTATATGCTCCGGCCGCGTCCGGCAGCAACCGCCAACAATCTGTGCACCCGCCGCAAACCACTCCGCCGCCTGTCGTCCAAAGCTTGCCGGATCGCCAGCGCCCGTCCAGCAGCGGGCGACGGCATCCCAGCCCTCCCCGGAGTTGGGATAGACAACAACGGGCTTGTCTGAAGCCTTGCGCAGTTCGCCGATGAGCGCCGGCACCAGCACCGGAGGCGTGCAATTCACGCCGATGGCAAGCGTCTGCGGAAAATGCGCGACTACCGCCGCACAATCGCGGAGCAGCTCGCCGTGGGCAACGCACCGCTCGTCCTTGCAGGTAAAGCAGAACCAGGCAGCCAGTTCTGGCCACGGTGCAAGCGATTCGCCAATGGCTTCGGCCTCCTCAAGCGAGGGCAGCGTTTCAAATGCCAGCAAGTCAGGCTCATTCGGTCCAGCTTCGGCCAGCACGCGGATGCGCTCGCGGTGGAATGCAACCAACTCGCCGAAGCCCACGCTGTAATTCCCGTGGTATTCCGCGCCATTGTGCAGCGCCGCGCCATACGGCCCCAGCGACGCGGCCACCAGCACCCGCCGCCTGGGAAACCCGGCTGCCGCAGTCCGCGCCATTTCCACCGCGCGCAGCAGCGCCGCATCGGCCCGTTCAGGGGCCAGGCCAAACTCCGCATAACCCATCTGCGAAACCTGATAGCTGGCGGTGAGAATGCATTGGGCTCCCGCCTCAATGTATGCGCTATGCACCGCGACGACCTTCTCCGGCGCGTCCTCGAGCACGTGCGCGGACCACAGCGGGCCATCGATGTTGGCGCCCAGATACTCAAGTTCGGAAGCCATGCCGCCGTCAAGGACGTGAACGCCGTTCAGAATCGCATTGCGGCCCTTGCCTATCTCAACTGACTCGCTCAACTGAATACCTTCCAAAAGAACGCCAAGTACACCAGGACCCCTCCAACCAGCGCGTTGGATGCCCGGGCAGTTGGAGAATGGCTGTGCCGACAAGAAGCGCAATGACCAAAACTGCCACGAAGTGTCCCATGGAATCAGTCACGATGGCACCTCCAGCGTAAGTCTACGCGGAATCGTGGGCGCAAAACCGCCGCACTTGGAAGAAGGCAAAATTGCTTGAGGGGTTGACCGTTCAACGCTTAGAACCTGTGTAAAAACCGACTTCAGAGAGGGCTGGCAGAGGTGGCGCAGCCGGTGGGCCTCCCACCCATTCGCAAAAAACGCGAATGGATGGGGCACGGTGTATTTGTGGCGGGTTCGAGGTTGGCAAATCCGAGTTTTTAGACAGATTCTTACAGCTTCTGCGTCCGCTGCACCGCGCGCACCCCGGCCACGCGGCGCAGCGCGAGAACCATGCGGTTCAGGTGGTGCACGTCTTCAGCTTCCACCACAAACTCGACAACGGCTTCCTCGCCCTCTTTGTGATGGATCTCCACGCCGCGAATATTCGTGTTGTCCTCGGAGACAACGGCAGTCAGCTCCTTCAACATGCCGGTGCGATCGTCGCAGAAGACCGTGATTTTGACCGGGTACCGCTGCCTGCCACCCGTTGACTTATCGCCAACCCGTGACCACTCGACGGCGATGCGGCGGTCGCTCTCATAGAGGAGGTTCTGCACGTTCGGGCAACTGCGCGCATGCACCGCAACGCCCTTGCCGCGGGTGACATAGCCAATGATCTCTTCGCCGCGAATGGGGTTGCAACATCGCGCGCGATAGACGAGCAGATCGTTCTGCCCCTCCACCTGCAGCGAGTCAGAACCGGTCAGGTGCAGTTTGCGCACCGCATCCGACATGCCCGCTTCGCCGCCCGCGCCCGGCTTCGGTTCGGGAGCAGCCTCGGCTTCACCCTGGTTGGCGATCCCAGGGGCCAGCTTGCTCAGAATCTGGTGCGCCGTATGCTTGCCCTGGCCCAGCGTGGCCAGCAGGTCGGCGGCTGTGGCCAAGCCGTATTCGCCGGCGATGCGGCTCAGATCCTGGTCGTCGATCTGGCTCATCGGGACCTTGAACTTGCGCGCTTCCGTGGCCAGCAGCTTGCGGCCAATCTCCACGGCGCGGCGGCGCTGGTCTTCATTGAGCCAATGTTTGATCTTGTTGCGTGCGCGCGGGCTCTTGACGAAGGTAAGCCAGTCGCGGCTTGGCTTGTGGTCCTTCTGCGTAACAATTTCGACGATGTCGCCGGTGCGCAGCTTGGTGCGCAGCGGAACCATGCGGCCATTCACCTTGGCGCCCACGCAGGTGTGGCCCACCTCGGTGTGAATGGTGTACGCAAAATCGACCGGCGTGCCGTCGGCGGGGACGACCACGACCTTGCCCTTGGGCGTGAAGGTGTAAACCTCGTCGGGATAGAGGTCCATCTTCAGGCTGGAGAGGAACTCGTTGGGATCGGTCATCTCCTTCTGCCACTCGACCAGTTGGCGAATCCAATTCAGCCGCTCTTCGTCGCGCGCCGTCACCGAGCCGTCGCCGGCCTTGTACTTCCAGTGGGCGGCAATGCCTTCCTCGGCAATGCGGTGCATGTCCTCGGTGCGAATCTGCACCTCGAACTGATGGCCGCCGGCGCCCATCACTGTGGTGTGCAGCGACTGATAGCGGTTGGCGCGGGGAATGGCGATAAAGTCCTTGATGCGTCCCGGCACCGGCCGCCACAAGGTGTGAATGAGCCCGAAGACGGCGTAGCAGGATGCAATGTCCTGGGTGATCACGCGAACCGCCAGCAGATCGTAGACCTGGTCGAAGGTGACCTTGGAGCGTTCGATTTTCTGGTAGATGGAGTAGAGCCGCTTGATGCGCCATTCCACGCGCGCCTCAATGTTGTTCTCCCGCAACTGCTCCACCAGCGTGTCTTCCACGCCGCGCAGAAACTGCTCGCCCTCGATGCGGCGCGCTTCGACTGCCGCCGCCACCTTCTCGTAGCTCACCGGGTCGGTGTAGCGGAAGGCCAGGTCTTCAAGCTCGCCGCGCACCTTGCCCATGCCCAGCCGGTGAGCCAGCGGAGCGTAGATCTCCTGCGTCTCACGGGCAATGGCTTCCTGGCGGTCGGGCTTCAAGTGTTCAAGCGTCCGCATGTTGTGCAGGCGGTCGGCCAGCTTGATCAGCACCACGCGCACATCGGAAACCATCGCCAGCAGCATCTTGCGGACATTTTCCGCCTGGCGGTCTTCGCGGTTGGCGAACTGGATCTTGTCGATCTTTGTGACGCCTTCCACAATATGCGCCACCTGTTCGCCAAATCCGGCCGCAATCTCCTCGTTGGTGGCGGGCGTGTCCTCAACCGAGTCATGCAGCAGGCCGGCGGCAATGGCCGTAGCGTCCATCTTCATCTCCGCCAGCACCTCGGCTACCTCGAGCGGATGGATGATGTATGGCTCGCCGGAGGCTCGCATCTGCCCCTCATGATGCTGGACGCAGAACTCCCACGCCTTGCGGATGAGGGTGACATCTTCACTGGGACGGTTGGCCTGAACGTGGCGGAGAAGGCCTTCAAAACGCTGATCGATGGCGCGCTGCCGCGCCAAGGGATCAATATCGCGGGCAGCAGGGTGCAATTCCCCCTCGGGAGAGTGAGAACCGCTGGAAGCATCTGCCGGTGTGGCCTGCCGGACACTCGCCATGCTTCATTATAGGCCGCACGCGTTGAATGCGCATTTAGACCATCGGCGCTGCATTTTAATTGCGTCCGGAGACCGTTGCTTCGTAATCCTGTCGGATCGATTCGAAATATTCTCGAAGCGATAAGTCCCGCGATCTCTGCGGCGGTCCGTTCCAACCTTCGAATCATAAGTTTGAGATAGTTTATTTCGATGATTTGTAAGATAGCTTCCTAACTTTATAGTTATAAGTTAAAGTCATCTCATAAAATCCAGGCAATTGTGACTCGCTGCGCGCAAGAATCCAATTCAAGCTGCACACTTGAGCCCTCCGGAATATGCGCCTTATGCAATGAAATCGTAGGCTTTCCTCTATTGGTACGTCGGTGTTGCCGGTAGGTTTGCAGTGTGTTTGCCGTCACATCCTGTCTACCCTTCGAATGGAGTAAAGTCGCCTTCGGGCTAGGGACTGCATATAGGGACCTAGATATCCAGAACCGAGGAACTTATGTTGAACCGTCTCTTAGTTATCGCCGTCGCCGCAACCCTCGCGACGGGCATGAGCTATGCAGATCAATCCAAGTCAACGGTGACCATTCCCGTCACCAAAACGACAGCCACCAGTGGCAAGCTGATGTATTCGAGCTACTGCGCGCCGTGTCACGGCGTGGACGGCAGGGGCCAGGGGCCCGTTGCCTCCGCGTTGAAGACGCCCCCAATGGATTTGACCGTGCTGAGCAGAAACAACCATGGAAAATTCCCCGATACGCATGTCGTAAGCGTGCTGCAAAGCGGCGCGGAGATTCCCTCCCACGGCTCCGCCGAAATGCCCGTATGGGGACCGATCCTTGGTAGGATGAACCAGACGAACACCCAGGACCGGCTGCTCAGAATCAGCAATTTGAGCCGCTACCTGGAGACCATGCAGGTGAAATAGGGGCCGGCTGCTCATTTGCTCCCGGCCAAAGGGAGTGTATGACCAAGCCGCGCAACCCCAGATCTGTTCCGAAGCAGAAGGCGCCCAGGGCTCACAAGCCTGAGGCGCCTTTTGAACGGATCGGCGAGAAACGTCCCTCGGCCGCCCGTACGGAAGGACATCCTGAAGGCCGTTCCCGTTCGGAAAGCCTTTCCAAGGACCGCGGCTCCGGGCGAAAACCGCATCCAGGAGGCGAAGCCGCCACGGCTCCAGCGAAAGGCTCTCCGCGCAGCCTGGGAGCACTGATCACCCGCCGCGCCGCCGACAGGCTGCGCAGCGGCTATCTGTGGGTCTATGCCTCCGATATCGAGTCCATCGAACTCCCCGACGCCGACAACCCTCCCGCGCTGCTTCCCGTGGCCGACTCCCGCGGTCTGCTGCTGGGAACGGCGCTGTATAGCCCTTCATCGCAGATCGCCTTGCGCCTCATCTCCCGCGAAGCCATCGACGAACCCGGCTGGCTACAGTTGCTGGCCACCCGACTGCGGAGAGCGATTGCCCGACGAAAGCCCATGCTCAGCGACCAGACCAACGCCTGCCGGCTCTGCTTCAGCGAGGCCGACGATCTGCCCGGCGTGGTAGTCGACAAATATGGCGACCTCGTGATTCTCCAACTGCAGGCCAAGGGCCTTGATTCCGCCGCGGTGCGGGAGACCTGCGTGCGCGTCCTTCGCGAGGAGCTTGACCCGAGGGCAATCCTGGAGCGGCCCGACCCCAGAATGCGCGAGCTGGAAGGACTGAGCGCGCCCAATCTAGAACCTCTTTATCGAGCGGAAGGGAGCGGCGAGGAAAGTCAGGGCGGAGCCGCCGACACACATTTCCGCCTCAACGGCCTCCTGTTCGAATTCGACGCCAATTCCGGTCAGAAGACCGGTGCATTCCTGGACCAGCGCGACAACTACGCCGCCGCCAGGGATTGGGCGCAGAAACTCGGTGCAGCAAAATCGGACCGGAGCGGCCGCGCCCTCGACGTCTGCTGCTACCAGGGCGGCTTCGCCCTGCACCTCGCCCAGGCCTGCAATCAGGTGACGGGAATCGACGCTTCGCGCGCCTCGCTGGAGGTGGCGGAGCGGAATTTTGCTGCCAATCACGACCGCCTGAAGGGAGAAGTCGACTGGGTGGAGGGCGACGCCTTCAAGATTCTGCGCGACTGGTCGGACGCGGGCGAGAAGTTCGACGCCATCGTTCTCGACCCACCCGCCTTCGCCAAGACTCATCGCGCGGTCGAAGGGGCTCTGCGCGGCTACAAGGAACTGAACCTGCGCGCCCTCAAAATGCTGCGCCCTGGCGGTCTGTTGGTCACCTGCTCCTGCTCGCATCATGTGAGCCTGGCCGAGCTTGAGGCCACGGTAGCCTCCGCCGCCGTGGATGCCGGGCGGCGTGTTCGACTGCTGGAGCGCCGGGGCGCCGCGCTCGATCATCCCGTGGTGCTGAATCTGCCGGAAACCGAGTACCTGAAATGTGTGGTGCTTCAAGTGGAGTGATCCGTTGCTGGCGGTGGACCGATCAGGCCTCGGTTATGCTTGGGCCGGTGTGCGCACGCGGCCAAAACCGGCGCGGCCAGTCAAACCAGCGCCTGCCGGGTACCGACGCGGCAACCTGGTTGTCGCTGGGCTTTTCCGCACGCATCTGCGCCAGCGTATTCACTACCTGCGCGCGCAAGGATTCGGCTTCAACAGTGCAGGAGCGCAGGTAGGCCGATAGGTTAAGCCCAGCCTCCGCGGCGCGTTGGCGCAACTGCGCGCACTCCGCCCTGCTCAGCCGGATGGTGATGCTGGCGCACTTCAAGTTCCGATCGTAGGCCGTCGAATTGTCGGGAACGAGCTCGGGTTTCGCTCGCGCAACGGAAGGAACCCCCGCCGGGACAGGCGCTGCTTGGTCCGCAGGTTCCAGGTCGGCCGGAAACACCTCAACAATGCGGAGACGCTCCGGAGGGGGAACCTGTGTCAGGGCCCGATCAGTGGCATCGAGTGATCTGAATCGCGAATGCGCGCGCAAGGCGCGCTCGTAGCTGAGCGTGGCCACGTCGTCTTCCAGACCGTCCAGATCCCGGCCCGGGGGACGTTTTTGCCCAGGCGTGGTGAACGCTGCCATCATTCCTGCAAAGGTAGAGGAGGATTCCATTGTGGCGTGCTGCTGCATGGCTTGCAGAATATCTGTCCAGCGCCCAAGTGAGTGAGGAGTTTGCCCGCAGGGTGGGCAGAGCAATTTCGAATCGGGAAGGGTTGGGACTCCTTTCCTGAAACGGTAACTCTCATGGCGCGGCCTCTGAAGAAGTGTCTGGCTGAAACAAACGTTCCCTCAGGGGCTAAAGTCCAACTCTCTTTTGGGGCCATTTGGCGGCACGGTTAAAACCGTGCCCTTTCAAAACAGCGACTTCATCAGAGGTTCCTTATGGGGACTGGTTTCGCTCTACACCAACTGGAGAACCGGTTTAACTGGCTTTGGCTTCGGCCAGCTCCGGATCGGGCAAGATCCTGCCCGGCAAGCGCAACAGCCGCGTCACGGCTTCTGCGCTCAAGGGCCGTGCAAACAGGTAGCCCTGGCCAAACCGGCAGCCCAATTGCCGAAGCAGCTGGTTTTGCTCGCAAGTTTCAATGCCTTCCGCGACTACGTCCATGTCCAGCACGCGGGCCAGTTCGATGATGGTGCGCACAATCTGCATCGGTTGATCGCCTTCGGTCATGCGGGTCACAAACGAGCGGTCAATCTTGAGTACATCGAATGGAAACGAATGCAGGTGGTTGAGCGAGCTATAGCCGGTGCCGAAGTCGTCCAGGTGCACAGACACGCCCAGGCGGCGAAGGCTGGCGAGAACTGTCAGGGCGATGTTCATGTTGGGAATCAGGCTGGACTCCGTCATTTCCAGGCCCAATTGCCGGCTGGAGAGGCCGAATTGCACCAACAGGGCCTCGACGTGATCGGCCAGCCCATGGCGGGAAAACTGCCGCGCGGAAAGGTTGACGCAGACGCGCAGCGAGTTGTGGGCGGGGTCTTCGCGGCACCACTTCTGAACCTGGCTGCAGGCCTCGGAGAGGCCCCAGTCGCCGATGGGCAAAATCAGCCCGCTTTCTTCCGCCTGGGGGATGAATTCCATGGGCGGAATGAGCCCGCGTTCGGGATGCACCCAGCGGATAAGCGCCTCAAGGCCCACGATCCTGCGGGTGGTGAGTTCGACCTCAGGCTGGTAGTAGAGCACGAACTGGCGCTCATCCAGCGCCCGGCGCAGGTCCCGCGGGCTTGGCCAACCCAGGGTCGAAGTTACCGGGGCGGTACATGCGTGCCTCCTCCCGCACTGCGAAACTGGGGGCTTGCGTTGTCTGCGCAGCTTGCGCAATTCCAGCTGACTGGTCACCATTTCGGCCATGCTCTCCAGCATGCTCAGTTCGTTCGACGTCAATTCCCGGCGGGGGGCGCGGCAATAGATGGCGAGTACCCCCAGTATTTTGCCTTCAAAAGACCGCACCGGAGCACTGGCGACAAAGGCTGCGTCGAGCCGTTTGAGCTCAAGCAGCCTCTCCCGCAATTCGGGATGCTTGGAGATATCGGAAATCACGACCGGCCCGTCTTCAGCCAGCACCATATCGAAGATGGAGTCTTTGCGCGGAAGCTCGAGCACCGCGTGGCCTGTATGCGACTTGATCCAGACGCGGCCCTCGTCGGCGAATTTAAGCAGCACCGAATCGGCCCGGAAGTACTCCGCCGCCAGGCGCGTGATGGCGTCGTAGCAGGCCTCCGGCTCGCTATCCAGAATTCCGGTCGCCTCCAGCGCGGCAAGCCGCTCAGCTTCGGGGCGCGATTTGACCCTGCAGGTCTCGAATTCTGCGTTTGGCATGGGTACTCCGGCACGGAGATGATCTTCCGGTGTGGCAACTCCCTTATCGGAATGGATTACCAAGGGCATGAGGTTACCGCAGCGCATTTCGCCTGGGTACCAGTGCGGCCACATGGCGAACGCGACCCGCCGGATTCGCTTCCGAGCTGCTTTACCTTAGAACCTGTCTAGAAACACAGCGGGATCGAGGGGCGACGGTAGGTCAGGGCTTCAGCCCTGACATTCAACCCGCAAAACATGCCGGCTTTCAGGCCCTGAGGCATGCTCTCATTCGCAACGCTAATCCTCAGGGGCTAAAGCCCTGGTCTTTTTTGTAGCTTTTGTGTTCGGGCTGAAGCCCGGACCTACCTCGTGAATGAGTCATTAGACAGGTTCTTATGGATGAGCCGCTTGACTGCCCGGTTGTCCCGTTTCAGTCCACAGGAAAGTGAGCTGATCGGCGTCGTCTTGCACCTGCTGGTCAACGCTTACCCCGGCAGAGTGGCCTCCGGCAAGGCTGTAATGGAGCAGAATGGGGCGGTCGCTGGAGGAGTCCGACTGCAGCAGGGCAGTCATTTTGCGGGCATGGAGCGGGTCCACGCGTGTGTCGCTGTCGCCGGTGAAGAACATCACCGCGGGATACTTGATTCCCGCCTTCACGTTCTGGTAAGGCGAGTACTTGAGCAGATAGGGAAACTGCTTCTCGTCTTCGGCCGAGCCGTATTCGCTTGTCCACCAGTGGCCGACTTTGAACTTCTGATACCGCAGCATGTCCAGCAGCGGATAGCCGCACCACACCGCGGAGAACAGCTCGGGCCGTTGCGTGATGGACGCCCCCATGAGCAGGCCTCCATTGGAGCGGCCGGTAATGGCGAAGTGCTGCGGCGAGGTGTACTTGTTGGCGATCAGGTATTCAGCGGCCGCAAACCAGTCGTCGAAGACGTTCTGCTTCTTCTCGAACATCCCCGCCTCGTGCCAGGTCTCGCCATACTCGCCGCCGCCGCGCAGGTTGGGCAGCGCGAACCATCCGCCCTGCTCGAGCCACCAGGCGACGCGAGCGTTGAAGGTCGGAGTCTCGCTGAGGTTGAAACCGCCGTAACCGGTCATCAACAGCCGCTCGCTTCCGTCCATCTTCAGGCCCTTTTTGCCGGCGATGAACATGGGGACCTGGGTTCCATCCTTCGACTTGTAGAACACCTGCTTCAGCTCGTACTGGCTTGAATCGAAAGGAATCCTGGGTTGGAAAAAGACCTCGCGCTTGCCCGTCAGGGTGTCCAGCCGGTATACGGTCGAGGGCTCGACGATCGACTGGAAATAGAAGTAGCCGTAGCGATCGATGGTGCGGCCAAGGACGGATGAGGCGGTGCCAATTGCGTCGTATTCAATATTCCCGGCCGGTTTTCCATCGAGGCTGTAGACAGAAGTTTCTGTTTTTACATCTTTGAGCCGGTTCACATAGATTTTTCCACCCACAATCGACCAGTCATCGATCACGTCGGCCGTCTCGGGAACGATGGTCTTCCACACGTCGGGCAGAATGCCGGGGTAAGCCTTCAGAATCCTTCCCTTGGGCGCTTGATAATCGGTTTTCACGTACCATGCGCCCTTGGCGTAAGCCGCTTCAAACCGCGAGTCGAGCCCCCAGACCAGCAGGTCGAACGGGGAATCGGGCTTGCCCAGGTCGCGAAAGACAATGTCGACGCGTTTGGCCGGGACGCCTCTTTGGATGTCGATCACCAGGTACCGGCCGTCGTCGGTGACGGAACCGGCGAACAGGTCATTCGGCCCCAGCGGCTCTCCACGAAACTCGTGGCCAAAGACCAACGCATCTTTGCTGTTGCGCGTACCCAGAATGTGTTGGTAGAGCAAGCACCCCTGCTTGTCGTAGCGGGTGTAATAAAAGCTCTTCCCGTCCGGCGCGAAAGCAACCGAGTAGCGAGCTGTTGGCAGCTCATCTTCGAGCGTCTTGCCGGTCTTCACTTCGAGGACTCGAATGTTGGACTCATCGGCGCCGCCCTGCTTTACGGCATAGGCCAGCAGCGTTCCGTCGCGCGAAACATCGAACAAGTGGACCGACGTATTGGGATCGCGGCTGAGCTTGGCAGGGTCGATCAGGCGCTGGTCCTTGCCCGTCCAACCATGGCGTACATAGATGGAGGATTGCTGTTCGCCTGCCAGTTGCCGGGAGAAGAAGTAACTGTCTGCGCGCTGCATTGGAGCGTTGGTAAACGAGACATTCTCCAGCGCATCCAGATCGTCCACGGCCTGGGGACGAATCTTCGCCTGCTTCAAATAGCGGGCTGTGTAAGCATTCTCGGCGTCGATGAAGGCGCGCGTCTCCGGGCTGTTGGCATCCTCGAGCCAGCGATAGCTGTCGGCGATCTTGGTTCCGAAATAATCGTCAGAGACGGGAATCGCCTCCACGGCCGGCGGCGGGGGAAGGGTGATGCCCTCGCGCCCGTGAATGGTCTGGGCGGCTGCGACGGTGTCCACGCCTGCCCAAAGTACAAGCCCACACACGCACCACGCCAAAACTCGCCGCATGCCATGCCCCTCCAGCGGACAGAATACACGGGAGACAACGGGGTTGTGCCCGAATTTCCGGCGGTTGCCGCCTGGTGAAGAACCTGGGTACCTTCCGTGCACTGGCGGTTCAGAATCCACTCCTCCTGTGGATGCGGCACCGATAGAATCAACTCCAGTGGCCGGTCTCCCTCCAACTCAATCTTCTCAGGACCCCATGCCCCGCTGGGCGCGCGGCTTGCGTTTGCTGCAACCCTCGCACACCCACAGCGCCTTCTCCGCAACCATTGTGCTCATGGTCTCCACCTTCCTGTCCCGCATCATCGGCCTGGTGCGTGTGCAGTACATTGTGTGGCTGTTCGGGCGCAATATGGAAGCCGACGCGCTGAACGCCGCCTTTGTGCTGCCGGACATGATCTCCTACTTCCTGGTGGGCGGAGCGGCGTCCATCGCCTTTGTCACCATCCTCACGCGCTATCGCGACACGGGGCGCGAGGCCGAGGGTGAGCGGTCGCTTTCTGTCATTTTGACCACCATGTACCTGGTGCTGGGCTCGGCCATTGTGCTGGCGGAGGTCTTTGCTCCGCTCTACATCCACTGGTGGTTCGATGGCTTCGACCCTGAAAAGGCAGCGCTCTGCGTGCGGTTAACGCGCATTCTGCTTCCGGCGCAGTTGTTCTTCTTTGCCGGTGGCGTCTTCGGTGCTGTTCTGCTGGTGCGCAAGCAGTTCAGCGTGCAGGCGGTGACCCCGCTGATCTACGGCCTGGGCACAATTGTGGGCGGCATGCTGCTTTCCTGGCGCATCGGCGTCTCGGCGCTGGCCATCGGCACCGTGGCGGGAGCCTTCTGCGGGCCGTTCCTCCTGAACTGGCTCTTCGCGCGACGTCGCGGTATCCGCTACCGGTGGATTCTCGATAGCCAGGACGAGGGCTTCCGCGATTGGGTGCGGCTGTCGATTCCCCTCATGGTCGGCGTCTCTCTGGTCACTGCCGACGGCTGGATCATTGCTCATTTTGCCTCGGCAACCAGCGGCGCGGTCTCGCTGATGACCTATGCCAAACAGGTATTTGGCGCGCCCATGTCCATCCTGGCGCAGGCTGCCGGCGCGGCCTCCATGCCGTTTTTCGCCACTCTGTGGTCGCAGAAGCGGAGCTACGAATTCGCCACCAGCGTGGCCGACTCGGTTTCGCGCGTTGCTGCACTGGGGATGCTGGCGGCTTCCGGCATGGCTGCGATGGCCGGGCCCCTGGTGGAGCTGCTCTTTGTGGGCCGGCGGTTTTCCCCGGCCGACGCGCGGGAGTGCGCCGGTTATCTGGCCGTCTTTTCCGTCTCCATGTTTCTGTGGTCGGCGCAGGCGGTCTATTCACGCGCCTTCTTCGCGGCGGGCAACACGCTGGTTCCCATGGCGGCGGGGACCGCGGTCACGCTGGTTTCCTGGCCCATCTACGCTGCTCTTTACCACTGGCACGGCGCCATGGGGCTGGCGGTTGCTTCCGACCTCGGCATTGCGCTTCAGACCGCGACCATCGCCGTGCTGCTGCACCAGAGGCGCATGGTCTCGATCGCCAGCCTGGACTTTCCGGAACTGGGCCGGTGCCTGGTGGCTGCACTGGCCGCCGGCGGAGTGGTCTGGGCGGCTATCTGGGCCGTGGGCCGCCTGCCCATGCAAATACTTCATTCGCACATCCCTGCTCACATCCGCTGGACTGACCTCAGCCTGCTGATGGTGGGAGGCGTCCTCTGGTTAGCGATCACAGGATGGACGCTGGAAAAGACCGGCTCAGCGCTGCCCAAGGTGGCAATGAAGCAGCTCGGGTTCCGATAGAATCCCGACTCCATATTCATTTCATTTTTTCTATCCCTAATGCCTTCTGCGATTTAGGGAGTAGACGGTCCAACTCATTTCGAATTCATTTTCAACTCAGCTTGCGAGTCTGGCCTTCCGCCAGCAGACACAAAAGCCCCTGCCGATGCAGGGGCTTTTGTGTCTGCTGGCCGGAAACGAAGCTGCGATCAGGCCGTTTTGGACACCTCGGCAATTGCCGGAGCGGGGCCGCCCGGCGTGCCGGGCTTGGCATCCGGTTTGCGGATGTCGATGCCGCCCTTGAAGAAGGCGCCATCCTCGATGCTGATGCGGGCCGCCGCCACGTCGCCCGAGAGCGAGCCCTCGGCGCGGATGTCGACGCGGTCGGTGGCGGTGACGTTGCCGCGAACCTTGCCCAGCACCACGATTTCGCGGGCGCTGATGTTGGCCGACACCTGGCCATTGCGGCCAATGGTCACGCGGTTGCCGGGAATGGTAATGCTTCCTTCGACCTTGCCATCGATGAACAACGACTCGGAACCGGTGATTTCGCCTTTGATAAACAGGCCTTTGCCGATGGTGGCCTGCTCTCCGGTGACCGCAGCGGGCTGCGGCCGGCTGGGGGCCTCATAGACCGGGGCGGGTGTTGGAGCTGGCCGGGGAGGTTCCGGGGTGGGGGTGGGATTGATCGAACCGGGCTGATTGGGTTTCCACATTGCGCTCAATTGGTTATTCCTTTTCTGTCCTGACGGGACTGGGCTGCCAAGGCAGGGGCCACTGCCGCGGGCCCAAAAAATCTGAATTCTCGGATCGCCGCCCCGCGTGCCTGCGGCGACCCCGGCGGCGTCCGCGGATAGAATCGAAATCCTTCCCGGTCCGCCAAAACGATGTCGTTCCGCTATTTTAAGGCGCAGGGGGGCAAATCGCCCAATTCCACCCCTCTGCGGCCCGCGCCGGTAGCCAACAATGACAACAGGAAGCGGCGGTTGAGCTATGATTGGTGGTCCCCGAACAAGGAGAACGTATGCAATCGTCAGCCGCCGATCCGATCGTTAGATACGGATGGATCCTGGTACTCATTCTCATTTTCATCTTGTACAAAGCGATCCTGCGCGCATTTTTTGGCACGGTCATTATTTCCAAGGACGAGATCGGAATCGTCAACAAGAAGTGGGTACTGGTGGGCAAATACCGCACTCTGCCCGACGGCGCTATCGTCGCATTGAACGGTGAGGCCGGGTTGCAAGCCGATACGCTGGCGCCGGGCATTCATTTCGGTCTGTGGGCGTGGCAGTACCAGGTAAGCAAGGTGCCCTTCACCACCATCGACAAGACGCACATCGGCATTGTGGAGGCGCGCGACGGGCATCCGCTCTCCGGCGGGCGCGTTCTGGCAAAAACGGTGGAGTGCAATTCCTTCCAGGATGCGCGCGGATTTCTGACGCGCGGCGGCGAGCGCGGGCCACAGATTTCCATCATCCCTCCCGGCACCTATCGCATCAACACCGCGCTTTTCCAGGTTGCCGCCGCGGAAGTGCTTGAGATCCCCGACAACATGGTCGGCGTGGTCACGACGAAAGACGGCAAGGCACTGGCCACGGGCGAAATCGCAGGCAAGGAAGTTGCCGGCCACAACATGTACCAGGATGCAGAAGCCTTCATTACCAATGGCGGGCACAAGGGACTGCAGGAGCAAGTGGTTCTCGCCGGCCGCTACTTCATCAATCCGCGCTTTGCCACGGTGGAAACGAAGCCCATGACCGATGTTCCCATTGCCAACGTGGGCGTGGTCATCGCCTATGTGGGCGACGAAGGCAAGGACGTGACTGGCGACACCTTCAAGCACGGCAACCTGGTGAGCCGCGGGCAGAAGGGCGTGTGGTTCGATCCGCTCGATCCGGGCAAGTATCCCATCAATCCGTTCACGCACAAGGTTGAAATTGTGCCTACCGCCAACATCGTTCTCAACTGGGCCACCGGCAAAAGCGAAGCGCACAAGCTGGACGAAAAGCTTTCCACAATTACGGTGCGCTCGTCGGATGGGTTTACATTCAACCTGGACGTGAGCCAGATCATTCACATTCCGCGCAACGACGCGCCCAAGGTCATTGCCCGGTTCGGGACGATGGCAAATTTAGTGACGCAGGTGCTGGAGCCGACCATCGGCAACTACTTCCGCAACGCCGCGCAGACCTCGGACGTGATCGAATTTTTGAAGAAGCGCAGCGAACGGCAACTGGAAGCCAAGACCGCAATTGCCGCGGCTCTTACCGAGTACAACGTGAACGCCATCGATACGCTGATCGGCGACATCACGCCGCCGGAAGCGCTGATGAAGACGCTCACCGACCGCAAGATCGCCGAGCAGGAGCAGGTGACCTACAAGACGCAGCAACTGGCCGAAGAGACGCGCAAAGACCTGCAACAGGCCCGCGCCATGGCTGATACGCAGGCCCGCGTTGTGGACTCCGAGCGCAGCGTGACCATCGCCAAGTTTGGCGCCGAAGCGGCCATTGAAGGAGCGCGCGGCCAGGCGCAATCGAAGAAGATCAACGCCGAAGCCGACGCAAACGTGATCACCATTGTGGGCAACGCCGAAGCCTCGAAGACGCTTGCCGTGGGAACCTCGGAAGCCGACGTCATCAAGCTGAAGATCGACTCAATGGAATCGGGAAACTACGCGCTGGTGCAGGTGGTGCAGGCGCTGGCCTCGAATAAGGTGCAACTGGTTCCGCAGATCATCGCCGGCGGCGGCAGCCAGGGGGGAACGCTGGTGGATGTGCTGCTCGCCAACCTCATTCGCGACCACATGAACACGAATGGCAATGCGCCCACCCCTCCCAAAGACCTGTCATCCTGAGCGAAGCGTACTTCAGCGGAGTAGAAAGCCTGCCCTGAGCGGAGTCGAATGGGGACCTGCGGTTGTTTTTTGCTCTCATCGCTCGCGCAGCCGGTGCCTCCTCCTTTCGACTTCTTTCTGTCGAAAGGGTGGGGACCTTGGAACCAAATTCGACTCCTCCTTCCCCGCCCGCCGCGTCTTCGATACCCTACTCTTGACCTATGACCGACAAGGAACTCCTGACGCGCATCGCCCGCTCAGCCGGCCAGAAGGCCGGCTACAAGCAACTCGTCCGCGAGCTGAGCCTGGGCGGCGGGATGCAGCGGCGTCTGCTGCTGGAGCAACTGGCTCGCATGACTGCCCGGGGCGCGCTCGTCAAGCTCGACCGCGAGCACTGGAGCATTCCCAGGACGATTTCAGGCGCGGGCGGCACGCGCGATAACCTCGCCGCTGGCCGGCTCGATCTGCATCGCGATGGCTACGGCTTCGTGCGGCCGAATGCACGGCAAGCTACAGGCCAGGAAGATATTTTCATTCCGCCGAACGAGATCAACGGCGCCATGCAGGGCGACCAGGTGCTCGTCGAAGTGGAACCGCCCAAGGCCGACGGCCGCCGCACGGGGCGCATCGTCCGCGTGCTGGAGCGGCGCAACCCCACCGTGGTTGGCATTTTTCATTACGCGCGTTCCGATCGCCAGCAGGGGCATAGCGTTGTCCCGTTCGACGAGCGCATGACGCAGCACATTTTGATTCCGTTCGGACTTGAAGTGCCGGCGGCTGACGAGGGTGCGACGGCGCATCGAGTTCTAGGCGCAGAGGTCGCGGCTTCACAGGGTAGGAGGCTGGGCCTTAAGCATGAGGAGCGTTCGGAAGGGCAAATCGCAGGGGCTGAAGCCCACACGGATTTGGCAGCTCTTGCGGCACGACTGAAGTCATGCCCTGACACAATGCACAGCCCGTCCCCTGACGGCAAGGGTCGGGACGATGGTGAGGAGCAAAACAACCTCGAAGGCCTCGTAGTCGATGTGGAGATCACCAGTTGGCCCACGCCCACGCGTCCTCCCATCGGCCGCGTGATCGAAGTCCTCGGCGATCCCGACGACTTCGGCGTCGATGTGGAGATGATGATCCGCAAACACCAGTTGCCGCGCGTGTTTCCGGACAAAGTGCTGGCCGAAGCACGCAGCGTGGCTCATCTCGACCTCTCCGAGGTTGCTCGCCGTCGAGATTTTCGCGAGCTGCCCATTGTCACGATCGACGGCGAGACAGCGCGCGACTTCGACGATGCCGTGCTGGTGACGGAACACGCGAACGGCGGTTATGAACTCCAGGTCCACATCGCCGACGTGGCCGAGTACGTGCGCGCCGGAACCGATCTTGACCTGGAAGCGCGGCTGCGCGGAACCAGCGTCTATTTCCCCGATCGCGCCATTCCCATGCTGCCGCAGGAGCTTTCGACGGACATCTGCAGCCTACGTCCCGGCGAGGACCGGCTGGTGCTGAGCTGCATCATGCAGCTCGATGCCGAAGGCCGCATCGAGAGCTACGAAATTGTCGAAGGCGTGATCCGTTCCGCCGCGCGCATGACGTACACCGCGGTGCACAACATACTCGAAGGCAACGAAGAAACCCGCGCGAGCTACGCCGGACTGGTCCCAAGCTTCGAGCGGATGCGCAAGCTGGCCGGTTTGATGAACAAGCGGCGCGAGGAGCGCGGCAGCATCGATTTCGACTTGCCCGAGCCGGTGATTGAGTTTGACGAGCAGGGCCAGATGCGCGGCGTCACCAAATCCGAGCGCACCTGGGCCAACCGCCTGATTGAAGAATTCATGCTGGCCGCCAACGAGTGCGTGGCAACGTGGATTGAAGACCTGGGCGTGCCCTCGCTCTACCGCATCCATGAAAAGCCGGAACCTCGTCGCGTTGTGCAATTCGAAGAACTGGCTGCGGCCTTTGGCTACTCGCTGGGGCTGGGCGCGCTGCCCGTCAAGCGCATCCAGACGCGCGGCGATCGGCGCGAGGCGCAGCGTGGTGGCCGTAACGCCCGCACGTACGAAGTGCCGGAAGATATTCCCGTAACGCCGCGCATGTATCAGAAGCTGGCTGCGCGCATCGAGGGCAAGCCGGAAGAGCGAATCTTGAGTTATCTCATGCTGCGCTCGCTCAAGCAGGCGCGCTACTCCGAGATCAACGAAGGCCATTTTGCGTTAGCCGCGCCAAGCTATACGCATTTCACTTCGCCCATTCGGCGCTATCCGGACTTGATCGTGCATCGCATCGCGAAGGCGCTTCTGGGTGAAGGAGTACGTGGTGAGGGAGTGCTCGAGCTTGGCCGGCATAGCTCGCCGTGGACGCATCCCAATGAGGGAACTGAACGTGGGTTCGTGGAATCCCCGGTCTCAAAATCGAGACCGGGGGCACCCGGCGCGGAGAGCGGGGGAGACGCGGGTCCTTCGACTCCGGTCGCCGCGGCGACCTCCTCTCAGGAT
>Ga0302326_10010778_pt1 | contig 19758 bp, 11 predicted proteins | sample Palsa_T0_3_FD_202264 | JGI IMG/M metagenome (GOLD analysis project Ga0302326, IMG submission 202264) | Peat permafrost microbial communities from Stordalen Mire near Abisko, Sweden - Palsa_T0_3 | ecosystem: Environmental > Terrestrial > Soil > Palsa > Peat permafrost | place: Sweden: Abisko...
TTACTTTGTCTAAAAAACTGGAGGTCCGCTCGATCGGCTTGTTCTCCGGCTTCAATACCTGCCCGAGCTGCTCCATCAAACGCCGCTGCTCCTTGTTCAACTTCGACGGCACCACCACCCGCACGTGGATATACAAGTCCCCGCGTCCTCCGCGAGGATTCGGCAGGCCCTTGCCGCGCTTGCGAAACGTCTGACCCGATTGCGTGCCCTCCGGGATCTCTAGATCCTCTTCACCGCTAAGCGTGGGCACCTGCACTCGCGTTCCCAACGCCGCTTGGGACATGGTGATCGGGATAGTAAGATACAAATCGGAATTGCGCCGCTCGAAGAACGCGTGGTCTTTCACTTCCACGAAAACGTAGAGGTCCCCCGCAGGGCCGCCGTTCGTTCCGGGTTCGCCTTCCCCGGTGTAGCGCACTCGCGTCCCCGAGTCGACGCCCGCCGGAACCTTCAGTTCCTGCACTTTATCGCGCTCGATCCGGCCTTGGCCGCGGCACTGCGCGCAAGCCTCGCGAATCACTTGTCCCGCGCCCTGGCAAGCCGGGCATGTGCGCGAAATAGCGAAGAATCCTTGCTGGTAGTGGACCTGCCCCTGCCCCCGGCATGTCTGGCAGGTGGCCATCCCGGTGCCGGCTTTCGCGCCGGTTCCCTTGCAGGAACTGCAGGTCTCCCGCCGCGTCATCCGCACTTGCGTGGTCATGCCTGACGCCGCTTCCTCAAACGTCATGGTCAGGTCGTAACGCAAATCCTCGCCGCGCTGTCCGCGCGCGGCTCGCCCGCGCCGCCCGCCGCGAGTGCCGCCTAGCGGGTCCTGCATCCCGAAAAGGTCGAAGATGTCTTGAAATTCCTCGAAGATGGTCGAATTAAATCCGCCTTCGAACGATCCTCCGGAAAGCCCGGCATGTCCGTAGCGGTCGTACACCGCCCGCTTCTCGGGATCGGAAAGCACGCTGTAGGCCTCCGACGCTTGGCGGAACATGTGCTCGGCTTCTTCTTTGTTCTGGGGGTTGCGATCCGGGTGCCACTGCAAAGCGGCCTTGCGGTAGGCGGACTTAATGCCGTCCGCGCTCACCTCGCGGGTGACGCTCAGGACCTCGTAGTAATCGCGTTTGCTAGCGGAGGGCATGACCGGCGTCTACCCCTGACCCGATGCGGCCGATTCGCTGTGGCTGGAAACCTTCACCATCGCTGGACGCAGAACTCGGTCGTGGAAAATGTAGCCTTGCTGCAATACCTGGGTGACGGTGCCGTCTGGATATTCGTTGGTCTCGACGCTTTCGATGGCGTGGTGCAAATGCGGATTGAACGGCTTCCCCAATGCGTCGATGCGCTCGATTCCCTGCTTGGCCAGCACGTCCCAGAGCTGCTTGCGAATTAATTCCACGCCTTTGGCATATTCCTGCACGGCGGGATCGTTGGATGCCGCTAGTGCGCGATCGAAGCCGTCCAGCACCGGCAGCAATTTTTCCGCCAGCGTTTCGATTCCACGGGCATGCTCTTTCGCCAAGCGCTGTTCGGACTGCCGGCGGTAATTGTCAAAATCGGCCTGGCGCCGCTGCAGGGTTTGCAGCAAGTCCTTGTTGTCGTCCTGCAGCTTCTTCCAAGCCTCCAGAGACGCGTCGCCTGCGCTGGCGGTGCCGAAGCGATTCTCCGCGTCGCCACCGGCGTCGGCCCCCGGCATAGGGATATCGCTCTCCCCGGCAGCGTTCACTTCCGGGCCAAATTCGATCTTGATCTTTTTCTTTTCGGAATCTCGATGATTCAATAGGATCAACTTTCCAAAGTATTTGTGCTGAAGAACTCGGCCATGAAGGCCACCGCGGTGATCACCCGCTCGTAGTGCATGCGCATTGGTCCTAGAATACCCAGTGCGCCTTGCACCTGGGCGTTCTGCATATACGGCGCGCTAATCAGTGCGAGGTGTTTTCCGGCGTCGGTAATTTGTTTTACACCCAACTCGACGTGCACCGGCTCGGGCCCATCGATGCATCCGTCGAGCAGGGCGATTAAGCGGCCGCGCTCTTCGATGGTCGATAGCAATTCGCGCATTTGTTCCTGGCTCGCGAACCCTAGTGTGGTGGCGAACTGTGCGGCTCCGTCCACGTATACTTGCCGAGTCTCGTCGTCTCCCAGGATGGCCGGATCGCACAGCTCCAGCGCGCCTCCCACCAGGCGATCGTATCTTTCCTTGTCGTTGGCTAGTTGCGTTTCCAGTTCGCCGCGAATCGCTTCCAGGGTCCAGCCGGAATAATGCGCGTTCAAGTGCCCCGATATGCGGTCGAGATCTTCCTGCCGGAATACCCGTTCGGGACGAATCACCTTGTCTCGTGTCATTCCTCCGCTGGCGACCAGCACGACCAACACCCGGCCTTCCGGCAGCAAAACAAATTTGAGGTGTTCGACCACGGTGCGCGCGAGTGGCGGCGAAATTATGATCCCTACGCCCCGCGATACCGCCGCCAGGACGTGACTCGCGCGCTCCATCACCGCTTCCGGGGTGTGCGCGCTGGCCAGTTCTTTCCGGATCCAGTCCCGGTCCTCGGGACGCACCGTCGCCTGCGACGAAATCTGCTCAACGAAGAAGCGGTATGCCGAAGCCGTCGGCACCCGCCCCGCTGAGGTGTGCGGCTGAAACAAATATCCTTCGCCTTCCAGGTCCGCCATCACATTGCGGATGGTGGCCGGGCTGAGCGCCTCTGCGTGCACCCGCGCAATCGAGCCCGAAGACACTGGTTCCCCGGTTTCGATGTAGGTGCGCACCACGTCGGTCAAAATCTTCTGGTGGCGCTTTTGATGGACAGTGGATGCACTCATAGTAAGCCTGCCGTACTTGACCTCAGGATGGTCTCTTTCAAATTTTAGAGGAGACGCGCGCGAGCGTCAACCAGCGAAGCCTGCCGCCGATAACCATTCGGTCTGCCGCGTATCGCGGGCGTCGCCTCGACGCCCCGCAAAGGGCTTCCTGGCAATGGTTTCCGGCGATTCCGCCAGGCAACGGTTGGTTCGCTCGGCGCTACCAGATCCGGCACTGCGTTTTTTCCGGTCGCACCATCGCCGACCCAGCGGAGCATCCAAAGGCCTTGCTGAACGATGGCATGTTCGAGAGGGAGCCGTTCGCGCGGAAGCGCTGTAACGGGTGCGGGTCGGTGGCAACTCGCACGCGTTGCTCCTCGGGCCGCGCCGATCCGAACCATATTTGTGCGAATCCCAGGAAGAACCGCTGCTCCGCGCTGAAACCGTCGATCTCAGGGGGCGCTGGTTTTCCGGCCAGGGTCTTCTCAAACGCCGCGTGAGCGATAGTCACCCCGCCCAGGTCGGCGATGCTCTCTCCCACCACGAGTTTACCGTTTTCGTGCAGGCCGGGTTCAACTTCATAGCCATCGAATTGGTCGATGACGCACTGCGACCGGGCCTGAAAATTCTTCAGGTCTTCGGGTGTCCACCAGTTCTTGAGATTTCCCTGGGCATCGAATTTTGCTCCCTGATCGTCGAAACCGTGGGTCATTTCGTGTCCGATCACCGCGCCCATGCCACCGTAATTCAACGCGTCGTCGCGCTTGGCATCGTAAAACGGGGGCTGCAGAATTCCCGCCGGAAATACGATCTCGTTCATCGAAGGGCTGTAGTAGGCGTTGACCGTCGGAGGCGTCATGCCCCACTCGGTACGATCCACGGGTTTGCCTATTTTTGCGGCGACGCGATGAAACTCGAATTCGTCGCCCTTTTCAACATTCTCCGCGTACGACGTCCGCACCACCTTGTACGCCGAGTAGTCGCGCCAGTGGTCCGGATATCCGATCTTCAACGCAATCGCGCCCAGCTTCACCTGCGCTTGCTTGCGGGTCTCGGGTCCCATCCAGTCCAGCGTGGCCAGGTCATCGCGCAGCGCCGCGATCAAGTTGTGCACCATTTCCAACGCCCGCGCTTTGGATTCCGGCGGAAACGCCTTTTTCACATAGACCTGACCCAGCGCCTCGCCCAGCTCCGCGTCGGTCGCGCGCGCGCAGCGCTTCCAACGCGGCAGCAACTCCTGCGTTCCGCTCAGCGTCTTTCCGTAAAAATTGAAATCTTCGTCCACGAATGCCGAGGGCAGCCCGTCCGCGGAGGAATGCACCAGTTGCCAACGCAAATACACCTTCCAATCAGCGAACGGCGTTTCGGTCATCATTCCGCTATAGGCTTTGAAAAATGCCGGCTCGGCCACGTTGATCGAGTCGATCGCCGGGAATCCAATTTGATGAAAATACCTTTCCCAGGAAAGGGACGGCGTCGCCGTTTTCAGATCCGCCACGGACATCACGTGATAGACGTTGTCCGGATTGCGGCGCTCCACACGCGTCAGTGACGCCTCCGCCAGTTTGGTCTCGAGCGCCATTACCGTTTTGGCTTCCGCGTCCACCGATCCCGCATCATCGCCGGCCAGCGACAGCATCTTCGCGACGTGGGCTACGTATGCCTCGCGCAGCTTCACCGACTTCTCGTCCGTCTTGGTGTAGTAGTCCCGGTCCGGCAAGCCCAGGCCGCCTTGAACCGCACCCCCGATTACTTTCGTGCTGTTCTTGTAATCCTGCTGCGATCGGAACACGAACCCGCTATTCACACCCTCCATTTGCAGGTGGGTGATCTCCGCCTGGAGTTCTTCGACGTTATTGATGGCCGCGATTCTTTCGAACTCGGGCTCCAGAGGTTTCAGCCCGGCGCTTTCGATCGCGTCGGTATTCATGCAACTCGTATAAAAGTCCCCGATTTTTTGCTCGTTGCTGCCGGGCTCGGCGTTTTGATTCTTGGCGGCGGTCTCCAAAATCTCATGCAGCACGTCTTCGTTATGCGCCCGCAGTAAGTCGAAGTTGCCCCAGCGCGCGTACGCGGCTGGAATGGGATTGGCTTTCAACCAGCTGCCGCCGGCAAATTGGAAGAAGTCATCGCACGGTTTCACCGAACGGTCGAGGCTGGCTACGTCAAAACCGCGTGCCGCGGAGGGGTCTATCGTCGCAGCGGCCTGCAGTGCCGCGCAGCCGCCGGCAATATCCATCGAGGCCACGGCCGCCTTCGGTTCCGAACCCGTCTGCGCCGAAAGGCTCATCGCCAGCGCCAGTACCGCCAAGACTAGAACGGATCGATTACCCATGCGCGTCTCACCCCTGTCCCCTTGCAAATTTCATGTCTAACCTACTAGACGTTTAGATCCGGCATAACGGTTTCGCTCACACCCGGCAACACTAGGAATTATCGATCTGCGCCCGCTGCAGCTTGTCGGAATAATCGATGTAGATCGACTTCCACTCCGAATAAAAATCCAGCGCGGCCATGCCGGACTCGCGATGCCCGTTTCCGGTAGCTTTGGTTCCCCCGAACGGCAAATGCGTCTCGGCTCCGATGGTCGGCGCATTCACGTAAACGATCCCGGTGTCCAAGTCCCGCTGCGCTCGGAACGCCCGGTTCACATCCCGGGTGTAAATCGACGACGACAACCCATACTTCACGCCATTCGCTACTTCGATCGCCTCGTCCATATCCTCGATCGGCATCACCGAAACCACCGGCCCGAAAATTTCCTCCTGCGCGATTCGCATTTTCGGATCGCACTCCACGAATACCGTCGGCTCGTGGAACCAGCCGTTGGCCCATCCATCGGCCTGTAGCCGGTGCCCGCCGCAGGCCAGCTTGGCGCCCTCGCCGCGGCCAATTTCGACATACTTCATCACCGTATTCAGCTGTGCCTCGTTGATGCACGGGCCCATTTGCACGGTCGGGTCCAGCCCGTCTCCCACTTTCAAAGATTTCGCACGTTCCACAAACCGCTCGGTGAACTCCCGATACACTTTCTTGTGCACCGCCACGCGGCTCGCCGCCGTGCAGCGCTGCCCAGTAGTTCCAAACCCGCCCCACACCGCGCCGTCAACCGCCAATTCGATATTGGCATCCTCCATCACCATGATGATGTTTTTCCCGCCCATTTCCAGGTGGCAGTGCTTGAACGTGGGTGCGCAGCCCTGGCTAATCAACCGTCCGGTGTCGGTCGATCCCGTGAAGCTGATCAATTTCACGTCCGGATGGCGCAGCAGCGCCTCTCCGGCGTCCGGGCCCCAACCGTTCACGATGTTCAGCACGCCGCGTGGCAGGCCTGCTTCCTCCAGCGCCTGCATCATGTTGTAGGTCGAGAGCGGCGTATCCTCCGCGGGCTTCAGAACGATGGTATTGCCCATCACCAGCGCGGGCATGGACTTCCACGAAGGAATCGCCATGGGGAAATTCCACGGGGTGATTAGCCCGCACACGCCGATGGGCGCACGCACGGTCATCGCAAATTTGTTCGGCAGCTCCGAAGGCGTGGTGACGCCAAACTGGCGCCGGCCCTCCCCGGCCATCAAATAGGTCATATCGATGGCTTCCTGCACGTCGCCGCGGGTCTCCGCGAGCACCTTGCCCATTTCTTGGGTCATCTGCCGCGCATATTCCTCGCGGCGCGCTACCAATATTTCGGCCGCGCGATACAAGATTTCCGCGCGCTTCGGCGCCGGCACCAGCCGCCAGGTCTTAAAGGCCTCTTTCGCGGCATCCACCGCCAGATCGACGTCCTTCTCGCCGGACGCCGGGAAGACGCCCAGCAGCTCCGAGGTATTCGCCGGATTGCGGTTCTCGATCCCTTTTCCACCCAGCGAGTCAACCCACTCGCCGTTGATATAATTTTTATAAACTCGGGGCATAGCGGCAGTTGCCATTTTCCTTCCTCCGGGAAACCCGAGACAGCTCGTGTCTCGGGGAAACACTCGGGCCGGCACCACGAACTCACTCGCAACACTCGTCGGCGCACCATAACGTGCGCCATGCGAGCGGACTTTCAAACTAACAAACGGATGCATGGGCGTCAACGCGGGAAGAACCTTAGCGATCTTCACGTTAGATGACCGTTTCGTGGTTCGGTTTCGTGTTTCGCGGTTTCGACTGAACCGTAATTGCAAATGCCTCCCAGTGGCAGGCCCACAGTCCGGGTGCGTTGCGAGGCAGCCCGCGGAAATCGGCGTTGGGAGGAGATTTCAGCGTCTACCGGAAGGATCGGCACCGGAGGCGGAAACACAGGGTACCGGTGGCAGCAGGTTGAGGCTAAGGCGTGGTCCCGAGCGGCTCGGACGGTTCCTCGATCTCGTTCTCGGGAGCCGGATTCTTCGAGAGACGGCTGGGCACGGCCAAAGGCGACGGCTGCGGGGCGCTAACGCCGGCAATCTGCGAACCCAGGCCCAATTTCTGCAAAGTTAACGCGTCCAGTTTTCCCGATCCCGATAGCCCGTGCGCCTGCTGAAATCGCTGCATCGCACCCATGGTATCGCCGTCCCACTTGCCACTCGGCTGCGCGGAATAGTACCCGTCCATGGAAAGGGCCGATTGAATCTCCCGGATGCGATCGGGCGTCGGCGCCATCTGCTTTGGTTCGCGCTTTTGCCGGCCGCGGCGGTTCGACGCCACCGTCTTTTTGCCCGTGCTGTGCGTCCCCGTCCCGGCATTGCTGGAATGCGTGGTGGAGGCCGCCGCCTTCACACCTGCTTTGGCTGCAGGATGGGTGCTCGTTCCCGACTTGCGCGCCGTAGCCGTCTGCGGCGGCGTCTCGGTGTTCTCGTGGCGTGCGGGCTTCGGGCTCGCGAGCATCCGCGCCGCCGGCCAGATCATCGCCGCCAACGCCACCGCGCCTAGCAATGCGTACCGCAAAATTTTCCCGCTCGTTTGGTTTGCCATATTTGATTACTCCGCAGGGACCGAACCCGCCAAAAACACGGTTAGGACGCGCCCGGTACCGGAATTGCGCGCGACCTTGAACAACACATCGTTCCCGGGCTTTAGCTTGTTAATCTCCCTTTTGTAGTTGGCCAGATTCGAGACGGCCACGCGGTTCACTTCGGTGATCACGTCGCCGCGCAGGAAACCAACATCTTCGGCGAAGCTGGCCGGCTCAACCTCGGCCACTACCACGCCGTTTTGTTTCTCCATTCCCAGCTTCCGGGCAAACTCCGGCGTCAATTCATCCAGCCGTAACCCAAACTCCGAAGGCCCGCTGTCTTCCGTTGCTTCGGGATTATTCGACGCTGTTTCCGGGAATAATTTCAGGCGGTCGCCTACCACCACGGCGACCTCTTTGGCCTGCTTGTTGCGAATATATCGAATCTGTACGCTCTGCCCAATCGGCGTCTGCGCGATCGGATTCACCAGGTCCGCGCCCACTTTCACGGCGTTGCCGCCCACTTCGGTGACTACGTCACCGGACTGAATGCCCGCCTTCTCTGCGGGGCTTCCCGGCTCTACGTCTTCTACCACCACACCGTACGACGCGCCCAGTTCCTTCAGCAGAATCGGATTGTTGCTGTGTTCTTCGGAAAACCGGATGCCGATCGAACCGCGGGTCACATGCCCCGAAGTAATCAGCTGATTGTACACGGTAATCACGGTGTTCGACGGCAGCGCGAAGCCCACACCCTGAAACCCTCGTCCACCGGTCAGGATCGCGGTATTGATTCCAATCACTTCACCCGCCATATTCACCAGCGGGCCGCCCGAATTTCCGGGATTGATCGCCGCATCGGTCTGAATAAATCTTTGGAACTGCTTGCCGAGGTTGGCGCGATCCTTCGCGCTCACGATTCCCGCGGTTACTGTGGATTGCAACCCGAATGGACTGCCGAACACCAGCACCCAATCTCCGACGTTCGCGCCGTCGGAGTTGCCCATCTTGGCCACCGGCAGGTCGCCGTCGGGCTCTATCTTCAATACCGCCAGATCGGTTTCCTGGTCGGCGCCAATCACTTTGGCGGTGTAGCGTTTCTGGTCGTTGTTCAACGTGACTTGGATGTTGGTGGCTTGGTCGATCAGGTGATGATTGGTGAGGATGAAACCCTTTTTATCGACGATCACTCCCGAGCCCAGGCTGCGCTCGGCGTCGGGACCATTGTCCGGCGAATCGAAAAATCGATCGAAGAAATCCTGGTCAGAATCGCCGGAATCCTTGGGTCTCTTACTTTTCGGCTTCTCGATCACCTGGGTGGTGGAAATATTCACCACCGCGGGTTCCAGCCGTCCGATCACCGCCGAAAATCCATTCGAGAGTTGTACGGGATCCGGAATAGCCAGCAGCGCTGCTCCCGGCGATCCAGCTTGCGACTTGGTCGCCAGCGCGCGCCCGGAAATCAGCGTCCCCAGCATGATACCCACGCCCAGCGTTACCACCATGAGCAGCGTCGCAAATATCTTGCGCCGCCTCACCCAATCCACCACCTCGCGCACCTGGATGCCCATGCCTAGACTCCTCGCAGCCATCGCCACACCGAAGTATTTTTAATTATACCACCGCCGCCCGCCAATGCGCTTGCGGTTCACCCGCTCTGTTCCAACTCCGGCAATGCTCAGGCGATCAATGGGCGCCCCGGTGCCAGCTTTCAAAGTCCATTGGCGTTCGCCGCTCAAGTTGTTACAATTCTTTACATACAGATGACAGCTCGCACACTCTACGAAAAAATTTGGAATTCTCACGTCGTTCGCCAAGAGCCGGGCAAACCCTCGCTCATCTACATTGACCGCCATCTGATCCACGAGGGCACTTCCCCACAGGCCTTTGCAGGCCTGAAGGCCGCCGGACGCAAAGTGCGCCGGCCCGAGATGACCTTCGCGGTGATGGACCACTCGGTTTCCACCAAGAACCGCCTGCTTCCAGTGCTGGACCTCGACGCCGCCAGCCAGTTTGCGGCGCTTTCGCAAAACTGCCGAGAAACCGGCGTGCCCCTGCTCGATATGCACAGCCGCAATCAGGGCATCGTGCATATTATCGGACCCGAACTGGGCATCACCCAACCGGGGTTGACCGTGGTCTGCGGCGATAGCCACACCTCCACTCACGGTGCGTTGGGCGCTCTAGCCTTTGGCATTGGTACGAGCGAGATCGAACACGTGCTGGCCACCCAGTGCCTCTCGCAGTTCAAGTCCAAGACGATGCGCATTCAGGTCAATGGCAAGCGCACCCACGGCGTTACGGCCAAGGACATCATTCTCGCCATCATCGGCAAAATTGGTATTGCTGGCGGCAACGGCCACGTCGTCGAATATGCGGGCGAAGCCATTCGCGGGCTTTCCATGGAAGGCCGCATGACGGTCTGCAATATGTCGGTGGAAGCAGGCGCACGGGCCGGCATGGTCGCGCCCGACCAGACCACGTTTCAGTACCTCGAGGGCCGCCCGTTCGTCCCGCGCGGCAAGGATTTTCAGGATGCTGTCGAGCGCTGGAAAGCACTGGTCACTGATCCCGGGGCGACCTATGACATTACCGTCGAGCTTGACGCCGCAAAGCTCGCTCCGCAGGTAACCTGGGGAACGAATCCGGAAATGGTGACCGACGTCACCAGCCGCGTCCCGGACCCCGCGTCCTTTGCCACCGCCGACGCGCGCAAGGCCGCCGAATACGCTCTCGAATATATGGGCCTCGAGCCCGGTACACCGATCTCGGATATCTTCGTTGATCGCGTATTTATCGGGTCCTGCACCAACGCCCGCATCGAAGACCTGCGCCTGGCCGCGCACGTGGTGGAAGGCAAGCACGTTTCCCGCACTCTCAAGCAGGCCATTGTGGTCCCCGGCTCCCGCCGCGTGAAGGCCGAAGCCGAAGCCGAAGGCTTGGACAAGATTTTCCGCGAAGCCGGCTTCGAGTGGCGCGACGCCGGCTGCAGCATGTGTATCGGCATGAACGACGACGTGCTGCCCAGCGGCGAGCGCAGCGCCAGCACGTCCAACCGCAATTTCGAAGGACGGCAGGGCAAGGGCAGCCGCACCCACCTGGTGAGCCCGGTGATGGCCGCCGCCGCGGCAATCGAAGGCCATTTCGTCGACATCCGTCAATGGGATACCGCCGGAGGCGACCCCGCATGAAGCCTTTCACGAAACATACCGGCTTGGTCGCACCGATGGATCGCGTCAACGTGGATACCGATCAGATGGTCCCCAAGCAATTCCTCAAGCTGCTGACGCGCGAAGGCTACGGCCGTGTTCTTTTCTACGACTGGCGATATCTTTCCGGCGAGAAACCCAATCCTGAATTCGTGCTCAACGCGCCGCGCTACAAGGGAGCATCGGTCTTGATCGCCCGCGCGAACTTTGGTTGTGGTTCGAGCCGCGAACACGCGCCATGGGCCATCGCGGACTACGGATTCCGCGCCATCGTAGCGCCCAGCTACGCCGATATTTTCTACAACAATTGTTTCAAGAACGGCATCCTGCCGGTTACGTTGAGTGACGCCGAAGTGGACCAGTTGTTCCAACGCAACGCCAAGACGCCGGGATACCAGCTCAGCGTCGACCTGGAAGCCAACGTGGTGTACGACCGCCAGGGCTTCCGCAGCGGCTTCACCGTCGATCCGTTCCGCCGCCAATGCCTGCTCAAGGGCCTCGACGATATCGGATTGACCCTCGAGCACGAACCCGACATTACCGCTTTCGAGGGCCGCGGACTTCCCACCCCGGTCCTGCATTCGCCCGTCGATTTCAAAGTTTTTGACTCTTCCGAAACGAATTCCTGAAAATACCGCCGCAAAAATTGCTTCCTCGGTTACTATCAATGAGCCCGGTCTTTTCCCCCCAGTGATTGGAGGAACGTGGCACAACTTTGTCGTCCGCAGCGACATAGAGAATCGATAGCTGTTTCGAAAAATCGGCCACCGCACGCTGCCAGCTGGAGCGCGCCACTGGTCCCTTCTCCAGCTTTCGCCGAACTATCCTCGTTACAAGGCTCTTGTCGCCCGTCTTTTAGGAACCGCCTCGCACGGCGTAGTTCCGTTGTGGTTTTTTGCCTGGGCGCGTTTTGCTCCGCCGCCTGGGCCCAGAGTCCCGTTCCGTATCTCAATCAGCCGTTAATGCCTTCCGCCGCCACCCCCGGTTCTGGGGCCTTGACGCTCACCGTCGACGGCACGGGCTTCGTCGCCGCTTCGCAAATTGAGTGGAACGGCACGGCCCTTCCCACGGTGTTCGTCAGCGCGGCCCAGCTCACCGCTACCGTTCCGGCAGCGGACTTGGCGTCACAAACTTCCGCCACCGTGACCGTGGTGAACCCCGCGCCCTCGCAAGGTACGTCGAATCCCGTTTCATTCCTGGTGACGCCGGCCACCGCCACGGTGACGGTCGCCGAAGCGGATCTTTCTCCCCCTGGCTCACCCGCTGCGGTCATCGCTGCCGATTTCAACCACGATGGCGTCCCCGATCTCGCGGTGGTCTTATCCGCAGGCACGGTGCTTCCCAACAGCATCGCCATCTATCTGGGCAACGGCGACGGAACCTTCGGCGCGCCGCAAACCTTCGCGGTTGGCAACGATCCGGTCGCACTATGCGCCGCTGATTTCAACGGCGACGGCAAGCTGGATTTGGCCGTACTCAACGACCAGGACGCCACCGTCTCCATCCTGCTGGGCAACGGCGACGGCACGTTCCAGGCGCAGACCACCGTCTCCACCGGCCTGAACCCTGAATCCATCGTCGCCGGCGATTTCAATTCCGATGGACACATCGATCTCGCGATTGCCAACACCTCCGCTTCGGTTTCGGTCTTGTTGGGGAACGGCGACGGAACCTTCACCGCTAAGCCGAACTTCGCCGTTGGCAGCCATCCCATCGGAATCACCACCGGAGATTTCAACGGAGACGGCCGTCTCGATCTCGCGGTCGCCGACGCCGGCATCGGCGTCGTGTTCATTTTCTTCGGCAACAACGACGGCACTTTCACTCCGCACCGCAATTTTTCCACCACATCGACCCCGCACTCGGTTATCGCTGTCGATCTCAATGGCGACGGCATTCTTGACCTGGTCACCGCCGATGAAAATTGTTCGGTGGGACCGTGCCCCGCCGGCCTGATCTCCGTTCTGCTCGGCAATAGCGACGGAACCTTTCAAAGCGCTGTCACCTACCCCACTGGCTCGACTGCCTACCAAGTGGTCACCGGCGATTTCAACGGTGACGGCTTCACCGACCTGGCAACCGCGAACATGCAGGCCAATTCCGCGTCGGTGCTGCTGGGCAATGGCGCTGGAAAGTTTGCCGCGCCGATCAACCTTCCCGTAGCGGGTGCGCCCACGGCCTTGGCCGTATCTGATTTCAATTCCGATGGCCGCCTCGACCTGGCCCTTGCCAGCCTCCCGGGTTCCAGCACGTCCAGCACCTCCGTTAACATCCTGGTGCAAGCCGGCGTCGCCTCTCTCTCGGCGAGCAGCCTGACGTTTCCCTCGGAAAATTTCGGAGTGGCCGCGCCCACCCAATCCGTCACCCTGAGCAATACCGGCAGCGCGGCCCTCGTCTACTCGAATGTCTCCATTACCGGAGCCGATCCGGCGGATTACACCGCGACCAGCGATTGCGGGACCAGCGTTCCCATCGGAGGAACTTGCACGGTCACCGTCACCTTCGTTCCGCAGTCCAACGGCACCCGCACCGCCTCGCTCGACGTTTCCACCGGCCCGCAGGCGAACGCGACGGTTTCTACCGTGATGCTCACCGGCAGCGGCATTGCCCCCAACGCCACCCTCAACGTCAGCGCTCTGGCGTTTAATCCGCAAATTGTGGGCACTGCGGGCGGCAATCAATTCTTCACACTATCGAGCACTGGAAACGTAGCTCTAACCTTTGGACCGCTTTCCGTCTCCGGACCCAACGTCGGAGACTTTTCGGTCAGCACGACATGCCCTGCCACCATCGCGGTTGGGACGAGCTGCAGTATCTACGTCACCTTCACGCCCTCGGCGGGCGGCGCGCGCTCGGCGGTCCTCACGGTTTCCGATTCCGCTCCGGGCGGTGCGCAGACCGTCAATCTTTCGGGCACTGGGCAGGATTTTTCGTTCGCGGCGACCGGGTCGAGTTCGAAGAGCGTCTCCTCAGGTCAGTCCGCCACTTACCAGTTGCAGGTTACGCCGCAGGGCGATTTCAACCAGTCGGTGACCCTAAGTTGCAGCGGCGCGCCGGCGACTACCGTCTGCACCGTGAACCCGCCTTCCGTCCCGATGAACGGATCCACGACGGCCACGGTGAGCGTCTCGGTCACCACCGAAGCAGCTTCCGCTATGCCGTCGCCGGGCCCAGGCAGCCCGCCGATCGATGGGCGCCGTCTCTATCCCATCATCGTCGTGTGTCTGATGCTGTTGTGCGCGATTGTGGCCGCGCGGCGCGCCGGCCTCCACCCCCTGGCATCCGTGGCGCGCCTGGCAGCTTTCGCGCTGGTGATGATCTTGTGCGCCGGCCTATCCGCGTGCATTGGCAGTACCGGAGGCGGAGGCGGGACGCATACGACCGGAACTCCTGCAGGCACTTACACTTTGACGGTCACCGGCAGTTCTTCGCCGCTGGTTCACGCCGTCACCCTCACGCTCACGGTACAGTAAGCTCAACGCGCTCGACCGCTCGTTCGCGAAATTTTCGCCACCATAAAACCACCAAGGAGCAACATAGCGGTTACTGACTCGGACGACGCCGGTTGACCCCGACTCGGAATTTGCGCTATACAACGTTCGGATGTATTCGCGAAGCACTTTTCTCGGTTTGTCTGCCTCGCTCTTGTTGTTCGTGCTCGCTCTGTCTGCGCCCGCCGCGCGAGCCCACTCCGGGGCTCAGAACGAATCCCCGAGCGGCTGGGTGGAAGTCCGCAGCCCGCACTTCATCGTGGTGAGCAATGCGAGTGAAGATCAGGCCCAAAAAATCGCGGAGCACTTCGAGGAAATTCGCGCCGTCTTCCGCACCGCATTGCCTTTCGCCAGCACCCACGAAAGCCCGGTGATCACGGTGCTCGCCCTGCGCGACGAAGCGTCCATGCAAGAGCTGCTCCCGGACTTCTGGGAGAAAGGCCACGTGCGTAATGCTGGCCTGTTCGTGCAGCGGCTCGGCAAAGCCTACATCGTCCTGCGACTCGACCTGGTGACCGACAATTCCTACGAAACCATCTATCACGAATATTTCCATTCGGTGACCACGCCTTACTATCCCTATTTGCCGCTCTGGCTTTCCGAAGGCCTTGCGGACTTCTTCGGTAACGCCGAGATCAACGCGAAGGATGTCACCCTCGGGCGCGTCAACGCCTCGCTCTTGCGCCAGCTCAACGGCAAGACTCTCATTCCCCTTCCCACCCTGTTTCGCGTCGACCATGCCTCGCAGTATTATAACGAACAGGCGCGCACCTCGCTCTTCTATGCCGAATCCTGGGCGCTGACCCACTACTTGCTCGTCGGCGATGACGAGTCCCGCCACTCGGCTATCGCCAATTATCTGAAAGCGCTGCAACATCAGGTTCCCCAGGAAAAGGCCGCGCAGCAGGCTTTCGGCGACCTCAACGTTCTCGCCCGCGACCTGGCTCGCTACGTCGGCAGCTCTTACTTCCGCGAAGTGCGTATGAAGGCCGCTCCCGAATTCGAAATTACCGGTTACCAATCCCGCGCGCTGGGCGAAGCTGAATCGGCGGCCATTCGCGGAAATTTCGAGGTATACCGGAGCCGCCCGGCCCTCGCCAAGCCGCTGGTTGACGAAGCCCTGAGCCTCGATCCCAACCTCGCTCTGGCCCATGAAACGCGCGGCGTAATGGAATATCTCGACGGCCGCCGCCCTAGCGCACTCGCGGAAATCAATCGCGCCGTCGCACTCGACCCGCTCAACTACCTCACCCGATTCTTGCGCGCGACGCTGCTGGAAGAAGACGAGGCCACCGACCAGACCGACAACAGCGTTGAATCCGACTTGCGCCGCTCCGTCGAGCTGAATCCCGACTACGCCGGCGCCTACGGCTTCCTGGCTTCCTACCTCGCCGGACAGAAGAAAGACCTCCCCGAAGCGCTCGGCTTTGCGGAGAAGGCTGCCGATCTCGAACCCGGAACCTGGGTCTACCAGTACGATTTGGCGGAAGTGCTCTTGCGACTTAACCGGCCCGCCGACGCCGTCGCGGCGGGCAATCGCGCGATTGCCGAGGCTACTCGCCCGGAAGACCGCGAACGTGCCAAGCGCTTCATGGCCGAGATGCGCCGCTACAACGACGCCGTCGACGCGCGGCCCCCGGTACCCAATCGGCCCGCATCGAAAGACGCGGTCCTGGGTGACGCCACGTTGCCCTCGGCCGATGCCAGCTCTCCCCGCAGTGGGGAAGAGGCCAACGCGAGCGCGATGGTGGGGAAAGTTTTGCAGGAAACCTGCGCCGCTGACGGCGTGTTGCAGTTTAGCCTCGCCGCCGTTAACGGTCCGATCCGCTTCGCTACCGGCCCGCGCGGTTCGTTCGGACTTTTCATTCCGGAATCCGGCTTTCCGGCGAATTTCGACGCTTGCAAGGATTTGACCGGGCAGCGTGTTCAGGTGGGTTTTATAGAGGGCAAAGCGCCGGAGAGCGCCACCCAGGTGATAACCATCAGCGTGCTGGGCGAGCCGCCGGCCGCTTCCCTGCCCCCGCCAGCCATTATCGAAAGCCAGCCGACCAGCCGGCTGTCCGCCGAGGGCACGGTGGCGTTGTTATCGTGTGAAGGAAAAAAATTAAGCGTGGCGATTCAGTTCGATCGGTACGAATTGGTCCTGCGCGCTTTGGACTACACCAAAATTACCTTCTCTACCGTGCGGCCTACCGGAACCGGAAAATTCAACCCCTGCACTCAACTCCGCGGCCGCCACGTCCGCGCCGACTACGTTCCGGTGGAAAGCAAGCTGATCGACGGCAATCTGCTTTCCGTTACTGTGAAGAATTAGTTCCTTGGTTCGGCGCCTTCTTTGCCGCCGGTTCGGCTTCGTAGACCACTCGCCCGCCCGCGATGGTCATCCACACCGGCACTTTTAGCAGCTCTGGCGCGTCGATCCGCGTGATGTCTTCGGGATAAACCACGACGTCCGCGAACATTCCCGGCGCCAGGGTTCCCTTTCGCTTTTCCTCGAATTCGGCATACGCGCTGCCCGCGGTGTAATCCCGCAAACAGTCCGCGATCGGCAGCTTTTCCTGCGGCTGCCAGCCTCCCGCCGGACCGCCGCCCGGCAACTCGCGCGTCACGCATTCGTAGATTCCTCGCAGGGGATTTATCGGCTCGACCGGATAGTCCGTTCCGAAAGCGAGATGCACGCCGTGGTCCTGCATCGTTCGCCAGGCATACGCGCCCTTGGCGCGTGCCGCGCCCAACCGCGCATCCGCCCAGCGTTGATCGTCGAGCAAATGGCTGGGCTGCATCGAAGCGATCACGTCCAGCCGCGCGAACCTCGCGAAATCACCCGGCGCAACCACCTGCGCGTGCTCGACGCGGTGTCGCCGGTCCCGCGCGCCATTCGCTTCGCTGACCGCGGCGAAGGTGTCCAGCGCTACGCCATTCCCGCGGTCGCCGATCGCGTGAAAAAGCAGCTGGAAACCGGCGCGATCGCGCTCGATTGCCTGTTGTTTCAGTTTCGCGGGATCGACGCGCAGAATTCCTTTTATCGCGGCCTCGTCCGAATACGGTGCGTACATCGCCGCCGTCCGCGAGCCTAGCGAGCCGTCCATGAAATTCTTCAGTCCTCCGGTCTTCAGCCACGGATTATCGGTGCCGATTTCTTTTCGGACTTTTTCCAGGCGCTTGATCGGCAGATCGAAGGTGAGCCACTCGTAAATCCGCGCGGTCAGCTTTCCTTCCTCTTTCAGCTCTTCGTAAATCGTGACGGTCTCCGGCAGGGCGTCGGGATCTTTGCTCGCCATCATCGGTGAATAATCCTGTGCGCTGGTTACGCCATGCTGCGCGAGATCGGCCAGCCCCAGTTCCACCGCGCGCCGCCATTTTGCTGGAGGCACCGGCGGGATTTGCCGGAACACCAGATCCATCGCCGCGTCTTCTTCCAGCATTCCGTTCGGTTCGCCGCTTTGGGGGTCGTGCACGATGTGCCCGCCCGGCGGATCAGCGGTCTTCGCGGTAATCCCAGCCACTTGGAGGGCCCGCGAATTCACCACCGCCACGTGCCCATCGATGCGTCCGAAATACATCGGACGGTCTTTCGCCACCGCGTCCAAATCGTCGCGCGTCGGGAAGCGCCTTTCCTGCCACAGCGTATGATCCCATCCTTGCCCGGTGATCCATTCCCCCGCGGCGTAGTCCTTCAAATTCTCGCGAATGCGCTCCTGGAATTCAGCGATCGACTTGGTTCCTTCGAAATTAATCTGGATTTTTGCGAAGCCCCCATCGAACAAGTGCACGTGCGCATCGTTGAAGCCGGGCATGGCGAACCGGCCGTGCAGGTCGATCCGCCGCGTCCTGGGCGAATCGAACGCATGCATGTCGTGGTTCAGCCCTGCGGCGACAATCGTTTCTCCACGAATCGCCAGCGCGGAAACGCGCGGCTTCGCGGCATCCCCAGTCCAGATGGCTCCGTTGTAGAGGATGGTGTCGGCGGGAACTTGCTTTGGTGCGCTCGCTGCGCCTGGCCTATCTTGGGCCACGTTCCGCGGCGCCTGGGCGACGCCCGTCCCCGCGAGCGCTGTGACTAGGAAGGCAGCGCCACTGGCCAGCGCGCTCAGCCCCTGGATCCCCCGTGGCCACGCCAGCACCCTATTCCACCGCGCGGTCAGAACTGTACCCCCGAAACCGTCAACACCGTCAGCAGCGCTCGTTTTAAGCCCAATGCTCGCCCTGCGGTGTCGTACCACTCATCCACGGTGTGCGATCCGCCAGCGCGCCCGCCGCCTCCGATGCCAATTGCCGGAATCCCCAGCGACAGGGGAATATTGGCGTCGGTGGAAGAACTTTCCAACCTCGATCGATTGCCCAAGTATTTATCCACGCCGTTGATTGCCACCACCAGTGGCGCATCGCTCGCCAACTTCCCCGCCGGCCGCACCCCCAGCGATCGATACGAAAGCTCCAGCGATCCGCTGCCCGGCACCGCTGCGGCCATCTCTTCCCGGATGCCTGCCTGCATCGCGGTATGCAATTCTTTCTCCAGCCGGTCCAGCTGGCCCTCTTCTTCCGAGCGCAAATCGATCTTCACCGACGCGCGATCCGGGATTGCATTCACCGATGTTCCGCCCTCCACTACGCCGAAATTAAACGTGGTCCGCGGCAGGTCGGGAACGGACACCGAAGAAAACACCACCACTCCGCGCGCCAGCGCGGTGATCGCATTCGGCGCTCCAAAATCCGACCAGCTATGCCCGCCCGGCCCGTGCACCGTCGCCTCGATCCTGCGCGACGCCAAACCCTGGGTCACGATGTGATCCGTGGATGCCCCGTCGATCGCAATCACCGCTCGCAGGCGGTCCTTGTACGTGGTCATGAGCTGCCGAATTCCCCGCAGGTTTCCCTCGCCTTCTTCTCCGGTGTCTCCGGCGAAAACGAGGGTGGCCTCGGTTTGCACGTTGGCATCACTCACCGCTCGCGCCAAGCCAACCAACGCCGCGATTCCCGCGCCGTTGTCGGCGATTCCCGGCGCTTCCAACCGCGTTCCCTTGCGCTTCACGCGCACCCGCGTCCCTTGCGGAAACACAGTGTCGATGTGCGCCGCAATCAACACCACGTCCTTCGCCGAACCATTGCCGGCCCGCTCGCTCACCACATTTCCGGCGGAATCGATCTCCGTTTTCCAGCCGACCGACGTGAGCATGTGCCGCAGCGCCTCGGCGCGATGGCCTTCCGCGAACGATGGCGCCGGAATTTCCGTCAGCCGCACCTGTTCGTCGGTAATCCATTCGGCGTTTTTCTCAAACGAGGCGAGCGCGGCCTGGACGCGCGAATCCTGTGCGATCCGTTCGATGCTGACGGCGTCTTTGGTTCG
>Ga0302326_10010781_pt1 | contig 19755 bp, 18 predicted proteins | sample Palsa_T0_3_FD_202264 | JGI IMG/M metagenome (GOLD analysis project Ga0302326, IMG submission 202264) | Peat permafrost microbial communities from Stordalen Mire near Abisko, Sweden - Palsa_T0_3 | ecosystem: Environmental > Terrestrial > Soil > Palsa > Peat permafrost | place: Sweden: Abisko...
ATGTTCGTCAGGGAGGGCGACCCAGGCAAAATTCCGACGCAGCATGGTGTTCTGTGACCTAAAGTGATTTCGGCAATTCAATGGTGTCACGGGAGGTTGCCGGCGACAACCGCCGCGCTCTGTGGAAGAATTCGTGTGCTTTCAGGTGCTTGGGCCCCAGTGGACCCGAGGCGGGCGCGGTAGCCAGAACCCATTCCGTATCCCATCCCCCCTCATCGAACCAGACGTGCCGATTTCCGCCCTCCCGTCTCAAGACTATGGATGCCATGACGCCTTCACTTTTGATTGCTTCCGAACCGCCTTATCGCGGGTGATCTGCCGAGTTCCCTCCACCGCAAATTTCGGGTTAACGTAGTCACTCACAGGGTGATTCGTGCGGATCGGAACAGGATGGAACATGGCCAAGTTGATGTCGAAGTCGGAGCTCATTCAAAGGATCGCTGATCAGCATCCGAACAATATGACGCGGAAGGACGTCAAGGGTGTCATCGAGTCGCTCGCGGACATAGGCTACAAAGAACTCAAGAAAGCGGGAGCCTTTTTTGTGCCCGGGTTCGCCAAATTCGTTGTCATCAAGAAACCCGCAACGAAGGCGCGGAAAGGCATCAATCCGTTCACGAAGGAGCCGACAGTATTCAAGGCGAAGCCGGCTCGGAAGATCATCAAGGCGCGCCCGGTAAAGGCTGCCAAAGACGCGATATCTTAGGCGTCGAAAACATAGACGGGGTATGGCGGCCAGCGTGGGACGGTGGCCGTCCACCCCGGGGCCGACCGATTCGAGGCGACAACGACCGCCGCCGCACCGCGCTGGCCCCGCCGCGCGAGCCCGAGAGCGACCTGACGACCGGCGTGTTCGCACTCGATCGCATCGATGCGGGCATCGGGTCCAAAGACACCGCAGCGATCTCGACTGGGCCATAAGAGAGTCGTCGCCATCGCGGCACGAAGCGTCTCCGGGCGGCGCCGCTGGTCGAAGCTGCGCGAGTGGAGGACCGGTAATGGCACGTACCCAAGACAGCATTTGTGCCTTCGGCTGGAAGGCGCGCGACTTCGCGCTCAAGGGTACCGACGGAAAATCCTATTCGCTGGACGATGTGCGTGGGCCGAAGGGCGCGCTTGTCGTTTTCATCTGCAATCACTGCCCGTATGTGAAGGCGAGCATTGGCCGGATTGTCTCGGACGCCACGGCGCTAGGCGAGTTAGGTATCGGTACGATCGCCATCATGCCGAATGACACCGTGACCTACCGCGAGGACTCCTTCGACAACATGAAGGCGTTTGCGGCCAGGCATCGCTTCACCTTCCCCTACGTGATCGACGAAACGCAGGAGGTGGCGCGTGCCTACGGCGCACAGTGCACGCCCGATTTCTTTGGCTTCAACGCACAGGACGAGTTGCAATATCGCGGAAGGCTCGATACGTCGCGCACGACGCCGGTCCCGAATGCCCGCCGCGACCTTTTCGAAGCGATGAAGCAGGTAGCGGAAACAGGCCGCGGCCCGGCGGAGCAAGTGGCCTCGATGGGTTGTTCCATCAAGTGGAGGGATTGACGGTTCGGAGGGTCCTTTCGCGCGTCAGCCGGCTTGCGGTGGCGGCATCGGACGAAGCAGTGCGCGTGGCCGGCTGAGAGAAGCGTCCGCGACCCCTAGCCGCTGTTTCTTTTTCCGGATAGGCGGGTTTAGGCCACCTCGGCGACCTCCACGCCGGCGGACCGACCGCGTCGAGCGGGTCACCCGCTCCTGTGATATAGCTGACGCCCATGGAGAGGGCCGCGGCCATGGGTCTGCTGGACAAGGTGAAGTCGTTTTTCGTTCGAGGTGCACCGCCGCCATCGCCGCGCAGGCTCGACGGGAGAAGCAGACTTCTGCTCGCCGCCTCAATGAAGATGCTACCTGACGGGGAACCAGGCTGGATCACGATGCTGGAGGCGAAGACGCTTTTTTCGCCTGCCGAGGTCCCCTATGCCTTCGGCGAAATTGACGAGGTGGGGAAGAGCAATCTTGCAACCTTTGCGTCGGAAACTGCCGGCGGATGCCTCTTCGAGTTCATGCCTGTCGAAGGACGGCTGTATTTCATGCGGAAAGGCTCTGAATAGGCGCCGAAATGCGACCCCTCCAATGTCAATGGATCAGCAGCTTACCGTGCCATCGGCACGCTGAATGCACACATTAACCGACCGGTTGCCTTCGCGGCCGGGCGCGGGGCAGGGAAAGCCGGTACCGAACTCGCAAGCCGCGTGCGCTTGCTTCGCAGCAGCAATTGCAGGCCAACGGATTTGCCGAGCGCACCGCAACGCCTCGTCCGGTTCGAGCCTGAAATCGGCGGGACCCTCCAATCCCAGCTCACTGCGGATCACGGCGCTCCCCTCGTCACCATCCCGGCCATCAATTTTTTTTGCAAAACGAACCCAATTGAGCGCCACTGAAGGCTTCGCAAAATGGGAGGTTCGATCTCATGCCCTTTCCTTTAAGCGAACGAAAAACCTCGGTTGACTCCGGGAAAACGTTCCGCTTTCATTAGTGTAGTGGGGAGCTTTCCGACGAAAGCACGCGACGGAAAGGATTTTTTCCGATTGCAGGTGTCGCGGATCGACGCCATCATCGACGAACTGAAGAAAAATACGCTTCGGACGTGGATGCCGGACCAAGAACGAGGGCAGCCGAACGGTCGATAATGAAGCGGTGCGGCAACGCGGTTGTCAGGGTGCTCTTCCTACTGCTTGTCACGTGCCGGGCGGGATGGACCCAGGATTCGCTCCGAGAGCAAGACCACTGGCGCACGGTCATGGGCCCGTCCGTCCTCAACGTCGAGCAAGAGAAACGCTTGGCGGCGAGCCCCGGGTCGGGCTTCACGGAATGCGTCAGCGGCTGCCCCACGATGGTCGTAGTGCCAGCGGGTAAATTCACAATGGGCTCGCCCTCAAACGAAGCGGGTCGCTCTTCGGGAGAGGGGCCCCAGCACGAGGTGACGATCGCCAGTCCGTTTGCGGTGAGTAAGACCGAGGTGACGTTTGAGCAATGGGATGTGTGCGTCGCAGCTGGAGCCTGTAGGGAAACTCGGGACAATACCTGGGGCCGCGGCGATCGGCCCGCGATCAACGTGAGTTGGGACGACGCCAAGCGATACGCGGCATGGCTTTCCCGGAACACAGGCAGAGAGTACCGACTCCTCTCGGAGGCTGAGTGGGAGTACGCTGCGCGGGCTGGCAGTCAAACGCGTTTCTCGTTCGGGGATGACGATTCACGACTCGGTCTGTATGCGTGGTACTTTGGAAACTCGGATAGAAAGTCACAGCCGGTCGGCAAGAAAACTGCCAACGCCTTCGGCTTGCACGACATGCATGGCAACGTCTTCGAATGGGTCGAGGACCCTTGGCACGACGACTACGAGGGCGCGCCGTCGGACGGGTCGGTATGGCTCAAGAATGGGGTACCAAGCCGCCGTGTCGTCCGCAGTGGCTCATGGTATTACGATTCAAAGAACCTCCGATCGGCGAGCCGCTCCGGGCCCCCGTCCGGTCTGCGGGACGGGAATGTCGGCTTCCGGTTGGCCAGAGTGCTGACAGGCTGCTGAAATTTCATTTTCGTAACTGTCTCGGGCTCTCGAAGCCGAATGAATGCTTGTGAACAAGCGCCGAACAGTGACCCCTCCAATGTCAGATGGAACAGCAGCTTAGCGTGCCGATCGGCGGCGGAACCCACGCCGCTTAACACACGGACGAGCCCGAGGAGAAATGCCGTGTCCGATGTAGCAGAGGTCAGAAAGGCCGCCAGCGAATTCGCCAATGAGGTCAGGCGGCGCGCGGAAACGAAAGAGGCGGCGGACCTCGCATACGAACGTCTCGCCCGTTTCGAGCCTGAAATCGGCGGGACCCTTCAATGTCCCGGTTGCTGGATTCACTACGGATCGCAGGCGCCCCTCGTAGACATCCCGGCGATCAATCCCGCCATGACACCGGGATTCAGATGTGAGGGCTGCGACTTTAGCCTCTCACGTCCGTTCAGCGGTTGATTGTCTTCGTCCGCGATCGGTGAGGATTGCTGTCGAGAACAGGCGTTATCGGCACAATCGCCCCTGCAGCACGGCAAATTTCGCAGGCTCCTTGATGGCGATCAAACCAAGCCAAAGGGGACGGCCCCAAGCAGGGAACTCGAATCTCTATCAGTCCTCGCGGTAGAAGAAATCCTCCGCGGGCGCATGGCTCGCAGGCGCTCACTGCGCGAGCGCCTGCACCGGGCCGAGGGCATCGGCTGGGGACAGGGCCGAAATGCCGAGCGCGGCCGCCGTACCACAGCCGAGATGCAACACGTCGCGACGAGAACTTGTGACCGCCAGGCTTTCCTCCAGCGCCGTTTTTTTGGATCACACCGGCATCACCGGAAAATGGTCCCCGCCGGTCGGTCCATCGTTATCCAGGTGAAAGCCTACGTGGCACCCTTTGCATCTGTCAAACGCGTGACCGACGCGATCGGCGGTCACGCGGGCGTTTCCGCTTTAGCGGCGAGCGCGGCTGAGGTGATGTTCGCTACGAGGATCACATTGACGCGACGCCTCACCAGGCGGCGACGAGCGCCGGCGATTGTCAAATTGGCCTTCGGCACATCGCTACTCGACGCCCATGGTGCCAAAGAACGGGCGGGACAATGGAGTGACGACGCCCGGCGCCAATGCGGCGGTGTGGGGCATTCGCGAACACGATCGGCAGCGTGATGGTTGCCTGTTGCAATGCCGCACCGGACCACGTCCGGTGCGAGTGCGACCAGTTCCGTCGCGTGTTTGCGAAGTCGATCGGAGTCGCCCAAACCAAAGCGGAAGTCGGGGCGCAGATCGTGGCCGGCGGTTCAGTCGCGTTTCATTTTTGTTGTAGGATGCCTTCAGTCCTGGAGCTAAGAGGAGGCTTTCATGAGATACGCCGTTTTTGCGTCCATCGCTGTTTTGGCAGTCGCGCTGGCAAGCCCCGCGAACGCCCAGCTCGAAGACAAACCGGTGCGGATGGAGCAAGCACCGTTCCATATCCCGGTGTTCCAGAACGACTATCTCATTCTTCTCGACGTCAACATCCCGCCCGGGCGCAACACTGGCTACCACATTCATTATGCCGATTCCGTTTCCGTGAACCTGATGCCCGGCTCGCAGACGAACCAGAATTACGGATCGAACGAAGTCAGCGCGCCTGGAACCGGCGGCGTTGGCGTACCTGGCCGGGCGACCTTCACCAATGTCACCAAGGACGGTCCGCGCACGCACAAGGCCTCCAATGTCGGCCCGACGCCGTTCCACAACATCTCGTTCATCTTTAAGAAGGCCGTCCCGGACGGGAACACGGTTTCGGACCGCGCCGGCGTTTCTGGCTTCACCCAGATCATGGATAACGCGCGGGTGCGCGCCTGGCGCGTGATCCTGGAGCCCGGCCAATCGACCGGACAGATCACGCAAAGCGCGCCGGGCTTGCGCGTCTATGTGCATGGAGGCGTGCTGGCGGAAGTAATTCCGGGCAACGCAGATCGCGGGATGGCCCCCTATGACGGCGACTTCATCTGGAAGGACGCGGGCGAAACGCGCAGCATCAAGAACACCGGCACGACGCGCCTCGAATTCATTGAATTCGAGCTGAAGTGACACGCTCTGTCATCCCCGGCGAGCGCGAGCCAAAAGCTCGCGCGAAGGAAGGCGAAAGCACAAACGCCATTCCAAAAACGGTGTCCGTCCTTTCGCGATGCATTCCGCACGCTCAGCCTGGAATGACAGAGCAGAAGAACGGCGATAGGTTGGTACAGCCGAGCGAAAGACTTTCACTCGCCGTATAAGTCAATGAGGCGGCCGGACGAACGAAACGCGGCGCCACAAGGAGGAGGAGTTCATGAAATTTGCTCGGACACTTGCACTTGCCGGCGCCGCCGCGTTCGCGCTCATGGGCACGGCTGCGGTCGCGCAGCAGGCGCCGAAATTCGAGATCGATACGAGCTGGCCGAAGCCACTGCCGAACAATTGGATCTTCGGGCAGATCGGCGGCATCTTTGTGGACAAGGACGACAATGTCTGGATCAGCCAGCGCCCCGGCACGGTGAATGATCGCGACAAGCGCGCCGAGCGTGGCGACAAGGCGATCTGCTGCTACACCGCGCCCTCGGTCGTTGAGTTCAACCAGGCGGGCGACCTGGTCAAGGCGTGGGGCGGACCGAAAACCGCCCAGGGCTACGACTGGCCACAAAACGAGCACGGCATGTTTATCGACTACAAAGGCAATGTCTGGCTCGGGGGCAACGGCGAGAACGACGGCATGGTCTTGAAGTTCAGCAACGACGGCAAATTCCTCATGTCGATCGGTAAGTCTGCCAAGCAGACCAACAGTCTGGATCAAACGCGCGTCGGCCGCGCCGCCGACATGGTGGTCGATCAGGCGACAAACGAGCTCTATGTGGCCGATGGTTACTTCAATCACCGCGTCGTCGTGTTCGACGCCGACACCGGCGCGTTCAAGCGCGCCTGGGGTGCCTATGGCAAGCCGCCCACAGACGAGAAGATCACCTATGATCCGAAGGTTCTGCCGCAGCAGTTCAACAATCCGGTGCACGGCGTCAGGATCACCGCCGACGGGCAGGTGGTGGTTTCCGACCGTGGCAACAACCGCATTCAGGTGTTCCAGAAGGACGGTACCTTTGTGCGCGAAATCCCGGTTCTGCGCGACTCCACGGCACCGGGCGTGACCGGCTCGACCGTGTTCTGGCCGGATAAGGGGCAGACCTATTGGTTCACCTCGGACGATCCCAATGGCCAGATCCATGTGATCCGCCGCAGCGACGGGACAGTGGTCGGCAGCTTCGGCCGCGTCGGACGTGGTCCGGGTGAGTTCGAAAACCTCCACAACATTGCCATCGACAGCAAGGGCAACATCTATACCGCCGAGGTGCAGGGCCAGCGCGTGCAGCGCTTCCTCTACAAGGGCGGCCTGCCTGCAATCGGCCAATAAATAGTGCTTTGCGCCTGAAGCAGTGCGCCGGTTATCCCGGCAACGCTCACGCCCCGGCGCGCGAACGTCCTGTCGAGCCGTATGCGAGATTATTTCCGGCCATTACATATTCAGTTCCGGCGATTCGAACAGCGGGATCATCGCGACCAGCGAGGGAGTGGACGTATTCGATCCCCTGGATTCCGAGGTCGTAGCGCGGGCACGCGATCGCCGGTGAGCATCCGGCCGATCTGAGCGGGCGGCGCCGGCGCGAGCAGAGCCAGGGCCTACTATTTCCTCGGCCTCAGCGGCTCACTTGGCTTACGGCCTTCGAACCAACGTATCAGCTCCGCCGCTTCTGCTCCGGACATCTTCCGACCAATCTGTGATGGCAGGACCGATGCCATCAGCTTGGAGCTGAGCTCGTGACCCTCGGCGAACGGGGCGCCCGCGTCGATGATGCCTTCAATCGCCGCCTTCATCCTCGCCTGGATCAGCGATGGAGCTTCCATGATGACAACACCGACCAGCCGGCCAGCTTTGCCATACGTGAGCCAGAAGTGAGGCATCGCGGAGTCCCGGTTTTGGGCGGTGCCGTCGTTACCTGAGTGCAATGTCCGGTGACACTAGAGAGATCGTATTCCATTCGGTCTGTGTCATGCCGCACTTCTCGCAGCGAAAAACAACTCGCTCCCCAGCCGTGCGGGTCGCCCAGGGCACAGTTTCGATCACGCTCAAATCCATATGATGATCGCACACCGGGCACAGTCGGGTGAATTCAAGCGTGGTCACGTCATGTGCTGTCATCGGGAGTTGTCGCCGCTTTGGTTCGCCCCCCACTTCCGATACTACCAAAGTGCCGTCCGATCCGGCAATCGAAAGGTGCCACATCGGCCGCGCATGATGCTCCCGCCAGGCCACCGGAATGCCCGACGGCCAAGGAGAACGGGGCCAAAAAGTTGGCCTGCGGCGGGCTCCAGGCGTAAAAAAGGGGGGCCGCCAATTCGCGGCGCAGGTCGCCCGTGAGCCGCCACAGTTCGACGCGGCGCTCAAGGCGGCAAACTTGGGGAGCGCTGAGACCGGTCGCGGGTTCGGATACCCTATTCTTCCGGATGCCCGCTTCGACGCCCTCAAGCCTCGTCGATCGGCAGCTTACCTCGCGAGAATGACCTCTCCAATCAGGGATGAAGAATCCCAGGGGACCTGCCGCTCATGGGTGGCGGCGACGACGTCGGCACGGACCCGCCGCATGATCGTGCCGATCTCGACGTTCGGGGTCGCGATGTGCTTCAAGAGCGCGGCGGTAAACGGGCTGTTCCGGCCGGCTCCGTCAAGCGCCACATTGTCGGGCTGCGTGGAGTAAGCGATCATGGTTCCGATCGCGCTCTGGACCGACGCGAGGCCGGTGCCGACGGCGATCCCGCGGGTGCCGAGCGTGGTTGAGAGGCTGCGCGCCAGCGGATTGTCCCGGCAGGCGTCGAGAAAAACCAGGTTCACGCGCTTCGCCCCCTCCATCTGCGCCAGCACGGTGCTGATGTCGACCGCGTCGAGGGCGAGATCGCCGGCCCGTTCGAGTTTGGCGTCCACCGGAACGAGATAGTTCTTGCCGTCAACCTGTAGCCCGTGACCGGCATAGAAGAACAACGCGAGGTCGGCGCCTTCGAGCTTGCGGCCGAATTCGCGGATGGCGTCGTCCATACCGTGGCGATCGAGGTTTGACCCCGCCACCACCTCGAAACCGAGCTGCCGCAGGGTCTTGGCGAAATCGGATTCATCATTGGTCGGATTGGCGAGCTTACCCGCATAGCGGTAGTCGCTGTTGCCGACCACCAGCGCGACGCGGCGCCCCGACGGCGCCACCGCCCCTGCCGGCGCCGCCGCGCCCAAAGGCATCGGAGGCATGGGATTTGCGGCGGTTGCGGGCTCACCTAACAGCGTAAGCTGTTCCTTCGCCTTGTTCACGGCCCAATCAGCGGTGACATAGCTGCCGTGGGGAAGCGATAGCGCAGCGTTGAAGTCGGCGGTAGCACGTGCTTTGTCGCCCAACTGCTCATAGGCGAGACCGCGAAACGTGTAGGCCGGCGTAATTGCCGGTTCGAGCCGGATCGCCTCGCTGAGATCGGCGATCGCGCGGTCCGGATCACCTTTCTGCCGGTAGGCGTCGCCGCGATTGCTGTAGGGGAGAACGAACTTCGGATCGATGCGGATCGCCTCGTCGAGATCTCTGATGGCCCGGTCGAAGTCTCCCTTCTGCTTGTAAGCAAAGCCACGCCCGTTGAGCGCCGCGACGCTTCTGGGTGCGAGCCGAACCGCCTCGTCCAGATCGCGGAGGGCAAGGTCGTAGGTGCCTTTTGCGGTGTAGGCGTGGCCCCGGTTGATGTAGGCGTTCACAGCGGTCGGCATCAAACGGATCGCCTCGTCCGCTTCGCGAATGGCGCGATCGTAGTCGTGCTTCCCGTTATAGGAGGCGCTGCGATTGATGTAGGCGATCGCGTTCTTCGGGTCGACCCGGATCGCCTCGTCGAGATCGATCAGGGCGCGATCGTATTCATGCTTTTTGTTGTAGGTCCAACCTCGGTTGTTGTAGGCGGACGACACTTTCGGATCGAGCCGGATCGCTTCGTCTAGATCCCTGAGTCCCCGGTCGTATTGGCCCGTGGCGGTAAAGGAACGGCCCCGGTTGTTCAGGGCCATCGCATATTTCGGGTTGAGGCGGAGCGCCTCGTCGAAGTCCTGGATGGCGCGATTGTAATCGCCCTTTTTGATGTAGGAATATCCGCGGTTGTTGAAGGCGACGGCCAATTTCGGATTGAGCCTGATCGCCTCGTCGAGGTCCCTTATGGCGCTGTCGGCGTCGCCTTTGTTGGCTAGGGCCCAGCCGCGATTACTGTAAATGCTCGCATTTTGTGGGTCGAGGTGGAGCGCCTCGTCGAAGTCCTGAATGGCGCGGTCGTGCTGCCCTTTGTTTCCAAATGCGATGCCGCGGTTGTTATAGGCATTGGCGCGCTGCTTGATTGGTTCGCGGCCACCCCTTTCCAGGATCCCGGTGCAGACTGTGATTCGGGTATCGTTGTCGGAGTTGTTGCAGCTCTGCCATTCGCGACTGGTTTGCTCGGCCATCGCCGCCGTGGCCGTGGCGAGGCCGAGGCAAGTGGCGATAGCCAGTTTCTTGATGACAGCGCGCATTTCGTAACCTCCGTCTCTCGCCAGTCCAGGGGTGGTGGGATCGGCGAGTTCATCACCGCCAGGGCTTGCAGAGGTTTGGCTTTTCCCGCTCCGAGCTGGAGACCATGCGATCAAGCTCACACGGCGCGGAACGGAATTCTGTGACTATCCTCACACGACACACTGTCGGGTATGGGGCGGCGGAGACCCGCGAGCCCGATTTCGAGAGGCGAGTCCCACCCACTCCGGCCTCGGTGATGACTCTCTCGGTGAGTCTGCCGGGCCACGTTTGGGAAACAATTCCGCGCAAGCCCCTTTCAAGCCGCGAGCCGGCGCGATAATCTTCAACCGAATAAATGCACGCAGATGCATCGTTGGCTGGAAGGGACACACCCATGAGAACATCAATGTTTGTTGCGATTGCGCTGTCCGGAGCGGTTCTCGGATTGACCAGCGGTGCGCAGGCTCAGGTGAGCGGGGCCGCCAAGTTGTTCTTCGAGGGCGACATGGTGCGCGGCGGCCAGCCGGGCGCGCCCGGTCCCGTTTGCGTGCTGGACAACCAGTACAAGCACCTGGAAAAGGTCGTCTGGCGCTTCCGAGTCCTCGACCAGAACGGAAAGTCGCTGGATGGGACTGGGCTGAAAAGCCTGATCGTCGAACTGCCCGATGGCCAGAAGGTGAATGCGCAATACGGCCCACATCCCGGCGCCGCCAATCCCACCGATTTTTTCTGGACCGCGATCTGGATCATCCCGTCAGCCTATCCGAACGGCACGTTCGTCTATAAAGCGATTGCCACGGATGCGCAGGGCCAGACCGCGACCTGGGAGCCATTCAAGCGCGTGACCTCGCAGTTGCAGATCGTCCCCGGCGAGATCGAAATCAAGAAGCCCTGATAACTAGTGCGGAAGGCATTTGTCATGAAGCTTGGCGTCGGATACGGACGACCGGTGGTGGTTGCCTGCGCGCTCGCCGGCCTCGTGCTCGTGTTTCCGCAATACGGTGCCGCTGCGCCGCGGGCTGCAGAACTCGGTCCGCCGGCGCCGCTCGCGGAGCCGTCGGGCGGTTATGTCGGGCAGATCAAGGTCAGCCCTACGCATGGCCCGGCAGGGACGCCGGTGACGATGACCGGCGAAGGCTTCGCGGCCGGGCAGGAATTCGATCTCGTCTGGGGGACCGTGACGGGCAGCTGGAAAGTTTCGAACGCAGAGTATTTCGGCCGCGAATATGTGCCCGCCGCCTACCGGATCGCCACGGTGAAGAGCGACGCGGCCGGCCGCATCGCAGCGACATTCACCGCGCCGGAGGACTTCGGCTTCATGCACGACGTCATCCTGCAGCAAGGCAAACGCCTTCTGACCAAGGACGCCTTCAGCATCGACATGACTGTGAGGCTCCTGGCCGACAATGTGCCGGTCGGAACTCCGATCCCGATCGAGGTGCAGGGCATCGGCTGGCGCGAACTCGAAGGCAGCTGGGTGATGCTGTACGACAACCGTTTCACCGGCTGGATTTCCACCGTCACCACCGGTGGCACCGCGCGCTTCACGCTGCCGGCCGCCGGCCAGCCGGGTCGGCACGTGATCGAGGTGGTGCATTCCGACTTCACCTTCCCCTATCGCAACATGCAGCAGTCGCCGGCGCCGGACCGGCCGCAATTCAAAGTCGGCTTCACCATCACGCCAGGCCCGGCGGCGCTGCCGTCGCCGCCGCCGCAGCAGGCCCAGTCGCAAGTGCGCCGGCTGCCGCCCCAGAGCCAGCTCGTGGCGACTCCGGCCTTCTCGGGCGTCGATCAGCCCGTGGTGGTCAGGGGCTCGGGCTTTGCTCCTGGCAAGACAGTCGCGCTCAACTGGACGACCGTCACCGGTAACCGCATCAGCGGCGGCGCAGCGGTGAGCACGGTTGCTTCGCGGATGACGGCCGGCAACGGCGATCGCTCCGCCTCGACCGGCGGCTGGGAGGAACGTTCGCGCGTCGTCGCAAAAGCCGAGGCCGACGCCGACGGCAATGTGGAATTCCATTTCAAGGCGCCGGACGATCTCGGCGGCTCCCATGGACTGTGGGCCGATGCGGGCACGACGCATAAGACCGGGACCTTCTGGATTGCCCCGACCGCGCTGCCGCTAGACGTCTCCCACGGACCGGTCGAGACCACGTTCAAGATTCATCTCAAAGGCATAGGTTGGAGTGAATCGGCCAATATCTACACAGTGGTCTACGACAACGGCCACAGCGGTTATGCCTGCGGCTTCAACAGCCAGGGCGACGTCGAGATCTTCATGCAGGCTACCGGCGAGCCCGGCTGGCACTTCATCGATCTCTATCCGGCGATCTACAAGGGCAAGGAGACGAGGCCGGTCAATTACCGCCTGCCTCAGTTGACCGCCGAGCAAGACCATCCGGGCGAGGACCTGCCGGTGTTCCACTTCGCCTTCGAAGTAACACCACCCGGCAGGCGCACCGCAGGCTCCGAATAGGACAATGCCGCCACCCGGCCGTGCCAAGGATGTGAACTTGGTCGTCTCCCGGTTTGCGACGAAGCAGGAACGGTTTGGTGTTCGATGGTAGGATGTAGCAAATGCCAATAGGCGAGAGTGCTAGGTCTGCTGCGGCTATTCATCGGAAATTGAAGGCTCTCGCCGCCGTATTCTCGGACCCGTCCGCAACCGAAAACGAGAAAGCCAATGCCGAGCGGCTCAAGGGACGCCTGGAAGCGCAGCTCAGTCAGGAGGCAACACCCGAGGGGATATGGACGGGCATCATGTTTCAGTTGGGCCGGGGTGTTAAGGAGATAACATCTCCGCCCCCTCCAAAGGGCGATTGGACGGATTGCGCGTTCCGGCTTGGCAGAATGTTCCGTGGTTTCAAGAGGTCGCCGCCAACATAAGAGCTGTAGTCAACGTGCTCTGGCGTTCATCTTGACTAAGCCGAGCCGTCCGGCTCCGATGCGGCAGAGAAAGCCTCTCTTCGGGCGCGCCAGCAAGAACAATCAGGCCTGCTAAAGGGACTCAGTCTGATTTGAATCGCCCGGGGGCAATCGTCGACCGCCTTTAAAGTGATCCAGGAGTACGACATGAAATCGAAATTCTTCGTAGCCTTTGCCGTTGCCGCCACGGCCATTGTTTGGAAGGGGGGAGAGGCTTCCGCGCATCGTTGGCACGGTCATCTCGGTTCTGGATGGGGCGCGGCCGGTTACCTATACTCCCACAGCTACTATCCGACCTACGCCTACGGCCCGGGCTTCGTTTATACGCCCGATTATGCCGCGTGGCTCTATAATTACGCGTATTTTTACCAGCGCCGGGTTTGGCAATAGCTGCCGCGCCGAACAGCGTAACGAACTCCGGAAGCGCGGCGGCATTGCCGCAAAAGCCGGCGGAGTTGGCGCGGTCTGTGCGGCTGCAAAGTCGGCGGTCGCAATCATCCCGAGCAGCAGCATTCCGACTGTTCGAAACCGCATGTCAGCCTCCCCGCTTCGACGAATTCTCCGCACCACCACAGACGGGGATAGCGACCCTTGACCTTCGAGATTTGTAGTACAATAATACATAATACAAATCCTTCAAAGTGCCAAATGCTCAACGAACGATCATTCAAGGCTGTCGGGAGAGCGCTTCCGCGCAACGAGGACCAGCGTCTCATCACTGGGCGCGGCCGGTTCTCCGATGATTTCAGTCTGCCCGGTCAGGTCTGGGCCGCGATGGTGCGCTCGCCGCATCCCCACGCGCGGATTGCCGCGATCGACGTGGCCCCGGCGATGGCGATGCTGGGGGTATTGGGGGTCTACACCGGGGCGGATGGTCTCGAGGATCGCTGGCGGCCGATCCCACATAATCCCGTGCCGTCTACAAAATACGACGTGAAGCTGACCGGCCGGAACGGGACCGAGGTCTTCATCGGCCCTCATTATCTGCTGCCGCACGACAAGGCGCGCCATGTCGGCGAGGCGGTTGCGATGGTGGTCGCGCAGACCCTCGAGCAGGCGCAAACGGCGGCGGAGCATGTGTCGGTCGATTACGAAGTGCTCGACTGGGTCGCCGATACGGCGCAGGCCGCGAAGGCCGATGCGCCGCGGGTCTGGGACGAACTGCCCGACAATGTCCTGGTCGATTCGACCTTCGGAGACGTCGCGGCTACGGACGCGGCCTTCGCCCGGGCGCGTCACGTCGTTTCGATGAGGTCCCATATCGGCCGCGTGACGGGCGTCCCGCTCGAGCCGCGTGCCGCGCTCGGCAGCTTCGACACCGAGACTGGCCGCTACACTTTGTATGCGGGCAGCGGCGGCGCGGTCCGCCAGAAGCACGAGCTGGCTCACGTCCTGGGCGTGGAGCCGGGGCGCGTGCGCGTCCTGTCTTTCGACGTGGGCGGCAACTTCGGAACCCGCAACCGCGCCTATGTCGAGTTCGGCTTGGTAATGTGGGCCTCGCGCAAGCTCGGACGGCCCGTCAAGTTTCGCGCCGAGCGCTCGGAGTCGTTTCTGACGGACTACCAGGGGCGGGATCTCATCACCGAGGTATCGCTCGCCATCGACGAGAACGGGCGGTTCCTCGCTATGCGCGCCTCCAATCTCAGCAATGTCGGGGCGCGATGCGTCTCGCTGTCGCCGCTCAGCAAAGGGTCCGGCTTGATCACGGGCTCCTACGACATTCCGGTGGCGACGCTGCGGTCGCGCGCCGTATTTTCCAATACCATGCCGACCAACGCTTACCGCAGCTCCGGACGTCCGGAGGTCACCTTTGCGATCGAGCGGCTGGTCGACAAGGCCGCGCGTGAGCTCGGCTTCGACAGGTTCGAGTTGCGTCGCCGCAACCTCGTCCGCCCCGATCAGATGCCCTTCACCAACGCCGTCGGCTCGAGCTACGACAGCGGCGAATACGAAATCAACATGGACCGCGCCATTCGGCTGGCCGACCTCGAGGGATTTCCGAGACGCCGCGCCGAGGCGCGCGGGCGGGGCAAGCTTTTGGGACTGGGCTTTGCAAACTACGTGGAGTCTTCCATCGGCTCGCCCAAGGAACGGGCCGACCTGATCGTTCATCGGGACGGCTTCGAAGTCGTCATCGGCACCCAGCCGGCGGGGCAGGGGCACGAGACCAGCTTTGCCCAGGTTGCCGCGGATATGCTCGGCGTGCCCTTCGAGAGCGTCAAGATCACGTTGGGTGACACCGACGTCGTCAGCGCCGGAGGCGGGACCCATTCCGGGCGTTCGATGAGGCATGCGAGTGCCGTCATCGCGTTGGCCGCCGAGGACTTGATCGCCAAGGGGAGGGCCCTGATGGCGCATCTCGTCGGAGTGTCCTCGGATATGATTCGATTCGAGGACGGGGTCTTCAGCGCGATCGACAGCAATCAGGCGCTGACCTGGTCGGAACTCGCACAGCAGGCCGGTCGGCATGACCTGCCTCATGAGTTGGCTGGCGGGCTGCGGGTGCGCCGGGACAATGAGATGCACACGCCGGTGTTTCCGAACGGAACCTGCATCTGTGAAATCGAGATCGATCCCGAAACCGGGGCCGTCGACATCAAGCGGTATGCGACGGTCGACGACGTCGGCCGCTGCATCAATCCGCTGATCGTACACGGACAGACCCATGGCGGCATTGCGCAGGGTGTCGGGCAAGCGCTCTGGGAGCACTGCACGATCGATCCGTCATCCGGACAGCCCCTAGCCGGGTCGCTCATGGATTACGGCATGCCGCGCTTCGACAATCTTCCATCGTTCAAGACCGAGATCGCCGAAGTTCTATCGCCGACCAATCCCTTCGGCGTGAAGGCCGGGGGGGAGGGCGGAACCACGCCGGCCCCTGCGGTGATCATGAGTGCGATCGACGATGCCTTGTCGGAGTTCGGGCCGCCGGCCATCGACATGCCGGCGACGCCAGGCAAGATCTGGAGTGCGATCCACGAACGTTCGAGAACGGAGCCCCTTGGCGATGCAACGGGTTAATTTGACCGTCAACGGTGTCCCGGTCTCACGCGAGGTGGACGATGAAACCCTTCTCGCGGTTTTTCTGCGCGAGCATCTCGAACTCACGGGAACGCACGTCGGCTGCGACACCACGCAATGCGGTTGCTGCGTCGTCCACCTGAATGGAACCTCCGTCAAATCCTGCACCGTGTTGGCGGTGCAAGCCGAGGGCGGCCATGTCACCACCATCGAGGGGCTCGCGCGAGACGGGACCCTGCACCCGGTGCAAGAGGCCTTTCATCGCTGCCATGCGCTGCAATGCGGCTTCTGCACGCCCGGGATGATCATGGCGGCTGTCGACCTCATCGAGACCCATCCCGAGCCCCTGACCGAGGCGATTGTGCGCGAAGAGATGGAAGGAAACCTGTGCCGCTGCACCGGCTATCACAACATCGTCAAAGCCATCCTGGCTGCCGCCGAGGCCATGAGACCGGCCAAAGCGGCGGCGGAGTAGCAGGATGGTGATGTATCCGACCCGCTATCACCGCCCTGCCGGCCTCGACGAGGCCATCGGACTCTTCACCGAGTGCGAGGACGCAACCTATCTGGCCGGTGGACACACGCTGCTGCCGACGATGAAGCAGCGGCTCGCCCATCCGTCCGACCTCATCGATCTCTGCGTTCTCCCGGGGCTGCGCGGTATCGGCCTGAAGGACGGGGTCGTTTCGATCGGGGCGACGACCTTGCATGCCGAGGTGGCAGTGTCCCCCATCGCCCGCCAATGGATTCCTGCTCTTTCCGGCCTCGCCGGGTCGATCGGCGATCGCCATGTGCGCCATCGCGGCACCATCGGCGGGTCCGTCGCCAACAACGATCCGGCTGCCGACTATCCCGCGGCCGTGCTCGGCCTGGGCGCGACCGTGGTGACCGACCGGCGCCGAATCGCGGCGGACGCGTATTTCGTGTCGCTGTACGAGACGGCGCTCGAGCCCGGCGAGATTATCACGCGCGTCGAATTTCCCATTCCCGATCAAGCCGGCTATGCGAAATTCCGCAGTCCCGCCTCGCGTTACGCGATCGCCGCCGTCTTCGTCTCGAAATCCGGCGCCGCGGTGCGGGTCGCCGTGACCGGAGCCGGCGCGGCAGGCGTGTTTCGGGCGCACGCCTTGGAGGCGGCATTGGAGCAGGACTTCCGGCCAGGGGCCATCGCGCCGAACCAGGTCGACCCCGCGGTGCTGTTGGGCGATCTCAACGGTTCACCCGAGTATCGCGCCAGCCTTGTCGCGGTACTGGCGCGGCGGGCGCTGGGTCACCTTGGAGAGGCGCGCTCCTACAAGTAGGCCAGAACATGGATTCCGCCGTCAAAGGGCGCTTGGCGTCACTCCAGCAACCATCGGCCTCGCTGCGGAGCAGGATCATCCTCTCGCTGCGCAGAGCGATCGAGACCGGCGTTCTGGAGCCCGGAGCGCGGCTCGTCGAACGGGACCTGTGCGAGCAGCTTCAAGTCAGCCGCACATCGCTGCGGGAGGCGCTGGGCGAACTGCAGGCCGAAGGGATATTGGCGTACTCGCCGACGCGACGTCTCTCGGTCAGCGTCATATCGCAGACGGACGCGGAAAACGCCTATCGCATCCGCGCTGCGATGGAAGCGCTCGTCGTCGAGCAGTTCATCGAGAAGGCCGGCGACGCGGAACTCGCCGCTTTGGTTCAAGAAAGCAAGCGACTCAAGAACGCCTATCGTTCGGGCGATGTCGAACAGATGCTGGTGGCAAAGCGCGAATTCTACGACAGCATTTGCTCCGGCGCCCAAAATCCCATGGCCTTCGACATCATCAATCGGCTGGTGTTGCGCACCTCGGGCCTGCGTCGACGCTCGCTGATGCGCAAGCAACGCCAGCAGGAAAGCATCAAGGAGATCGACATCCTGGTCGAGGCCATTCGCAAGCGCGATGTGAAGTCGGCGCGTGAGGCCGCCATGCAGAATGTCGCACATTCCGCAAGTTCGGCCCTGTGGGAGGGCTGAAAACATCTTGTCCGCCGCGGGTGACGGTATCCCGGCAACTTTGGCAAAAGCTACGCTTTGTGGACCATGATGCGATATACTTCCCGATTTGAATCGAGCAGCCACCAGCATTCTTTGCTGTGATCGTAGGCAGCTTCGAAAAATCGGCGATTGATCCAGTTTTGCACGGTCTCCCGCGCCTCGCTTTCGTCACGGAAGCCGGATGCAACGGTCGAATAGCGATTGGTTTCGCCGCTGATGCAGACAATTTGATACATACTTACCCCTAAAACGATTATCAGGGTAGTCCCCCGCGCGTCTGATCGTCAATCCGGCTCGCCCCGTTGGACCCGGTGAAGCGGTTGCTACATCGTCTGCGGGATAACCCAGGGCTCCGTCCGAGACGGATGCCGGCTCTACCTCCGTGCGGAGTGCTGCCGGCCGATCATGTTGAACTGCGCCTTCTGCTCGTCGCTGAGCGAAGTGTAGAAGTCGTCGAGCGCGGCGCGAACGTTCTTGACCGCCTGCAGCATCGCGTCCAGCCGCTTGGAGATCGCGCCCAGGCGGGCCGGCGGGGTGGCCGGCAAGGCGGCGGGACAGGTATTCGCCAGGTCGGTCGAGGCGTTGGCCATCGCCGTCTTGAGCGCATCGAGCTTTGCCTGCTGCCCCTGATCGGGCCGCACCGCCTTTTCGATCTGGTCGCCCGGCCATCGGGTCGCGTTGCCGACCGCGGCGCAGCTCGCCAGCGATCCGGCGGGGCGCCGGTTGCGTTCTTCATCCGCCGCGTTGAGCCGCGCCTTTTGCTCGTCGGTCAGGGAATTGTAGAAGCGATCGAGCGGCGGAACGACGATATCGACCGCGTGCGCCATTCCCTCGATCCGCTTTTGCATCGCGTCCAGGCGTCCGGCGGGAGCGAAAGCGACGGTGGCCGGACAGGCGTCCTTGATCGTCTGCGCCGCCTGGATCGTGGCGTTGGCGAATTCATCGAGCGCGGCGCGCTGCTCGGGGGTCGGGGAAACGCTCTGCTCGATGCGGTCGATCGGCCAGCCGGCGACCTCCCTGGAATCGTCGCCGCACATCTGGCTCAGCTGGCTCGACAAGTTGGCCTGGCGGCTCTGTGTCCTTCGTGTCGGCGCCGGCGCGCCGCCCTGGTCGCCGCCCGGCAGATAGCCGGCGAGATCGTTGTAGCCATAGGGCGAGAACAGCCCGCCATACAGGTCGCCATAGCCGTAGTCCCAGAACGGACCGCCGAGGCCGAAGCCCCACAGGATATCGTCGAAGATGTCGTCATAGGCATAAGGCCAGAACACCGGGCCGTACCAACCATAGCCGTAACCATAGCCGCCGCGGATATTGTGGATGTTGTGGGCGAAGTGGTCGTGGGCGAAGTGGTCGTGGCCGAAGTGGCCGGCGCCTAGCGCAGACACCGCGTGCCGCGCCGCCAAAGAATGCCCGGCGAAATGATGGTACCCGAAGCCGCGATGGAAGCTCCGGGCGAAGCGGTGACCGCCAAAATGAAATCCGCGGCCGCCGAAATGGAATCCCCCGAAATGGCCACCGCCAAAATGCCCGCCACCGAAATGGCCGCCGCCGCCGCCGTGTCCTCCGCCGCCGCCGCCGTGTCCTCCGCCGCCGCCGCCGTGTCCTCCGCCCCCTCTCGCTTGCGCATCGGTCCCGCCGGCAAGAGCCAACATCGATGCCATTATGACGGCACCTATTCGAATTCCACGA
>Ga0302326_10010784_pt1 | contig 19750 bp, 15 predicted proteins | sample Palsa_T0_3_FD_202264 | JGI IMG/M metagenome (GOLD analysis project Ga0302326, IMG submission 202264) | Peat permafrost microbial communities from Stordalen Mire near Abisko, Sweden - Palsa_T0_3 | ecosystem: Environmental > Terrestrial > Soil > Palsa > Peat permafrost | place: Sweden: Abisko...
GGCTTTGGCAAATCCGCGGAAGTGATTCTGCTCATCTCGGCATTCGAGCGGAGCGACCGGCGCCAGACGCTTGAACTGGGCGTATCGGCGAAAACCTTCCGCCTCGGCTGCGCGCCCATCGTCAACCTGTTCCCGCAAACCGCCGAACCGATTCTGCTGAGCCAGCGCAAGTACGAATACCCCGTGGTTCCCGACGTGAGCCGCCGCAGCGCCCTGGAAATCTTCGAAATCAGGGAAGTGGTCAGCGCCAATCCGCAAACCGCGGAAGTGGTGAAGTTCGAGCCCTTCTATTCCTTCCGCCACGGCCAGACCCGCGCCAAAATCAGGGCGTTCTGGCACGCCGTGCGGCGCCCTTCGGGCCTCCGCGACGACCAGGGCACGGAGATCTTTCTCTCGCTGGTGGATCTTTCCGGGAGACCGGTGCAGGCCGACGTGGACGCGCTCACGGTGCGAACCATCTGCACCAACCGCGACCTTCCTTCGCGATTGCCGTTCGGCAATGAGGCCGGCGATTTCGAATTGGAAAGCGCGGTTCCCATCAAGCGCATCGTGGCGCTCACCAAGCCCACCGATACGCTACGCCCGCCCGTGGGCAAAGATTCGCTATGGCGACTGGTGTCGCAGTTGTCGCTGAATTACCTTTCGCTGGTGGGCGAAGGCCGCGAAGCGCTGCAGGAATTGCTGCGGCTCTACAACTTCGCCGGGTCGACCTATTCGGAAAAGCAGATCGAGGGACTGGTGGGCCTTTCCAGTAAGCGTCATTTTGCGCGCGTGGTGTCGGAGGATGGGGTTACCTTTGCGCGCGGCACGCAAGTGGAAATGGAGTTCGACGAAGAGCAGTTTACCGGAACCGGCGTCTATCTTTTCGCCGCCGTGCTGGAGCATTTTCTGGGAATGTACGTCTCCTTGAACAGCTTCACCCAGTTGCGCGTGCGCACCCGGCAAAGAAAGGAGGTACTGCGGCAATGGCAACCGCGAGCGGGCCGGAAGATATTGATATAGTGCGTTGGCCAATCTCCGGGATGCTCGATAAAGAGCCCTACCGGTTCGAGTTCTTCCAGGCCGTGCGTCTGCTTTCGCGCATGTACCCCCAGCGCGAGGTGGCGGGCCGTTTCAACAACCCCTCGGAAGAGGTGGTGCGCTTCGCGGCGCATCCCGATGCGTCGTTTCCGGCAAGCGAGGTTCAGTCGCTCGATCGCAGCCAGACTCCCCCGCTGATGCGCGTCAACTTCATGGGCCTCACCGGCCCGCTGGGCGTTCTGCCGCTTCCCTATACGTCCCTGGTGCGGGAGCGTCTGCGGGAGAAGGATTCCTCGATGCGGGATTTCTTCGACATCTTCAATCACCGCATGATTTCGCTCTTCTGCCTGGCGTTTGAGAAATACCGTTTTTCGATTCCTTATGAGCGCGGAGAGCGCGACCGCTTTTCGTATCACGTGCTGGCGCTGATCGGTTTGGGGACGCCCGGATTGCAGGACCGGCAGGATGTGCCCGACGATTCGCTGCTCTTTTACAGCGGCCTGCTATCGTTGCACGCGCGTTCGGCCGTGGCCCTGCGCCAGTTGCTGATCGATTATTACAGTGTCCCTATCGAGATCGAACAGTTCGTGGGCGTCTGGCGGCCCGTCGAAACCGACTCGCAGTGTTCGTTCAGCGATGAGAACAACTATTCGGAGCGTTTGGGCTTCGGCGCGATAGTAGGCGACGAGATCTGGGACCAGCAATCGCGCGTGCGCATCTGCCTCGGTCCGTTGACACTGCAGCAGTACGTCGACTTTCTGCCGGGCGGCGAAGCCCACCGGCGAGTTCGCGCGCTCACCAGCTTTTATGCCGGCGGCGAATACGATATGGAGCTGCAGTTGATCCTGAAGCGCGAGGAAGTGCCGCCCTGCGAGTTGAGCGGCGGCGAGGGTCCGCAGCTGGGATGGACCAGTTGGGTGAAGAATGGGGATTTTCGTAGAGACCCGGGAGAGACGATTCTGGAGTTGTAGGGCGGGGCCATGCCCTGCCTCCCCGGGGGTCGGAAAACAGGGATTATGAGAGCAGTGATTCGACGCCGAGACGCAGAGACGCTGAGAAGCCTTAGTTAAGGTGTGCTCTGCGTCTCAGCGTCTCTGCGTCGAAAAAGACAGGAGCAATTTTTTATGCCGGTTACATTAAAAGCCATCGTATCCAAGTTGAACGATACTACGCGCAAAGCGCTCGAAGACGCCGCGGGGCTGTGTCTCGCCCGCACTCACTATGACGTAGAGATTGAGCATTTCCTGATGAAGCTGATGGATGCCACCGACTCCGATTTTGCGCGCATCCTGAAACAATTCGGCGTCGATAAATCGCGTCTCTCGGCGGAACTCTCGCGTAGCCTCGATAAGCTCAAGACGGGCAACGCCCGAACGCCTTCGTTTAGCCCCTCGCTGCACCGCATGCTCACCGAAGGTTGGACCATCGGGTCGCTCGAGTTCGGTGGCGGACAGGTGCGGACCGGCTTCACCACGCTGGCGCTGGTTTCCGACGACGAGCTATCGCGCATCGTCCGCGACATCAGCAAAGAGCTGCAGAAGATCGAGCCGGAATCCCTCCGCAAGCAGTTGCCGGCCATTCTGGAAGATTCGCTGGAGTATGCGGCCCAGCCCGCGGCCGCCGGCGTGTCTGGCGGGGGCGCACCGGGAGCGGCCGGCGCCCCGAAGGTGGGCGGGAAGACGCCCAACCTCGACCAGTTCACCGTCAACCTCACGGAGAACGCCAAAAAGGGCAAGATCGATCCGGTGCTCGGACGCGATTTCGAAATCCGGCAGATTATCGATATCCTGATGCGCCGAAGGCAGAATAACCCCATCCTCACCGGCGAGGCGGGCGTCGGAAAAACGGCGGTGGTGGAAGGCTTCGCCGTGCGCGTCGCCAATGGCGAAGTGCCGTCCGCACTGAAGAACGTAACCATCCGCACGCTCGATCTGGCGCTGCTGCAGGCCGGCGCCGGGATTAAGGGTGAATTTGAAAATCGCTTAAAGGGACTGATCGAAGAAGTGAAATCTTCGCCGACGCCGATCATCTTATTCATCGATGAAGCGCACACCATGATCGGCGCGGGCGGCCAGGCCGGACAGGGCGATGCCGCCAACCTGCTGAAACCGGCGCTGGCGCGCGGCGAGATGCGCACCATCGCGGCCACCACGTGGTCCGAATACAAGAAGTATTTCGAAAAGGATCCGGCGCTGGCGCGGCGCTTCCAGGTGGTGAAGGTGGAAGAGCCCACCGAACAGCAATGCCAGGTGATGCTGCGCAGCGTGGTCCCGTTTCTGGAAAAGCATCACAACGTCCGCATTCTGGACGAAGGCTTGCATGCGGCCGTGAAACTTTCGCACCGTTACCTGCCGGACCGCCAGCTTCCCGATAAGGCCGTCAGCGTACTCGACACGGCCTGCGCGCGCCTCGCCCTGGGACAAAATGTCATGCCCGCGGCGATGGAAGACGCCAGCCGGGAGATCGACGACTACGCGGTACAGCTTCGCGTATTGGGCCGCGAAGAAGCCCTGGGCGCGGATCACAGCGAGCGGGTGGCGGAGATTACCAGGAAGAAAGCTGCCGTGGAGGCGCGTCTGGCTGAGTTGCAGGCGCGTTGGGATAAGGAGGCCGGCCTGGTCAACCGCATTCGCGAGGTGCGCGGCAAGTTGGAGGGCACTACGGCGGCAGGCGCTGCCCAGCCGCCGCAGGCTCAAAGCGCTGCGGCCGGCGCGGCTCAACCGCAGGCCCAAAGCGTCGCGCCCAGCGTTCAAAACGCCGCGGCAGGCGTTCAAAGCGCCCCCGCCTCAGCGGGCGATTCCGCGCCGGCGGCGCCGGTGGACCTTGTAGCGCTACGCTCCGAGCTCGCTTCGCTGAACGCCGAACTGGAAGCCCATCAGGGCGAGACGCCGCTCATGCGCGTGTGCGTGGATGCGCACATTGTAGGCGACGTTGTGTCGGGTTGGACCGGCATCCCCATCGGCAAAATGCTGAAGGACGAAGTCGCCACCGTGCTGGCGCTGGAATCGCACCTGGGACGGCGGCTCATCGGCCAGGATCACGCGCTGCACATGATCAGCGAGCGCATCCGTACTTCGAAAGCCAGCCTGGAGGATCCCATCAAGCCCATCGGCGTGTTTATGCTGGTGGGGCCGAGCGGCGTCGGAAAAACCGAAACCGCGCTGGCGCTTTCCGACCAACTCTACGGTGGAGAGCGCAACATGATCACCATCAATATGTCGGAATTCCAGGAAGCGCATACGGTTTCCACGCTGAAGGGTTCGCCTCCCGGATACGTGGGTTATGGCGAAGGCGGGGTGCTGACTGAAGCCGTGCGGCGCCGGCCGTATTCGGTGGTGCTGTTGGATGAGGTGGAGAAGGCGCATCCCGACGTGTTGAAGCTGTTCTTTCAGGTATTCGACAAAGGCCGGATGGAAGATGGCGAAGGCCGCGAGATCGATTTCAAAAACACCGTCATCATCCTCACGTCCAACGCCGGCACAGATACACTGATGAAGCTGACCGCCGATCCGGAAACCATGCCCAGCGACGCCGGGCTGGTGAAGGCGCTCAAGCCGGAGCTCGACAAGATTTTCATGCCCGCGTTTCTCGGACGTATGGTCATCATTCCTTACTTCCCGATCCGCGACGAAGCGCTCAAGCAGATTGTCCGCCTCAAGATCGCCAAGATTCAGCGCCGCATTCAGGAGACGCACAAGATCGCTTTGACGTACGACGAAGCGCTGATCGACGAAGTGGCGCGCCGCTGTACCGAGGTGGAAAGCGGCGCCCGCAACGTGGACAACATTTTGACCAATACCATGTTGCCGGAAGTCTCGCGGCAAATTCTGGGACGCCTGGCCGAACGGCAGAAGCTGGCTCCGATCCACGTCAGTATCGGCGCGGACGGCGCATTTGTCTATAACTAACCAGAGCTCAAATAACTAGAGATCGCTGAGATCCGATTCGCCGGAGGATTCTTTATGGCATACACCGATGCGCTGCGCACCATCAAACTTACAACGCCGCTTGGGGCCAATAAGCTGATCGCTACGACATTTCAAGGCCGTGAGGCGATCTCCGAGTTGTTCTTCTTTCATCTCGATGTCATGACGGAAGAGACGAGCGTCATTGCGTTCGATAGCCTGCTGGGGCAAAATATCACGGTGACGATCGAGATGGCCGCGGGCGACCGGTACTTCAACGGGATCGTAATCGGCATGGCTCAAGCATCTCGCGAGGAGGTCTTGACCCACTACAAGCTGGTACTTGCGCCTACAGTATGGCCGCTGACGCGCAATGCGCAGAGCCGGATTTTCCAACAAAAGGCCGTTCCCGACATTCTGAAAGCGGTCTTCACGGGCCTCGACGTGGACTATCAGCTTACCGGCACATATAACCTGCGGGAGTACTGCGTGCAGTACCGCGAGACCGATTTCGACTTCGCCTGCCGGCTGATGGAAGAGGAAGGCATCTTTTATTTCTTCCAGCACACCGCTAGCGAGAACACCTTGGTGCTGGGCGATTCGCCGCAAGTGTTTCAGGATCTGGCGGTGGCGCCCACGTTGACTTACGACCTCGGCGACGCGACCGGTCTGGCCGACGACCGGGTGACGGGGTGGGAGAAGTTTCAGGATCTGCGCTCCGGCAAAAGCACGCTGTGGGATTTCGAATTCCAGATGCCCGACAAGAACTGCTCGGCCAGCGCACAGGTGGCGGCGACGCTTCAGGTGGGCACTGTAAGCCATAAGTTGCAGGTGGCCGGGAACACTGCGTGGGAGTTGTACGACTATCCCGGCGGGTACACCAAGCGTTATGACGGCGTGGATAAAGGCGGCGGCGATCAAGCGGCGAATCTTCAGGACATCTTCACCGATAACACGCGCACCGTGAAGCTCCGCATGGCGCAGGAGACGGCCAGGAGCTTGATCATACACGGTACGTCTTTGCACGTAGGTTTTACTTCGGGATACAACTTCACGTTGAACACCCACTTCTCGGACGATGGCGAATACACGCTGGTGGCGGTGGAGCACGATGCTCAGCAGCCGTTGGGGGATCAGGCCGAGTTTCAGTACAGCAACAACTTCCGCGCCATTCCTTCGGCGCTGCCGTTCCTGCCGGCGCGCACCACGCCCCAGCCGTTCGTGCATGGTCCGCAAACGGCGGTTGTGGTAGGGGCGTCGGGAGATGAGATCGCCACCGATAAATATGGCCGCGTCAAGGTGCAATTCCACTGGGACCGTGTAGGCACGGACGATTTAAGCAGCTCCTGCTGGCTCCGCGTCGCGACGCATTGGGCCGGCCAGCAATGGGGCGCGATTCATATTCCGCGCGTAGGGCAGGAGGTGATTGTCGCGTTTCTTGAAGGCGATCCCGACCAGCCGATCATTGTCGGCAGCGTCTATAACGCCGACAATATGCCGCCCTGGACGCTGCCCGATAACAAGACGCAGAGCGGCATCATCAGCCGCAGCACCACGGGAGGCTCGGCGTCCAATTATAATCAGATCCAATTCGAAGATAAGATCAGCAGCGAGCAGATCAATGTCCAGGCCGAAAAGGACCTGAACACGGTGGTCAAGAACAACGAAGTGCGCACGGTGGGCTCGAGTTCAGCGGACGATGGCAGCCGCACCACCACAATCTATAACAACGAAACCTTGACCGTCACGCAGGGGAATCAATCAACCACCGTGAACACGGGCAACCAGTCCACTGAGATCAAGACGGGCAACCAAAGCAATCTGGTGGACATGGGAAACCAGACCAACGAGATCAAGATGGGCAACCAGACCGAGACTTTGGACATGGGCAACCAGACCACCACGCTCAAAATGGGCAATCAGAGCACGACGTTGAACATGGGCAATCAGAGCACAACGCTGGACCTGGGAAATATTACGACTCAGTGCAGTTTGGGGTCGATCACGCTCCAGGCGATGCAATCGATTACCCTGCAGGTGGGTGCGAACTCGATAGTGATTTCCATGACCGGCGTCACGATCAATGGGATGATGGTCAGCGTCGAGGCGGATGCGATGTGCCAGATACAGGGCGCGATTACGATGATCAACTAACATGGCCGGCGAGGTGCAAACAAATTCGAAGACGGCGGATGTAGCCGCCGTGGCGGAGCTGGGCGACGAAGCGATGGGACTGTTGCGTCCCGACGTCGCTCCACCGGACTATGTGGCCTTGCTGATGTCCAAGAAGCTCTACGCGGACGCGGTACGTTTTGTGGCGCATGCGCTTCCAAAGCGCGAGGCGGTTTGGTGGGGTTGGATCAGCGCGAAGCGGGCGGCCGGCGCGGAGCCCCCACCCAAGATCAAGGCGTCGCTGGAGGCCACCGAAAAGTGGATCGCGCAACCGGACGATGAAGGCGGGCGTGCGGCGATGGCCGCGGCCAAGGAGGCGCAGACCACCACCGCAGCTGGCTGCGCGGGCATGGCGGCATTTTTCAGCGGCAGCAGCCTGGGGCCCGCTCACGTTCCGCCTATACCGCCCGGCGAATTTCTGACCGCCAAGGCGGTAAGCGGCGCGGTGATCTACGCCGCCGTGGGCAAAGACCCGGCGAATGCGCCCGACCGGTTTCAGAGCTTTGTGACGCAGGGCGTGGACGTCGCCGTCAAAATCAAGTTATGGGAGAAGAAATAGTATGGGAAGTCCGGCGGCCAGATTGACCGACATGCACGTTTGCCCCATGGTGACGGTCCTGGTACCGCACGTGGGCGGTCCCATTGTTGCGCCCGGCGCTCCGACGGTGCTGATTGGCGGCCTTCCCGCCGCGCGCGTCACCGACATGGCCATCTGCGTCGGCCCGCCCGACGTGATCGTGCTGGGGTCGTTCACGGTACTGACCATGAGTATGCCGCAGGCGCGCATTGGCGATTTGACGGCCCACGGAGGGACCATCATTCTGGGTATGTTCACGGTGCTGGTGGGCGGGTGAAAAACGAAGTCTTCGCCCGGCCCGGCAACTCCGATAGAGTTAGGCCGGGGTTACCGTCTGTGCGATCTGCGCTGTTGCGCTTGTCGCTATGACGGCAAGTGCGCTCTTGATTACCTCGGTTCGCTTTGAGCGGTCAACGCGGCCATCTGGTCGATTAGCACGAGTTCAGCCGGTGTCAGGACGGACTGAATTCATTCCGCTCGTTGATTCTCAGATTGTCGACGCGTTTCCGTCAAGCTATACGACACGCAGTAACGGCATTTCCCACCGTAGGGCGGACCCCCTGGTCCGCGCGGGTCCCTCTGGACCCGCTCTTCGCCGACCCAGATCAGCCCATGCGATTCGCTGAGAGGCCGACCGGGGGGCCGCAGACCCCCTGGTCCGCCCAGGGGTCTGCCCTACAACGAATCCCACATACTATTTGCGAGGAATTATTTACTGCGCAGGCCACGGGCCCGCGCCACTAACACTAACCAATGATGTGGTAAGCCACAAACGCGCCGATGTACGCCAGCACGCCCATGTAAGTGAACTGCAGGATGGGCCACTTCCATCCGCCGGTTTCCCGCCGCACGATGGCGACCGTGGACATGCACTGCAGCGCGAACGCGAAAAACACCAGCAATGCGATTGCCCCGCCCAGGCTCAGGTCATGACGCAGCGCGATTTGCAGGTCCGAACCCGCCGCGCCGTAGATGGTTCCGAGCGTCGCCACAATGGTTTCGCGGGCCGCCAGCGAGGTGATTAGCCCGATTCCAATTTTCCAGTTGAAGCCGAGTGGCTTGATCAAAGGTTCCATCGCGTGGCCAATCCAACCCACCACGCTGTGTTCGATGGCGGGCGGCTTGCCGTTCACCAGTGGGAAGCTTTTCAGCAGGCACAGAATGATGGTCACTACCAGAATCACCGTGCCCGCCTGCTTGACAAACACCATAGCGCGGTCGTAAACCCGCAGCCCGAGCGACCGTACCGCCGGCCATCGATACGCCGGCATCTCCAGCAGGAAGGGCGTGCGGCCGCTCTTCAGCACCGTCGATTTCAGCAGCTTCGCCGTCATCACCGCCGCCAGCAATCCGAGTACGTAGAGCCCCAGCATCACCGCCGTCTGCATCCCCAGCAGGCCGCCCAGAAGGTTGCGCTTCGGAATGAACGCCATGATCATCAGCAGGTAGATCGGCATGCGCGCCGAGCACGTCATGAACGGCGCGATGAGAATGGTGGCCATGCGGTCGCGCTTATTCTCGATAGTGCGCGTCGCCATAATCGCCGGTACCGCGCAGCCATAAGCCGAAAGCAGCGGGATGAACGACTTCCCCTGCAGCCCCACGCGCGCCATGGTGCGGTCTGCAATCACCGCCGCGCGCGCTAGATACCCGGAGTCTTCCAGCACGCCTATAAACAGAAACAGCAGCAGAATCTGCGGCAGGAAGACCATCACGGAGCCCAGGCCCATCCACACGCCATCGACCAGCAGCGAACGGAACAGCGATGCGGGAAGCAGGTTTGCAACCCATTGGCCGCTGGAATCGAACAGGGCTTTCACCATATCGGGCAAGGGCGCGGCCACCGAAAAGATGATCTGAAAAACCGCCAGCACCACCGCCGCGAACACCAATGGTCCGAAAACCGGATGCAGAAAGATCTTGTCCAGCCGACGCGTCCACTTGGCCGGCGCCGGCGCCAGATAACCTGCCTTGGCCCCCATGGCTCCCGCCCATTTGCGGCACCCCGGCACATCCTGCAATACCGGTAATTCCACGCGGTGCGGCTTCGGCATGGCGCCCGCCAGAAAATCGAACACCTGCGAAATGCCTTCGCCGTTGCGCGCGCTGACCAACGCCACCGGAGCGCCGAGTTGCGCTGAAAGCGCCGCGGCATCCACGCTGCCGCCTCTATGAAGCAGGTCGTCGGCCTGGTTCAAAATCACCAGTGTGGGCAGATCGAGCGCCAGAATGGGCGCGGCCAGCATCAGTTGCCGGCCGAGGTTGGTGGAATCGAGCACCAGCAGAATCGCTTGCGGTTTGGGAACGGCAGGACTCTGCCCGGTGAGTACGTCATAGGCGATCTGTTCGTCTTCCGATCGCGGCGAGAGGCTGTACAAGCCCGGTAAATCGATGATGCGGACGGCGCGGCCATCCGGCAATTCCGCGATCCCGCTATGCTGCTCCACCGTCACCCCGGGGAAATTCGCCACCTTTTGGCGCAGTCCGGTGAGGCGGTTAAAGAGGGTGGTCTTGCCCGAATTCGGAGGGCCGACCAGCGCTACCGCAGTTCGCGTGCCCGCTAAACGGGGTGGATCGGCGACGGCAGTCCCGCCGCAATTCGCGCAACCTTGGCATTCGCTCACATCGTCCTCAATTGGCCCGGCTGCGGCGGATCTTCAACAGCCTGGCGGTTTCGCGCCGCAGCGCAATCTCCGAGCCATCCACCTGAAACACCCGTGGATCGCCGCCGGGAGCGCTCTGGCCCGCCGTCACACGCGTGCCGGGCAGAAAGCCCAGTTCCATGAGCCGCCGCGCATCGTCGGCCGGCAGGTCGAGCCGGTCCACTACGCCAACCTCACCGCGGCGCAAATCAACCAGGGTAAACAAGGGACCACCCGGGGCGCAGTTGCCATTGAGTTGCAACATGGAACCAGTTTGAGGCGCCTCCGCGCGCTTGTCAATACCCGCACTTTTCTTTCGGCGGTTTTTGCGTCCCAACGGTTTCCAAACGCCCCCAAGTGGTCGAAAATAAAGGATAACAGATATGCCGGCCGAATATACGATCCGCCGCTTCAAACCTGCCGATATGGACCGCGTGCTCGAAATCGAGCGCGCCTGCTTCGGCAAAGATGCGTACGATCGCAAGTTGTTTGCAGAATACCAGCGCAAATGCGGGGATCTATTCCTGATCGCCGAGGGCCGCAAGACGGTGGACGGATATTCCATCACTTGCATTTCCGAAAGGCTGGGCAATTTGCTAGCGAGTCTGGAATCCATTGCGGTAAACCCCCGCGCCCGCGGCAAAGGCGCGGCATCGCTACTATTAAAGAGCACCATCCGCCGCCTAAAGTTGCAAGGCGTGCATCGCATCACCCTGATGGTTCGCAGATCGAACGCCGTCGCGTTGCAGTTTTACGAACGCCGCGGCTTCACGGCCGTCCGCCGCGCGCCGGGATATTACGAGGACGGCGAGGAGGGTCTGGTGATGCGCCTGACACTGTAGGATACGACTGTAGGATACTGAAGGCAGTGGTCCGCCTGCTCGCCATTTTCGGTCCCGCGATCGCCGCAGCCATCTTCGTGAATGCGCGGCTGCCGCTGCTGGGGTCGGTCCTCTTCTACACCGGCGGACTCTTCCTCTGGACGCTGCTCGAATATGGCATTCACCGCTTCGCCTTCCACGGTTTTCTGCCGCACTGGGAGCACCACGAAGATCCCAAGGATCTTAAATACATCACCTCGCCGCTCTGGCTTTCCTGCGGCACTTCGGCGCTGCTTTGGGTTATGCTGCGCATCCCCACCGGGTCATGGGCGCGCAGCGGACTGGTGCTGGCCGGCATCATTTCCGGGTATCTTGCTTATGAGGGGGTGCATTTGATGATCCACGCCAACGAGGCCGGCGGCCCTCTGTTACGCAAGCTGCGCAAGCGCCACTACTACCACCATTTCGCCGACGACCATTTCCACTATGGCGTCACCAACTCGGCTTGGGACCGCGTTTTCGGCAGCTTGCCCAGCGAGCTGCCCTCGATGAGCAAGACGCTCCGCCGCCAAGATGAACTTTGAAAACGTCGCCGGCAATCTGCGCGAATCCTTCCGTGTGATCGCCGCCAGCCGCCCCGCAGGCGAGAACCGCGAGTTGCGCGGGGTCAGCATCGCCTCGGCCGGCGTCACGTTCCAGATGTTCAACTGCGCCTTCCTTTCTGAGCCGGTAATTACCGATGCCGAGCTGACGCAGCGCATCCTGCTGGCCAATACGCACTTCAACGTGCGCGGCCAGGAATGGGCGTATTGGGTCTGCGAAGATTGGATCGCGGGCGGCGTGCGGAAGCGCTCGCGGCAGTTGTTCGAACGCCTCGGGATGCGCCACTCGGTGGATCTTCCGGGAATGGTGGCCGAGCGGGTGGCTCCGCCGGTGTATGCGCTGCCGGCGATCGAGGTCCGCCGCGTCTGCCACGGCCCGGTGCGCGACGCATTCTGCGCCATTGGCTCACTCTGCTTCAATGTGCCCATCACATGGTTCACGGAAGTGTTCGACAGCGATTCGGTGTGGGAACGTTTCGAAAGCTACGTGGGCTATGTGGATGAGGAGCCGGTAACGACAGCGGCGATTGTGATAGGCGCGGGCGCGATGGGCGTCTACAATGTGGCCACAGTGCCAGGCCATCGCCGCTGCGGCTACGGTGAGGCGGTGATGCGCTATGCGCTGGCGGACTCGGAAAGCCGCCACGGCATCGGCAGAGTGCTGCTGCAATCGACGCCGGCGGGGTATAAGCTGTATCAGCGCATGGGATTCCGGACCGTGACTAAGGTAGGCGTTTATTCGAGTTGACCGGTGGCGTACCCCGGGGCGTTACTGAGATAGAATCTCCTGCATGCGCATTCTGCTCAGTTTCCTATTGCTGGTCCAATTAGCTTCGGCTCAGGGGAGAGGCGCCGCCGGGGCCCAAGGAGGCCGTGGAGGCGCAGCGGCCGCTCAGACAGACGCCCCTACGGCCGATCGCGCCGCCTTCATCCGCGAGAACTACAGCAAATTTGAATACCGCATCGTTATGCGCGACGGCGCGAAACTGTTCACGTCGGTCTACGTGCCCAAGGATGTATTCACCGACGGCCGGACGTATCCGATCATGATGCAGCGGACGGGCTACAACGTGGCGCCGTACGGCCTCGACCTGTACCGGACGAGCTTGGGACCCTCGGAGCTGTTTGAGCGCGAGAGGTTCATCTTCGCATATCAGGACGTGCGCGGCCGGTTCATGAGCGAAGGCGATTTCATCACCATCCGTCCGCACAAGCCGGTGAAGAACGGGCCGAAAGACACCGACGAGAGCACCGACACCTACGACACCGTGGATTGGCTGGTGAAGCACGTTCCCGGCAATACCGGCAAGGTGGGGATGTGGGGCGTATCGCAGCCGGGGTTCTACGCGACGGCGGGGATGATCGACGCGCATCCGGCGCTGGTGGCGGTGGCGCCGCAGGCTCCGGTCACGGATTACTACATGGGCGACGATGTCTACCACAACGGCGCCTTCATGCTGGCCCACCGCTTCAGCTTCTACATGGGGTTCCGCAATCGCGAGGGCGACCCCGCGCCGCCTCCGCGCACGCTGCCCTTCGACTATGGCACGCCGGATGGCTACGATTTCTACCTGAGTCTGGGGTCGCTGGCCAACGCCGACGAGAAGTATTTCAAGCACCAGCAGCCCATGTGGAACATGAACATCGACCATACCGCCTACGACGAAGAATGGCAGTCGAGGGCGATCTGGAAGCACTTGAAAGCTATCAAGCCCGCGGTGATGCTGGTGGGCGGCTGGTACGACAACGAAGATCCACAGGGCTTGCTGAAGCAGTTCGATTTCATGGAGAAGAACACGCCGCCGGCCGACATGCTGGTGATGGGCCCGTGGAACCACGGCGGTTTCGCGCGCGGCGATGGCGACCGGCTGGGCAACGTCAGCTTCGGCTCGAAGACGGGGCCGTACTACCGGGAACGCATCGAGTTTCCATTCTTCGTCTACTATCTCAAGGGCCGCGGCGATGGCAAGTTTCCCAAGGCGTGGGTGTTTCAGACGGGCATGAACCAGTGGCGGCGGTTCGATGCGTGGCCGCCGCACGAGGCCAAGGCCACTGACCTGTTCCTGGACGCCCATGGCAAGCTGGCGTGGAGCCGGCCTGCGGAAGCGGGATTCGAAGAGTACCTGTCAGACCCCGGCAAGCCGGTGCCATACGTGGGCCGAATCGTCCAGGGGATACTCAATTCATATATGACCGAGGATCAACGGTTCGCCGCCATGCGTCCCGATGTGGTGGTGTTCAAGACCGAGCCGCTGGATCATGACGTGGCCGTGTTCGGACCGATTCAGGTGGATGTGAAGGTGTCGACCTCCGGGACAGACTCTGATTTTGACGTGAAGGTGATCGATGTGTTCCCGGGTGACTATCCGGACTATAACAATGCGGCGCCGGCGGCTGGGGCGGGCGCGGCGGCTGCAGCTGCGGCGGCAACGCCGATGGGCGGTTACCAGGAATTGATCCGCGGCGAGCCGTTCCGCGGTAAGTTCCGCAAGAGTTTCGAGAAGGCTACGGCGTTTGAGCCCAACAAGCCGGACCGGATCACATTCTATCTGCCGGACATCGCGCATACCTGGCGGCAGGGACACCGGATCATGGTACAGGTGCAGAGCTCCTGGTTTCCGCTGACGGACCGCAATCCGCAGAAGTTTATGGAGATTCCCAAGGCGCTGTCGACCGATTTCCAGAAGGCGTTCGAACGCGTGTATTTCGGCGGCGCGGACGGGTCGCGGATTCAGCTGCGAGTGATGGAGTAAGTCATCCCCTACGTCGAGCCTGCCTGGTAGTGGAGGCTACCAGCAGGGATTGCCCGAAAGTTTCGCAGCGCTGCGGAGCGTCCAATTCTCGATGGCAGCGAGGGGACTCGCTGGCTCAGCCTCACCGGAGAGTTCCCGTGGGGAAACTTGGCGCGCAGATCGTGGCGCACGCACTAGTTCGTGCAGCGTTCACAATCGTGTGAACGCGCTTCGGCCTTCGCGCGAGATGGACACCCGAAAAACCATTGTGCAGAATCAGCGACTGGCGGCGAGTTTCCGGAGAGAGGCGCAAATCACCGCCGATCAAGCGAAGAGCTTGGCGGACCAACTGAAGGCCAAGGCGCAGTAGAGGGTCAGTTTGTCCTGTGGCGGAAGACCGAGTCGCGGGCGTTGTCTGGCCAGGCGGACTGCGCCCTGGAAACTTGGGAGCAGAAGCAACGCAGCGTCAGTGAAGATGCGGCGATTGGGCACGTTGCTCAAACCTTTCGGAGAACTAGGCGCAGAAGCGGAAGGGGCTCAGTCGGGAAGCCCATCCGGGCAGCGATGGTTTGCACGAATTCCCGAAGATAAGGCCAAACCACAAGAATCGCATGGCTCTTTCGGAAGGCCTCGAGTTCGATCTTGGACGCGGGCTTCGCCCGATCTGCGAATCGGTATCGCGCTAGAAAGGTCGCCTCAATGTGGAATGCTAACGGGTCGTCGCAGACCACCCGAAGCGTGACGGCAAAATTCACCCCTCTTGAATCCTGGTAATCCACTTCGGAATCGAGTTCCGCGCTGAGCCGGACTGGTTCGACAGTCCGGAGCGGTGGGCCTGCGCCCACAGCCTCGGATTTGGAAAGCTAAATATCCTGCAATTGCAGCTTCGCTTGCAGGGCAGCGGCCCTCTCGACCTCTCGTTTCTTCAATGCGATGGTGAAATCCATGCCGTTAAGCCGCCGCCAGTTGTACAGCGGAAACCGTCGGCGTGTCTGGCCAGGAAAGAGTCGGCCGAACGTTGCTCATCGCCGTGAATGAGCAAAGCGGTGTGTGCACGCCGGACCGTCTTGCTCTTGCAACGCCCAACCGGGCTCCGAGTGTCCCCAGGACCGCGGCCAAGGTCTGCACGCTTGGATTACCCTTTTCGGAGAGCGCACGGTACAGGCTCTCGCGATTCAGGCCGGAATGGGTAGCGACCTTAGCTATGCCTCCCTGCGCCTGCGTGACGTTGCGCAACGCGATCAGGAAAACTCTCGGGTCCGTCTCGTCAAGCGCTGCATTGAGATAGGCGAGCGCCCGTTCCTCGTCTTTCAGCATGTCCATCAGAAGATCGTCATATGGCGCGCTTCTAGGCATCTGACCTCCTCCGGTAATCCGCGAGATATTCTCTGGCGCGGCGAATGTCCTTTTGTTGAGTGGTTTTGTCCCCGCCGCAAAGCAGCACCACAACCGATTTGCCTTCTACCATGAAGTAAACCCGGTACCCTGGACCAACATCTATCCGTAGTTCAAATAGTCCCTTTCCCAAGGATCGAGCGTCTCCGAAGTTGCCCAAGCGTATCCGCTCCAACCGAATCTGCACTCGTGCTGCGGCTTTTCGATCTGACAAGGAATACAGCCACTCCGCAAATGGACGTTTTCCGTTAGCCGCGATGAAGTACCGCAGCGAGTACTCGTCCGCCGATAACGAACCTTTCATTTAGCCTCCGTCATCCTGGCGGAACGCGGCAGGCATTTAATACCTAATTGTAGCTTAACGGCTACAATGAATCAAGCGGTCGCGCTGGCGCGGCGCATTATCCGCCCAAAACTGCCACGGCGCCCGGAGCCAGCCGCCGGTTTTCCAGCATGCGCATCTTGCGTCGTCATCGCAGTCCCGCAGGCCGCCCACACTGTGCATACTATGATATGTGCCGGTACTGTCGCGCTCAACAGTTTCTAACTCCCCAGTCGCGCCCCGCCTCGGCATGCGCACGCTGATCGTGGATGATGAGCCCATCGCTCGCCAGGTGCTGCGCGAAGAGCTGGCGGCATTCTCCGATATCGAAATCACCGGCGAAGCCGAAAACGGCCACGAGGCGCTGGCGCAGATCGAACGCCTCCAGCCCGAGCTGGTCCTGCTCGATATACAAATGCCCGGCCTGAGCGGGTTCGATGTGATTCGCCAACTGCCGGCCGGCGCATTGCCGGTGATCGTGATCGTCACCGCTTACGATCAACATGCCATCGGCGCATTCGAAGCCGGCGCTGTCGATTATCTCTTGAAGCCCGTCACCCACGAGCGCCTGGAAAGGACCCTGGCGCGCGCCCGGGCCCTGCGCGGCCAGATTCCCGAAATCGCCGGATCGCTGGAACGTCTTAGCGACGCCGCCGGCAAGGCCCGTAAGGTTGCGGGTAGATCCGGCGAAGAATTCCACCTGATCGATCTCGACGACGTGCTGGCTTTTCAGGCCGACCGCGAAATTGTTTGGATCATCACGGCGAAGAAGCGCTACATGGCCACCCACCCGCTGCGTGAGATCGATGAGCGGCTGCGCGGTACGATTTTTCAGCGCGTCCATCGCAACGCTCTGGTGAACGTCAATCACGTTCGCAAAATGACGCCGCTCACCAGCCAGCGCTGGCTGCTCACGCTCTCGGGCGGCCTCGAATTCATTGCCAGCAAGCGCCTCGCGCGCAACGTGCGGCAGATGCTCCAATGGTAAGCCCGCCCCTCATCAACCTGCTTGGCCACGCCGCCGGAGCCATCGTCTTCGCCATCTTTCTGTGTCTGCTGTTCAGCGGCCGCGGATGGTCCGGCGGACATGGCCGCTATCTCTCCGGTCTGGCCGCCAGCCTTTCGCTTCTCTGGAATCTCGGATCGCTGATCGTGCTGGCGCGCCCTGAGCTTCCCGCGGGCGTAATCGGCATTGTGATTGCCGTCAGCTTTTCGGTCCTCAGCCTGCTGCCCGCGGTGCTGCTGCACATTTCTCTCGAAGATCGCCAGCCGGCGCTGGTGCTGGCCGGTTACCTGCTCAGCGCCGCCGCCATTGCGATGCACTTCTGGGAAATCCGCGGCAACGGGCCGGCGCTGCATCAGGCCGCCATTCTGATCGTCACCGTGGGATTCCTGGCTCTCGCCGTTATCGCCGCCGCACGCCTGGCGTTGCGCGGATCGGGGCGCGCGCGCATGGTGGCCTCCATGTGCCTGGCGCTCTTCGCCATGTCTTTTTTGCACTTCGGGACCGGCCACGCCAGCCAGGCATGGTCGAGCGAGCTGATCGTCCACCACGCGGGCATTCCCCTGGCGCTATTGGTGCTGCTGCAGGATTACCGCTTCGTCCTGCTGGACGCCTTTATCCGCTTCCTGGCGAACGCGCTGCTGGCCGCCGTGCTGGCGTGGATCGCCATCGGCGCCGCTGTGCGTTTTGCGGCCTCCGGCAACATCTCGCGGCGGCCGCTGCAGGAGGCGCTGCTGTTCATCGCCGCCTGTTTCTTTTTGGTATTCTTCGCGTGGCTGCGCAATCGTTTACAGGCGTGGCTCACCAGTACGGTATTCCGCCAGGGCGCACTGGCCACCCTGGCCGCGCGCATCAAGGAGAGCCCCGGATTCGCCGATGAGCTGGAATATCTCGATTGGGCCGCCGCCACCGCCGCTACCGCTTTGCGCACCCCGGATTCCGCCGTCATCGCAGACCGCGATCTCTCGCTGCATGCGCCCGTGCTCGCCTCCACGCTGCGCGACCACCATACCATTGCCGAGTGGCCCTGGGCCGAAGCGCTTGTCCCCATCCGGCTCGGTCAGGGCGCATCGCGCCTGATGCTCTTCGGCCATCGCCATGGCGGCCAGCGCTACCTGGGCGAGGACTTGGATGCGCTGGCGAAGGCCGCCGCCGAAATCGCCGAAAAGGTGGGATCGCTGCGGCGGGAAGAGATGAACCGGCTGGTGGCGCAAGCGGAGCTGGTCGCGCTGCAATCGCAGATCAACCCGCATTTTCTCTTCAATTCGCTCAACGCCCTCTATGGCGCCATCCCGCGCAGCGCCGAAGTGGCTCGCCGTATGGCGCTCAACCTCGCGCAAACCTTTCGATATCTGCTGCAGACCGGCAGGTCCTTTGTGCCGCTTTGCGAAGAGATGGAGATTGTGCGCGCATATCTCGAAATCGAGCAGTGCCGCATCGGCAGCCGGCTCGCAGTGGAGATCTTTGTGGATGACGCGGCGCTGGAAATCCCCATTCCGGTGTTGTGCGTGCAGCCCCTGGTCGAAAACGCCGTCAAGCACGGCGTGGCGCAAACTGCCGGACCCGGTTACGTAAGAATCCGCATCGAATGCCGCGCAGAGGCATTGCGCGTCGTGGTGGAAAACAGCGCCACGGCGGCCTCACGGTCGTCCGGCGCCGGGCTTGGCCTGGACAACGTGCGCCGTCGCCTGGAGATTTGCTACGGAGCCGCCTCCGGGTTGCGACTGTCACTTGACGGGGAAACTGCGGTCGCCGAGCTATCCATTCCAGTGGTGAAATCCGTCGAGATGACAGCGAGGTGAGTCACTGCTTTGTGGGGCAGCCAATCCTGGCTGCAGCCGGCTTTCAGCCGGCTCTCTTCGTCTCGCGATTCGTCGGTTTCTGCCGCCAGAGACGCTCCAGTCACGGCTCGTCTGCCGCTCATGTGAACCGGTTCGGCAACTCGTGGGAGATTGCCACCCGAAAAACCGCTGTGCAGAGTCAATGGGGGACATGAGTTTTCCGGAGAGCGATCGAAAGTCGTCGCTGTTCACAGAACGGAGATGGTGAGGGGAAGGTCGATGCGGGGCTTCTCCGCCGCTCCCAATCTCCGCGTTAAAACTGACAGCCTCAACCGAACGACAATTTGCACGATGCCCTACTTCGCCAAGCTATATCCCGGCGGAATCTGAAACGCCGACGGATGCGGCTCCGGGGCCGGCGCATTCTTGCAATAGCACGTGCGCTGTCCGAAACTCCCGGTGATCTTGGTCAGCACCGGCAGGTGCAGTGAAGTGCTGGTCCACGCCTCCGCCACCGTAGGCATCGCCGGCTTGGGCATGCCTGGCGCCGGCGGCATACCTGGAGCCTGCGGCGCGCCTGGGGCCTTCGGCATCCCCGGAACCGCCGGCATCCCTGGAACTTTCGGCATCCCTGCAACCTGCGGCATCGCCGGCATGTGAAACGTAAGCTGAGTGCCTGTTACTGCGTGGCCCTCAATGAAGCCTTTACCTAAATCCACCGTACTCACCGGAGGCGGCGTAGGCGCGCCTGGCACTCCAGGCATTCCCAGTTGCGGTA
>Ga0302326_10010785_pt1 | contig 19748 bp, 18 predicted proteins | sample Palsa_T0_3_FD_202264 | JGI IMG/M metagenome (GOLD analysis project Ga0302326, IMG submission 202264) | Peat permafrost microbial communities from Stordalen Mire near Abisko, Sweden - Palsa_T0_3 | ecosystem: Environmental > Terrestrial > Soil > Palsa > Peat permafrost | place: Sweden: Abisko...
GGGCGTTGGGAGGGTTGATTTCCGCATAGATGACGGGGGATGCGTTGGGAACTTCGAGTAAACGAGCGGTAACGCCTCGCTTGGCGAGAGCTCTGACGATAAAATCGGCGTTGCGGGCTATGTTGGCTTTGTCGCTGGCTACGTTGGGGATAGACAGGAGGGCTGTGAATTCGGCCAGGATGTCCTTTTGGTGGGCTTGAACGTAGGCGTGGATGTCCTGTGCGGGGGCAGCCGTTGTCAGGAGCAGTGCGAGTAGAAATTTGCGCATTAGCGATCCAGTATCTCAAGTAGGCGTTGGCGAACGGTTTCCGCGGTGGCGTTGTCGGGCGCTACGACCAGGACGGTGTCGTCGCCGGCGATGGTGCCGACTACGTCGTCCCAATCTTCGTTGTCGAGAGCTACGGCGATGGGGCTGGCGTAGCCGGGGTCGGTTTTCAGGACTAGGAGGTTCTGGGCGGAGCGCACGTCGCGGAGGAAGTCGCGGGCCAGGGTTTCGAGTTGGGGCGTGGTTTCGTCGGCGGGGATTTCCTGGTAGCCTTCCTGCGTTTTGACTAGGCGGAGGTCGCGTAGGTCGCGGGAGAGGGTTACTTGGGTGGCTGCTATTCCTACCGCTTTGAGCTGTTGCGCGAGTTCGTCCTGGGTGTAGATTTCCTTGGAGCGAATTAGCTTGAGGATTTGGCCCTGGCGGTAGTTTTTGCTCATTGAGGACCGCTCCGTTCCGGAGTTTGGCAGACTGAAGTCGGCCCCACCGAATGCATTGCGGCTAGGCGGGCGCGGGCGGCGGCTAACGCGGTGGCTACGGATTGCGGGCCGGTACCTCCGGTTAGTTCGCGGGACTTCATGCCTTCGCGGGGGTCGAGTAGGGCGGCGATGTCTTTGGTGAATTGCGGAGCGAAGGCGGCTAGGGATTCGGCGTTCCAATCAGCCGGTTTCTTGTTGTTGCGGGTGCTTTCGAGGACTAAGCGGCCTACTAGTTGGTGGGCCTGGTGGAAGGGCGTGCCGGCGCGGGCGAGGGCTTCGGCCAGGTCGGTGGCTACTACCCAGCTATCTTCGGCGGCTTTCAAGGGAATAGATTCTTTCAGGACTACGGATTCGGCTACTGCGCGCGCCATTTCTAGCGAGCCGCAGACTTGATCGGCCGCGATGAAAATGGGTTCCTTATCCTCCTGCATGTCGCGGTTGTAGGTCATAGGCAGGCCTTTGATCGTCATCATGAGCGAGGTGAGGCTGCCGAAGACGCGTCCTGATTTGCCGCGGATGAGTTCGAGCGAATCGGGGTTTTTCTTTTGCGGCATCAGACTGGAGCCGCTGGTGACGCCGTCGCCTAATTCCATCCAGGCGAATTCTTCAGAGGAGTATAAGATCCAATCCTCTGAAATGCGGCTGAGGTGAAGCATGGCTACGGAGGCGGCGTAGAGGAAGTCGAGGGCGAAATCGCGGTCGGCGGAGACGTCCATGCTGTTGGTGGTGATGGCGTCGAAGCCGAGGTCTTTGGCGATGGCTTCGCGGTCAAAGGGGAAGCCGCTGCCGGCTAGGGCTCCGGAGCCGAGAGGCAGGACGTTGGTGCGGCGGCGGGCTTCGGCGAAGCGTTCATGGTCGCGCGCGAACATGTCGAAATAAGCGAGAAGGTAGTGGGGCCAGAGGACGGCCTGGGCTCGGCGTAAATGAGTGTAGCCGGGAATAACAGCGTTCGGGTAGCGATCGGCCAGGTCTAGGAGGGCGGACATCCAATCGACCAAGAGGGACTGCGCTTTGGTGCATTCGTCGCGGAGCCAGAGGCGGATATCGAGAGAGACCTGTTCATTGCGGCTTCGGCCAGTGTGGATCTTGTCGGCTACGGCTCCGGCCTTTTCCTTAAGCTTGCGGATGACTACGGTATGGACGTCCTCATCGGTGGCGTTGTCGAAGAAAGCGGGATCGGTGGATTCCTTCGCGATTTCGTCGAGGGTGGTGACGATTTGGGCGCGTTCGTCCGGAGTTAGGATGCCGATGGATTCGAGTGCTCCTGCAAAGGCTTGGGAGCCTTGGATATCGGCGGCGATGAGTCGCTTGTCAAAGTGTAATGAGCCGGAAAAGCGCTCGAAGATTTCGGACGGCCCGGTTTCGAAGCGTCCTCCCCAGAGCTTCATTATTTGGACTCCTTGAAGAGCATCAAGAGGAGAGCTTTTTGGGCGTGGAGGCGGTTTTCGGCCTGGTCGAAGACGCGGGATTGCTTGGATTCGATGACGGCGTCGGTAACCTCCTCGCCGCGTTTGGCGGGCAGGCAGTGCAGGAAGATGGCTTCGGGGCGGGCGTGAGACATAAGGTCCTCATCGACTTGAAAGGGCGCGAAGATTTCGCGGCGGATGGAGGCTTCGTTTTCCTGGCCCATGCTGGCCCAAACGTCGGTGTAGACGCAGTGGGCGTGAGCGGCGGCGGCTTCGGGATCGGTGGTTACTTCGATCTTCGATCCCTGGGCTTCGGCTAGTTGCTGAGCCTGGGCTAGGATCTCCGGGTTGGGGCCGTAGCCTTCGGGACGGGCTAGCGCGAAATTGATGCCGGTGCGGGCGGCGCAGAGCATGAGGGAGTGGGCGACGTTGTTGCCATCGCCGATGAAGGCTAGTTTGAGGCCTTGGAGGGCCCCGAAATGTTGGGCGAGAGTTTGGAGGTCTGCGAGAGCCTGGCAGGGATGGTAGAGGTCGCTGAGGGCGTTGATGACGGGCACGCAGGAGTGCTTGGCGAGGCCGTCGATGGTGGCCTGGGAGAAAGTGCGGGCGACGATGGCGTCTACCCAGCGATCGAGGTTGCGGGCAACGTCTTTGAGTGGCTCGCGGATGCCGATGGGGCCTTCGGAGGTGGCGGAGCTGCCGCCCATTTGCTGGATGGCGAGCTCGAAGGTGAGGCGGGTGCGTAGGGAGGGCTTTTCGAAGAGCAGGGCGATGGAGCGGCCGCGGGCTGCGTCGAGGTAGTTTTGGGGTGTACGCTTGAGGTCGTCCGCGAGATCGAGGAGTGAGTGCAGCTCCGGGGTGGTGAGGTCGAGGTCGCGGGTGAGGTCGGGGGCGGCAGCCTTCGGGATTGGGGTGTGAGCGGGTGCGGGCATTGTATTTTTATTCAGCCTTATGAATAATTACACATATGGATTGGGATCGGCAAGGGTGGAGGGTGCGGAGCCGCGGTTCGGCGTAAGTGCCTTTGGGATCAGTGTAATTTTGTTATGACGAAAGTCCAGCCAGTAGAGTAGGACAGCGGACACCTTAGAGCGCCCTGCTGTCCCCTCGTCGAACCGGACGTGCGGATTTCCCGCATCCGGCTCTCCTGAAAACCTTAGTCAGCGGCTGTCGCAGGGTTGATGGCCGAGAAACTGAAGACCGAGCCTTTGAAGATGCTCGTAGTAGGTCGTTCCTTCGGGTTTTCGATAAGGGCGCTGGCTGCGGTGATGCTGATTCCCGCTGGCGGTTGCCCTGCTTCTGGCTCCCTTGCCGGGTCTCCCAGGTTCCGGGCTGATCTGTCCCTGCGCGCTGCCCCCTCTCACCCCGGGAAGTTCGGCGACTGCTTGTTCCCATTTCTTCATCGCCGATTCCTGGCTTCATCCCTCATCCGGCGGACTGGCCACTTCCATCGCGTAACGAGGCCGATACGGGTTTGCTTGCACTGCGGCTCACAGGTTCGCTTCTCGAGGCTTCGCCAACGGATTGCTCCGCTTCACGCTCGATCCGCTACATGTCGAATGGGATATTTACATGGTGAGTTCCTTTCATCTCACTAGATCAGCCAAGCTTCGCCTGGCGCACCGGATGGACACAAATGGCGCGTTGATCGCACCGCGTTTCAAAGAGTTCTTGAGGTTGTTGACGTCGACTGGCGTTGAGTATTTGCTTGTCGGGGGACCTGAAAAAAAACAAAGCGGCTAGCGGACGGTTGGAGGATCTCCTGGATCTGGAGCAGCTTTCATAGCGCGAGGGTGGGAAGCGCGCGGCGACGGGGACTTGGTCCAATCCGCGATTTTCAAATTCTTGATTCTGCCGAATGCGCCGTCATTCGTCGCCAGGGTCGCACCCGCCGATAAGGCGTGAGCGCCGATCATCATATCCAGGTTGCCCATCACCATCCCCTCGCGCTCCAGGCTGGCGCGGAGGATTCCGTATTGGCTTGCGGCTTCGGAATCCCAGGGGAGAATCTTCACCACCGAGAGGAATTTCTCCACCAGGGTTTTCAGACGGGTTGCCGCGGGTAGTTTGGCGAGACCGTAGCGTAATTCGGCTTCGGTAACGGCTGACAGGAAGACGGTTTCGGGCGGAACGGCGGCCATCCATCGATCGGTGGCCGGAACGGTTCCTTTAATGAGGTGGCTGGCAATATTGGTGTCCAGCAGGTACGTGGGGATCAGAATATGTCCCGCTCCTGGGGCGGCGAGTCTACGCGGCTCGTCATGAATTCTTCCAGGCCTTCAGTCTGGTTTCTTAAAGCCAGGAAACTATCCCATGAAGAGTGGGGTTTGGGCGAAAGGATCAGATTTCCGGTGTTTGGGTCTTTTTCGATGAACACTTCAGTTCCTTCAAAGCGGTACTTAATAGGTAACCGAACCGCCTGGCTGCGGCCGTTCGGGAAAAGCTTGGCGGTGTTTTTCATTTGGTATATACCAAGAGTATAGATGAAGGGTTTGGGCGGGTCAAGCAGATTGTTTGCAAAATCTAGGATTCGCGCTAAACTGGAGTTGGTCGTGTCGAACTTTTAAGTGGGCGAAAGCCCACTTTTTTATTGGGTTCACGGGTTTGGAGCGGGTCGAAATCGTGGCTAAGGTTGCTGTTCTTCCAAAAATCGAGGAAATTGCGGGGCGGATTGCCGAGCCTCTTGGGATCGAAGTGGTCGAGATCGAACTCAAGGGCGGCGGCAAGAACCAGTTCCTGCGCGTCTCCATCGATAAACCGGAAGGCGTAACGCATCTGGATTGCGAGGCGATTTCGCGGCAGCTAGGTGAGGCCCTGGACGCGGACGACCTGATTCCGGCGCATTACACTCTCGAAGTGAGTTCGCCCGGCGTGGAGCGGAAACTATTTAAGATCAAAGACTTTGAACGATTTCAGGGCCAGAAGGCCAAGGTCGTACTCCGGGAGCCGATCGAGAGCGTCAAAACTCTCGAAGGCAAAATCTCCGGCGTGGAAGACGGTCGGATCGCGCTCGAGCTCGCGGGCGGGAATCGCGTACAGTTCCCCTTTACTCAAGTGGAACGGGCGAATCTCAAGTTCGAGTGGTAGTTGTTTCATCCAGATAAAAGACTTACGGGAAATTCATAAGAGGCTCAAGTGGAAACTATTTTTCAGTCCATCGAAATGCTGAGTAAAGAGAAGGGCATCGATTCGTCGATCGTCCTGGACGCCGTGAAGGATGCGCTCCTTCTAGCGGCGAAGAAGCATTTCCGTACCAATGAAGATTATGTGGCCGATCTGGATCCGAAGACAGGCGCGATCAAGTTGTACGCGGTGAAAAAAGTAGTCGACGAAGTGACCGATTCGGCGCATGAGATCCGGTTGAACGATGCCGTGAAGATCGATCCTACGGCGTTCGTCGGGGCCGATGTGCGGATTTCGAAGCCCACCGATGCGCTAGGCCGGATTTCCGCGCAGACGGCTAAGCAGGTTATTTTTCAGAAAGTTCGCGAAGCCGAGCGCGAGACGGTCTTTAACGAATATTCCGGGCGGGCCGGGGAACTGGTGAATTGCACGGTCAAGCGGATCGAGGGCCAGGATCTGGTGCTGGATCTGGGTAAGACCGAGGCTCGGCTGCCTAAGAAGGAACAGTCGCGTCTGGAAAGCTTTAGCATTAGCGACCGCGTGCGGTGCGTGATCAAGATTGTCGATAAGGCCAGCAAGGGTCCGGGCGTAGTGGTTTCGCGCGCGGATGCGGAACTGGTGAAGCGCCTTTTCGAACAGGAAGTTCCGGAGATTTACGACAGCACGGTGATCATCAAGGGCTGCGCGCGCGAGGCGGGCGAGCGGACCAAGATCGCGGTGCAGAGCCGTGACCGGGACGTGGATTGCGTGGGCGCTTGCGTGGGCATGAAAGGGATGCGCGTGCAGTCGATTATCCGTGAGCTGCGCGGCGAAAAGATCGACATTATCGAGTATTCCGACGATCCGGTGCAGTTTGCAACGCATGCGCTGAGTCCGGCAAAGATCAGCCGCGTGACGATTATCGATCCGCTCGAAAAGCACATGGAAGTAATCGTCGACGATTCGCAGCTTTCCCTGGCGATCGGCAAGAAGGGCCAGAATGTGCGGCTGGCGGCGAAATTGATCGGCTGGAAGGTCGACATCAAGAGCGAGGAAGAAAAGCGGCAGGAAGTGCAGTCGCAGATGGAAGCGTTGACGGCGGTGGCGCCGCTTTCGGCGTTGCAGGAGTATGGACTGGACGCCGATGTGGAGGCAAAACTGCTTGAGAGCGGTATCAACACGGTCGATAAGCTGGGCGAGATGACGCCGGAGCAGCTCGAGGAGATTCCGGGAATCGGGCCGGAGATGGTGGAGAAGATCCAGCTGGCGGTGATCAATTACTACGGCCAGTATGAACAGGGCGAAGCGGCTGGGGAAGTAGCTGGCGAAGTGGTGGAAGCTGCGGCCGAAGCGCCCGAAAGTATTGAAATTGAGTCTGATAAGATAGAGACTCCCGAGGCTGGCGCCATCGAAGAAGAGCATGCCGGTCCTGGGGCCCATACAGAAGAGCCTGTGTAGTTGGTGGGGTTTTGGCGGTCAGGTAAACGAACGTTTAGTAACTTATGAATAAGTCCCGTCGGATCAATGAGCTCGCGCGCGACCTGGAGGTCAAGTCCAGCGCAATTCTCGACAAATTAAAAGAACTGGGAATAAGCGGGAAGACTCACTCGAGTTCCGTTGAAGAGGACGTGGTTTTGCAGTTACGCCACGTATTTCTCGGCGAGGATCTGCCGGCGGGAAGCACGCTGGGAAGTGCGGCGAAGAGTAATGGCGCCTCACACGATGGTCCGGCGGAACGGGACTGGGACGCATCGCACGAGCGCGGCGCGGACTACGAAGAGAAGCCGAAGCGGACGCGGACTGTAGCCGAGACGTCCGAAAAACAGCCGGAAGCGCGGCAAATTGCAGTTGAGAGCAAGGAAGAAAAGCCCGTGGAAGCTGTGGCTCCGCCTACCCCTCAGGAAGAAGAGAAGCCTGCGCCGCGGCTAGGACTGCGTCCTCCGCTGGCCTCGGGACCGATCCGGCCGCCGATGCCGGGGATGACGCGTCCGCCGTTGATTGCGGGCTTGCCGATTGCGGCAAAGGCGCCGGTATCGACTCCGGCGGCGTCTGCCACTACGCAACAAACAGCGCCTCTGGTGCAGAGTGCGCCCGCGTCCGGTGGTATTCCTCAGCCCACGATTCAGGCTGCGACTGCCACCGATACGGCGCCGGGGAAACCGGCCCCGGCTGCGCCAATTCCGGTTGCGCATGGTCCGGGGCGTCCGATTCCGCCGGCCGCGCGGCCAATTCCGACGGTTCCAGCAGGTCCGGGAGCTCCGCGTCCCGGTCAGGTATTGACAGGTCCTCGGCAGCCATTGCCACAGAGCGCGCCGGGTGCGCCTTCGACTACGCAATCTGGGCCGGGAACGCCACAGTTTGTACCGCGGCCAGCCGGTCCCCGGCCGGGAGCGCCGATTGCGCCCAGGCCGAGCAGTGCACCGGGAGCGCCGCGGCCATTGGCTCCTTCTCAAGGCAGTGGGCCGGGTGGAAGACCGCTAGTTGGGCAGCCGGCTCAGAGACCGGTAGTACCGCCAAGACCGGATCTGGCAGCCCGATTGTCACAACCGCGTCCGCAGAATCCCGCGTTTGCCGCACCACCGCCTCAACCAAGGCCGGGTGCGCCATCGCGGCCGCCGGCGAGTCCGACGCCGGGCAGACCGATTTATCAGGGGCCTGGGCGTCCAGGCCAAGGGCCGCCGATGCAGGGCCGCGGGCCCATGCGTCCGGGAGGGCCAACGGGTCCCGGGATGGCGCGTCCGGGAATGCGTCCTGGGATGCATCCTACTTCGCGTACGCCGGGCGGACTCGTGGGGCCGGGCGCTCCGCCGCCTATGCCGGATCAGCAGCAGCGGCGTCCGGGAGCTTATAACAAGCCGGGTGGGCGTCCGCAGGGCCGCCGTCCGCGCGAGGCGGAGGATGGCGAGAAGATTCTGCGTCCGATGCGGCGTGAGCAGCCTTCCGGGCCTCCGCCGATCAATCGCGACATTACGATTTCCGAAGGCGTCACTGTTAAAGAGCTGTCGGAGAAGCTGGACGTGAAGGCCAATCTGGTGATCAAGAAGCTAGTCGATCGCGGAATCTTCGCGACAATCAACCAGACGTTGGACGCGCAACTCGCGACGGATCTGGCGCGGGAGTTCGGCGCCTCGACCAGCACCATCACCTTCGAAGCCGAAGCGATGGCGGATGTGGAGATTCTGGAGGAAGCGAAAGACCTGATGCCGCGCGCGCCTGTGGTCACGATCATGGGCCACGTGGATCACGGCAAGACTTCGCTGCTCGACGTGATTCGCGAAGCCAATGTGGCGGGCCGCGAGGCGGGCGGAATTACGCAGCACATCGGCGCGTATCACATCGAAAAGAACGGGCGCAAGATCGTCTTCATCGATACGCCGGGTCACGAAGCGTTCACGCGCATGCGTTCGCGCGGCGCGAAGATTACCGATATCGTCGTGTTGGTGGTAGCGGCCGACGATGGCGTCATGCCGCAGACGATTGAAGCGATCGACCACGCGCGGGCGGCGAAGGTGCCGATCGTGGTGGCGATCAACAAGATCGACCGGCCGGACGCGCAGCCGGACCGCATTAAGCAGCAGTTATCGGACCGTGGGTTGCTGGCCGAAGACTGGGGCGGCGATGTGGTGATGGTGCCTGTTTCGGCTAAGACCAAGCAGGGCCTCGATACGCTGCTCGAAATGATTCTCCTGGTGGCGGATCTTCTGGATCTGAAGGCGAATCCGTCGCGGCCTGCGATGGGTACGGTGATCGAATCCAAATTGGACCGCGGCCGCGGGCCGGTGGCTACGGTTCTCGTACGCAATGGAACGCTGCGGGTTGGCGACTTCTTCATTTGCGGAGAAGTGTTCGGCAAAGTCCGTGCGTTGATCGACGACCGTGGCGATCAGGTTCGGGAAGTGGAACCGTCGATGCCGGTGGAAGTTCTCGGTCTCGATGGGATGCCGGGAGCCGGGGACGAATTCCAGGTGGTAACGGATACCGCGAAGGCCAAACAGATCGTGATGTATCGCGAGGCGAGAGCCCGCGAGGCGGCGCTGACGAAGAACAAGCGCCTTACCCTGGAACAACTGCAGAAGCAGATGGCGCAGGGCGAGGTGAAGGAACTCAACCTGATCATCAAGGCGGATGTGGGCGGCTCGGCCGAAGTGCTGACCGATACGCTCTCGAAGCTTTCGACGGACAAGGTGCGGGTGCGCGTACTGCATACGGGTGTGGGTGCGATCAACGAAAGCGACGTGCTGTTGGCGTCGGCATCGGAGGCGATCATCATTGGCTTCAACGTGAAGCCCGATCGGACAGCGGCTGCGGCGGCGGAGCACGAGAACGTCGACATCCGTCTGCATTCAATTATTTATGCGCTGACCGACGAGATCAAGAAAGCCATGGTTGGCATGCTGGAGCCCACCTACCGCGAGATCTACATGGGCAAGGCCGAAGTACGGCAGACGTTCAAGGTATCGAAGGTCGGCATGGTGGCGGGCTGCATGGTGCTCGATGGAATCATCAACCGCAATTGCAAGCTGCGGGCGACGCGCGGCAAGGAAGTGATCATCGTGACGAAGGTATCGTCGCTGAAGCGCTTCAAGGACGATGTGGCGGACGTTCGAATGGGGATGGAGTGCGGCATTGTTCCGGATCCATTCGGCGACATCCAGACCGGCGACATACTCGAGGCGTTTATCACCGAAAAGGTGATCACCGATCATATTTAGCCGGAGATGAACGTCGGCGTCCTGACATTCGAATTGCGGTTGGAGCATTCGCACTCGTTGAAAGACAAGCGGCAGGTGGTGAAGAGCCTGAAAGACCGGTTGCGCGCGCGCTTCAACGTGGCTGTGGCCGAGATTGGCGAACAGGAGATGTGGCAGCGGGCGATTATCGCGGCGGTCACGGTCTCGGGTGAGCAGCGCGCGGCGGAAGACGTGCTACAGCGAGTGGAAGAGGATGCTTCCGGAATGCTGGGGCCCATGCTGGTACGGACTCAAGTGGAGTGGATGTAATGGACCAGCGGCGGGTAGCGCGTGTGGCGGAGGCGGTTCGGGAAGAGTTGTCGCAGATTATCGGCTTCGAGATGAAGGATCCGCGCCTGGCGGGAGTGACGATCGCGGAAGTGCGCGTGACGCCGGACGGACGCGAGGCGCATGTGCGGGTGATGCTTTTCGGCTCGCCTGAGGAGCAGAAGACGGCCCTAGAGGGTTTGCAGCACGCCAAGGGGCATTTGCGGCACGAAATCGGGGGCCGGATGGAGTTGCGCCACGTGCCCGAGCTCTTTTTTGAGACCGACACCGGGACCGAGGCCGCCACCAGAGTGGAGGAGCTTTTGAGGCGGGTCAGGAAAAATCGGCGTGAGCTCCAATAATCGTCGGAAAATTCATCATTTCGTGTTAGTTTTGGGGTTGTTAGCTTCCGTCCAGCAAGTGCGGGCGGGAGAGATGCTGCGGCTGGAATCGAGCGCCGATGCAATGGGATCGACGTACTCCATCGTGCTGTATGACGACGACCGGGACCGAATGGAAACGGCGGCGGAGATGGTATTCGACGAGGTTCGGCGGCTGGACGGCGTACTATCGAATTACAAGCCGGAAAGCGCCTGGAGCCAGGTAAACCAGTTCGCGGCGGAGAGGCCGGTAGAGGTTCCACAGGAGCTGTTCGACCTGCTTACAGCGTGCGTGAATTATAGCCGCAAAAGCGACGGTGCGTTCGACATTACTGTCGGGCCGTTGATGAAGGTGTGGGGCTTTTATAAAGGCAGCGGGCATTTGCCGGCGCGAGGCGAAGTGAAGAAGGCGATGGCCAGCGTCGGTTACAGGAATTTGATTTTGGATGCGAAGGCGCACACGGTGCGATTCGCCAGGAAAGGTGTCGAGATCGATCCCGGAGGCATCGGGAAAGGTTATGCGGTGGACCGTATGGTGGAGGTCTTGCGGGAACGGAAGATCAAAATCGCGCTGGTATCGGCGTCGGGAAGCAGCATTTATGCGATGGGCGCGCCGCCGGGAGAGCCTGGCTGGAAGGTGAGTATACGCGACCCGAGGGATGAAGAGAAGACGGTACAGGATGTGGTTTTGAAAGACGAGTCCTTGTCAACGTCCGGGAGTTACGAGAAGTTTTTTGAGGCCGACGGAAAGATCTATGCGCACATTATGGATCCGCGAACGGGTTTTCCAGCCAGTGGAATGTTGTCGGTATCGATTATTACGCCACGCACTATTGACAGTGAGGCGTGGTGCAAGCCATTTTTCATAAATGGGCGCGTGTGGGCGTCCAAACATAAACCGGAAGGATCTCGCGCGTACTTTTGCGAGGACAAAGCAGATCAGTCATGCGTGTGGCTCCAATGACCAGTCGTTTTCTCGATGCCTGCAAGCGCAGGCCAACTGATGTTCGGCCCGTGTGGTTCATGCGGCAGGCGGGGCGCTATTTGCGTCAGTATCGCGAGGTGCGGTCGAAGCACGGAATTTTGGAGATGTGCAAGCGGCCGGATCTGGCTGCCACGGTGACCCTGCAGCCGATCGAGCTTCTGGACGTGGATGCGGCGATTATCTTCGCGGACCTGCTGCTGCCGGTTGAGCCGATGGGGCTGAAGCTGCGGTATGTCGAGAACCGTGGCCCGGTGATCGATAATCCCGTGCGGACGGCGGACGACATCGATTCCCTTTCGACGGTGAATACGGACGACCTGGGATATGTGGGTGAAGCCATTCAGATGGTGACCCGCGCGCTGAACGGACGAATACCGGTGATCGGATTCGTGGGCGCGCCGTTTACAATGGCGAGCTACATCATCGAAGGTGGGGCGAGCAAGAGCTTCATCAAGACCAAACGGATGATGTATTCCGATGAAACGATGTGGCGGAGGCTGATGGGCAAGATTGTGGACGTGCTGGCGCCGTTTGCGGTGATGCAAGTGGCGTCGGGCGCGCGGGCGATTCAGGTGTTCGATAGCTGGGTGGGCGCGCTGGGCGCGGACGATTACGTGCGCTATGCGGCTCCTTATTCACGCGCGTTGATTGAACGGATCCGGCAGGCGGGCGTGCCCGTGATTCACTTCGGCACGGGCGCGTCGGGCTATTTCCGCGAACTGCACGCGGCGGGCGGCGATGTGATGGGCGTAGACTGGCGCATGAACATCGACCAGGCGTGGATGGACATCAGCTATCGCGCGGCAATTCAGGGAAATCTGGATCCGGTGGCGTTATTCGCTCCGTTGCCGGAGTTGAAGGTCAAGGTACACGAACTGCTCAGACGGACAGGCACGCGGCCCGGGCACATCTTTAATTTGGGACATGGGATTCTGCCGGAGACGCCGGTCGACAACGTAAGGGCCGTCGTACAGATGGTACGTGAGTTCAAACCGTAAGACCGTCATTATCGGAGGCGGGATTTCCGGGTTGACCGCGGCGCATTATTCCGCGGGTGAGACGGTGGTCATCGAACCCGCCGCGAAACTCGGCGGCGTGCTTCGCACCGAACACATACAAGGCTGCATCGTTGAACAGGGAGCCGACGCATGGCTCACCTCGAAGCCCTGGGCGGCCGAACTGGCCCGCGAGTTAGGGCTTGAGCTTCAGGGCTCGAACGACGCGGCGCGGGGCACCTTCATCTGGAAGCGAGGAGAGCTGATTCCCTTCCCTGACGGCATGCAACTAGTGACCCCGACGGCAATGATGCCGATACTCCGGTCGAAGCTGCTGAGTCCCTACACGAAGTTCCGCATGGGAATGGACTGGTTCGGCAAAGCGAAGCGATTTGCCGAGCGCGAGAGAACTGTGGGGGCTCTGGTGGCGGATCACTTCGGGATGGAGGCGGTGGATTACATCGCCGAGCCGCTGCTCTCAGGAATCTATGGCGGAGATCCATTCGAATTAAGCGCTTCCAGCGTGCTACCGAAGCTCGTGGAACGCGAGCGCAAAACGGGAAGCCTGGTACGCGGGGCGAGCGTCGAGAAGCGCGAAGGCGCCCTCTTCACTACGGTTCGTGACGGCTTGGACAAACTGATCGGTGCACTAACGCCGAAGGAATGGGTGCGAGGCGCGGCAGAGACGATCGAGCGCGGGGATGGGGCGTGGCGGGTGCGCGTGAGTGGCGACTGGATCGAGGCAGACCGCGTGATCGTGGCCTGCGAGACGCATCGGGCGGCGAAGCTGATGCCGGAGTTGGGGTCGCTGGCGAGGTTCCGTCACAGTTCCGCGGCGGCGGTAAGTTTAGGATTCCGGCGCGAGGATGTGACGCATCCGCTAAACGGATTCGGCATGCTGGTGCCGAAGGTGGAGCGGCGGAAGATCACGGCGTGTACGTGGATGAATACGAAGTTTCCGCATAGGGTCGCCGAGGGACTCGTGCTGCTGCGTTGTTTCCTGACGGATGTGCGTTCGGCGGACGAGGAACTGGTGGAGTTCGCGCGCAAGGAACTGCGGGAGACGATGGGTGTGACGGCTGCTCCGGTATTTCAGACAGTGGCGCGATGGCCCAAGTCACTACCGCTTTATGAAGTTGGACATGAGAAGCGAGTGGCAGAGACGGAGCGGCTGATTGCAGGTCTTCCGGGATTGCAGTTAATCGGGAATGCGTTTCATGGGGTGGGCATTCCGGATTGTGTGAAGCTGGCGAAGCGGACAGGCTTACAGGAGTAAAGAACCACTGGAAACCGTCCAGTGCCACGCCTTCCGGGCTGTCCTCTGTCGTGACCGGTGACAACAAGTTGGGATCACTGAACGGTCAATGCCTTCTTCTTCAACCACTGGAGCCCGGTGGGAAGCACGATCAAGACATCCACCGATCCACCGACGCCCGGTATCTCGCCCGGACTGCCCTTCGTCCCATATGCAAATCTTTGCATCTCAACGGTGATACGCACTAATGAGGTTGCCAGATCGACGCCATCTTGCATCATCATGGCGTCGAACGGTATGTTCAGCTCTTTCTTTTCCAATTCTTCTGTAAGGGCGGTCTGCTGATCCTTACTCAATGCGGTAAAGGGCTTGGATGACTTTAATGAGCTGTCGTAGCCTTTAACGATTCTCGATATTGCGGAAGTTTCGCCCATCCATGCGGCGCCAGTGCTTTGAGTGTCGAACAGCAGCACGGGCTTTGCCGCTTCGGGAAACTCTATTTGGAGCAACTTGCCCATACGATGTTTGGAATCATAACCTGCAACCACGAAGCCGAGCCTTGGTTTCGTTTTGTTCTTTTCCTGGGCCGCGAAATACGCTTTCCCGATATATTCAGAGAGTTCGTCCGCCAACTGGTCAACGTCGCGAGTCTCATCGGCCTTAAGCTTTGGCAATTGCGCGCGAAAATCGGAAACCCATCCGGAAATACTCCTACCCGCGATAAACGCTAATCCATAAGTCGCAATTCCCATATTCTCGGTCTCGAATAATTTCGAGTTGTAGTCCGAAAGAACCTTGTAGCCCGGCGAGATCTCAGGCGTGGTCCATGACAATCGGCTATCTCCGGCCAGGATCAATCCCTCGGCACACGCTACGCTGACAATTATGGTTCCGTGTGGAGCGATTTGGGATACATCCGAAAGCTTTCCGCTGGACGAATCGAAACCCGTGCGCGGCGGTTGAGCGAAGAGGCTGACCAATGAAAACACGGCCGCCGTGGCCTTCCATAGTATTTTTGGCGCGGTCATTTTATGCGGGGAATTATTTCACACAAAAACCGGGTATTCCGAGTGAATATCGTATTTCGACACACGAATCAGCGGCGGAGTTGGCGAGCGAAGGCCGCGGCGGCAGTAAATTCGTCGTGCAACTGCCGCGTCCGCAGATTCTCGCGGAGATGGTCCAGTTTCAGGATGTAAGCCGTGAGTGCTTCTACAATGGGTTCGGTATTGGTGGAAACTATGTCGCGCCAGAGGTCGTAGCTACTTAACGCAAGGCGCGTCGAATCAACCAACCCAGGGCCAGCCACCTGCGCTGAATCGGGCGAGACCTCTGCGATCATCGAAGCCATCGCGGTACTGGCTAGCTGGGGGAGATGAGAACTATAGGCCACCAAGTGGTCGTGCTCATCGGCGCCAAGCACCACGATCTTTGCGCCAATCTTCTTGAGATGGCCCTGGAACGCCTGCGCGGCCTCAGTTTCAAGGTCCCCGGGAGTGAGAATATAAGGCCGATTGCGGAACAGACCAGCCTCGGCTGCCTTCGCGCCTGTGGTTTCCTTACCTGCCATGGGATGTCCGCCGAGGAACTGGCAGCGATGAACGTTGGCCTGCGCTGTCGAAACGATCGTCTGTTTGGTGCTGCCCGCGTCGGTGACCAGCGCGTGAGGCTGAACCAGCGGATCGAGGAGCCTGAGCGTGTGAAGTATCCGGCTGATAGGTTGAGCAAGATAGATCAGATCGGCTTGCGGAACGGCGGATGCCAGAGTCGCGATGGAATCGACGGCTCCCACAGCCAGCGCGGCTTCCGCAGCAGGCTGTGAGCTGACGCCGAAGATATGTCCCGCAAAGCCAACAGATTTGAGAGCGAGACCGAAAGATGCGCCGATTAACCCGGTGCCTACGATGGCAACCGAGTTCATAGAGTGCGGCCGACAGCGGTGGCGACCAGCTTCAGCTTCGCCATGAGTTCTTCGAATTGCGCCGGGAAGAGCGATTGAGCGCCGTCGCTCATTGCATGGTCGGGATCGTGATGGACTTCCATGATCAAGCCATCCGCTCCTGCAGCCACAGCAGCGCAGGCCATTGGCGGAACCAGATCCCGGCGGCCCGTGCCGTGCGAGGGATCGGCAATGATCGGCAGGTGCGAAAGCTTGTGCACGACCGGTATCGCCGAGAGGTCGAATGTGTTGCGAGTGTAAGTTTCGAAGGTGCGGATGCCGCGTTCGCAAAGCATCACGTCGTAATTGCCGCCGCTGAGGATGTATTCCGCGGAGAGCAGCAGTTCCTCGATGGTAGCCGCGATTCCGCGCTTCAACATCACGGGCTTCCGGTTCTTGCCGAGTTCTCGCAGCAGGTTGAAGTTCTGCATGTTCCGCGCGCCAACTTGCAAAATGTCGGAATAAGCGGAGAGCAAAGGGATCTGCGAAATCTCCATCACTTCGCTGATAACAAGGAGTCCGTTATGGTCAGCGGCCTTTCGAAGGATTTGAAGACCTTCTTCTCCCATTCCCTGAAAACTATAAGGTGAACTGCGAGGTTTGAACGCTCCGCCGCGAATGATCTTCGCGCCGCCTTTGGCTACGATTTCCGCCGCGATTTCGATCTGGTCCCTGCCTTCCACGCTACACGGGCCGGCCATGGCAACCACTTCCCCGCCCCCGATCTTGACGCCCTTAATGTCGATGATGGTGCCCGTCGGATTGAAGCCGCGCGCCGCAAGCTTGTACGGCGACACGATGGGGTGCGCTTCCTTGACGCCCTCCATTACGGCGAATGAGATCGTGTCGAAATCTGTCTTACCGCCTACTCCACCGAGCACCGTATGCCGCACGCCTGTCGACCGGTGAACGTCGAACCCTTCTTCCGTGAGGCGGCTGATGACGGCTTCGACCTGCGCTTCCGTCGCGCCTTCCTGCATGACCACTAACATGATTTGTTTTCCATTTTGTCGCGCTGGATCTTGCGCATTTCGTCTATGATGCGTTCGAAGATGCGCTTGGCGGCTTCATTCGAGAGCGGACCCGGATTGTGGTCCATGACGTTCGAGAAGACCTGATCCTCGCGCTTGGGCTCGTAGACAGGGAGTCGAGCTTCGCCTTTGATCCGGCCGATTTCCTCGACGACATTCGTGCGCTCGTTGAGAAGAGCGATGATGCGGCGGTCTACGTCGTCAATGCGCTCGCGGCATTTGCCCAGGGCGGCCAGCGCGTCCTCTGTTTTCATCAACTCATTAGTTTAATGGATTGGCTGAAGGTCTAGAATCTCTAGATGTCCTTTGTCCGCCAGTACAGCAGGAACCTGATTGCGCCGCTGCTATTGCTGGCGATCGTTTCCGGCTTCTATTGGAAACTTCTCTCAGGGCAGTACACCTGGATGGATCAGCCGGACATGGCGTATCAGGTAATTCCCTGGTACCAGCTGCAGGCCGAGGCGTGGCAGCACGGCCGGTTTCCGCTTTGGGATCCGCACATTTGGGGAGGCCAGCCGTTGCTGGGCCAAGTGATCACCGGCGCCGCCTATCCCCTAAATTGGCTTCTCTTCCTGCTGCCCATGCGAAACGGACACATTCAGCTCCACTTCCTGGACTATTACTACGTACTCACACACTATATGGCCGCGCTGTTCGCCTATTGGTTGTGCCGCGATATGGGCCGCACGCGAGCAGCATCGATGATTGGCGGGTTGGCTTTCGGTTTGATGGGCTTGTTCGGGACGCTCGGGTGGCCGCAGATGCTGAACGGAGCGGTCTGGATACCCCTGATGCTGTTATTCATCTTTCGCTCGATGCGGGATGAGCGCAAAGAACGGCGCCTTGCGAGCGCTGCCCTGGGCGGCCTTTTTCTCGGTGTCGCGTTCCTGAGCGGGCATCACCAAATCCCAATTTTCATGGGACTCATGGCCGCAGGCCTTTGGATCACGCATGTGTGGCGCCGGCGCTGGCATGGCCTCAAAGCCGCGGCCCTCTTCTTTCTGTTTGCGGGAATGACGGGCGGCCTGCAGATCCTTCCGGCCATCGAAGCGGGCAAGCTCTCGGTCCGCTGGGTCGGTGCTGCCGGCGATCCCCTCTCATGGGCGCAACAGGTTCCCTACACCATTCATGCGAACTACTCCGTGCTGCCGACAGGAATGCTGAGCTTATTGCTGCCCAGCGTCGGCCAGAAAGAGATCTTCGTTGGCCTCAGTGTGCTCCTGCTGGCGGCGATCGGCGTGGCCCGATCCTTTAATAACCCGGACGTAAAGCGCCTTGTAGGGATTTGCGGGGGCGCGCTGGTATTTGCGATCGGCAGCATGTCGATCTTCCACGGCGTCGCTTATTGGCTTGTGCCGATGGTGGAAAAAGCGCGCTCTCCGGAGATGGCCATGGTCATCGCGAATGCCGCGATGGCGGCGCTGGCAGCCTATGGCGTGGACGCGATCCGCTCGCGCGCAATAGAGCCGGGCTGGATTCAGTGGCTGAGCCGGGCGGGATTCGGCACGTTAGCAGCAGTCGCAATCATGGCTTCGGTGCGGAATGAGCTCTCTCGCGAATATGAGCGCTTGGTGATCTTCGCATTCGTCGCGCTCGCGCTCGCGTTGTTGCTGCGTGGGTGGAGTCAACTCACAGACCGAACAGCTGTGGCGATTCTATTCGTCGTGGTTCTCTTCGAGTGGGGAACTTACGTGGGTTCAAGCTATCGCGATGCGGAACATCCGGCCGGCTTCCTTGCCCAGCTAAACCAGAACGAGGATATTGCGTCCTTTCTGCGCAGTGCGCCAGACTTCGGGCGGCTTGAAGTGAAGATGGAGGACGTTCCCTACAACTTCGGCGATTGGGAGGGCATTGACCAACGGAGCGGATACCTGGCCAGCTTGACCGCCAACCTCGCGGCCGCGCCGGTGGAGGCCTTCGCGGGGAACTATTACCTGGCGAAGAATCCGGCGAATCCAAACCAGGTGGAAGTGTTTCGCGGCGCTTCGGGTTTGCGCGTGTTCTCGAACCCCGGAGCAGCTTCGTTCGTGAGGGCCGTCCACGAGCAGAAGCCCTGCGCCGGGAATGACGACGTGAAACTCGAATGGCGCGGCGGAAGCCATATTGCGGTCCGCACCGCGATGGCCTGCGCGGGAACGCTAGTGCTCAGCGAGACATTCTACCCGGGTTGGAAGGCCACCGTGGACGGGCACACCCGCCCGATCCGTCCCATGTTCGGAGCCATGCAGGGCGTGGATCTGGAGCCCGGCACTCACCGCGTAGACTTCGTATTCCGGCCGATGAGCGCCTACCTCGGCGGAGCAATGAGCATCATCGGCCTGTTCGGCGCCATAGCGATCGTGTTCTTCAGACGCCGCGCATAGATCAGCCGTTAAATAGAGCGCGAGACCAGCCGCCCTATCTGCAGCGACGACTGGAACAACGCCGACACCGGCAGCAGTCCCGCCAACTTATGTTTGCCGATAGCTTCCAGGCCCATCGACGCGTAGCAGCCACATTGGGAGCAGTCCGGGTCGCCGCCAAATTGGCACGGTGTAATCTGCGTCTTGAAATCTGCCGAAAATGTCTGCGTGGTCTGCGCAAAAATGCAGTCATCGGGCGATTTTGGCGGATTGAGGAAAGCCGCCAGCGCGCGCTCGTGCATCTGCAACTTAGGATGACGCCGGCTGATTCGTCCCAGATCGTCGACCGCCTGAGCACGCTCGGCGCCAGTCAGCCGCTCAGGCGGAAAATCGCCCCGTTGCGGCGTGAACATGCTCATCCAGATACGCTTGACCGAATCCTGCGCGCTCCAGAATTCGACGAACTCCGCCAGGTAACCTGGACGCTTCATCATCTGGCCCGTGATCGTGCAATGTACAGTCACCTGCTGCCCCACGATGTTCTTGAGAATGCGGTCATACGTGGCGGGTTTGCG
>Ga0302326_10010786_pt1 | contig 19746 bp, 14 predicted proteins | sample Palsa_T0_3_FD_202264 | JGI IMG/M metagenome (GOLD analysis project Ga0302326, IMG submission 202264) | Peat permafrost microbial communities from Stordalen Mire near Abisko, Sweden - Palsa_T0_3 | ecosystem: Environmental > Terrestrial > Soil > Palsa > Peat permafrost | place: Sweden: Abisko...
CCGGTTGATGGTCGTGAGGCGCCTGGCGAGGCTGGATGTCTTCAGCGTTGCCGCGCGGTCGGTCAGGTATAAGGCTACCGTTTGCGGCAAGGCGGGCAAAGACGCGCACTGATGGGCTTCGCACCACGCGCTAAAGTCCCGCCAGTCGGCCTGGTAGGCCCGCAGTGTGTTGCTCGCCTTGGCTGCCGCCGCATATTCACGGGCTTGCTGGCCAAGTGAGACTAGCTGCATTGCCGCATCCTATCACACTTCTGATAACGTTCTATTATCAGAAGTGCTGGTATTTAGCATTTTTCGCACATGCGCACAATCGCCGCCATCGTGTTAGCTTGGTACGGTGCCCGATAAACCCACATGGTATGGGCGGTTAAACCAAGTCATCGCCGATCTTGGCGACCTGGCTTGGCCCTGGGTGGATCGGGAGACGCTCCAGTCCCTCCTGCAGGTAGGTCCCAGAAGAGCCCAGCAAATACTGCGGCCATGCGTCACCCGGCAGGTCGGAGCCAACGGCGTGGCCGACCGGGAGGAGCTCATCGCGCACTTGAAACGCCTGGCGGCCGGCGACGAAGCGCACTATGAACGGCGCCGTCGCCAAAGGCTTGCCCAGGTTCTGGAAGGACTCCGGCAGGAGGCGCTGGCGCAACCGAAGGTATTGGTGGAAGCGCCCACCGCCGTGGTCAATCAGGAGTTGGCAAATTTGCCGGGTGGCGTCTCGATATCGCCAGGAGCCATCTCGATCACCTTCTCTTCGCCCGGTGAGGCGCTCCAGAGGCTTCTGGCTCTCGCCATGGCGATTGGCAACGATTTCAATGAGTTCGAACGGATGGCCGGATCGACCCATGAGGTCGTTTCAACCACAGGGGCCGGATAGAATGCAGTGGCCCAACGGCAAATCATTCGCCTTCACGATCTTCGACGACCCGGATTCGCAAACCCTGGAAGCCGGCCGCGAAGTCTACGCCCTGCTGGCGGATCTGGGACTTCGCACGACCAAAGGCGTATGGCCGATCCGCGGCGCGGGAACCCCCTCCGATCACGGCGGCACGTGCGCCGAGCCCGCCTACCGCGCCTGGGCGCAAGGACTCCAACGCCAGGGATTCGAAATCGGGTTGCACAATGCAACGTTACATACGTCCGGCCGCCGGCAGACGGAACTCGGACTGGAGACGTTCGCGGAGTATTTCGGCGGTTATCCGGTCGCCATGGCTCAGCACTACTACTGCAACGAAAACGTCTATTGGGGAGACCAGCGTGTCAGCGGCGTGTACCGCTTGATTTACAACACTCTGACGCGCGGCCAAAATCGCCATCGATTTCATGGACACATCCCCGGCCACCCGGAGTTCTGGGGCGACCTGTGCCGCCAGCGTATTCGCTACGTGCGCAATTTTACCTTCGCCGAAACCAACACGTTACGCGCCTGTCCCTATATGCCCTACCACGATCCGGATCGGCCTTACGTGAATTATTGGTACGCTTCTTCGGAGGGCGCCACCGTGGAGCCTTTCGTGGAGCGAATCGGCGCAGCGAACCTCGACCGGCTGGAGACCGATGGCGGAGCCTGCATCATGTACACGCACTTCGGCCTGGGCTTCTGGGATGGCCGGATACACCCGCGATTCGCCGAATCGATGACTCGCTTGGCGCGCCGCAACGGCTGGTTTGTGCCGGTCTCGGAACTGCTGGATTACCTGTTGGCGCAGCGTGGCGCCAAATCGGTCTTGCAAGCGGCCCAAAGGCGCGAATTGGAGAGGCGCTGGCTGCTACATAAGGTGCGTTTCGGCAACGCGTGAATCCGGCCTGCGCCTGCGCCACACGGCAAACCCAGCCAGACAGATCAATCCCGCTCCGGAAATGGCCGCGCCAACCGCAAAAGAAGCGGGTTCGTAAGAGAACCGCACCAGATGCCTTCCGGGCCGGAGGAGCACCCCACGAAATAGATAATTGGCCGTGATCCAGTGCGACCGTTGACCATCGACGTACACTTTCCAGCCGGGATAGTCGCTGTCGTTCAGCACCAACAACGCGGGCCGCTCCACGGCGGCGTCGATCTTCACTTCCTGCGACGTGTACGACAGAATGTTTGCAGCGCGCACCCTCTCGGGGGGCTGACTGTTGAGGCTCCGAATGGCCGCGGTATCCGCGGGGGCGAGACCGGCCGGCGAAACTACCGCCGTCTGAAATATGTCGAGCGCCGGGGACCCCAGTCTGGCTAGCGCCGCCGCGTCGTCCTGCACAACTTCCACCCTGGAAAACAGAGCTGCTCGCGGAAGGTAGTCCGCGTATTCGTAGATCCTGATTTCGTGGTCGTACACCAGCCGGAACGCTACTGGCGCGGCGGTGTCTCCGCTAAAACGCGGATCGCCCCAGCCCGCCCAAGCCGCGCAAGTATCCCCGCCGGGCCCCGCCGCCGTGGTGAACAGCAGCTCGATTGTCTGCCCTATGTACTCGCTCAGATCGACCGATCCAGGAATCCAGCGGCGTTCCGCCGGATTGTGTTTAGGATCGGTATAACGGTCGTAGAGCGGTCGAATCCCTCCGGCGCTGTCCCGGATTTCCAACCGGAACTCCACGCCGCCTCCGCATACCGGCATGGATCCGTCGTAAACCGCCGGTTGCAGGGCCACGCTGAACCGGAACTCGCGGCCTGCCGGCGTAATAGTAGTGCGGAACGGCAACCGCTCGTAGGGCGGATGTTCGTACAGTACCGGTTTTGTCTCCCCGGAGATAGTGAATGCCCGGAGTTCGATCAGGTTCTCCCGGCCCGGCAACAGCCGTCCCTCATTCTGCCCGATAATTTCCTGTGCCCGCCCGGGCGCTAGCATGTACGGTTCCATCGACAAGAGAAATTTGACCGACGAAAGTTGCAGCAGCCGCTGCTTGAGGGGACTGTCGAAAGCCGGCCACCGGAAGCCCGTGAAGCTGTTGACCAGATCCCCACGCGCCCCCGGCGGTATATCCTCCCGCAAGAGAAACCGGACAAAGTCATAATACTTGCGGTAATACATGGCATCCACGCCGCGTATATCGCCGAGCTGAAAGACGCCCGCCCAGTCCGGATGCAGGACTCCCTTTCGTCCGACCACGCGCTCTTGCGCTCCGGTGCGGGCTTTCAGGTAATCGATGTAGGGTGCTCCCCGGTATGGATTCGCGTCGGCGCTGGCCGAGCGCGTCAAGACATAGTAAACCGGATACAGATAGTTCCCCGCCATCTCCATTGCCAGTAGAATCGGCAGAGCGGCAGGCAGCCAGATTCGGGAAGCGGGCCGGGCCGGGCCAAGTAGAACCAGCGCGGCCAGGAACAACACTGCGCCGGCGCCCGCGAGGCTCAGATAAAATGCATGCGGCGGCGCATTTGCCGCCCGCACCGGAGGCAGGGAAAACGCGAGGGCCGCGGCTAGCACCCCAAAAACAATCAAGACCGATACGATAAGACGCCGGCGGCTTACCGTGTCTGTCAAGACCTGATGGATGCCATAAGCGCAGAGCACGGCAAGCGCGAAGCCCAGCAGCGGTTCTTCGTATTTCGGAAACAGAATAAGCCGGCAAAATGGCAGGCGCCCGATCCAATTGATCGCGGGCGCGCCGTATCGCTTCGAAACGATAACTAGAGCGGATGCAAAGAAGAAAAGCGTGAAACGCCGCTCGCCAGGAAAGCGGTTTTCCGGCCTACGGGTCAGGCCGCCTATGGCCACGACCGCAAATAAGATCTGAACCACACCCATGAAGCCCCGCAAACTGTCGATTCCGCCTAGGCCGCGGGCGATGGAAGGCCATGCAGGGCCGAAGAGCATGGGTATGACATAAGTAAAGAGCGAGATACCTAACACGTCGTGCTGCAGGCCGAGAATGTATCCATGCAGGTTTGCGGGTTGATGCGTGTCGAAGGAAAGCTTCATGAATTCGAAAAACGGAACCAGGAGAAAGGCCGCCAGCGCGAGCCCTAGTCCTTGCGCGAAGAGGAAGTACTTCAATTGGGCGGCTCGCGAGGCGCGCGCTTGCGGACCCGCCGTGAGCCGGAAGAGGAAATAGACGCCGCCAAATGCCAGTGTGAGAAATGCGCTTTCCGGCATTCCACCCACAATGCACAGGAAGGCGGTCGCGGCCGACAGCATCACGTTACCGGTGCTTTGCTCGCGGAACAGGCGCTCGGTGGCCAGAAACAAAGCGGGGATCAGGATCTCCACGCTCAAGTGCGGCATGTTGTAGAAGAGGATGTAGTAGCCGGACAGCATGCAGGCAATGCCGCCGGCGATCGATGGAACAAAAGGCAGGAAAAGCCGCAGATAAAGGTACGTACACAGGCCCAGCAGAAGAAAGCGGGCGAGGATGAAGAAATTATAAAGTCGCGGTCCCGGATCGAGGGCAAACAGGTCGAAGAGCGGGTAGAACGGCTGCGACTGCATATTCGCTGCCAGAGGCGTTCCGTACGATATATAAGGATTCCAAAGAGGCAAATGCTTTTCGCGGAAGTATTGATGGTGGACCAAAGCCGCATCCGGATCTGGTAGCCAGCCGGCGGCGCCCATGTCGTTGCCCCGAGAGATGGCGGGTCCTTGGCTGCCGCCGTAGAAGGCGCCATTGGGCAGGATGCTGGCGGTGATGCCGCGCGATCCGGCAAGTAGCGTTTTATTTCCCCAGATGAAGGGAAAAAAACACAAATGCAACACCAGCACTAGTAAGAGTATGGCGGAGAGAGTCTGGCGCTTGGCCAGCCAGGCGCCTACCTCCACGCGGCGGGCTCCCGCAGGTCCTGCAATTCCAGTCCGGCGTCCTCCAGTGTGCGCCGCAGATGCGGGCTGTAGAAGGGATCGCCGCGCTCCAGCCAGGCGGCCCAGCGCTGCTCGAACAGATAACGTTCTTCGAGGCGCACGCCCGCCTGGCGCGATTGGCACTCATAATGGCGCAACAGAGCTGCCGGCTCCATGATCGTTTCGTAGCCGGCTTGGCGCGCGCGCAGGCAGAGATCCACGTCGTTATAGTTTACCGGGAACGATTCGTCGAAGCCGCCCAACTCCTCGAAAACGCTCTTGCGTATCGCCAGACACGCGCCGGTCACGGCGCTGACGTTGCGCGTGAAAGGCAGCCAGTTCCAATACGGGGAGCCGAAAGTATTGCGATGCAAATGCCCGGCGCCTTCCATGATGCCGATGACCATGCCCGCGTGCTGGATCGCGCCCGAAGGGTATACCAGCTTCGCGCCGACAGGCCCTACCTCATGCCGGTGGGCGTGCGCCAGCAAGGCGGTTAGCCATTCGGATTCGAGCGGCTCGACGTCGTCGTTCATAAAGACCAACACCTCGCCGGTAGCGCGCTGGGCGCCCAGGTTATTCATGGCCGCGAAGTTGAACGGACCGGTGTACGGTACGCGCACGCACTCGCAAGCATCCAGCAGCCGGTCCATCGCGGCAATGTCGCCCGCGCGGTGCTGCACGATTACAATTTCACGATGGGGGTAAGCGGTGCGTTCCGCGACCGCCCGCAGGCAACGCTTCAGCAGTTTCGCATTCCGCGAACAAACGATCAGGCTGGCCCGCAGGTTGGCGGGGACGGACCAGCGGACGCGATAGGTATTGGGGAAAGCTCCCGCCGTCACCACTGCTTGCGCATCGCGCGCCGCCACCGCTTCGGCCACGGCCCGCAGTCCGGCGGCTTGCGTATAAGGCTTGGCGGCGGCATCCAGAGCCGTCGAATCCGGGTGCTGCCGCCAGTGATAGAGCACCCGCGGAATGTGCCGGATGGCCGCGGTCCGCGCGGCCAGGCGAAGCGCCAGATCGTAATCCTGGCTGCCGTCGTATCCGGCGCGAAACCAGCCCAACTCCCGCAACGTCGCGGTGCGCACCACCAGCAGATGGCCCAAATACATGCCGCACCGCAGCAGGTCCGGAGAAAAAGCGGGCTTGAAAATCGGCTGTACGCGGCGGCCCTGGCCGTCCAGGTAATCCTCGTCGCTATACAACAGGTCGGGTTGCGCATCTTGGACGGCCTGGGCCACGCAATCGAGCGCGTAGGGCGCCAATACATCGTCCTGATCCAGGAAACCGGCGTATTCCCCGTCCGCCAATTCGCCTGCCCGGTTCAAAGCGCCCGCAATGCCCAGGCGCTCGCTGGCGCGCGCAAATCGGATGCGGGGTTCGTTGGACATAAGGGCGGTAAAATATTCGGCCACCCAACCTTCCGCCGAGGCATCGTCGCATACACAGAGCTGCCAGCAGCCATAGGTCTGGCCGAGGACCGAGGCAACGGCCGCTTCCAACCAGCCGCGTTGGGGATTGTACACCGGTAAAATCACGCTGATAAGCGGTTCTCCGGTGCGGCTCCGCGCGCCGGGCGCCTGTTCGCTTTCCACCCACAACCGGTAACGGTCCGCCGTAAAGTGAGGGTGCGCCAGCTTCAGGTAGAGCGGATGCAAAGGCGAATGCAGCAGCAGTTGGCCCAAGCGCCCCTTCCAGTCTCCCAGGAAACGGCCGGGCCATTGCAGGGTGCGCAGGAAACGGCTATTCTCGATGTCGAGCAGCCGCCGCTCCAGTTCGGCATAGTGCCGGACCGATTGCTTCTCGCCGGATTCGATGTGCGCCAGGGCCTCTTCCAAGAACTCCGAGAGCGCCAGGAGTTCCCGCCGCGACGGCGGAGAATCCGCGCGGCGCAGCAATTCCCGCAGTTCGGCGATTGCGCGGCGTAGTTGTGTAGTATTTCCGGCCAGGCATTCCTCACATTACGCGGGCGCGGTCTGCCGCCCGGCATAAGCTTCCATGACATCGGCCACCGTGCCACTCAGCATCAATTCGCCATGATCGAGCCAAATGGCGCGGTCGCATAACTGCCCGATCATAGTGCTGTGCGACACGCACAGCAGAGTTTTCCCCGCATTCCGGAACTCGTGTATCTTCTCGATGCATTTGGCCTGAAACGCCGCGTCGCCCACCGCCAGGATCTCGTCGATCAGCAGGACCTCGGGATCCCGGTTGATGGCCACGGAAAATGCCAGCCGCATCATCATGCCGGTGGAATAGGTCCGCAAAGGCTCGTCGATGAAGTCGCGGATCCCCGAGAATTCCACAATGCGTTCGAAGGCCGCGGCGGTTTGCTTGCGCGACAACCCCAGCAGCGCGGCATTTAAGCGGACATTCTCCCGCCCCGTCAGACTGGGATGAAAGCCCGATCCCAATTCCAGCAAAGCGGTCACCTGCCCGTTAACCGCCACCGTGCCTGCATCGGGTTGGGAGATGCCCGCCACCAGGCCCAGCAGGGTGCTCTTGCCGGCGCCATTGCTTCCAATCACCGCCAGGCTTTCGCCGCGCTCTACGGAGAAAGAGACGCGCTTTAGCGCAAAGAATGGATCGTCTTTTTGGCGCGTGAAAAACCGCGTCAGATGATTGCGCAGCAGCATCTGCCCGGCATGCCGGGTAAATTTCTTGGAGACGTTATGAAACTCTATCACGCGCATGGTCTCTCACAGATGATCGGAGAACCGCGGCTTCAGGCGTCGAAAAACCACCAGGCCCGCAGCCAGCATGAAGATCGAAACGCCGGTGAGCTTCAACAGCAGCGAAGGCACCGGGCGCGTCCCCTCCATCAGGATGTCGCGCATCGCCATCACCAGCGCCGCCAGCGGATTGAGTTGGTAGATGGGCCTGTAGTTCGCGGGAATGATGGCAAAAGAATAAACTACGGGCACCAGCCAGAACAGAACGGTATTGGCCGACTCCACTAGATAGCGCATGTCCCGGATATACACGTTCAACGCTGAAGTAATCAGGGACAGGCCGCACACGAAGACTACCTCCAGTCCCCAGATCAAGGGCAGCCAGACCCAATGGCGGTTGGGAGTCTTTCCGAACAGAAACGCCAGGGCAATCAAAAGACCGATCTGAATGAACAGATGCAGACAGTTCGAGAGCACCGCCGCCAGCGGAATGATTTCGCGGGGCGCCGGCACGCGCTTGATGAGGCCGGCATTATCGACCAGTGAGGTTGTCCCGGAGATCCAAGCGATGCTGAAAAAATTGAACGGGACCAGGCCGCACATCACAAACAGGGCCCAATCCGGGTTGGAGTTCCTCAGTATCTTGGTGAAAACAAAGGTAAGTACGCCCATCATTACGAGAGGATTCAAAAGCGACCAGAGCACTCCCAGCGACATGTTGCGATAGCGGATCTTAAAGTCCTTTACGATTAGGCTGGATAAGAGGAAGAAGGAGTCGCCGCGCCACATGGTAGGGGCCGCATGGGAAACTCCCGAGTATAGCACACGCCATGCGTTCTCCGGGCGAATTGAGCTAGACTGATCGTTCAGCCTCCGTGGCCAGGTCCCCGGCCTGCCGCTATCCGGATATTCCCGACGTGTTGACGCGCCTCACCCAGTGCCTGGAACCGGTGGTCCCGCCGCCACCGCTGCTGCCCGAAGCCGCCGGAGCGCGGGATCGGTCATGAGCGGCGGTGAGCGTCTGCAGGAGATCGCGTTCGATCTGTACGAGCGTTATATTCTGCTGGAGCACATCGGCAAGTTCTTTCGGCCGAGCGATCCCACGTACCGCGTTCTGGATGTAGGCGGCCATACGGAGGCGTTCTGGCCGGGATTTTCGTCTTTGGCCGGAGTTTTGATTCCGGACGCCAGGGTGGCGGTGGTGGACACGCTTCCCAACGCCCAGTTGCAGAATTACATTCGCGCCAGCGGAGCGAAGCTTCCGTTTCGCGACAGCGCGTTCGACTTGGTCTGTTCGCTCGACACGCTGGAACACATTCCCGGCGAACAACGGCCGGCATTCCTGTCGGAACTGCTCCGGGTCACTCGGGATGGCCTGTATTTGGCTTTTCCGTTCGACTCCGCAAGCAACCGTTGGGCGGAGTCTGTGATGGTGGAATACGCCAATGTCGCACTGAAAAATCCTATTCCAGCCTTGCTGGAGCACCGCCAGTTCGGCCTGCCGGATCGGGGCCCGGTCACGCGCCTGTTCTCGGAAAGCCCGTATCCCTGGATCGGTTTCGCGCAGGGCAACACCGATGTCTGGCTGTTGATGATGCTGACTTATCACAGCCTGCGGATGCCGGGTACGGACTTCGTCCAGGAACTCAATCGCCGTTTTAACCAGGTGTACGCCGCCGGGGACTGGGCGGAGCCGCACTATAGGGCAGCATACTTGCTCTCGAAGCGGCGGAGCGCCGCGGATCTGGAAGCGGTGCGGGCATCTTTCAGACATGCGGAGCAGCCCGATCTGCAGGGTGTGCTGGCGTTTTGCCAGCTTTTTCTGAGTATCGCCCAGTACGGGCGGGTGATTGCGGACAAAGACAGGCATATCCGCAACATCGAAGCCGAACTGGCGGCCGCGCGGGATGTGGGCGAGAAACGGGAAGAGCTGGAAGCCAAGCTATCCCGGATAGCCGCACAGTTGGAGACGATTCCCGAACGCATCGACGGCCTGCGGAGCGGCATAGAATTCCAGGCGCGGCTGGATGGCCGGATGCGCGACCTGGAAATCGGGCTGGTCACAAATAAGCGCGCGATTCAAGCCATCTACGACAGCCGGATCTGGAAGGCGCTGTGCACACTGGGCGGATGGCTGCAGCGCCTGACCGGCAGCGGCGCCGCACCGGAGCGCGGTGCTTGGGCGCCGCGGGAGCGAGCCGTGGCCGGTCCTGCCCCTGAATCGCCTGGCGGCCCAGACGGCTTCCTGGCTTTGGTATGCGATAACCCCCGCGACGGTGGCGTGCTGCCCGTGCGGGATGTAGTCGAAATCCGGGGGTGGGCGCTCGCCGAATCGGGGATGGATCGCGTCACGATCCAAATCAACGAAGATCCTCCGGTCCCGGCGTCTTACGGCATTCCGCGGCCGGATGTCGCGCGCAGCCAGCCGGGCATCGCCGGCGCGGGCGAGTCCGGCTACCGGTTCTTCTGGGATCCTACCGGCTTGCCGGAAGGCCCCTGTACGGTGCGCATAACGGCTGTCGCCCAAAGCGGGCGAACCCGGGCAGCGGTCTGCCACTTTCTGATCGATTGGAAAACGCCGCCCGGCTACGGCTTGTGGATCGCCCGCAACGAACCAACCGTTGAAGACTTACGCCGGATGCGGCGCGAGGCCGGCAACTTCGCCGTCTGCCCGCGCATCAGCATCGCCGTGCCGGTATACAGGACTCCCGCCGCCTTACTGCGCCGATGTATCGAATCCGTACTGGACCAGACTTATCCGAATTGGGAGTTATGCCTCGCCGACGACGGTTCCGACGATCCGGAGCTGGCCGCTCTCTTGCGGCAATACGCACAAAGCGACGCGCGCATCCGGATCGTCACGCTGGAACGAAACGTGGGAACCTCCGCCGCAACGAACGCGGCCCTGCGTCTGTCGACCGGGGAATACGCGGCTTTTCTGGATCACGACGATGCGCTTGCCCTTTTCGCATTATCCGAAGTTGTCCAGGCCGTCAACGATAATCCGGATACCGAGCTGTTCTATTCCGATGAGGACAAGATCGACGAGCAGGGCGCTCGCTACGACGCTTTTTTCAAGCCTGGCTGGTCGCCGGATCTGTTCCGTTCGTGCAATTATATCTGCCACTTCGTGGTGATGAAGCGTACGCTGCTGGAGCGTGTCGGCAGTTTGAACGAGAGCTATGGCGGCGCGCAGGACTATGAGTTCCTGCTGCGCGCGAGCGAACAAACGCACAAGATCGAGAGGATTCCAAAGATTCTCTATCACTGGCGGGCGGTCGCCGGTTCGACCGCCAAAGCGCCGACGGAGAAGCCCGGGGCGAGCGCGGATGGAAAACGGGCTTTGGCGGCGTATCTTGAACGCGCGGCGCCCGGCGCACAGGTGGAGGAAGCCGGAGCGTGCCGCTATCGTGTCCGTTATCCCATCGCCGGAAATCCGCAGGTCAGCATTCTGATGCCTACCGGCGGTCACAAGAACGTCTTCCGGGCGCTCGAAGACGTGCTGGAGAAGACGGCTTACAAGAACTATGACATCTTGTTGATCGACAATTCCCGCGCGGCGCGCGTGGAACAATACGCTTCACGGTTGGCCGCGCGCAAGGCGCCGGTGCGGTATGTGGACTGGCGCGGCAAACCATTCAACTTCTCCGGCATGAACAACGCGGCGGCCCGCATGACGGCATCGCCCTATCTCCTCTTTTTGAACGACGACACGTCGATTTTCACGGCCGATTGGCTGACCGCCATGCTGGAGCATGCCCAGCGCCCGGAGGTGGGCGCGGTCGGCGCGCAGTTGTGGTATCCGAACAATTTGATCCAGCACGCCGGCGTTGTGATGGGCATCTACGGCAATTGCGGCCATGCGTTTAAGGGCATGCCGGGCGAACTGCCGCATTACTACTTCGACTTTCCCAATCTGATCCGCAACTGCAGCGCCGTCACAGGCGCCTGCTTGCTGGCCGCGCGCCAGAAATTTTTCGAAGCGGGGGCCTTCGACGAGATTAATCTGGCCGTGGCGTTTCAGGATGTAGACCTCTGCCTCAAGCTGCTGGAACTCGGTTATCGCAATGTTTATACACCGTATGCCAAGTTGTACCACTATGAATCGGCGACCAAGACCGAGAGGGACAAGATTCCAGATCCTGCGGAGGACGCTTTCATGAAAAGAAAGTGGGCCCGGTATATCGCGGACGATCCTTACTACAACCCCAACCTGGCCCGCCGGAAAGAGGATTTCAGCCTGGCGATAGATTGAAATCGGCAATGCGATGGGCTTGATCGGCTGCGTGGACAAACTCTGGGACACATGCATCTCCGGATGGGCTTCGGACGAGGCCGATCACGAGAAGCCGGTGCAGGTCGACGTGGTGGTCAATTCGCTGCCGGTGGCGACTGTCCCCTGCGTGGCCTTCCGGGAAGACCTGCTGGCGGCGGGCATCGGAAACGGCTGTAAAGGCTTTTTTTTCGACCCCACCGCGCATCTGAAAGCCGGCCGCAACAATTTGGAAGTGTACTTTAGCGGCTCCGGCTTGGTGGTCCCCAGAGGCCGCGGTCACTGGGTCAGGCGGCGGGAAGGCAGTATAACGGACCTGGAAGCCGCGTTCGTCGCGGCGCTTGAGGCGTACTGGGAATTCAGGCCGGAGCAGCATGTTTGCGGGATAGGAAAAGGCGCGGGAGAGTTGGAGCGCGTTTTTATCGAAGCGGGGGTTCCGTTTAGAAAGTTCACGAGTGCGGAGGCGCCGTGCGGCGCGGATGGCATCCGGCTGGCGGAGAAAGCGGATCTGATCGTTTCATGGGCGTGGTCCACGCCGAGGCCGGAAGCCGTCCGGGACTTGCGGCAGCTTGCACAAGAGCACATGCATAAGCCCGGTTTTCTGGCAGTCGGCTTTAATGAGACCGCGGAAGCCTGTGGACAGCTCCGCCAGGCCTTTCCGGCAGTGGGGCTGGAGTCGATCGCTCCGCCGGACGGGTTGCGCCGCGTTTTCGCCTTTACGGAGGCACGGGCGGAAGCTGCGCCGGTGCTGGCCCATATTCACGTGCCGAAATGCGCAGGGACATCGCTCCGCGCTTTACTGGAGAGGTATTTCGGCCCGCGGCACTTGGCGCTTTACGTCAACGATACCTATTTCGTTTACGGCGGCGAAGCTCTCCGGAGCTACTTGCTGCAGGATCCGGAGATACGGGGTTTCAGCTCGCATCACGTGCGCATGTTCCCGCGCTGGTTGGCCGGCCGCGAGATGTTGTATGTCGCCTTCCTGCGCGATCCCATCGAGCAATTCGTCTCGTACATGACGCACATCCGGAAGCACTATGCCGGGATCACGTCGCCAAGCCTCCTTGATGCAGTGCCGCCGGACGCGCCGCAACTGACACTACGCGAATTTGCCAGGTGGCTGCTGACTCAGGACCGCGACATTCCGTTCCGCGAGAATCACAACGTGAACTTTTTCGCGCGGCATAGCGCTCCAACGGCCCCCAACCGCTTGGAGGCGGCCAAAGCCGCTCTGGACAGTTTCTTTTTTGTGGGCATTACGGAGCGAATGGAAGAGAGTATGGTCAAGCTGCGAGGGTTAGCGCGGACCGCCGGCCTGGACTTCCCGCCTGGCCCGACACCGGTCGAAAATACCTCGGCGGATTACCGGGACGATTTGAGTTGGATCGACCCGGACGACGAGGTGGGCGGGTTGCTGTTGCGGTCGGTGGAGAAAGACCGGCAACTCTACGATTGGGCGGCCGCGCGTTTGGACGGAATCGCAGGGTGACCGGCGGAATGCCGCTTACTTCTTCTCGGCCCGGAACTTAGCCCACGCCAACTGCGACTTGCCCACCTCGAACAACATCTTCAGCGCCGTGACTTTCTCCGGCGGCACCAACTCGCCCGCCAGGAATTGCCGCAGCGCTTCGGAGCGGCGGAGCTTGCCCGACGACGTGCGCGGCAGAGTCCCCGCCTCCAGCAGTTCCACGTCGCGCGGCTTAAGCGAGAGCCCGGTCAGGATGCAGTGGTTGATCTCGGCGATTACTTCTTGTTCGGAACGCTTGCTGCGCGGGTCTTTCTCGGCCAGCATGATGAGCTGCTCGCCTTCGCCTTCGATCATGGTGCTCACGGCCACTGTGCAGCCCTTGCGCACGCCTTCCACGTCGAGCAGCAGTTCTTCCATCTCCTGTGGCGCGTAGTTGCGCCCGCGAATGATGATCAGGTCCTTGGCGCGCCCGGCGATGTAGAGTTCGCCTGCGTGAAAGAATCCCAAGTCGCCCGTGTCCAGCCAATCGCCGTGAATCATGTTGGCGGTCAACTCCGGGCTTTCCCAGTAACCCTTGGTGATGGACGGCCCTTTGACCCAGATGCGGCCCACACGCTCGTCCGGCACGCGCTGTTCCTGGTCGTCGAAGATGGCCACTTCCACGCTGGGCAACGCCCGGCCGACCGATACGATGCGCCGTCCGGGTCCCAGATGCGCCGTGCCGCCGTTCCACAAGCCCTCGCGGCCGAATTCGGTGAATCGAGGCAGGTCGTCGAGGCCGGTGAAGGTGACGCCCAATCCGGCTTCGGCGAGGCCGTAGACCGGTGTCATGGCGGCGGGCTGGAATCCCCAACGCGCGAAACGTTCGGTGAAGCGCTGCACGCCGTCGGATTCGATCGGCTCCGCACCGTTCAGAGCGGCCCGCCAATGCGACAGGTCCACGCCTTCCATCTCCTCGTCCTTGATCTTGGTGGCGCACAGGCTGTAAGCGAAATGCGGCGCCGGCGAGATCGCCGATTTGTACCGCGACAAAGTGCGCAGCCAGATGGCCGGCTTGGCCAAGAAGGTATCGGGCCCCATGTAGGTTACCGTGCCGGGGTAATACATCCCCAAATACACGCAACCGACCAGCCCCATATCGTGATACAAGGGCAGCCAGCAGACGCAACCATTATCGATTTCATCCTCGCCGCGGTATGCGAGGCATTGCTGCATCATGGTCAGATTGGCCAGCAGGTTGGTGTGCGTCACCATAACGGCCTTGGGCTCGACCGTGGTGCCCGACGAGAATTGCAGAAACGCGGGTTGATCCGGATCCACGTCCACCGGTTGCCAGCGGCCGCCGCCCGTCTGTAAATCCTTGGCGTCCAGAACCTCGCGAAGAGACTGTACGCCAACCACGCCGGGTCCCAGGAGCTTCCGGATGCGGCCTTCCGTAATCAGATACTTTGCCCCGATCTTGGTCAGCATCTTCCGCAAGCGGGCGAAGTATTCGTCGAGCTTCCCTAACCGGAACGGCGGATAGAGGGCTGCCGGAATGCCGCCGGCAAGCTGTACTCCCAGCAGGGAATCGAAAAACTCGACCGACGTGGACAGAATCAGGGCCACGCGGTCGCCGCGCTTGAGTCCGCGCGCCTGCAATGCCGCGGCGGCCTTCTGCGCGCGGCGGAGCACATCCTGGTACGGATAAAAAGTAGCCTCCTCCGAGGGCGCCACGAAACGCGCTCCCCAACGTGAGCAGGTCTCCAGGTTCAGCAGAATTTCGGGCAGCGTGACGCCTTTGAGTGTCAGAGCACTCATGCTTGCGGCTCCTGCTCGCAAACCCGCCCGGCGATCATCTTCACCAGGTCCTGGACGGTTTCCAGTTGCTGCCACTGTTCCAACCCAAAAGCGCAGCCGAAGTCCTGTTCGATGGTGGTTACCAGCACCACTTGCGCCAGCGAATCGAGTTGCAGGGCGTCCATCAGGGGGACGCTCGGACCAATCGCCTCGATCTGCTCCGGGGTGAGGTTAAGCTGTTCCTTTGCGATCTTCTTGAGGTGCTCCAGAATGGTTTCTTCATTCCATTTGACTAGCGTCGGTTCGGGCATGGGGTCTCTCTTCTATTATGCTTGATAACTGCCGGCCGGCAGCACCTTTTCGGGAGGCGGGATGACTAGGGGATCTTCCTGCTGGTACATCCGCCCGATCCAATCCGCGTACTTGCGCTCCAGTACCGAGCGGCGCACTTTCTGCGTGGGGGTGACGAGTTCGGCGTCTAGCAAGGCTTCCTCTTTGAGGAAGCAGAATCGTTTGACCCGTTCGAACGAGGAGAACTCGGCTTGCAAGCTCTCCAATTCCTGGCGGAAGAGCGCCACAATAGGCGGCGCCAGCAGCAATTCATCATAGCTGCCAAAGGTCAGCCCGTGCTGGGTGGCAACGTGCGCCAGGTTTTCAGGGTGGGCCACGATCAGAGCGCCGACGAACTTGCGGCCGTCGCCGACGATCAGCGCCTGCTGGATATAAACGCTGCGCTGGAGCGCGTGTTCCAAGGGAGCGTAGGCTACGTTCTTGCCGTTGGAGAGGACCAGAATCTCCTTGCGGCGGCCCGTAATAGTGACGTATCCATCGGCATCGATGCTGCCCAAGTCGCCGGTGTGCAGCCAGCCGTCCTGGTCGAATATCTGGCGAGTCGCGGCTTCGTCCTTGTAATAGCCGAGCATCACGTGCGGCCCGCGCGTGAGAATTTCGCCATCCGCGCCGATCCGCACTTCCACGCCGGGCAATGCGGGGCCCACGGAGCCAACCTTCTCCCGGTGATATTCGTTGAGCGCGATCACGGGCGAGGTTTCCGTCATGCCATAGCCTTGCAGCACGTCGAAACCGGCTGCCCGGAAGAAGAGTTCCACATCCGGGTTGAGCCAGGCGCCGCCGGAGATGAAGTACTTAAGGCCGCACAACTGGCGATGCACCTTCGGAAAAACCAGCACCTTGGCCAGCGGCGCCAGCAGCCTGTCGGAAAGGCTTAGGGTCTGTCCCGCCGGTTCGGCCCGCGTGCGCGCCACCGCGGCCTTGATCAACGTCCCGGCTATCGCGCGCCGGTGCGCCGCAAGCAGGGCGATCTGAGCCTCCACGGCTTCCTGCACTTTTTCCAGAATCCGCGGCACAACGCCCATAATGTCGGGCCGGTGTATGGGCAGCAATTCCTTCAGATCGTGCGGATCGCCGTAAGCGATGCGCACACCTTCGTGGAAATATCCATAGCTCAAGGTGCGCTCCAACACGTGCGGCAGCGGCAGGACCGAGAGCGCCTGATGGGCGGTATTCGAGGGAACCCGCGCCAAGCTGCCCCGCAGGTCGGACACGATGTTGCCATGCGAAAGCATCACGCCCTTGGGCGTGCCGGTGGTCCCTGAGGTATAGACGATCGTGGCCAGATCGTGCGGTTCGGCGGCCAGCGATTCGGCGCGGATGCGGCTCACCGCCGGCTCGTCGAAAGCGGGCGCATCGGCGGCGATGCGCGGCAACGAAGCGGAGATGCCGGGGATCTCTTCCATGGAAATGATCGTGTCCAGCCCGGCCAATTCCGGTAGTAGCGGCCGTAGGACTTCCCATTGCGTGGCGCCGGCGATAATGGCTGCCCGACACTCGCTGTGCCGCAAGAGGTAGGCGATCTGCGAGGGCGACAAGGTGTTGTAAACCGGCACCACCACCAGGCGCGATAGCAAAAGGGCGAAATCCGCGATATGCCATTCCGGGCGGTTCTCGGAGAACAACGCCACCCGATCGCCGGGCGCCAGGCCGGAGCCCAGCAGAAACTGGCGCAGCGCGAAGACCGACCGCGAGAACCGCTCCGTGGACCAAACCATCAACTCGCCGCGATTTTGATAGGTCAGGAGCCGGTCGAAGCGATAACGATCCAGGTGATGGAAGAAAAGATGATTCAGCGTGGCGACGCTGTCGTTCGACTGCATTTGGCTTCCAGGGGGTTCGGCGGATTAGTGCTTAGTGTCTTGAGGCTAACACGAAAGCTACAGTAGAATCAAGCGAATGCGGGTTAGCGGATGCGGGTTAGCTGACGATCAGACTGGGGATAGTGCTGGACCAGTACCAAATAGTGGAGCTTGTTGCGGGCGCGCTAGCCGTGCTAGAGTTCCCTACAGGCCCACCCGCGGGCCGACCTGGATGATCACGTCCACAATGCCGTGGCTCGTGGTGCCGTCCGTTCTGTAAAACTCCCCCAGATAGCGGAATATGTTGCCGTAGTGATCCGTATGGCGCGACTCGGTATATTGCAGCGAGATCCCTGAAATCCCAAGCTCGGGCAGGGTCTTCAGGTCGTCTGGGGTGGCCAGGCCATCGTGATTGAAGTCCTGCCAGAGGCGTAGGTTCGGGAACACGGCGTCGCGCGCATCAATCACTCCGTCGCCGTTGCCGCCGTGGTCCGGCTGGTCGAACACAGCAAGCGCTAGGAAGCCGTTCCGGGGCACGCCTGCGGCGGCTGAGGTTGGGTGTCAGGTTGCCGAACAGGTCGGATGCCATGTCGATCTTCGCGTCCCCGCCTCGGGCCAGAGCCAGCCATGCGTTGGTGGAGGTTTGCTGGGTCCAGGAGACCCGATTCAGGTAAAGCCAATCAGTTATATCGAAGTTCACGCCGCCGGCTAGGCTCGTTAGAAAAAAACCGCTCCCGTCCACGTCAATCACGATCGGGGTCGTTGGGCAGTATGGCTCTTCGCCTCCTACGCACTCTATCGGCTGGCCGTCCTCGCACGTCATTCCATCGAGACACACGGTGCCGCACATTTTCGAACACGCCGGACAACTCTGGCCCTGGAGGGTCTGGCACCGACTATGCAGCCTATCAAGAGGCAGGCGGCGGTGCCCGCAACGCCTCCCGCGATACATGTTGCCTTCATTGCTACATCCTCCTTCCGATAGCCAGCCTGCGGTGGTTTAGCCGTAGGTGCTGTTCGCGCCGATGTTCCCTGAATAGGTTGGCGTAGGGTCCGTGCAATCGACCGATGAGTAGAGGCTCAACTTCCCGCCGGCTCCCGTCGTGATCAACGAGCCCCCGACGTAGGCGGGGGACAGGCCTGAGGGAGGGTACGCAGCGCCTTGAAAGTAGACCTGAACAGGCACCGGGCAGGGGCCGTTGTTCAACCCTATCTGGACCTGCAGTCGCGCTATTGCGATGGTGAAGTCCGTGCCGGGACCACAAACTACGCAGTTAACCGACGCGTAGTAGGTGATCTCGTCAAATGCCGAATACCGGGTCTCCGAGCACTGCGGGTCGCCAGCGGCGTTAAGTCCGACGGGTAGGCTCGAAATCCCGAGATCTATGCTGTCCCGCGTGCAGGAAAGGCTTGTCGGGTCGAGGACGATTGTGGTCTGGGCCCGGGCAATCGCGGGCAAGGTGGCCAATCCGGCCGTCGTCGCGAGCAGCATTCCAGTAAGGCGAGGGTATATTTTCAAGGAACTACTCCTTTCTGTGCACTTTTGGGTATTGTTTCGATACGAGGATAGTTCGTACGCGTTCAATCGGCGAGATGAGGCCGTCGTCCAGATCCGTTAGCATATCGGTCGCGTAGACCCCTCTTAGAAGGTCGACGCACTCCGTGTAGTTCTCCGAGTGCGTCGCGAGCGTTCCAAACCAAGCCGACGTCGCTCCGCCGCCGCCATGCGCCCGCACCCTGTCCGTTGCCGGCTCGGCCAGCCGGCGAAGCAGGGGCCGTAGTTCGGAAGGGGCGCTCTGGGCGGCCTTTGAGTACACGTCCTGTTCTGCCTCCAGCCAGGCCTTCCAGCGGTGAATCCAGTTGGCACCGTCCGGGCCGATGGCGGTGCCGTCAGCGAACAAGACCGCTTCTAGAGAGATTCGGATCGCAGCATAGCTCACATATCCATCAGTCAGAAGTTTCACATCGGCCTCGGTGCGCGGGCTCCAGCTAGCTCCACCTCTTGCCAGCTCCGGCGACAGCGAGACGATCTTTGCCGAGCCAGGTGGTAGGCCTATGCTGAAGTCGATATTGCCAAAATTGAAGACGTTGATGGACGGTGTAACAATTTTGCCGCCGTTTTTGGTGCAGTAGTAGACGACCGAAAACGCTATAATCTCCCGGTCCGTACCATTTCGGATTACGGTCGTGTACGGAAGTAGCGCGTCGAAGCCTTTGGCCCTTCCGGGCCTGAAGGCTCGCCCGAAATCTGGGTGCGACGAGGGCAGTAGTGCCACGCCATCGGAATCGAGAGATGAAACGGTCACTCGCGCCTCAGAGGCACTCATTGCGTCCCCACACGCCAGGGCCAGGGCGGCAATTCCAAGAATAGCGCGGCGGCTTGCTGACGGCGTCATAACTGTGTGTGCCTCCTCCGCCACGCCGCGCACGGCAACGAACGGTTGCGCCAGAGCGGGGCCGGCAAGTACGATAGTGGCCCCGCCGAAAACATTATCGTCCAATTTGGGGAGAAGTCAAGTGGATTGTTGGTTACGACTGTTTGTTTACTGTGCCGGGAACGAAAGAACCGTCAGACACGCCTGCGAATGCCTTTTGAATAAACGATCCGGCCGGATCCAAGTCCAGCGGGTTATGTCGAAGTTCGGAC
>Ga0302326_10010788_pt1 | contig 19745 bp, 11 predicted proteins | sample Palsa_T0_3_FD_202264 | JGI IMG/M metagenome (GOLD analysis project Ga0302326, IMG submission 202264) | Peat permafrost microbial communities from Stordalen Mire near Abisko, Sweden - Palsa_T0_3 | ecosystem: Environmental > Terrestrial > Soil > Palsa > Peat permafrost | place: Sweden: Abisko...
GGTGAAGGCGGCCGCGCGCAGCCTGGCCGACATCGCGGCGATGGGCGCGGTGAACACGGCGTTGCTGGTGGCGCTGGCGGTGCCGGGCGCGCTGGCCGCCAGCTGGCCGCTCGAGCTCGCCGACGGGCTCGCCGCCGAGGCCGCCCGGGCGGGCGCCGGGATCGTCGGCGGCGACACCGCCCGGGCCGACTCCGTGCTGCTGTCGGTGACCGCGCTCGGCGACCTGGACGGGCGCCGGCCGGTGCTCCGCTCGGGGGCCCGGCCCGGTGACGTGATCGCGGTGGCGGGACCGCTCGGCCGTTCGGCGGCCGGGCTGGCGCTGCTGTCGGCCGGCGTCGCCGACGAGCGGCCGACGTCGGAGGCGCTGGCCGGGCTGATCGCCGCCCACCGGCGCCCGTCGCCGCCTTACGAGGCGGGCCCGGAGGCGGCGACGCTCGGCGCGACCGCGATGATCGACGTGAGCGACGGACTGCTGGCCGACCTCGGCCACATCGCCGACGCGAGCGGGGTCGCGCTCGATGTCGACAGCTCTTCGCTGGTCACCGCCGGCCCGCTCAGCGAGGCGGCGGCCTTCCTGCGCAGCCAAAAATTCGATTCATCCCGAACGGTCCCGGCTGACTCCCCACCGCGCACTGCCCTGGAATGGGTGCTGACCGGCGGCGAGGACCACTCGCTGGTCGCCACGTTCCCCGCTTCGACGCAGTTGCCGTCACGCTGGCGCGTCATCGGACAAGTCCGGGCAGCCGGCGGCAGCGTCGCCGGCGTCGCCGGCGTCACCGTCGACGGCGTCCCGCACGCCGGCCCAGCCGGCTGGCAGCACTTCCGCTAAACGCAACAGGCCGCCGCGTCCCGAGGGACGCGGCGGCCTGGAACGGCGTATGTGACTGCTAGGACGCTGCCGAGCGGGTGACCTTGCCCGCCTTGATGCAGGACGTGCACACGTTCAAGCGCTTGGGCGTACCGGAGATGATGGCCCGAACGGTCTGGATGTTCGGGTTCCAACGACGGCGGGTACGGACGTGCGAGTGCGACACGTTGTTGCCGAAGCCCGGCCCCTTGCCGCAAACGTCGCAGACGGAAGCCACGGCTGCCTCCACAAAATAGGATGGTTAGAGTCTGACGGCGCCTCACCCGGTGGCGATGAACACGCCAACGCGAAACTGAGGCAGCCTGCGAATCATACCGGAGGAACGCCGTCGGCGCGAACGGCGCGAGATTCCTCGAATGTCGGTCCCTGCTTCTATGCTGCCAACTGTGACCACGTTGCGCGACCCGCTGGTCAAAGTGCTTGGCAAGAAGGCGGGCGACACGTTCGAGAAGATCTTCGGCCTGCGGACGGCCGGTGACCTGCTGCGGCACTACCCGCGCCGTTACTACACCCGCGGCGAGCTGACCCCGCTCGACGCGCTGCACGAGGGCGATCACGTTACCGTGCTGGCGATGGTGGATCTCGTCAGCCGGATCGGACCTGGGCCCGATCAGAAGTACAACCACAAGCCGGCCAAATATGGCAGCCAGCGCCTGGAGGCTATCGTCACCGACGGGCCGGGCAAGCTCCAGCTGGTCTTCTTCGCCAGCGTCGGCCTGCACGCCCGTCAGCTCAAGCACGGCTCGATCGGCCTGTTCGCGGGCACCGTGTCCAGCTTCCGCGGCCGCCGCCAGCTGGTGCACCCCGAGTACGAGATGCTGCCCGAGACCAACGACACCCCGCTGATGACGGCCGAGATCGCCGAGGAGTTCGCCAACGAGCGGATCGCGGTCTACCCGGCCAGCGCCAAGCTCAGCTCGTGGAAGATCTCCCGGGCGATTGACGTGATCCTCGACACGCTCGACGCGGGCGAGGACCCGATCCCGGCCGAGGTACGCGAGAAATACGGCCTGTGGCCGAGGGAACTGGCCATAAGGGCGATCCACCGTCCGCAGGACCGCGCGGAGGAAGATCACGCGAAGAAGCGCCTCAAGTGGGACGAGGCCTTCACCATGCAGGCCGCGCTGGCCCAGCGGCGGCTGGCCGCCGCCGCGATGCCGTCGGTGCCGAGGCCGCCGATCCCCGACGGCCTGGTGGCCGCGTTCGACCGGCGGCTGCCGTTCACGCTCACTCAGGGCCAGCGCGAGGTCGGCGAGGAGCTGGCCCACGACCTGGCCTGCGCCTACCCGATGAACCGGCTGCTGCAGGGCGAGGTCGGCTCGGGCAAGACCGTCGTCGCGGTGCGGGCGATGCTGCAGGTGGTGGACGCGGGCGGGCAAGCGGCGCTGCTGGCGCCGACCGAGGTGCTCGCGCAGCAGCACTACCGGTCGATCACCGCGCTGCTCGGCCCGCTGGCGCAGGCCGGCCAGCTCGGCGGCGGCGACCAGGCGACCCGGGTGGCGCTGCTGACCGGCTCGACCGGGGTGCGGGCGCGCCGGTCAGCGCTGACCGACGCGTTCACCGGAGACGCGGGCATCCTGATCGGCACCCACGCCCTGCTCGAGGACCGGGTGCGCTTCGCCGACCTCGGGCTCGCGGTCATCGACGAGCAGCACCGGTTCGGCGTCGAGCAGCGCGACGCGCTCAGGGATAAGACGCTCGGCTCCCGCCCGCACGTGCTGGTGATGACGGCGACGCCGATCCCGAGGACGGTCGCGATGACCGTCTTCGGCGATCTCGAGATCTCGACGCTGTCCGAGCTCCCGGCGGGCCGTTCGCCGATCGCCAGCCACGTGGTGCCCGCCCTCGAGCGCCCGCGCTTCCTCGAGCGGGCGTGGCAGCGGATCCGCGAGGAGGTCGAGTCCGGACGGCAGGCGTACGTGGTCTGCCCCCGGATCAGCAGCGAGACGTCGGGCGCGCCGGGGGACGGCACGGACGGCGATGACGGGGCGGACGGCATGCTCGACCTCGACCTCGATATCGACGGCGGGGGACAGGACGCGAGCCAGGACGCCCGCCGTCCGCCGCTGGCGGTTCTCGACGTGGCCCCGGCGCTGACGGCGGGCCCGCTGTCCGGCCTCCGGGTCGGGGTCATGCACGGGAAGCTCCACCCGGACGAGAAGGACCGGGTGATGACCGCGTTCGCGGCCGGCCAGCTCGACGTGCTCGTCTCCACCACGGTCATCGAGGTCGGGGTCGACGTGCCCAATGCCACCACGATGGTGATCATGGACGCCGAGCGGTTCGGCGTCTCCCAGCTGCACCAGCTCCGCGGCCGGGTCGGCCGGGGCGCCCACGCCGGGCTGTGCCTGCTGGTGACCGAGGCGCCCGCGGACAGCGCGGCCAGGGAGCGGCTCGACGCGGTGGCCGAGACCGGGGACGGGTTCCAGCTCTCCCGGCTCGACCTCGCCCAGCGGCGCGAGGGCGACGTGCTCGGCTCGGCCCAGGCGGGCCGGCGGAGCAGCCTGAAGCTGCTGCGGCTGCTGGCCGACGAGGACCTGATCGCGGCCGCCCGGGTGGAGGCGACGGCCCTGGTGGCGGACGACCCGCAGCTAACCGCGCATCCGGCCGTCAAGGACGCGATCGACGACTTCCTCGGCGACCGCCGGGCCGAGTTCCTCGACAAGGCCTGACCAGCGCCTGCGGCCGCAGTCGGCTCGCTGTTTCCTCCGGCGCGTCCCGAAACTGGCAGACTGATCTCATGACACGGGTCATCGCGGGGATCGCGGGCGGGCGCAGGCTCGCCGTTCCCGGCGGCACCACGACCCGGCCGACCAGCGACCGCGCCCGCGAGGGCCTGTTCTCCTCGCTGCTGTCCGAGCTCGGCCGCTTCGACGGCGTCCGCGTCCTCGACCTCTACGCGGGCTCGGGCGCGATCGGGCTCGAGGCGCTGTCGCGCGGCGCCGAGCGGGTGCTGCTGGTCGAGTCCGACGCCCGCGCCGCCGCCGTGATCAAGGCGAACGTCAAGGCGGTGGACCTGCCGGGCGCGACGGTGGCGGTCGACCGGGTGGAGCGCCTGCTCGCCCGCCCGCCCGCCGGCGACCAAGGCCAAGACCAACATCAAAACCAAGACCAAGACCGCTTTGACCTGGTAATCGCCGATCCGCCCTACGCGCTGACCGAGGACGCCGTCACCCGGGTGCTGACCCTGCTGCAAGGCGGCTGGCTGGCCGACGACGCGCTGGTCGTGATCGAGCGGGCGACCAGGTCAGGCCCGCTTGACTGGCCCCCCGGCTTTCTGCCTGGTAAGTCTCGAAGGTACGGTGAGGCGACCTTCTGGTATGGCTGGTACGGCAGCGAGGCGGGAGCGGGCCAAACGGGTACCGCGTCGCGGTCGGAAGCCTGACACGCCCCCATGGCGCATGAGGAGTGATACCGCGTGCAGCGAGTGGTATGCCCTGGTTCGTTCGACCCGGTAACGAACGGTCACCTCGACATCATCGGCCGGGCGGCGGGCCTCTATGACGAGGTGGTCGTCGCCGTGCTCATCAACATCACCAAGAAGTCCCTCTTCACCGTCGACGAGCGGGTCGACATGCTCCGCGAGGTCACCAAGGGCTACGGCAACGTGCGGGTCGAGCGGTTTCACGGCCTGCTGGTCGACTTCTGCGCCGCCAACGGGATCTCGGCGGTGGTCAAGGGACTGCGCGCGGTCAGCGACTTCGAGTACGAGATGCAGATGGCGCAGATGAACTACCGGCTGGCCAAGATCGAGACGCTGTTCATGACCACCAACCCGCTGTACTCGTTCCTGAGCTCGAGCCTGATCAAGGACGTCGCCAGGTACGGCGGCGACGTCAGCGCGCTGGTCCCCGAGCAGGTCCTCGGCCTGCTCCGCGCCCGGCTGGCCGAGGGGTAGACCGAGGGGTAGACCGAGCAGTCGCTCGGAGGTTGTACTCTGATAGGTCGGTTCACCCATTTACTTACCTGGCGATTAACTGTGATGTCCAAAGGAAACGCAAAGCCGGCCGTGCACGCTGACGGCTTCCGGTTTGACATGCGCGTGCTCGGCCGCGGCCCGGGCGAGTTCAGAGACGAGAAGCGTTCGGCGACTGCGCCCGAAGGTCTCGGCTCTGGGCTAGTCTTGGTTCCGGCCGGCGGGGACGTGGAACTCGACCTTCGGTTCGAGGCGGTTTCCGAGGGGGTGCTCGTCACCGGCTCGGCGGTTGCCCCGCTGACGGGCGAGTGCGCGCGCTGCCTGGACCCGCTGACCACCACGGTGGAGGTCAGTTTCCAGGAGCTCTACCGTTACCTGCCGGACCCCGGTGAGAGCGAAGACGACGGCGAGGAGCGATTCCTCGACGGTGACTTTCTCGACCTGGAGCCCGCGTTCCGCGACGCGGTGGTGCTGGCACTGCCGTTGTCGCCCCTGTGCAGTGAAGACTGCGCCGGGCTGTGCGTGGAGTGCGGCGCCAGACTGGCCGAGGCCGGGCCCGACCACGGGCACGGCGAGCAAGCGGACCCCCGCTGGGGTGCGCTCGCGAAACTTGATTTCGAAGACCGAACGACCGATTAGAAGACTGACAGGAGAGCTGAAGTGGCTGTTCCCAAGCGGAAAATGTCGCGCAGCAACACCCGCAACCGTCGCGCGCAGTGGAAGTCCGTTGCCGCGACGATCGTCGAGTGCCCGCAGTGCCACAGCCCGAAGCTTCCGCACTCGGCCTGCCCGACGTGCGGGACCTACCGGCGCCGGCAGGTCCTTAACCCGTCCTGAGCCAGCGGGAGCGCCGATGAGCGGACGACGTAACGACGGGGATGGGACCGAGGCGGCTGACCCTACGGGACTCCTCCGCGCTCTCGGCGTGCCCATGACCGCTGACACCATGGAGCGCGCGCTTACGCACAGGTCATACGCATACGAGAACGGCGGCCTGCCGACCAACGAGCGGCTTGAGTTCCTGGGCGACTCGGTGCTCAGCCTGGTCGTGACGGACACCCTCTACAAGGGTCATCCGACGCTGCCCGAGGGCCAGCTGGCCAAGCTGCGCGCGGCCGTGGTGCAGATGAGCACGCTGGCCGAGGTGGCCGCGCGCGAGCTCAACCTCGGGTCGTTCGTCCGGCTCGGCCGGGGCGAGGAGGGGACCGGCGGCCGTGACAAGCCGTCGATCCTGGCCGACACGCTCGAAGCGGTGATCGGCGCGACCTACATCGACTGCGGGCTCGACGAGGCCAGCGGGCTCGTGCACCGGCTGTTCGACCCGGTCATCGAGCGTTCGGCGCTGCTCGGGGCCGGGCTCGACTGGAAGACGTCGCTCCAGGAGCTGACCGCTGACCGGAGCCTCGGCGTGCCCGAGTACCACGTCAGGGACAGCGGCCCCGACCACCAGAAGATGTTCCGCGCAGTGGTCAAGGTGGGCGCCCGCGACCTCGGCGAGGGCGAGGGCCGGTCGAAGAAGGCCGCCGAGCAGCTCGCGGCCGAGGCCGCCTACCTCTCCATCACCGCCAATGACGTGGCGGAAAAAGCGGAAGATCAACCCCAGCCCGATCCCGAACGGTCCGCGGCGACTCCGGAGCCGTCCGCTGAGTCCGTCAAGGGCGCCCGCGCTACCCCGCCCGCTCCCGACCCGTCGGCCAGCCCGGTCAACGCCGCGCTGCAGGATTCCGTGCCGCCGCAGCCCGGCTCGGCCGACGCCGTCGATGCCTGAGCTGCCCGAGGTCGAGACCGTCCGCGCAGGCCTCGAACGGAGCGTGCTCGGCCGCACCGTCGCCACCGCCCAGGTTCTGAACCCGCGCGCCGTCCGCCGCGACATCTCCGGCCCGGCCGGTTTCACGGCCGCGATGATCGGCCGCACCTTCACCCGCGCGGAACGCCGCGGCAAGTACATGTGGTTCGCCCTCGACGATGGCGAAGCCCTCCTCGCGCACCTGGGCATGAGCGGCCAGCTGCTGGTGGGGGAGCCCGACCGCCCGCTGTCGCCGCACGTCCGCGCCCGCTTCACGTTCACCGACGGCGGCCCCGACCTGCGCTTCACCGACCAGCGCACGTTCGGCCACCTGATGGTCGCGCCGTTGGTCCCGGCGATCAAGGCCAGCCCCGACGACCCCGATCCGGGCGGCGTCGACCTCGTCCCCGAGCCGATCTCGCACATCGCGCCCGACCCGCTCGAGGCAGCCTTCGACCCGGCCGCGTTCGCCGCCCGGCTCGCCCGGCGCAAGACCGGGATCAAGCGCGCGCTGCTCGACCAGTCGCTGATCAGCGGGATCGGCAACATCTACGCCGACGAGGCGCTGTGGCGGGCCAGGCTGCACTGGGCCAGGCCGACCGAGACGCTCCGCAAGGCCGAGGTATCCCGGCTCCTCGAAGCGGTCGACGACGTCCTCACGGAGGCGCTCAAGGCGGGCGGGACCTCGTTTGACGCCCAGTACGTGAACGTGAACGGGGAGAGCGGCTACTTCGACGTGTCGCTCAACGCCTACGGCCGCGAGGGCGAGCCGTGCGCCCGGTGCGGCGCGCCTATCCGCCGGGACGCGTTCATGAACCGTTCGGCCTACAGCTGCCCGCGCTGCCAGCCCCGCCCGCGCAACGGTCACTGGTAGGGCTTACGCAACTCGCAGTCCCCTACATATAGGGGTTTTGTACGTTTCGACGTTTGTTCATAGGGCAGGTCTCTGGTAAGATAAGGCACATAACGGGTGACAGGCTGTCTTCAGCTTGACCGCGATAGGTCTGGGTGAGACCCTGTATCTGTTGCCCGCACGCATGGGTGTGCGGATCACATAGTGCCCACCCTGGTCACTCAGTGTGGAGGACCTTTCACCATGTCTAAGGCTCTATTTGGCCACGTCGGCGGTCCCGACCCGCGTATGGTCTCTGAAATGCGCCGTCTCCAGCAGCGCGTTCGCGACCTGGAAGCCGAGCTCGCCCGGCTTCAGGACGAGAATGACGCGCTTGCCTCGGGGCTCGCGCATGACGAGGACATGCTCATTCTGGACCGTGAGCCCGCGCTTACCTGACGACCTCAGGCAACGCAGCTCAGCCCGCGACCACGCGGGACCGGTGAGCCACAACCACAAAAAACGAACCAGGGGCGCCCTCACGGCGTCCCTCTTCGTTGTTCCCCCGGGTCCTTGTCGTCCCGGGGGTTTTTGTTTCCCTATCCCGACTTATCTGGCCTTTACGGGTGTTGTTCCCGGTGTTATTCACCGCAAACAACACCCAACCCGCCAACAACACCCAATGCGGGCTCGCGCCCCCTCCCGCCGCCCAATAGCTGCGGCGGGCTGTCCGGCGAGGCATGTCGGCTACCCCAGCGACATGTTGCACGGTCTGTGGGCTACGACATCGCCTATTAGGGTCATCGGCGTAGGCGACAGGTTCGGTTTGGGGTCGGTGGCGTTGGCGACAGCCTCCGCAGTGGACAAGCCCCTCGGTCCTGCGGCCGGACATCGACACACCATCCTCACCATAGCCACGCTCATCATGCTGGACGGATGCAGGCGTCTTCGTGGGTATTTCCGGTCGCGGGGTGCCCCCACCGGCACACGCTCACGCCCGCGGCCGGGAAGCGCTGCCCCAGCGGAACACGATGATGGCTCCCGCCGATACCGGCTCGCCGTCCTCCTCCAACGCCGCCGCGAAACCTTCGCCCGCTACCACGAGGACACCGCTCAAACGGCCGCGGCCCCGGCCGCCGGCCGGGGCGTCGACCTGGCCAAGCTGGGCGCCAGCCTGCTCGCGGTCGGCGCGCCGGCAAACCCAGCGACCCACCGCGTGACAAGTTCGGCACCAGGATGTCTGGCTCACGCGAAGCGTGAAGCGCCGGACGACGTCCCCACGCCGTTGCCGACAGTTCGAATATTATTCTTAATCTTTTATTGAAAATCGAGCAAATAGCTAAGAAAAGTCATAGATCTCTGTCAGTTATCGAATGATGTCTACTGACGTGCATTGATTTGAGTCGCTATACGGTTGCTTCTGTAGTTACTCAGAGTTTCTTAATGTTTGGTATTGACGGACGAGTCGCCAGGTTGACAGCATTCACAGGTGTCGCGACTGCGCGTGTTGCGCCGATCGTGATGAGTGTCCGGTTTGCCTTCTGTGGGGCTGGCACTGCTTTGCCTTTTCGGTGTCGGCAGCGACCTGCGGGAGCTAATGGTGTGGGCTGGGCGTTCTATTCGGCGTGCCCTCGTTCTGGGAACTACCTGTCTGGGCCTGCTGGTCCCGCTCGGCATAGCCGGGGCCGGGGGAGCCGCGGCGGCGACCGCGAGCGGATCCCCGGCCGCGCTGGGGAAGGCGTGGCAGGCACCGAAGGGGCCCGCGCCTGACAGCACCCTGCCGACGGTGGGCGCGGGGCAGCAGGCAAGCACGGCCCAGACGGCCGAGAACGCTGCGTTGAAGCAGGCCCGGGCAACGGGCAAGGCCCAGGTGGTCGGGTCGTTGACGACGGGAACCACGCTGGTGACGGCTGAGCCCGACGGGGAACTCTCGGCGTCGGAGAACGTGCTCCCGGTACGGGTGAAGCGCGGCGCCGACTGGCTGGCGGTGAGCACCCGGCTGGCGCTCGGAACGGGCGGACGGCTCTCGCCCGCCGCGGTGCCGGGGGACACGGTGAGCTTCTCCGACGGCGGGACGAGTCCGATGGCGGAGATCGCGGCGTCGGGGACGAGCCTGTCGCTGCGGTGGCCCGGACGGCTGCCGAAGCCGACGGTGTCCGGCCCGTCAGCGGTGTACCGGAACGTCCTGCCGGGCGTGAACCTGGTGCTGACGGCGACGAGCGTGCAGGCGGGCGGGTTCAGCGAGGTGCTCGTGGTCGGGTCGCGGACGGCGGCCCGCGATCCCGGCCTCGCGCGGCTGTCGCTGCGGGTGATGACCTCCGGCACGGGGGCCCTGCGGACGGCGGCGGGCGGCGGTCTGACGGCGGAGATGACGAAGGGGCGCGGCTCGTTCACGGCCGGGGCGCCGCAGATGTGGGACTCCTCCTCGGTGCTCGCGGGCGCCGCCACCGCCAAGGTCAGGGCGGCCGGGACGTCGGCCAGGGAAGCGGACGCGACGCTGGCCCCGGCTGGCGCCGGGCCGTCGTCGTCCTCGGCCGGCCCGGCCGGCGGCGCGCTCCTGGCCGCCGTGCGGGCGGGCGTATCCGGGAATGGATCGCTGCTGTCCCTGACGCCGGACGCGCGGATGCTGGCGGCGTCGTCGACCCGGTTCCCGGTGTACATCGCCCCGTCGTTCACGGTCGACACCACGGAAACGGCGGACACCGGCGGATTTACCGACCCGAACAAATCGGGCGACAAGCAGGACTTTGACCCGGTGCAGTCCGACCCGGGGACCGGGTCGTGCAACGGCACCACGGGAGCGTGCGACACCACGGACTGCCAGCACTCGCACTACAACGACGACACCACTCCGTACTCCGTCGGCCTGCCGGTCGGCTATGACGACTTCGAGGACGGCGCGTGCCAGTTCAAGGACACGGACTACGCGCTGTACCAGATAGCGATCCCGACCGGGACGCCCGGGCCGTTCGGCCCGCAGGCCGTGATAATGCGCGCGTCTTTCCAGGTGAAGGAGGTTTACTCGTCGTCCTGCTCGGCCGATCCGAACGTGGAGGCGAGCTGGATTAACGGGATGGGCTCTAGTACCGGCTGGCCCGGCCCGGGCATCGCGTCCGGGAACACCACCTCGACGGACGCCATCCCGGCCGACACCGGCAGCTGCAACAGCACGGAGGACACCAGCGACCAGGTCGCGGAGGGATTCAACCTGACCCCCGACCTCAACGCGATGAGCGGGACCCCGGCCAGCATCACGGTGCGACTGTGGGAGAGCGGCGACACCACCAGCGCCGACCACAAGCAGTTCACCAACAACCCCACGCTGGACGTGTTCTGGACCGATACCCCGAACGCGCCGTCGGGCCTGGGGGAGACGGCGGTCAGCGGCGGCGGCAGCATGGACTGCGTCCAGAGCGCGACCGGCGCGCCCCACATCGGCGAGACCGACTCCAATAGCGGCCTGAACCTGAACGCGAAGTACAGCGACCCCGACGGCGCGGCCGTGCAGGGCAACATCGAGTACAAGGTGTCCGCGTCCTCCAGTTGGACCGTGGTGAACGACGCCGTCGCCTCCGACAACGGCACTCTGCTCGGCTACGAGCTGCCGTCGTCGATCTTGTCCAAGCTCGCGGTCGGGACCGTGATGGAGTGGGCGGCGCAGGCCGAGACCGGGGTCGGGACCGCTCTGTTCGGCGCGAACTGGGGACCGTACTACGGTCCGGAGACGGCTTCCGGCGGGGCGTCGTGGACGTCGCCGTGCTACTTCGTGGTCTACCCGAAGGGCCCGGACGCGCCGACGATGACGGGGCCGAGCGGCTTCGCTTCCGGCACCCCGGAAACGGTCGGGTCGACCGTCCAGTTCACGATCACGCAGGCCTCGACCGGTCCGGTGGACCCGCCGTCGGAGTTCGTCTGGGGCTTTGACCAGACGCCGCCGACTTCCGGGACCATTCCGGCCGCGCAGACCTGCTCCACCACCGTGGCCGAGTCGAACTGCACTGAGATGACCAAGAACAGCAGCGGTCTCGAGACCGCGACTGTGTCGATCAAGGTGCCGTCGCCGGGGCCGCATGACCTCTGGGTCTACGCGGTGGACTCGGCCGGCAACCAGTCCGGGACGACCAACGGCGCGACCTCCGGGTACTCATGGACCTTCACCGGCGCGGCCGACCCGGCCGCCACGTTCACCGGCGGCCCCACCCTGCAGGCCAACTTCGCCGACGCGGTGGGCGCCAACCAGCCCTTCGACAACGTGATGATCTCGACCCAGGCCGGAGCGCCGGGGAACGGAGTTGCGGACGGTGAGAACGCTTTCGATGAGGCGGAGCTTAAATCGTACGGCTGGGAGCCGGGCGGCGGCCTCACCGTCGACGGGGCGACGTTCACGCTGCCGTCGTTCGGGACGACCGCCGACACGGCCGATAACCTGCTCGCCGCCGGGCAGGTGATCAGCACCGGCAGCACCGGGGCAGCCGGCAGCACCGCCGCGCAGGGCAGCTCGCTGGTGTTCCTGGCCACTTCGACCAGCACGAACGTGCAGGTGGCGGGAGCGGCGGGGACAGGCGCGGGGGACTCCGTTGCCTACGTCGGGGACCCGACGGCGCCGTCCACCGCGGTTGGGTACCCGGTGACCGGCAGCGGGTGCGCGGGTTTCATCTCGATCAACACCACGGTGGGAAGCTGCAACCCGGCCACCGGCACCGTCAACTACTACACCGACGGTGGCAACAACGGCTGCCCGGCTTCGACGGCTTACACACTGGCAGTGCCGGACTGGGTGAGCGGGCCGAGCGACATCGCCGCGGCCGTGTTCCCTTCCCGCGACCATCCGGGCGGGCAACAGGACGACAGCCCGAAGGTGTACGCCTTCGCGGTGCCGATCGACCCGTCCTGCACGGTGACGTCGATCGCGCTCCCCGATGTGAGCGGCTCGGTCCTGGCCACCGTCGGCACCGGGCTTACCGAGGCCCCGCCGTCGCTGCACATCCTCGGCATGGCGCTGCGCAACACGACCACTGCCGACCCGGCCGTCGGGACCACCGTCGACGGGGCGGGCACCCAGCAGTCGCCGGCCACGCCGGCCGGGCAGGCGTGGACGGGCGCATTCGAATCGCCGATCGAGGACGCGTTCTACCCGCCGTCCGGGGACACCTGGGGAGACCAGACGATCCGGATCGCCGCGTCGCCGAACGTCAGCGCCCCGGCAGGCGCCCAGATCCGGATCCGGCTGTCGAACCCGGGCTACTGGTCCGATGACGGCACCGGCCCGCTGACAATCGGCGCGGTCACCATCGCGCCCCGGATCAGCGGCGCGGTGCCTCAGCCGAACACCATGCAGACGCTGACCTTCGGGGGCTCGAACTCGGCGAGCATCCCAGTCGGCGGAGACATCTACAGTGACCCATTGACGCTGAGCTTCCCGGTCACGGCGGGCAAGGACCTCCTCGTCAGCCTGTACGTGGAGAACGCCTCGCTGCCCACCCTTCCGCTGAACTCCTATCCAAGCGGCGGGATGGCCTGGTTCGCGTCGTCGGCTACCCCGAACGAGACCGGCGACACGACCGGAACGCCGTTCACCAGCGCCGGCGGGTACTCGCTGTACTCGGTGCCGATCCTGACCGGGGTGGACGTAACCACGCCGGCCGAGGTGATCGACTCCGACAACTCCGCGCAGCCGCCGACTCAGTTCCCCGGCGAGCCGACGGTGGTGGTCGCGGGGGACAACGTGATCGACGGCAGCGCCGCCAGCGCCCAGCAAGACGGGCCGGACGCGCCCAGCCTGCGGCTGGGCGGGTATCTGGCGGGCGATCTCACCCAGCTGGCGGCCACCGAGCAAGCCTCCGGAGACAACGCGCCGCTGTACGGAGTGGTCGACGCGGGGGTGCCGTCCAACCTGGTCACGTCGGACGGCTCGTACTACGGCAATGGCGCCGACAGCCCGGGCGTACCGGGCGGGGAAAGCCTGGTCGGCCGGCTGGACCGCGACATCCTCGCCGAGCCGGGCGTCGGCACGGTCATCGTCGACGAGGGCCTGGAGGACATGCTCTGGGACGACGGCGCCACCAATGATCAGACCCTCCTGCAAGACGACTACGACATCATCCAGGAGCAACTGGAGGCGTTCGGCGTCCAGTCGTACTTCGGGACGCTTACCCCGTGCGGCGGTTACTCCGACAGCAAGACGGGAACGGCGTGCAACTCCGCTACCGAATCGGCCCGCATCGCCGTCAACAGCGGAATCTCCAAGCTTCCGGGGTCCTGCAGCGACATCGACTTCTCCGGCGCTCTCGCCCAGCCGGGCACCAGCGGCCCGGTCGACCTCGCAACGGCCGACAACATCGGCGACGACGTCAATCTCACGCAGAGCTCGGCCGGCGGGTACGCGGCGCTGGCGCAGGCCGTCATCAGCACGGCGACTAACCCGCTAAGCCCGTGCCCGATCGTCCCGGTGACACCCCAGGCCCCCGAGACTTCCTGACTGGACCCGAGGGCCGTCCGGCCGCCGCCTCGGCGGCCGGACGGCTCCACCGCCGCCGGCTAAGCGGCCCGACCTCATGTTTTGACTTCCCGCCGTCCGCATGACGGCCCGGAAAGAGGACTGCGCACCAATGATCAAGAAGCTCAGGCACCGTCACGGCGTGTACCGGAAACTGGTTGCGGCGGCGGTCGCGGCCGTCGCGATGGCGTTCACGCTGGCCGGCGCGGCCGGCGCGGCCCAGGCGGCGATGACTCCCGCGTCGCCGCGGCCAGTGCCGGCCCAGCATCCGGTTCCGGTCCACGTCGTGCCGTCGCACAAGGTCGCGACGCCGGTGATGAAGGCTTGGAAGCAGCCCAGCGTGAGCTGGCCTGCGGCGGGAGTCGGCACGGCGGCGGTGCCGACCGGCGCCGCCCACGCTGCCCTGGCGGTGCCCGCGAGCCGGGAGAACGCAGCGCTGGCGTCGCCGTCCACGGGCTCGGTGCGGGCGGGAGGCCTGCCGGTGTGGGTCGGCCCGGCCGCGCAAGCCGGGCACGCGACGGTTGCCCTCGCCTCCGCCCCGGCCGAGTCGCAGGTGCGGGTAGCGATGGCCGCCAGGAAGACCGCCGCCGCGGCGGGGGTCAGCGGGGTCATCTTCAGCCTGTCCAGTGCGTCGCCGGGCCCGGCGACGCCGGTGCATGTGAGCCTCGACTACTCCTCGTTCGCGTTCGCGGACGAAGGCGACTTCGCCTCCCGGCTGCACCTGGTCGAGCTACCAGGATGCGCGCTGACGACACCGCAGCTAGCGGCCTGCCGGCGTCAGGTCTCGCTCGGCTCGGCCGATGACGTCAGCGATTTCCGGCTTGGCGCCGACGTCACGGTGCCCGCGCAGCCGATGTCGGAACCGGTGTACGCCGCCGCCCCGGCCACGGCCGTGGTGCTCGCCGCGACCACCTCCACGTCAGGATCGGCGGGCAGCTTCGGCGCCACCCCGCTGTCGGAAGCAGGCACCTGGACCGCGGGCGGGTCATCAGGGGCGTTCTCCTACTCCTACCCGATCGACATCCCGCCGGTCCCGGGCGGGCTGGCGCCGCAGGTCAGCCTCGACTACGACTCGCAGGCAACCGACGGGCTGACCTCCTCCACCAACGACCAGGCCTCCTGGATCGGGGACGGCTGGGACTACGAGCCGGGGTACATCGAGCGGGACTACCAGTCCTGCGAGACCGAGCCGCCGGGCGCCACGAACTGGGTCAAGAGCGGCGACCTGTGCTGGTCGAGCAACGACACCACCACGCTGTCACTCGGCGGGGTGACGACCACCCTGGTTGACGACCCCACCAATGGTTGGCACACGGAGGCCGACAACGGGGACAAGATCACCTACCTGACCGGCGCGGGCAATAGCACCACCGGCGGGGGCTACTGGGAGGTCACCGACCCCGACGGGACCAGCTACTTCTTCGGCGAGGACCACCTGCCCGGCTGGGTGTCGGGCGACACGTCTGCCAACTCGTCGTGGAACGTCCCGGTCTACGGCTACGAGTCGGGCGACCCGTGCTACAACGCCACTGCCGCCAACGCGCACTGCTACCTGCCCTGGCGATGGAACCTGGACTACGTCACCGACTCCCACGGCGACGCCGAGGCCCTGTTCTACAGTTACGAGCAGAACTACTACGCCGAGGACAACGGCACCACCGGTAGCGCCGCCTACGTGCAGGGCGGCGTCCTGTCCAAGATCGAGTACGGGCTGCGGGCCGGATCCATCTACGGGAGCACGGCCGGGACGCTGGACACCCCGGCTGCCCAGGTGACGTTCACCAGCGCCGCCAACCGGACCGACATCCCCTCGGACCTGGCCTGCGCATCAGGCGCCGCGTGCGACGTGATCTCGCCGACGTTCTGGATCGAGGACCGGCTGACCTCGATCGCGACCAGCACCCACGAGGGCAGCGGCAGCACCATGGACCCGGTGGACTCGTGGGCGCTGGCCCAGAATTACCCGGCGACTGGCGACGGTTCGGCCGCCCCGCCGATGTGGCTGGAGTCAATCACGCGGACGGGCGAGGATGGCACCAGCATCGCCCTGCCTCCGGTCACGTTCTCCGGCATCTCCCTGGCGAACCGGGTGGAGACGGAGGCCGACACCAACGACGGCTACTCGATCATCGACCGGTTCCGGCTCTCCTCGGTCACCAGCGAGACTGGCGGGGTCACCAGCGTCAGCTACGACACTCCGCCGTCGTCCTGCACGTCGGGGAACTTCCCCGCCACCGACCAGAACAAGACGCTGTGCTATCCGGACTACTGGACGCCGCCGGGCGCGAGCAGCCCGATCGAGGACTGGTTCAACAAGTACGTGGTCACCTCGGTCACCGAGGCCAACACGGCGGGCGGCACCCTCCCGGTCACCGACAGCTACACCTACTCGGGCGCGGCCTGGCACTACGACGACGATTCGCTGACCCGCGAATCCCTGCGGACCTGGGACCAGTGGCGCGGGTTCGGCACCGTGACCACCGAGACCGGCAACGCCGCCGACAGCGACCCGGTGACCGAGACGACGGACACCTACTTCCAGGGAATGAACGGCGACTACCAGGACGGAAACCCGGTAACCTCAGCGACCCTGAGCGCCACCGTCGGCGGCGTCACCGCAAGCTCGCCCGACGACGATCAGTTCGCGGGGATGGGCTTCACCCACACCGTCAACGACGGGGCGGGCGGAGCGGTCGTCAGCGAGACGGCCACCACCCCGTGGACCTCGGCCGCGACCGCGACCCAGTCCCAGCCCTCGCCGCTGCCCGCGCTGACCGCGTACATGACCGGCACGGCCAAGACTCAGACGTTCACCGCGCTGGCCTCGGGCGGCTACCGCGAGGCCGACGACATCTACGCGCACGACTCGTCCGGGCGCGTCACCTCGGACTTCAACGCCCCCGACGCGGCCGGCGTCGTACCCGGCGACGCCAACGAGGACACCTGCACGCAGACGACCTACGCCGCCAACACCTCCAGCTGGCTGCTCGACCTGCCCAAGGAGGTGACCGTCACCTCGGTCAGCGCGGCCGCCGACTGCCCGGTCACACTGCCTCCGACCTCGGCCGAGATCATCTCCGACACGGAGTCCTTCTACGACGGCGCCACGTCGCTCAGCCCCGATACGCCGTCGGCCGGCAACCTAACGATGACCGAGCAGGCCACCTCCTACAGCGGCGCAACGGAGGAATTCAGCACCGAGTCGCAGGACGCCTACGACGAGTACGGCCGGGTCACCAGCGCGAAGAACGCCGACGCGATCGCCGACGGCTACGCCGCCACCACGACCGCTTACAGCCCGGCGACCAGCGCGGAGCCGACGTTGGTGACGGTCACCGACCCGATGAGCCTGATCACCAAGACCACCTACGACCCGGCCCGCGACCTGCCGCTAACCGTCACCAACCCGGCCGGCTACGTCACCACCGAGACCTACGACGCGCTCGGCCGGCTCACCGCGGCGTGGACGCCGGGGCACGCCGTCAACGGGCCCGCCGACGAGACCCACAGCTACGAAGTGTCGAACTCCGGCCCATCGGTGGTGACCACCAACACGATCAACGCCAGCGGGAGCGCCCTGCCGTCGGAAACGCTCTACGACTCGCTCGGCCGAGAGATCGAGACGCAGACCGAGACCCCCGACGGCAACATGAACGTCACTGACACGTACTACAACACCGACGGCTGGGTCCTGACCAAGTCCAACTCGTACATCGCCGCAGGCGGTCCGACCGACAACCTGGTCGCGGCCGACGACGGCACCGTGCCGTCACAGACCGGCTATGTGTACGACGGCGACGGCCGCGTCATCCGGGAGATCACCTACAACAAGTCGGTCGAGCAATGGGAAACCGACACCAGCTACGGCGGCGACTACACCACCGTCACGCCGCCCGCCGGCGGCACCGCCACCACCACTTACACCAACGGCGACGGCCAGGAAAGCTACCTCTACCAGTACCACTCCGCCACCCCGCCCACCACGCCGCCCACGGCCGGATCGGGCACCAACACCAACGCCACCACCGGGTGGGACCAGACCTCCTACGCCTACACCACCGCCGGGCAGCTGCAGACCGTCACCGACGCGGCCGGGAAGCAGTGGTCCTACCACTACGACCTGGCCGGGGACCAGACGTCCGCCGCCGACCCCGACACCGGTACCACCACCAGCACCTACGACCTCGACGGAAACCTGCTCTCGACCACCGACGCCCGCACCAAGACGATCAGCTACACCTACGACGCCGACGGCCGTAAGACCTTCGAGTACGACACCACCGGCGGCGCGGCCGAGACCGGCTCCGACGAGCTCGCCACCTGGGCCTACGACTCCCTCGCGAAGGGGCAGGTGACCGGGTCGATCTCCTACCCGACCGGGACCAGCGGCCCCAGCTACGCCGAGGTGGTCAGCGGCTACAACAGCCTTGACCTGCCCGAAGGCGAGAACGTCAACATCAGCTCCGGGACCTTCAACGGCTCGTTCGACGTCAGCTACGGCTACACCAACTACGCCAACCTGGTGTCCGAGACCCAATACCCGGCGGACGCCGGACTCCCGGCCGAAGAAGTCGGCACCGGCTACGACACCGCGAACAAGCCAGTGAGCCTCGAGTCCTCTCAGTGGGACTACGTGTCCGGGCTGTCGTACACCGACCTGAACCAGCCCGAGGAATACACGCTCGGCACCAGCACCTCTCCCGCGTGGATCATCGACAGCTACGACCCGGTCACCGGAAACCTCTCCACCTCTGGTGCCCAGGCCGGCACCAGCCCCATCACCCTCGACTCCACCACCTACAACTACGACAACGACGGCCTGATCACGTCTGACGCCGACACCCCCGCCAACGGAGGCACCCAGGTCCAGTGCTTCAGCTACGACTACCTGGGCCGTCTCAGCCAGGCTTGGTCGCAGGGCGGCACCGGATGCTCATCCGGCGCCTCCCAGACCGCTGAATCCACTGCGGCCGCCCCGTACTGGGAGCAGTACGCGTACAACGACGAGAACGACCTCACCTCCGAGACCTCCACCCCGGCCAGCGGTGCCGCCACCACGACCACCGACGCCTACGCCGGCACCCCGCACCAGATCACGCAGCAGCAAGCCGTTACCGGCAGCACCACCAACACCTCCAGCTACAGCTACGACGCGGACGGCGACACCCAGGGCATCACCCTCCCCTCCGGGAACGAGACCCTGAACTGGAATGACGCCGGCAAGCTGGCCTCGGTCGATGCCCCCGGCAGCACCACCCCGACCACCTCGTACATCTACGACGCCGACGGCAACCTGCTCGAGGAGACCGACCCCAGCGGCACCAGCGGCACGACCGACACCACCCTGTACCTGCCCGGTGAGGAACTGGTCGCCGCGACCAACAGCAGCGGCACCACGTTCAGCGGCACCCGCTACTACACCATCGGCGGCGTCACGATCGCGGCCCGAACATCAGCGGGCCAGGTCTACTACCTGGACGGCAACCAGCAGGGCACGGCCACTCTCGCGATCAACTCCTCTACCCTGACCGGGACCAACCGCTACTACGACCCTTACGGCAACCCGGTCGGCACCGCCCCGTCCTCGTGGCCCGGCGCGCAGGGCTTCGTCGGCGGCACCGCTGACCCCGCGACCAGCCTGGAGAACCTCGGCGCCCGCGAGTACAACTCTGCTACCAGCTCCTTCGTCTCCACCGACCCCCTACGCAACGCCTACGATCCCCAGGACCTCAACCCGTACGCCTACTCGTTGGACGACCCGGTCAACCAGTCCGACCCGTCCGGCGCGCAGCCCATTTACAACGTGCCCGAGGGCACCTGCACCGGCTCCGGCCAGTCCTGCGAGAC
>Ga0302326_10010789_pt1 | contig 19745 bp, 20 predicted proteins | sample Palsa_T0_3_FD_202264 | JGI IMG/M metagenome (GOLD analysis project Ga0302326, IMG submission 202264) | Peat permafrost microbial communities from Stordalen Mire near Abisko, Sweden - Palsa_T0_3 | ecosystem: Environmental > Terrestrial > Soil > Palsa > Peat permafrost | place: Sweden: Abisko...
CACCTGCAAGTGCGTACTTGCGATCCGCTGATCACTAACCAAAAGTAAGTGGTAAAGCTCGCTGATGACAGGAGACATCATGCTTAACCCAGCGCCGCGAAGCCAGGTCACCCTTGGTACCACCACCGTCACCTACCTGCCCGACGGTGAGGTGCATCTGGACCCGGCCGTGCTGTTCCCGGCCGCCGGGCCGGACGGCTGGGCCGTCTACGCCCCCTACCTCGACGGCGACGGCCGGCTGCCAGTCAGCGTCGGATCCTTCCTCATCCGCACCGGCGCGCACCGGATCCTGGTCGACCTCGGGCTGGGCCAGGTCGATTTCGAGGTCCCGGGAATGGCCTCGTTCAGAGGCGGCACGCTGCTGGACAGCCTGGCCGGCGAAGGCCTGGGCCCGGCCGACATCGACACCGTCGTGTTCACCCACCTGCACCACGACCACGTCGGCTGGACCAGCAACGTCGCGCCCGCCCCGAACGCCGAGCGCACCGAGCCGGTCCGCGGCCTGACCTTTTCCCGCGCTCGCCACGTCGCCGACCGAACCGAATGGGACTACTGGAACGGGACCGCCGAACTGACCGGCCCGGACCAGGACGCGGTCCAGAAACCGCTCAGCAGCGTCATCCAGTTCCTGGACCGCGGCCAGCCCATCGTGCCCGGCGTGCAGCCCGTTCCCACCCCGGGCCATACCCCAGGGCACACCGGCCTGCTGGTCACCGACCCGGCCAGCGATCAGCGACTGCTCATCCTCGGCGACGTCATGCACACCCAGGCGCAGGTCAGCGAGACGGGCTGGCATTTCCTGTTCGACGTCGACGCGGGACAAGGCACCAAGACCCGGATCGCGCTGCTCGAGCGATACCACGACGAGCACACCATCATCGCCGGCGGCCACTTCGCCGGGACCGTGTTCGGCCGATTCCTGCCCGCGACACGCCATCACCACTGGGCGCGGCTGTGATTTCACGGCTGCAACTGCCCCCGTCCTGGGTAAGGGGGGTAAGGGGGTAAGGATGGCCCAGCCGTGCGGGCCAAGAGCGATGGCTGCGTCCGCCGTTCCCGCACGGTCTAGCTGACCGGTTCCAGCCTGGACGGTCCGCGCGTGCGGGGCGGGCAGCCGGGCCGGGGTGTCGGCGACGTTGAGCGTCGTGATGAGACGGTGGCCGTCGTGGTGTGCTTCGTAGGCGAGCTGCCCGTTGGCCAGGTGCACGATGCTGGTGCGGGCGTGGTGCAGCCAGGGGTTGCGGCGGCGCAGGCCGATGAGGTGCTGGTGGAGGCGGTAGGTGTCCCAGCCGTAGGGGGCGAGGTGAGCGGGGGTCGCGGGGAAGGCGGGGCGGATGGCATCGTCGCCGCCCGGGCGGTCTTCTTTGATGCCGCGGAATGCCTGCTCGTCGCCGTAATAAATGGATGGCGTGCCGCCCGCGGTGAGGAGGATCGCGAGCGCGTGCGGCAGGTGCCGGGTATTGCATAGCCTGCTCGCCAGCCGGGTGACGTCGTGGTTGCCGGCGAAGGTGAGCGGGGCGAAGGCGGCGGTAAAGCCGTTGTGGCGGTCCAGCGCCCAGGCCAGCTCGAAGAAGTTGGTGTCGTTGAGGCTGCTCCAGGTCGCCTTCCAGAGTTCGTACTGGGTGACCGAGTCCATCCCGGATTCCCGCACGATCGCCGCGTAGTCGCCGTGGATGGCCTCGCCGACGATGTAGGCATCCGGCCGGGCGGCGCGCACCCGGGGCAGGACCTTGGCCCAGAAAGCCGGGGGCACGGCGTAGGCGGCGTCCAGCCGCCAGCCGTCCGCGCCGCGTTGCAGCCAGTGCGTCATCACGGCGGCGACGTAGTCGGCGACGGCCGGCTCGTCGTGGTTGAGGGCGACGAGCTGCCGGTGCCCCTCGAAGGCCTGGTAGTCCGGCTCGGTCCCCACCTGCGCACCGTCTGGCCAGGACAGCCGGAACCAGGAGGCTGTCGGGGCGGCCGGGCCTTGCTTGAGGACGGCGGCGAATGCCGGGAAGCCCCGCCCGACGTGGTTGAACACCCCGTCGAGCAGGACCCGGAGCCCGCGCTCATGCGCGGCCCGGGCCAGCCGGGCGAAATCGTCTTCGTCGCCCAGCCGGGGATCGATGCGGAAGTGGTCGATGGTGTCATAGCCGTGGGTATGGGAGGCGAAGACCGGCCCGAGGGCGAGCCCGGACACGCCGAGCCCGGCCGCATAGTCCAGCCACGCCTCCAGGCGGCCCAGCCGGCGGACGACTGCCCCGTCGTCAGATTGTGGCGGGGCGCCGGTGAAGCCCAGCGGATAAACCTGCCACCACACCGCGTGCTCGACCCAACCTGTCATTGCCCCTCCTAGTGATGATCGCTCAGGTCGCAAGTCCGCCCCGCTCCATGCCAGCGGCCGGTGGCATGGAGCGGGGCGTTCGGTTCTACTCATCGCGGGCGCGGGGGTCCGCCGACGCGGTCGGGCGGGCCGGGGGTGCCTGCGGCGCGCCGTATGCGAAGCAGACAGTGGCGAGGGCGGTGTCGATGCCAGCGAGCGCCTGCAGGACCTTGCCGTGCGAGGCAGGCTTGTGGTGGTTCGTGCCGGTGCCGCCGTCCCGGTCCCGCGCCAGGGCTGGGCATGTCCCCGGGATGGCCGCCTGATAGGCGGCGCCTGGACGTCGGCCGATCGCCCGCCGGGCGGCGGTGATGTTGGCCGCGACTGCCTCGTTGAGTTGCCTGATACAGGGGTCGGCCGTGGCCGAGCGGTCGGCTGCCGCGGCGCTGACGAGGGCGCGTGCCGAGAACTCGGAATGCTCGATCGCGTCGATGGCGTCGGCTGGCCGCAGGGCCGGGGAGCGGCTGGCACGCAGTGGTGACAGCAGGAGCCGCTGTGCCCGCAGTGCCGGGGCGATCTGCCCGAGCCTGGTGACGGCGTGGCGGAATGCGATCTGATGGCTGTGCAACGCGGCCGGGTCGTGCCAGTCGGCGGCGAGCAGTTCGCCGAGCGTGGCGAGTGCGTCGGCGGTGCGTCGGCGTGCCACGTCACGGGTACGGATGGGAAGGATCAGCCAGGAGGCGGCGATGCCGAGGGCGGCGCCGGCCGCGATGCCCTCCAGTCGGGTCTCCAGCAGGCCGCCGGGCGGCTGGCCGAGCCAGCCGTACAGCAGCGACAGCACGGCGGTGACGCAGGCGGCCCACCAGGCGTAGCTGAACTCGCGCAGCCAGGTCGCAACCGCCAGCGCGGCGAACATCACGGCGACCGACGCGTCGGCATGCGGTCCGAACGTGCCCGCGATCGCGGTGGCCACGACCGTGCCGGCGGCCGCGCCCGCGCCGCGCAGCGCGCCCTTGAGGACGACATCGCCGCGGCTGCGGGCGCCGCTGCACACGATGAAGGCGGTCAGCACCGTCCACGCCCAGTGACTGGGCCAGGCGGTCCGCCCGACGGCGAACGCGGCGGCCAGGGCCGCGGCCATCTGCAGCGCCATGCGCGTGCTGGCCGGGACGCGCCCGCGGGTCCCGGCGCTGGCCGCCGGCCCGGCCGGCGCCGTGCGAGGCGGTGCCGCCAGGCCCGTCCGGGCGGCGAGCAACTGGAGCACCGTGACCCAGAACCAGGCGATGAACGCGATGAGAGCCACCCACAGCGTCCCGGGACCGGGCAGCCCTGAGGGGGGCATGATGAGCACCGCGACCAGCGGAGCAACGATGAGCGTCCCCGCCCTGGTGGCGCGCTGGCCGAAACGCCGAACCCAGATGGAAGCGAACATGGAGGCCACGAACAGCGCGTCCCCGGCATCGGGACATGCCGACATCAGCCGGCTGATCCCGGATGCCGCCAGCGCGGCAGCGAGCAGCACCACCAAGCCGGCGAGCCGGTCGGTCAGGTCGGCGGCACGCTGGATGCGGGCGGTGGTCATCGCCAGCACGATCGCCAGGACCACCACGTCCAGGTGAAGGCCTGCGAGGTGCTCGATCAGCAGCGAGGACCCGTAACAGGCAAGCACCGCGGCCATCGCGGCAGCGGCCCTGCGCAACTCCGCGAGCCCGGGATCGAAGTGCGCCAGCCGGTACCGCAAGCCATGAATGCTATACATTGCTTACCATCTCTTCCTGATCTCCTGGCGATTCAAGCAACTTGAAGATCTAAACAGTAAGCACTATCTTAGTATCATGCCAGATGCAGAGCCAGATCAGTCGGCTGAGACACAGAAAGCGCTGGCAGCCGCGGACATCCGGCAGGGAGTTACCCGCCTGTCCCGTCGGCTACGCAGCGAACGCCCGCCCGGAGGGCTTAGCAGCAGCAAGCTCAGCGCGCTCAGCCACCTGCTGCGCAACAGCCCAGCCACGGCCGGCGAGGTCGCGGCCGCCGATCACCAGCAGCCGCAATCGCTCACCCGGGTGCTCGCCGAACTGGAACGCGACCGCTTGATCACCAGAACCCGCGACGAGCACGACCGGCGGCAGTCATTGCTAACGATCACCGAAGCCGGGCGCCAGGCACTCCGCCGCGACATGACCCAACGCGACGACTGGCTGGCCACCGCGCTCACCAGTCTCACCGAAATCGAATGCGAACTGTTGCGGCTGGCGGCACGGCTCATGGACCGCATCGCCGACCCCACGCTCGCGATGCGACAGGATGCCGGACAGGCAGCCTCTCCTCCCAAGCTGACACCAGCCGCCAGCCGACATTCAGAGGACCAGTGACGTGCCACGCGATACCCACCACGGGAACACGCGACACCATCGACCGCCGCCGTTGGCGTCGTCTACGACTGATGTGAGCCTCAGCCCGACGGGACCAACTCGCGGCGCGCTAGGGGGCTGGAGTAGACGACGCTGGTCGTGATCGATCCGAGTCCTGCGAGCTTTCCGGCCAGGCGTTCCAGGTCGCTCATCGATCGTGCCAGCAGCTTGAGGATGAAGCAGTCATCGCCGGTGACATGGTGGGCCTCGACGACCTCCGGCGTGGTGTCGAGGAGTTGGTGGAGTGGCTTGTAGTTCCCCGACGGATACTTCAGCCGGACGAACGCGGTGATCGGGTAGCCCAGCGCCTCCGGGGCGAGCAACGCGGTGTAGCCCGTGATCACGCCACCGTCGATGAGCCGGCGCAGCCGATCCGCCGTCGAGCTCGCTGACAGCGAGATGCGGCGGGCAAGGTCCGCGACGCTCGAGCGCCCGTCACGTTGCAGCTCCGCAAGGATGGCTTGATCGACTCGATCGAGCACAAGCCTTTGATTCGACGTCATAATGCGGAGAATACCAGTGAATCCACGGTCTTCGCGATCATTTTCCCGGTGATCATCCTTCACTGTCATCGCGATCCCGGGTTGGATTAATGTCCATGGACACCAGCATCGCTGCGGCCGACTTCTTCGCCGCTAAGTTGAGCTACGAGACCGACCCCGCCGACCTCGCCACCATCCGCGCCACCGGTGCTGGCCCGATCGTCGTTGACACGCGATCCGTTGCCAGCTGGGCGCAGGGCCGGATCCCCGGCGCACTCCACATCCCGGGATCCGAGCTCGCCGACCGGGCTCCGTCGCTGCTACCGGATCGGGAAGCGGACATCGTCGTCTATTGCTGGGGTCCCGGCTGCAACGGGAGTACGCGAGCGGCGTTCACCCTGGCGTCGCTCGGCTACCGCCGCGTGCGGGAGCTCATCGGCGGCTTCGAGTACTGGGCTCGCGAAGGACTCGCCATCGAGACGGACGCGGGGCGGACACGCCGTGCCATCGACGAATTGACGGCGCCGGTGTCGTCGCCGGTCTGAGAGGCCGACCAGGAAGAACCGAGCAATCCCCGGCCACCAGGGTCATTGCCTTGAACGGGGTCTTACACCTCTGGGGAGTCCGGTGGAGTTCAGGGTCCTTGGCACGCTTGAAGTTTCCGGCACGGACGGGGCTCGCGTGCGACTGCCCGCGGGGCGGGCGCGGACCGTTCTTGCGCTGCTGTGCGCGAACCCTGGGCGGGTGGTCTCCAGGGACCGACTGGTCGACAAGGCCTGGAATGGTGCGCCGCCGAGCACCGCGGTGACCCAGGTGCACGGGTTCATCTCCGCGTTGCGCCGGGTGCTCGGTCCAGCGGCGATCCTTACCTCTGGCAACGGCTACCTGATCACGGCCGGCGAGACGGACCTGGACCGGATGCGCGCGCTGATCCTGCGCGCGCGGTCGCTGCGCGAGGAGGGCTCGCCCGAGACCGCGGCCGGGTGTCTGCGCGAGGCGCTGGCGCTGTGGCGCGGCCGGCCATTCGAGGGCCTCGGCTGCGACTCGCTTGAGACCGCTGCGGACCTGATCGAGTCCGAACGTGTCACCGCGCTCGAGGAGTACGCCGAGACCGAGCTCGCGCTCGGCAACGCCGCCGAACTGGCCGCGCCGCTGGCCGCCTGGGCCGGCCAGTATCCGCTGCGCGAGCGGCTGCGCGCTTCGCTCATCCAGGCGCTGCTGCTCACCGGCCGCCAGGCGGAAGCCATCGCCGCGTACCACGAGCTACGGCGGCTGCTGTCGGACGAACTTGGCGTCGATCCCGGTCCGGCGCTGCGGGGACTCTACGAGCGGATCCTGAAAGGCGACCACACGCTCATGGCGCCGGGCGGCGCGAGCACGCCGGCACCCGCGCAGCTACCCGCCGCGGTCGCGGACTTCACTGGCTGCGTAGCGCAGGTAGACGAACTCGTGAGCGCGCTGTCGCACCGCACGCCTGCGGCCGTGGCGGTCGTGGCGGTATCCGGCATCGGCGGTGTCGGGAAGTCCGCGCTCGCGGTGCACGTCGCGCACCTGATGCGCGCGGACTTCCCGGACGGGCAGGTGTTCGTGAACCTGGCAGGCACCACTGGCGAGCCCGTCTCGGCCGCCGATGTTCTCGCCAGGCTGCTCCGTGACTTCGGCGTGGCACCCGGCGATGTGCCGACCGGGTTCGATGAGCGCTCCGCCCGCTACCGGAGCGTGCTGGCCGGCAAGCGCGTGCTGCTTGTGCTCGATGACGCCCGCGACGCCGCGCAGGTGCGCCCGCTGCTGCCCGGCTCGCCGGCCTGCGCTGTACTTGTGACCAGCCGGGCGATGCTCACTGACCTCGCCGGAGCCGTCCACCTTGGCCTGCCGGTTATGGCACCCGGCGAGGGGGCGGAGCTGTTCGCCAAGATCGTCGCCTCGTACCGGGCCGCGGCCGAGCCGGACACGGCGGCGGAGAACGTGGCGCCGTACGCCGGGCTTCCGCTCGCGATAAGGATCGCTGGCCCATCGCTGAGATGCCGCCGCGGGCGCGTTCCGGCTGCTCGGGCTCATCCCCGCAGGCGAGTTCGCCCTGCCTGTCACCGCCGCGCCGCTCGGGCCGCCACCAGCCGGGGCGGACTTACGGCGTCCTCGGCCAGGTCTGCGCGGCCGACGATAACCCTGATCTTTCATGGGGCTGATGGCTGCCGCTGGCGGGCGGGCCGGCCGGTTCCCGGACTTGGTCATTAGGGGCTGGGTATGTGCCGTGCCCGCTGGCGATTCGCTGGCGATTCGCTGGCATGCGCCTGGAATCGCGAAGAATGCACCTCGGCGCCGCTAGGGTGACCCTAGTTTCCAATGTTGTTTGTGGGGCGGCCTGGGGGCGGGGCTGCCATGGCTAATTCGTGTTTATGCCAATTCGTGTTTATAAGGAGAGATTCCCTTGGCACCCAAACCTCACGGCGGAGCCCACAGTCTGCCGTCGACGCGCAGGTCTCTGCTGGCGCTGGGCGCGACGGGGCTGCTGGCGAGCGGCGCGGCGGTCGCTCTGGTCGAGACCATTGGCAATCCGCAGGCCTCCGGCGCCGTGTCGACGATCCCTGACACGGGCACCCCGGACTGGGTCGATGTCACCTCCTACGGCGCCGACCCGACTGGCGACAGCGACTCCACCGCCGCTTTCACGAGCGCGCTCGAAGCCCTCGCCAGCCCCAGCCCCGGCACCACCGCCAGCCCCACTGCCAGCCCCACTGCCACTGCCAGCCCCAGCCCCGCGACCACCACCGGCGCCGGCTTTGGCGTGATCTACATTCCGGCCGGGACCTACAAGATCTCCCGCACTCTGGAGTGCACGACGGTGCCGGTGTACTTCGTGGGCGACGGCGCCTGGGCGACCACCATCTCGTTCACCGGGACCGGGGACTGCTTCCGCGTCTACGACAGCTCGGACTACGGCAGCAGGACGAAGTTCGGCGGCGGCTTCGCCGGGATCACGATCGACGGGACGAACGCGGGGGCGACCAGCCCGTCGACCGGCCTGCACGTGGGCGACCTGCTGCAGTACGAGCTCGACCTGACCGTGCAGAACTTCAAGCAGGCCGGCAGCATCGGCGTCCACCTGGACAACAACTACTACTGGACCGAGCAGCTCCACGGCCGGATCTACGCCTCCGGCTGCACCAGTCACGTGGTCTTCGACTGGAACACCAGCACCTCCTCGACCAGCAGCGGCAGCTTCGAGCGCTGCGACCTGGACATCTACATCGACCAGGACCACGGGACGTTCGACGGGGTGGTGTTCCAGAACGGGGCCTACGTCGCCAACGGCTCGCTGAAGATCCGCGGCAACTTCGGTTACAGCACCTCGCCCGTGACGTCGGCGGCCCTACGGCTCACCGGCTCCCAGTCCACCGCCGGTTACCCCGCCGCCGGCTACAGCAGCGCCTCCGGCATCACGGCCAGCTTGCTTGACATCGGCGTGGAGTGCGGTACGGCCAAGACCGGCCCTAGTTACACGCCGCAGACCATCGTGTTCGGCTCAGGCGCGAACCAGATCAGCGGCTGCTGCGGCGCGCTGAACTTCGGTGCCGCCGGCAACACCTTCGCCGAGTCGAACAACGCTAAAAACATCACCTACTTCCTCGGGCAGGCCACCGGGGACAGCACACTGCCCGGCGGCGGGGACTGGGCGACGTACAGCAGCGGCTTTCCCGCCGGAATCACCGGGAACGTGTCCTTCCGGTCCCTGCCGACCGGCAACGAGGTGATGGTGAGCTGGTCCCTCGCCATCGCCGCCGGGACCACGCTGCGAACCGGGAACGCCATCGTCACGGTGGCCAGCAAGTTTGCCTACAACGACAACAAGGTCATCCCCGGCAACAACAACGGCGCCGACCTGTCCGGCAACGTTTACGCCCCCGCCTACCTGACGCCGGGCGCGTCCTTCCAGTACGCCGGCCCGTCCTACGAGGGCTCAACCCCCTCCTACTGGTACGGCCAGGGCGTCTACAGCCTGCTCGTCGGCTGAGCGGTTCGAGGGTGGCGGACGCGTCCGCACGGTCGCCGGGGCGATCGGCTGGCCTGATCCAGGGCCGCGGTCAAACGAGCCAGCTGGCCGCGCTGGTCAGCCCTGATCAGCGATGGCGTCAGCGCGGCCATGGGGCCGGAGAACGTTCCACCCTTTAGGTGATGGGCGGAGCGTCGTCGAGGCCGAAGCTGAGGATGCGGTCGGGATGGATGCGGATGATCTCGGCGGAGAACACGGCCATGGGCGGCGGCTGGTTTTGGAGGGCCTCGGCGTGGCCCCTGATCTCGACGCAGCGGACCTTCCATGGCTGGTAGGAAGCGATGTCATCAACGACGAACGCGACGTGCGGGTTGGCGGCGATGTTGCGGAACTTGCGGCTGGCGCCCATGTCATGCCCGCCGATGTCGATGGTGCCCAGGTCGGGGTTGTAGCGGAACGAGACCGGGTTGTTCTGCGGCGCGCCGCGGGGGTCGACGGTGGCGAGCCGGCCGAGTCGCTGGCTATCGAGGTAGGCGAGCTGGGCGTCAGTGAACTTCATCGGGCTCCTCCTTGGCTGACGGTGATGTGACTGGCGGCCCGTTGCGGACGTGTCGTTCGGCGCGGGCGAGCAGCAGGGCAGGGACGGCGGCGACTGCGGTGATGGCCAGAACCCACGCGAATGTGGTCCCGAACGCTCCGGCCGCGGCGGCGGGCGAGGCGGCGTGCGCAAGCTGGCGGGTGAGGATGACGGTGAACACGGCGGTGCCGATCGATCCGCCGACCCGCTGCAGGACGTTCAGCTGCGGGGTGGCGTCCGCGATCTTGCCTGCCGGGAGCGCCCGGTAGGCGGCGGTCATCGCGGGCACCAGGGACAGGCCGATGCCGGCGCCGCGGATCGCCATGACCAGGCAGAGCAGCACATAGGAGGTCCGGGCGCCGAGGAAGACGAACGGGACGGTGGCGGCGACGCTGAGCAGGCCTCCGGCCAGGGCGGTCGGGCCGGCGCCGAGCCGGTCGGTCATCGGGGCGGCGAGGCGGTTGGCGAGCAGGGCCCCGGCCCCGGAGGGGGCCAGCAGCAGCCCGGTGGCAATGACGTCCTGGCCGCGGACGACCTGGAAGTATAGCGGCATCAAGATCATGCCGCCGAACATGGCCGCGCCGAGGCTGAACGAGGTGGCAGATGCGGCGGCGAAGGCGCGGCTGGCGTACAGGCGCACGTCAAGCAGCGGCCGGGTGATCCGCGCGGACCGCACGATGAAGACGGCGAGCAGCCCGGTCCCGGCTGCCAGCGCCGCTACCGCGGCCGCGCCCGCCTGGGTGCCGATCTGGGCGAGCCCGTAGGTGAGGCCGGTCGTCCCGCCGGCCGCCAGCGCCAGCCCGGCCAGGTCCAGCGGCCCGGCGTCGCCGCCGCCGCCGCGGGGCAGCAGGCGGGCGCCGAGGATGACGCCGGCGGTGCCGAGGGGGACGTTGAGCCAGAAGATCGCCTGCCAGCCCAGGCCCTGGATGAGCAGCCCGCCGAGGGTGGGGCCGAGCATCGGGGCCAGCACGACCGGGATCCCGATGAGGCTCATCACCCGCGCCATCTGCGCCTTGCCCGCCTGGCTGGTCCAGATGATCGTGCCGGCCGGGAGGATCGCCCCGCCGCCGGCGCCCTGCAGCACCCGGCAGGCGATCAGCATCCCGGCGCTGCGCGATAGCGCGCACAGCGCCGACCCGACGGTGAACACGGCCAGTGCCGCGATATACAGCCGGGCTGCCCCGGCCCGCCGGGCGGCCCAGCCGGTCACCGGGATCACCGCCGCGAGCGCGAGCAGGTAGCCGGTGACCACCCACTGGACCTCTGCCAGCGAGGCGTGCAGGGTGACCGACAGGGACTGCAGCGCGACGTTGACGATCGTGGAGTCCAGGAACGACAGCGCCGACCCGATCATGATCACGCCGATGGACCGGCGCAGCGCGGGCGGGAACGGCCCGGCGGCAGCGTCCCGCGCGGCGGTGAGGTGAGCCATGCCCCACATGTTAGACAACTGTCTAGCATTGTCAAACCACTGTCTAACTGACTAGGATGCCGCTATGACGACCTCCAGTGACGCCCGCCGCGCGCCCCGCCGCGCGCCCGCACCCGACCAGCGCCAGGTCGATGCCGACCGGACCAGGGCCGCGCTGCTGGACGCCGCGCTGGAGGAATTCTCAGCCAAGGGCTTCGCGGGCGCGCGGGTGCGCGACATCGCCCAGCGGGCGGACGTCAGCAAGGATCTGGTGGCCTACCACTTCGGCGGCAAGGACGGGCTCTACCTCGCGGTGCAGCGGGCCTGGCTCGACCGCGAGGACGGCTTCGCCGACCCCGCGCTGCCCCTGGCCGACCTGCTCGGCCGCTACCTGCACGACGCGCTGGCCGACCCGCGGCCGATGCGGCTGCTCGCCTGGCGCGGGCTCGCCAGCCCCGACGCCGCCCCGCCCGACGGCAGCCCCGCGGCCGAGGACCCGTCGGGCACCCGCGCCCGCCAGCAGCGGGGCGAGCTGCCGGCCGACATCGACCCCGCCGTGCTGCGCCTAGTCCTACTCGCGGCCGTGGCAGCCCCGGTCATCTTCCCCGGCCACGCCCGCAAGCTCTTCGGCACCGCACCCGGCGACCCCGAGTTCGAGACGAGATACGCCTCCGGACTCCAGCATCTGATCGCGCACCTCACTTCGGAAGGCAGGCAGTAAATGTTCACAGTCGTCTTCGGCGCCCGCGGAAACGTGGGCCGTCACGTCGCCGCCGGGCTGCAGGCCGCCGGCCAGCAGGTCCGGGTAACCAGCAGGAACCCCGCGACCGCGGGATTCCCGTCCCGGCTGCAGGTCGCAGCGGCCGACCTGGAAGAGCCGGGGACACTGCCCGCCGCGCTGGCGGGCGCGGAAAACGTCTTCCTCTACGCCAAGCCCGCCGGCATCCAGGGGTTCGTGGAAGCCGCCCGGGCGGCCGGGGTCCGGCACGTGGCCCTGCTGTCGTCGGCAGCGGTCGTCAGCGCCGACGCCGAGCGCAACCCGATCGCCCGCCGGCACCGGGCCGTCGAGCTGGCCATCGAGCAGTCCGGCATCGACTGGACCTTCATCCGCCCGGGAATGTTCGCCGCCAACACCCGGTGGTGGTGGGCGGAATCGATCCGCGCCGCGAACACCGTCCGGATACCGTACCCGGACGCGCAGACCGCCCCCATCCACGAAAAGGACATCGCCGCGCTCGCCGTGACCGCTCTGACCGAACCAGGCCACGGCCACCAGGCCTATGCCGTCTACGGGCCGCAATCGCTGACCCTGCAGCGCCAAGCCGGGCAAATCGGCGAGGCCATCGGCCGGCAAATCCGCCTTCAGGTGATCTCCCGCGCACAGGCGCAGGCAGAACTCAGCAAGACGATGCCGCCCATCGGGGCCGAAACCATCCTGCGCGCCTGGGAAGCCGGCAACGGCACCCCAGCCCAGACCTCAGTCATCGTTGAGAAGATCACCGGCCGCCCCGCCCACACCTTCGCCCAGTGGGCCGCAGACCACGCCGACGACTTCCGCTGAACACCAGCTAGCGGACTTACCGATCTGTGGCCCGTGAATCGTCTCCTAAGTCCAACTGGCTGCAGGCCGACCTCAGCGGGCAGGCTCCGCGTAGGTCACCCGGTACTGGATTTCCCTCGACGCCAAATTCCACCACTGGCACCGTGTTCCGGCCGCCACGAGCTTCCAGTCGTCAATGACTCGCGTGACGGACAGGGATAGGGAGTGTGTGGTGCGGAACGAATTCGCGGATGCGGGGACGGCGGGGGTTCTTGCGGGCGTGCGGCGGTGCTGGGTGCCTCGGCGATTCTCCCGCTGGTAACCGAGGGTGCGGCTCGCGCTGCGGAAGCGGCGCGAGCGGATCCCGATCAGCTCTTCGAGGAGGGCCAGTTCGCGGCGGCTGACCGCGGTTACGCGCGGCTGTTGGAGAAGGATCCGGATGACGCCCATGCGTGGGCGCAGCGCGGTTACATCGCTCTGCTGTCCAACCGGTTCCGCGACACCGAACGGTTCCTGGGCGCGGCTCTCAAGCTGGCGCCCGCTGACACCTTCGCCGCGGCCTGCCTCCCCTGGTCCCCGGTCCAGGAGCGGGGCAGGTAGAGCTCCCGGTCGATCAGCGCGCGGCCCTTCCCGCTCGCGTAGGCCAGGAAGCCCCCGAGCTGGCAGTTGGTGAACTTCCCCGCCGTGCCGGTGTACTGCCGCTGCACCCCGGCCGAGCAGGAGCGGCCCTTCTCGAACCCGGTGTCGTCGCCGATCAGCACCGCGCCCGGGTCGCCGAGCGCGGTGACATAGCCGCGGACGTCGTCGCGCACCAGGTCCTCATCCCACCGGGCCGCGTTGAACAGCCGCTGCATGCCGTCCGGCGTCGCCTCCCCGACGCGCTCAGCCAGCGACCAGTCCCCGCCGGAGGCAAAGGATGTTTGCGGCGTCGCATGGCTCAGGTTTCCGGTGAGGCGTCAGCGGGATGCCAGTGAAACGCCAGCGGCGGGTGGAAAGATGAGCGGTACCTGAATAGTGGGTGATGTCTCAACTCGCGGTTAACACGGAAGACAAGAAAGGTCTAACGGTGTCCATGATGATGCGTACGCTCGCGGTCGCGGCGGTGCTGGCGTTCAGCGCCGCACTTGCGACTATCCACGGGGCAGGCACGTTCAACACTGCGGCCGGAGCAACCCCGAACGGCAACCTTTGCGTTACCTGCATCGGAATCTAATGCCGCCGCTAGCGGCAACTTTTCGTCGGTGATAACTGTCGATAAGACTCAGGTTGGCGTTAGCGCGGATTTCGACACAGCGAATCAACCCTCCGGCTAGTCAAACTGGAAGCGGAGGCGGCGGTTTTGCCACCAGGGGACGGTGGTCTCGGCGCGGAGGCCGGATTGGCGCAGGACCGGTGAGTAGGCGCGGCGGCTGAGGGTGACGGTGATGGTGTCGCCGTTGCTGGTGATGGTTCCTGGGGTGTCGAGGAAGCGGCGCTGGAGGGTGTCGGGGGTGGCGGTGGCGTAGCCGGGTCGAGCCGGGTGCGGAACGCGGCGAGCAGGGCCTGGGCCAGGACGCACAAGACGATGTCGAGGTCGATGTTGAGGCTGACGGTGCTGGAGAGCGCGTCGGCGCAGAATGCCTGGATGATCTCCGCGAGCCGCTGCTCGATGGTCATGCGGCGGGCGTACTGCTGCACGAGTGCCCGGGTCCTGACCTGGTCGTCGTTGGTGATGATGACGGTGGGGGCGTCGCGGCCCAGCCCGGTGACGACCAGCTGCCGGACGGTGCCGGGGTAGCCGGTCAGTGTCACGGCGGGGTCCTCGTGGACGCGGGGCTTGTTGTGCGGGCCGGGGCGGTTCAGGGTGATCGTCTTGTAGTCCGAGCTGGCGAGGCCGTTGATGTGCTTGACCAGGGACGGGGAGCGCATGCGGAGGGTGGCGAACTTGACGCCGCGGGCGTCCAGCTCGCCGAGGACCTGCTGGGTGGTGACCTTCTGGTCCATGATGAGCATCTTCGGGTCGGCGCCGGAGACGGCTTTCCAGTGGTCGCAGAACGCGATGGCCTCGCGGTTCCGGGTGGCCTTGGAGATGTCGGCGTTGGCGTAGACGAGGTTGCGCGTGCCGGTGTCCTGGGCGAAGAACGTCAGGACGGAGCGGGCGCGCTGGGACCGGGTGGGGACGTAGTGCTTTTCCAGGACCGGGTCGGCTCCCCAGTGCATGACGGCGTGGAAGTCGAGGTCGAAGATCGCCTCGCTCGCGGTGGCCAGGCCGGCGCTGATCATCTGCTTGTCGAGGGCGGCCAGCAGCCGCTGCTGGTGGTCGTGGGAGAGCCGGCAGGAGTAGCTGGTGAGCGCGGATTTCTTCGGCAGGATCGACAGCCCGGCGAACAGCGCGCTGGCAGGGTCGGTGAGCAGGTCATCGACGTGGCTGACGCGCCGGGTGCCGGCCAGCTTCAGCGCGAGCAGGGACAGCAGCCACGACAGCGCCGCGATGACGGAGGCGCCGGGGTAGCCGGCGGCCTTGATCAGGGCGGGCAGGTCCAGGCTGATCAGGTCGGGGACGGCCGGCAGCAGGCCGGCCATGCTCGTTTCGGCGCGGTCGGGGAAGGCGGCGAAGTCGATGACCGCGGCCCGGGGCAGGTGCGTGTCCCGGCCGGGGTCGCCGGGCTGGCGCTGGCTTCGGGGGCAGTGCCGCCCAGCAGCCGGCCGAAGCCCTCTTCGGCGAGGATCTGCCCGACGCCGGTGCGGTTGAGCGGCGTGTCCTCGGCGCGCAGCCGGGTGCTGATCTCGTAGACCGACAGGCCCTCGCGGCGCAGCTCGATCACCCGGCCGCGGGCGCGGTCCTGGCCGGGGCCGTCCTGGGGCCGGGCTTGCCGGGAGGGGCGAACAGCTGGAGCTTCCCGGCCCGGAAGTCGCGCAGCAGGCTGGCCATGCTCGCGCGGGTGTAGTCGGCCCGGGCGCCGGCCTCGGCGACGGTCAGGTCCTCGGTGAAGTAGGCGCGCAGCGCCTCATACCGGCGCTGGTTCGGGTGCCGGGGCGCAGTGAAGTACTCCCTGCCGGGGGGCGGTTCCGCTGTCACGTGCCCGGCCTACCAGAACTGCCGCGCCGCCTGGCCGCCAGCCAGCACGGTCGTGTTGTTCCCGTATGGGGCTGATCATCCTGTTCAGTGGCTCCGTAACAGAACGATCAGGCCGACAGCCCCTACATAACTACTTCATAACATGTTGAATGTCATTCACATCTAGCAGCTGAATCGACCGCCAGGCGCGACGCCCTCCGAGGCTGCGGAAACTCATCCCTGCTGTTCGGTACGTCTCACGGCATCCAATCCGGCTGCCGACCCGATCCAGATGGAGGGGGAATTATTGAGCGTGGAAGTCCGCGTTAACAAGAAGGGCCAGCTGCGTCACGAGGGTGGCGTGGCCGGCAGCCAGGGACTGTACGCGCTGGGGCTGCCCGTGCTGCGGCGGCGCAAGTCCACCTACATCTACGGGCATCGAGGACGGCCGGTTTCATGATCGTGACCCGTCGGGTGCAGGTCTGGCAGCCGACGGGCCACGATCACCGGCCGGCCCGGTGAAAACCTGGGCGACGAGCAGGATCAGGGCGGGTTCAGTAGCGCTCGGCTCCCGCTGTGAGACCCGACTGCCAGAAGCGCTGGAGCAGCAGGAAGGCGGCGACCAGCGGGATGATCGAGATCAGCGAGCCGGCGATGACCACGGTGTCGAGCAGCGTGACGCCACCGCCGGCGTTGGCCAGGGAATACTCCTGCGCGAGGCCCACTGTCAGCGGGTAATACTTGGGGTTGCTCAGCATCACCAGCGGCAGGAAATAGTTGTTCCACGTTGCCACCAAGGTGAACAGGACCACGGTGACAAAGGCCGGGGCCAGCAGCCGCGACGCGATCCGCGCGAAGATCACCAGCTCGCCGGCTCCGTCAATCCGCGCGCTGTCGATGAGGCTCTGCGGCACTGCCTGCTCGGCGTAGATGCGCATCAGGTAGATCCCGAACGGGCTGACCAGGGATGGGACGATGACCGAGAGCGGATTGTCGACGAATCCGATCTTGCTGAACAGAAGGTACGTCGGAACGGCGAGGGCGGTCGCGGGCACCATGATCGAGCAGAGCACGGTGCCGAACAGCATTCGCTTGGCACTGAACTCATAACGTGCGAACCCGTAGCCGGCCAGCGTAGCGAGAACCGCGGCGCCGCCCGCGCTCACGACGGCATAGATAGCTGAGTTAATCAGCCAGTGCGTGAACACGCCATTGTCATAACTGAACACACCCCGGATGTTCTCGGCAAGGTTGAAGGGGTGGGCGAACCAGAAGCCTGCAGAGCTGAACAAGCTGGAGTTCGTCTTGGTCGATGCCACTATCAGCCAGAAGAGCGGGAGTGCGAAGTATATGAGAAATGCCCACATGAAGAGATTCGGGACGATTCCCTTCCGCACGAAGGGCGACCCGCTTCCCCCGACGTCCGCTCCGTAGTCCGTCATGCCGCCGCCCTTCGGCGCACCGAGGAGGCAACAAGCATGACGATAAGGGTGCCCATGAAGATCACGAATCCGAGGAGGAATGATATAGCTGCCGCATAATTCACCTGATTATCGCTGAAAGCAAGCGTGTACGCGTAAAGGTTCGGCGTCCATGATGAGCTGATCGCCGCGGGACCCGCAGCGCTCGCCAGTACGTTCGGCTCGTTGAAAAGCTGGAACGACCCGATGACCGAGAAGATCAAGGTCAGCACAAGCGCCGGCCGCAGCCGGGGCAGCTTGATACGCAACGCTATGACGAGCGGGCCGGCGCCGTCGATGGCGGCCGCCTCGTAGAGCTCAGGCGGCAGCGCCCGCAGCGCCGCATAGAAGATGATCATGTTATAGCCGGTGAACTCCCAGGTCACGATGTTGGCTATGGACGGCAGGATGCCGCTTGGGGTGAAGAAGCCGGGCACCGGCAGGCCAATGCCGTGCAGGACCTGGCCCAGCGCTCCTATCCGCGGGCTGTACAGGGAGCCCCACATGATCGCGGCCACCACGGACGGGACGGCATACGGCACGAAGAGGGCAAGTCGGAGAAATTTCGGTGCCAAGAGGCGGCCGCTGTCCAGGAGGAGGGCGAAGACGACCGCCAAGGCGAGCATGACCGGGACCTGGATGAGAAAGAAGCTCGCGACCCTGGCTACCCCGGACAGGAACGCCGGGTCCGTGACCGCGTCGACATAGTTTCCCATGCCGACGAAGACCGTCCCGCCTATCAGGTGCTGGGAGAACAGGCTCAGGTAGAAGGCATAGCCGAGCGGGCCGAGAACCATCGCGGCGAACATGATCATGAACGGGGCTACGAAGACGTAGCCCCACTTCCCATGGCGGGTCAGTCGCCGCGCTTGCTTACCCGCCACCTGTCCGGTCATCAGGAAACCTTGATTCCCTCGCCGGTCGCGTACCGCGTCACCGTCGATTGCCACGTGCTGATCGCGCCGAGCAGGTCTCCGCGGTCAGCCATGACTGCTCCGACCGTATCGGTAAAGGACGTATTGATCTCGTCCTCGAACGGGCTCCAGGTGAAGCCGGTATCCACGGTCGTGGAGATGCTAGCGAATTCCCTGTTGACCTGCTGACCGCCGTAGAAAGGCAGCGCCCCGTCCAGGAACGAGCTGCTGGCCAGGACGGACTTCAGCGTCGGGAAGAGGTACTGCGGCGGCTCGGAGAAGAGCTTCGCGCACGCCGGGTTGGTGTTGATGAACATGGCGAACTCCGCGGCCGCGGCTGGGCTCGCGGTCTGCGCGGTGACCGCTGTCGTCGAGCCGCCGTTGTTCCCGCTGACGCTGGCTCCCGATGTCCACTGGGGCAGCGGCGCTACCCGCCATTTGCCCGTGCTGGAGGCAGCCTCCTCGGAGAGGAACAGCGGTCCCCAGGCCGCGGTCAGCCAGGTTGCGTACTCGCCCGTCGCCAGGCCGTTGTACCAGGCGGTCGTGTAGTCGGGGGCCGTCGATACGATCCCGTCCTTGATGAGCGGCTCCCAGTACGCGGCGACCTTCTGGGCGGCCCCGTCGTCGAGACCGATACCCATGGTGCCCTTGTTCACAGAGGTGAATGGCCGGCCGCCGGCCTGCCACACCAGGCCCAGGAACACGTTGGGATCGTTGCTCGCGAGGTTCGTGATCGTCACGCCCGGGGCGGCCTGGTGCAGTTTCCGCCCGGCCGCGGCGAACTCCGCGTACGTCGCGGGCACGCTGATGCCGTACTTGTCAAAGATGTCCTTCCGGTAAAGCATGCCCATCGGCCCGGAGTCCTGCGGGATGGCATACACCTGGCCGCCCGTCGCGACCTGGCCCCAGACCCAGTCGACGAACAGCGGCCGGAGCGCCGCTGCTCCGTAGGGTGCAAGGTCAAGCAGTTTGTTGCCCAGGACAAAGGTGGGAATCTCGAGGTACTCGATCTGCACGACATCCGGCGCTCCGCGTCCTGCGCCCAGTGCCGTGCGTAGTTTCGTGTACTCGGCCGCGCCCTGGCCGGCGTTGACCAGATTGACCTTGATGTTCGGGTACTGGCTCTCGAAGATGGCCACCTGCTTGTCGATACCCGGCACCCACGACCAGAAGGTTATCGAGGCCGGCTTCTCCAGCTCGGCCTTCATGTTGACCTTGGTGGCAGGGGTAGCGGCCTGCTGGCTGCCCGAACTGGTGCAGGCCGCGAGTACGGCACCGAGGCCAGCCGCGGCCCCGCCGGCTAGAAAGGCGCGCCGACTCGGCGATGATATGTTCTCCAGCGATTCCATGAATGGCTCCTCCGCATTGAGAAACAGGTTCTCCTGTCATTTGTCTTGCAGTAGGACGCGCACGTCCCATGGGCCGAGCGTGAGCTCGGCGCCCTCCGGGTAGGTTGTTGCCGAAACGCAGTCCCAGAGCTTTCCTGGAGCCGTCACGACAGTTTCTCTGGCAGACCAGTTCCACAAGAAACTCACGTTACGGCCGGCAGAATTACGGGCGCCGCCGACAGTGACCCCGGCCGGTAGGCCGGGCCAGGCCGCGCTGGCCGGCACCGGGATCAGC
>Ga0302326_10010790_pt1 | contig 19745 bp, 8 predicted proteins | sample Palsa_T0_3_FD_202264 | JGI IMG/M metagenome (GOLD analysis project Ga0302326, IMG submission 202264) | Peat permafrost microbial communities from Stordalen Mire near Abisko, Sweden - Palsa_T0_3 | ecosystem: Environmental > Terrestrial > Soil > Palsa > Peat permafrost | place: Sweden: Abisko...
GCCTGGGAAAATTTGGCCCGGGAGGAAAAATCCGCGTATTCCCGGCGCACAACATTGTTTACGTGGTGACGGGCACGTTCATCCTGCTATTCGGTTGGATGGGTTTCAATCCTGGATCCACGCTGGGGGCAACCGACTTCCGCATTTCAGTGGTTGCGGTCAACACCAACCTTGCGGCGGTCGCCGGCTCGGCGGCGGCCATGCTCATCTGGTATTTTCTGTTCGGCAAACCCGACATCACGATGGCGTGCAACGGGATGCTGGCCGGGTTGGTGGCGATTACTGCGCCCTGCGCGTTTGTGTCGCCAACTTCATCGGTCATCATCGGACTGCTGGCGGGAGCGCTGGTTTGTGGCGGAGTTCTGTTCAATGAGCGCGTGCTGAAGGTGGACGACCCTTGCGGCGCAGTTTCAGTGCATGGCTATTGTGGCTGGCTGGGAGCAGTCTGCGTGGGCATTTTCGCGGACGGCACCTACGGCTCCGGTTGGAACGGGGTGGGAGCGGCGAGCTACCTGGGACACGCTGGCCAAGGCGTGACCGGACTGATTCACGGCGACACGCGCCAGTTCTGGTGCCAGTTCATGGGCGCGACTTTATATGCGGTGTGGGCGTTCGGCGCCACGTTCGTCGTATTCTGGACCGTGAATAAAGCGAAGAACATGCGCGTCCCGCCGGAATCGGAAGAGGAAGGCCTCGACGTTCCGGAATTTGGAATGCCAGGCTATCCTGAAGACGCAATCGTAACGGCTCCTTACTGACGGCCGGGCTGCCGGTCGAACTGGCCGTCGGACTAACGGCCGTTACGCATGATCCGCCAGGGGGCTCTTCCATGTCCGTTCTTCCCACTCGGGATCGCCGATCCCTGCCTGTGATTCTATGCGTTCTAACTCTGGTCAGCGTGGGAGTGCTTCTCTTATGGGATGCTTTCCCGGGGCTTTTTCCGGCAAATGCCCACGGTCTCCTCGCAGGGCTTCCGCTGGCCATGATTGCCTGTACCTGCCTGGTCTATGAGGCCGTTCGCCGGCCGGCGCGTTCGGAAGTGGTCAAAGCCGTCTTGCTGGCATGTGCGTTTCTGTTCTGGGCCGCGAACCAGCTTTGGCCGGCTCTGCGCCCGGCGACCCTGTTCAACGACATCGCGATCGCGCTGTTCGTTCTTGACGTATTTCTGGCGATGACCGGGCGGCCTGTTCCCGCTCCCTGACCTGCTGGCTCACGCGCGAAAAAGCCTTTAAAAAAAGGATTTTCTCGCGCACGCCTTTTTCGATAACATCTGTGGTCATGGAAACGCGGGCCAGTGGAGAACGGGTCATGGAACAACGTCGTCGAAGCCTCACCGGCTGGATTCTGCTCACAGTCGCCGCTGCACTGCTTCTGCCTTCCTGCGGGGGATCAGGATCTTCCGGCGGAGGAGGCCAGCAGGTGACGCCTCCCGCCACGCCGACCGGACTGGCGGCGACTGCGGGAAATAATCAGGTGAGCCTTACCTGGAAAGCCAGCAGCGGGGCGACCAGCTATAGCGTCGGGCGCGGCACGACCTCGGGCGGCCCGTACAGCACGACTTTTTCCTCAACCACAACCAGCTACACCGACTCCACCGCGACGAACGGCACGACTTACTATTACGTGGTCGCGGCGGTGAACTCTGCGGGCACCAGCGCGAACTCAACCCCAGTCTCGGCCGCGCCGGCGGCGGCGCCAACCGTACCCACGGGATTGGCGGCAACCGCCGGAAATCAGCAAGTCAGTCTCACCTGGAATGCCAGCGCCGGGGCAACAAGTTATAACGTCGGCCGCGCCACGACTTCGGGCGGCCCCTACACCACCGTTTCCTCACCCGCCACGAACGCTTACACCGATTCCAGCGTGAGCAACGGCACGACTTACTACTATGTCGTCGCGGCGGTGAACTCTGGGGGCACGAGTGCGAACTCCAGCCAGGTTTCCGCCACGCCGTTCAGCTCCACGAGCATTCAGGCTACGATCAATGTTCTCGCCAACCGGCACACGATCAGCCCGTACATTTACGGCGGATCGTTTCCGCAGGACACGGCTCACGTCACCGACAGCGGCACGACCGTGGTGCGCTGGGGCGGCAACGGCGCTTCCACATACAACTGGAAGCTCGGGACCGACAACGCCGACAACGATTACTATTTCGAGGACTACGCGTGGTCAGAAATCGGCGACAGCAGTTCCACGCAGTTCATCGCAGACGTGAAGACCGCCGGCAGCAATCCGCTGATGACCATGGTGATGCTGCCCTGGGTCGCGCAATCTCCGGAAACCTCCCTCACGCAGGGAGGCACGGACAACGATCACTGGAGCTTTTCGGTGACGAAGTACGGGGCACAATGCAGCGTGGACCAATTCAACATTGATGCCGGCGACGGGCTCAAGACCGACTGTGCCACCCAGTTGACCGCCGATCCGAACGACGCTTACTACCCGCTGCTCGATCAGCCCGGCACCAACGATCCCGCTAATAGCGTGTACCGCAATCAGTGGGCGGCGGCGCTCGCTACCGCCTTTGGAAACGCTCCACATTTCTACAATATGGACAATGAGATCGACATCTGGGGCGGCACGCATTTCGACATTCACCCGCTGCAGTCCGGCTACGGCGAATTGCGGGACACCTATCTGCTCGAAGCGGGAAACCTGAAAACCTGGGATCCCGCGGCCATTCGCCTCGGTCCCGTGAGTTGCTGCTGGTATTTCTATTGGAATCTTGGTTCCACGACCGACAACAAATCCACGCACGCAGGCATCGACTTCCTGCCCTGGTGGCTGAACGAGATCGCGTGGGCGGACTCCGTGTCAGGTTCGGGTACGCGGTCGCTTGACGTATTCGACATCCACGCTTATCCGGATGGCCCGGATACGACTAACTTCTCGCAGGCGCAAAAGCAGGCCCTCGCCGCCCGCATCTACCGCGACTGGTGGGATCCAACCTACGAGAGTGAAGCAACCTACATCCAAAACAACGGCTTCAGCATTGAGCCCATCGAGCCGAATCCATTCCGCATTCCGCGCATGCGCGCCCTGGTGAACCAGAGCTATCCGGGAACCAACTTCAGCATCACGGAATGGAGCGCGGCATTCGCCGGCGAGTCCGACTTCTCGACAGCCATCGGCGATGCGGACGCTTACGGCATCCTGGGACGCGAACGCGTCTACCTAAGTACGCGCTGGACAGCTCCCACGCCCGCTAATCCCAACTACCAGGCGCTGAAGCTCTACACCAACTACGACGGGAATCACCATGGCTTCGGCACCACCTCGGTTTCCGACACCAACAACGGCAACCCCAGTCTGTTCAGCAGCTACGCCGCACTCAACTCGGCCGGTACTGTGCTGACGATCATGGTGCTGAACAAAGATCCGGCAAACGCGGCGCAAGTGGCATTCACCACCACCGGCTTCACTCCCACGACGGTCACGACCTATACGGTAGAACCATCGTCGCCGTCGGCGATTGTGGCGTCGTCGTCGCAATCCTGGTCGTCGAGCATGACTTTTGCGCCCTACACTGCCACCCTACTGGTCGTAAACGGGAGCGTGGCCACGCCTCCTGCTTCGGCGTGGGATCTGAATCCCGACACAATCATGGTACCCGCGGGCGGCACCACCACACTACAGCCCAAGATCATCAGCGGCACGGCCAACGTCAGCCTGACATCGGCGGTTTTCGACAGCTTCGCGGGAGCGGCGGCCTGCACGGGAGGGTCGATCACTCTGACGACTTCCACGATCACCCCCGCTCAGCCCGGTGAAATCACAGTTGTTGGCGGCAACACGCCCGGCTTCTGCCACTACACCGTGACTGGAACCGACAGCGGCGCGACGCAGACTGAGGGGGGATGGATCGTGGTGGGCAATCCGGCGGCAACGCTGGCGCAGACCAGCGGCAATGGGCAGACTGGAAACGCGGGCGCTGCGCTGCCGCTGCCTTTGACCGTGACCTTGACTCCTGGCCAGTCCGGCGGTACCAACACGGGGGCCAGCGTACTTTTCACGGCCGGCGCGGGAGCTGTTTCCAATGGGACTACCAGCGGCTCGAAGGTGATCGCAGTTACAAATAGCTCGGGCGTTGCTTCAGTCACGCTGACGCTGCCGGCGACTGCTGGACCTGTGACAGTGACCGCCGAGGGTCCGTACGGCCTCGGCCATCCGGTGGCGCCTTCGTTTACCGAGACTGCGCAATAGGCGTCGAGCGGGTTGCCGAACAACTTGCCGATGAGCACGTTCTCGCAGTCTGCAGAACGTGTTATGCTTCGCGTGCCATTTTGCTAAATCGATTTGGTCAGACATCCGTCGAAGCCGTGACCAGACGACGCCATCACTGACGCCACAACTAAGGAGGGCTGCATGCTTCGGCAGAATCTGCTTGGCTTCGCGCTTCTCGGGTTACTGCTTCCCTGCTGTTTCTCTCAGGACTCTCAGCCGGCCTACCGCAATCCGAAGCTCACCCCTGAAGAGCGTGCCGCCGATCTGGTGAAACGCATGACGCTGGAAGAAAAAGTCGAGCAGCTGGCAGGCGGCCGCCGGCGCGGGCTTTCCGCGGAGAATCCTGAGGCCAAACAACTCTTTGAAAAAATGCGCGACCTATTCCGCCAGGACTCGCAGGTGACTGCGCACGATGCCGCCGACGCGCGCAATGCAGTGCAGCACTACCTGATGGAGAAAACGCGGCTGGGCATTCCGGCGATTTTTCAGGGCGAGGCCTTGCACGGATTCATGGCGTATGGCAGCACCAGCTTTCCGCAAGTGCTGGGCCTGGCCAGCACGTGGGACCCTGATCTGGTGCAGCAGGCCTTCACGGCTGCCGCGGACGAGATGGCATCGGCGGGCGTGAATCAGGCATTCACGCCGGTGCTGGATTTGTCGCGCGACCCGCGCTGGGGAAGAACCGAGGAAACTTACGGCGAAGATCCATATCTGGTCGCGCGCATGGGGGTGGCCGCAATTGATGGACTGCAAGGCACTTCGTGGATGATCGACCGCCACCACGTGATGGCCACCATGAAACACTTCGCGGCGCACGGCCAGCCGGAAAGCGGCACCAATACTGCTCCCACAAATTTCTCGGACAGAGATCTGCGCGAGACCTTTCTGGTTCCCTTCCGCGCCGCTGTGCAGGAGGCGCATGTGGGAAGCGTGATGGCCTCTTACAACGAGATTGACGGCATTCCAAACCACATCAACCGCTGGCTGCTGGAAAAAGTGCTGCGTGAGGAGTGGGGCTTCCGCGGCTATGTGACCTCCGACGGAGAGGGCCTGCAGATGCTGGTCAACACCCACCACGTGGCCGCCGATTTCGCCGAAGCGGCGCGCAAGGCGCTGGCCGCCGGCGTTGACTATGACCTGTCGGATGGCTCGGTTTACGCCACGCTGACCGATCAGGTGCGCGACGGCAAGATTCCCGAAGCTGAGCTGGATCAGGCCGTGCAACGGGTGCTGGCTGCGAAGTTCCGTCTCGGGCTGTTCGAGAATCCTTATGTCGACCCCGACTACGCGCAGACAATCACGAATAGCTCCGAGCATAGAGAACTGGCTCTGAAAGTGGCGCAGAAGGCGATCGTGCTGCTGAAGAATGACAACAACGTTCTGCCGCTGGATCTGAAGAAATTGAAAACCATTGCAGTCATCGGGCCCAATGCCGCCGACGTTCACCTGGGCGGCTACAGCCGCGATCCTGGTTCTGGGAATCAAGTCAGCATTCTCGACGGCATTCGCAAGCGCACGGGAGACGGCGTGAAAGTTCTCTACGCCGAAGGCTGCAAGATCACCACCGGCAAGCAAGGCTGGTCGGCATGGTACGAGAACAAGGTCACGCAGCCCGACCCGAAGACAGAAGTTGAAACTATTCGCACCGCAGCCGCCGTCGCTCGGCAGGCTGACGTGGCGATCGTTGTGGTGGGAGAAAATGAGAGCACCAACCGCGAGGCCTGGTCTGAGCAGCATCTGGGCGATCGCGACTCGCTGGACCTGCTGGGTTCGCAGGAAGAGTTAGTCCGGGCGGTCGTTGAGACTGGCAAGCCGGTGGTCGTGTTACTCATCAACGGACGGCCCTTGTCGATCAACTATGTCAAGGAGCATGTTCCCGCGATTCTGGAAGGCTGGTATCTGGGCGAACAAGGCGGAACGGCTGCCGCTAATGTGTTGTTCGGCGACGCGAATCCCGGCGGCAAGCTGCCCATCAGCTTTCCTCGGTCGGTGGGGCAGTTGCCTGATTTCTACGATCACAAACCTTCGCGCAACCGCAGCTACCTGTTCGACGGCCGCGAGCCGATATTTCCGTTTGGCTACGGCCTGAGCTACACGCAATTTCATTTCGAGAATGTCCGGGTTGAGCCCAAGAGCATTCGCCCTGGCGGGTCGGCGAAGGTCTCGGTCGACGTTACAAATACCGGCAGTCGCGCCGGAGACGAAGTGGCTCAGCTCTATATTCACCAGCGCGTGGCTTCGGTGACGCGTCCGGTAAAGCAGTTGCGCGGATTCAAACGTGTCAGCCTGGAACCCGGCCAGAAGGTCACAGTCGACTTCACGCTGACTCCTGAAGACCTGTCGTTAATCGACGTCAACATGGATCGCGTGGTTGAACCGGGCATGTTCGACCTGATGGTGGGACCCAACTCGGCCGAGACCAGCAGCGTGGCGCTCGAAGTGGTTAACCCGTAGCTATAGTTCTGCGGAGATTCATATTACCCATGAGTCCGACAATTATGAGGCAGACAACGATGAATCAGGCATCTATCAGCGACCGGAAATCGCAGCGGCGTTTCGTTTCTCTCCTGGCCTGGCTTGCAGTTTGCCTATTCTGCACGACTATCGCGCAGGCGCAGTGGACCGCCATGAACCCCGTCAAGAAGTTTCAACAGGAGCCGGACGGCGTTGTCTTCACGATGGGAACTGGCACGTTGAAGGTGCAGGTGTGCTCGGATTCGGTGATCCACGTGTTGTATTCAGCGACCGCTTCGTTTCCCAAGCGCGAGGATCTGGTCGTCATCAAACAGACTTGGCCGGCCGCGAAGTGGACGATGCAATCCACAGACAATGCCGTCACCCTCAGCACTTCCCTGCTGAAGGTGATCGTGACCCGCAAGGATGGGGCCATCACTTATGCCGAGTTGAATGACGGCCCGCTGGTGCAGGAAGCATCCCGTAAGCTGACTCCTGAGAAAGTGAACGGAGAAGACACGTACCGCGCCGAGTCTTTCGTCAACATCTACGGCTCGCATGAAGCACTCTATGGACTGGGCCAGCACCAGGCAGGGGTTTGGAACTATCGCGGAGAGTCAGTCGATATTTCGCAGGACAACAGCAACATCTCCGTACCGCTCATGCTCTCGAGCAAGGGCTACGGCATTTTCTGGAACAACACCTCCCGCAGCCGCTTCAATAACCGGTTCGCCAACTATCTCTATATCAGTTCCGAAGTTGCCGACGTGATTGACTACTATTTTTTGTACGGACCTGACTTCGACAAGATCATTACAAGCTATCGCGACCTCACCGGGCAGGCGCCCATGTTCGGCAAGTGGGCGTACGGCTTCTGGCAGTGCAAGAACCGCTACAAGTCGCAGGATGAAATTCTGGGCGTGGCCCGCAAGTATCGCGATCTGCACATCCCGGTCGACAATATCGTGCAGGATTGGTTCTGGTGGACCCGCAAAGGCGAATTCGTCTTCAACAAGAACTATCCCGACCCCAAGGCGATGGTGGATCAACTGCACGCCGAGAACTTCCACCTGATGATTTCGATCTGGCCGTTCTTCGAACCCGGCTCGCCGAATTATGACTACATGCAAAACAAAGGATGGTTCGTCGACAAGTTCAAATACGCGAAGCCTCCCTACCATGCCAACGCGATGGCCGTGTATGACGCGACCAACCCGGAAGCGCGCAAGTATTATTGGGATGAGGTGAACAAAGGACTGTTCAGCATCGGCGCCGACGCGTGGTGGATGGATACGACCGAACCGGAAACGGAAGGGCAGGAAGATAATATTCTGATTGGTCATCAACTCGCGGCCGGCAGCGGCAACCGCTACGTCAACGCCTACCCGTTGCTCGACGCGCAGGCGGTTTACCAGGGGCAACGCAGCGCTTCCGACAAAAAGCGCGTGTACATCCTGTCACGTTCCGCGTTCGCGGGATCGCAACGCAATGGAGTGACGGCGTGGTCGGGTGACATCAACTCAGACTGGTTCAGCTACCGGCGGCAGATTCCGGCTGGTTTGAATTTTGCGCTCTCGGGCATTCCTTATTGGACGACGGACGTAGGCGGATTTGTGTTTGGAAGTCCCGCTGATCCGGCATTCCGCGAACTGTTCGTCCGCTGGTTTGAGTACGCTACGTTTAATCCGATTCTGCGGGTGCACGGCACGCGCAATCCCGACGAAAACGAGTTGTGGTCGTACGGTCCCGACGCGCAGACGATTCTCGTGAACTTCGACCGCCTGCGCTACCGCATGCTGCCTTACATTTACTCGCTGGCATGGAAGACGACCAGCGAGGGCTATACGCCGATGCGGCCGCTGGCCATGGACTTCCGCACCGATGTTCGCGCCCAGGATACGGGCGACGAATTCATGTACGGCCCGGCATTCCTGGTGAATCCGGTGACGGAACCTGCCGCCACGACCCGGGAAGTCTACTTACCGGGCGCAAAGTGGTACGACTTCTGGACGGGTTCGGCGCTCGAAGGCGGGCAGGCGATCGACGCTGTCGCGCCCCTCGACCGTCTTCCGCTGTACGTCCGCGCGGGCTCGATTCTTCCTCTGGGCCCGGACGAAGAGTGGTCGACGGAAAAAGCTGCCGACCCGATTGAGCTGCGCATTTACCGCGGAGCGAGCGGCGATTTCACCCTCTACGAGGATGAAAACGACAACTACGATTACGAGAAAGGCGTCTACGCGACGATTCCATTGCACTGGGACGACGCGGCCCGCACCTTAACCATCGGCGATCGCAAAGGACAGTTTCCGGGGATGCTGGAAAGCCGCACCTTCCGCGTCGTCTTCGTGAGCGAGACTCACGGCGTGGGTGTGAGCCCTGCGGACGAGGCTGACAAAGTGGTGCCGTACTCGGGAAAGCAGATTACGGTCGCTCCGTAGTTAACGCTAGTTAGCCGCAAATCCGCGGGAGGCTATTTTCCCGGACCTTGTGCCTGCTGTTTGGCGGTGAGCGTGTCCACAATCTGCCGCTCTTTCGCACCGTCTTCGGGGCGGTGAAGACGGTAGTACAACGTCGCCAGTTCGATGTGCGGTTCGAGCCAATCGGGATCGTCTTTCACCAGTTGTTCCAGTTCCTTTGCGGCGGTTTCGTAATCTCCCGACGTGCTCTTCAGCATTGCCGATTCGTAGCGAGCCATGGAATCTGCAGGCTTGAGCCGTAGCGCATGGTCGAGGTAAGCCTTTGCCTCCTCGATGTCGCGGCGCTTGTAAAGAATAGCTCCAAGATAAAGGTTGGCTTCAAAATCGTCAGGGTTGGTTTTGAGCGCTTCGCGAAATGCCGGCTCTGCTTCTTTCACATCGCCTGTCTTGTCTCTGGCTGTCCCGACCAGCGTATAGATCCCCGGAAGGCGCGGGTTCAGCCGCAGCGCTTCTTCCAAATCCTGGCGCGCCTGCTCAAACTCATTCAGGTCCAGCAGCGTTGCGCCGGCAAGAGCGTAGTCTCCGGCGCCGGAGCCGGCCTTGGCAACTCTTTCAATACGAGCGACGCCTTCCCGCCTTCTGCCTTTGGTGTTGATCAGAGCCGATCCCAGCACATACTCGAAATCCATATTCCTAGAGTATTTGCTCTCCAGGGGCCCCAGCAGGGTGAGCGCGGCATCCGGTTTTCCCGTCCGCAGATCACTGTCTCCCAGCAGAATCGCAACCTGCAACGAATCCGGCTGCGCATCGTGCAGAATCTCGAGCTGCTGGCGGGCGTTTTCAAAGTCTCCCTTGGCCCGATAGGCGAGAGCAAGGTTGAGCAGAACCGGATTCTTATCTCCCGAAGACGTCAGAGCGGAAAGGTACATGGCGATCGCGTCGTCGAACTGGCCCACGTGAGCCAGAGCCGCGCCCAGATTCACTTTGGCCTGAGTGTCGGCGGGGCGTAATTCGAGCACCCTGCGGTAATCGTGAATCGCCGCCAGGAAATCACCGTGCTGCTGCGCGTCAATGGCATGCTTGAACAGCTCGTCTGGGTTCGATTCCTGGGCCACGAGAATGGCCGGAAACAGAGCAAGAAACAGTAGTGCCGCCCTCATGAGGAATAGGATAGCTCACCTGACGCTGAGCGGGCGGGGCAAATTCCGCGAGCGACGCTTGTTTTATCGCCGTACAATATTCACAAGATGCATATTCGCCAGATTCGGGGAGGTGCACGGTGACGCGGTCTTTCTCTTCTTTTCCTTCTTTCTCTTCTTTCAGGCATTCCTTCTTTTTGCTGTTCGTTCTCGCCGGGGTACAGGTCGGGCAAGCGGGGGCTCAACACACCACGGCGGGAGCTCCGCCTTCCACCATCACGCGGCCGGATTCGATTCAGGACAGTGGACTCTACGATTATTGGTCCAACATGTCGGCCCAGGGCCGCGCCGGCGGAGTGCTTCTGGGCAAGCTGGCGATGGAGGGGGAACCGCTTCCCTGGCAACCGTTGCTGGTTTCGGTGGACTGCAACGGCTCTACCGTGAACTCGACGCAGACCGACCTGCAGGGAAAGTTTGTAATTAACTTCACGGAAACGCATGGTCCGCAAGGTGTACCGGCCGATGCGCAGCGGCAGCTGGAAACCAAGTATGAGGGCTGCGTGGTACGGGCTGCGGTGACCGGCTTCCATTCCAGCGCCGTAACCCTTACGATCCGAAATCTGCGCGATGATCCCAACCTCCCGGCCATCACGCTTTCACCAGAAGGACGCGGCGGCGGCACCGAACTGAGCACCACCACGCAGGCAGCGCCGCCGGATGCCATGAAAGCCTTCGTAAAGGCCAGGGCCGACTGGCTTGGTCAAAACCCCGACGGTGCAGAAAAAAATCTCAAGAAGGCAGTCGAGTTCTATCCCGCATTCGCTCAGGCCTGGTTGCAACTCGGCGAGCTTCAGGAAGCTTCCGATCCGCAAACTGCGCGAGAATCATTTTCCAAGGCCATGGCTGCCGACCCAAAATTTGTCTTACCCTACGAGCAGCTTGCCGCCATGGCCGCTCAGGAGGGAAAGTGGCAGGAGGCCCTGGACAACACGAGCCGCGCACTGCAACTCGATGCCAGCGGAACGCCGCAAATCTGGTACTGCGACGCATTGGCGAAATTCAAGCTGAACAAGATCGAGGAAGCCAATCTGAGCGCAACCAGGGCTGTGGCGACGGATCCACGCCATATTGTTCTGAGCGCCAACGCCGAGGACCTGCTGGCCATTATCCTGGCGCGGAAGGCGGACTATGCCGGAGCGCTCGCGCATCTGAAGAACTGCCTGACTTACATGCAGCCCGGTCCTAAGATGGATCTGGTGAAACAGCAGATCGCACAGCTGGAACGAAAACCCACGCCTTCAAAGTAGCCGGCCGCGTGGGCTGATCGAGTCATGGGTTGGATTGATCTGGGTTGGATCGATCTGGGTTGGATCAGCGCGCAGGCTCGGTGACGGCCAGCACTTGATCCGCCGCAATGTTTTGCAGCGTCTGGACGATTCCCGACGGCCAGTGAATTTCGACGAGGTCCGCGCGGTTCTCGGCTCCCAGGCCGAAATGAACCGGCCCGTCACTCGACGAGGCATAGCCCACGCTGGTGGTCATGTGGTTGTACTGGGCGCCGCTCCTGGTCACCAGCTTGATGCGAGCGCCGATCCCGTCTCGGTTGCTCTTGGTGCCGCGCAGAGCAATGTCGAGCCAGTGTCCGGACTTCTCACTGCGGTTCATCCAGATTTCGGCATCCTGGCCAAGAGCGGTTACGACTGCATCCACGCGGCCGTCGCCGTCGAAGTCGCCGAAAGCGCAGCCGCGATGGCGGGCGGGCGGAGCCGATTTGAAACCCGCTTCTTCGGTCAGGGCCGCCCATTTTCCACTCGCGCCCAGATTGCGGAAGACGGTGTTCGGTTGATCCACGGGCTGGCCGGGCAGGGTAATCGACTGCACATGGCCGCCGCTCACAAATAGATCCTTCCAGCCATCATTATCGAAGTCATATAATCCGGCGCCAAATCCGGACATCTTAAGGCTGGCGTCACGCATGCCACTTTCACTCGTGACTTCCCGGAAATTCCCTTTGCCCGTGTTCTGGAACAGCGGGAACGTCTGGTTTACCAGGGCAACGAATGCTATGTCGGGATAGCCGTCGTTGTTGAAATCGCGAAAATCCAGGCCCATGCCCGAGATAAAGCTTCCATCTTCTGTGAGCGCGACCCCGGTCTCGAAGGCAACTTCGTCGAACTTGTTTCCCATGTTGTGGAACAGCGAGTTGTAGAGAGCATCGTTGGTGACGAACAAGTCCTGGCGGCCATCGAGATCGTAATCGGCCACGCCCACGCCCATCCCTTTGCCGACATGGCTGCGAATGCCCCACTCTTTTGAAACGTCTCGAAAGGTTCCGTCGCCGTTGTTCAAGAAGAGCTGATTCGGTTGGCCTTTGTAGAACTTGGGATGGCAGTAGTCTCCTGCTCCGTTAAATCCGCACAAAGGCTCAGCGGCGTAGGTCCACTGCATGTAATTGACGACGAAGAGATCGAGCAGGCCGTCGTTGTTCACGTCGACCCAGGCGGCCGTGATCGCCCAATAGGCGCCAAATTCAGGATCGGGATGATTCAGGCTCGCATCCAGCCCCGATTTCACGGTCACGTCGGTGAAGGTGCCGTCCCCATTGTTGTGGTAGAGCGTGCTGTGGTGCAGGCCAGCGACGAACAGGTCAGGATGGCCATCGTTGTCGTAGTCTCCGACCGCAACGCCCATGTCGTAGCCGGAGCCGGCCAGGCCCGCCGCGTCGGTCACGTCGGTGAATTTGCCATTGCCGTCATTGCGGAACAGACGGTTGCGGTACTTGGGCGAATCCTTCTTCAGCGTGGAGATATTGGCGCCATTGGTAAAGAAGATGTCTGGGCGCCCGTCGCCGTTGTAGTCGAACACGGCCACGCCGCCGGGCATGGTTTCCGGCGCATTGCGGGCCGGAGTTTCGTCGTTCTCGAGGCGGAAGGGGATCTTCTTCCATTCGAACGAGATTGGACTGGTGGCGGGCGCAGGGCGCAATAACAACCAGACCGCGGTCGCTGAGAACAGAGCAAAGATTCGACCCGCCCACCCGAGAGAAAGCATGCTTGAATCCTGGATGAAGGAAAACAACGAAAAAAACGGGGTGGCCGAAGCCACCCCGGTTGATTCTAGCTGACCGTGTTTAGAAGTAGTACTTGACGGCGAAGAGCAATTGCCGGCTGCCGGTCTTGAAGGCCGGTTTGCCCGTCAAGCTCGTGTTGGTATTGGTCTGCGAAATGCTCGTGACATTCACAGAGCAGGTCCCGGTGGTCGGGCTCACGGTCGCGTTCAAGAACGCGCACTCGTTGCCCGCACTACCAACGGCGGTCCCCGAGATTTGGTACGGGTTATTCGCCGCGAAGCCGAGGGCTTCGTCGCCGGTGCCCGCCAAGCCGAACTGACCCAACGGATGGTTCAGCCAGTTGGTCGCCGAGACGCGGAACTGCAGCTTCTGCCGTTCGGTGATCTGGAAGTTCTTGAAGAGCGCCAGATCGCTGTCAAAGTAGTTTGGGTTGCGGATGTAAGGCCAGATCAGCGTGCCTTGCGTCCCATAAGCGGGTGCCTGGAAGCAACTGGGGTTGAAGTATGCGCCGCTCGCGTGATTGCGCGGGTCGCACACCACCTGCGGCAGGAGCAGATTGATGGCATTCGTACCAAACCAGGAGGAAGGGCTCACGGATGTGCCAAGTGTCCCGTTCGGCAAGACGAAGCTGTAGTTCGGAAGATCCGGTGCTCCGTTGCTGGGCACCGTAACTCCGGGGAACCCAGCATTCAGGTTTCCACCCGTGGTGGGCTGCAGCGGCGCGCCGCTCTGGAACGTCGTGTAGGTGGACAACTGCCAGCCGTTCACGCTCGACTCCAGAATGCGGTTGCCGTGGACGAACTTCGGCATCTGCCAGACCGCGGACAGATTCAGGATGTTGGTATGGTCGTATTGCAGAGGACCGTAGTTGTTCTTGAGATTGAAGGGATCGACCGCCGTGCCATTGCCGGTTCCGTTGTCGGTTTGGCCGTCGCGGATACCCAGAACCTTGCTGAACGTGTAATTGGTCAGGAAGGTAATCGGGCCGGACTGCTTCTGCCACGAAACCTGCAGCGAGTTGTAGTTCGCATAGCTGCCGTGAGTGATCAAGTCGACGCTGGTATAGTTCTTGAGCGGTCGGAAGTGGTTCGGGCTAAAGCCGTTGCCGTTACCACCCTGTTCTTCGAGGGCGTAAACAGGATTCGTAGCGCACAGAGTCGAGTTATTGGCGTTGTTGCTATTGACGCAACCAGGAGGAGCCGTGGAAACAAATTCATTGGTGCCAAATTGGTGACTCAATACCGGATCGGGCAGGAAGAAGGCTGCCGGAGTCACGTTATTGAGGTTGTCGATGTTGCCGTTTCCGCCGTTGATCAACTCGTTGATGCTCTTGTTGCCAACGTAGGAAACCTCGAACACCGAGCGCCAGGGAAGAGCCTGGGAAATCGTAACGTTCCAATCCATCGTGGACGGGGTGCGGTTATCTCCCTGCTGGAAGGCCGAGATGCTCGCTCCGCCGCCCGTATCGGTAACATACGAGCTTAAGGAGACACTGCTCGGCGGCGTGTAGAAGCCCGGCTGATCGATTTCCTGGAAACCTCCCGTGTCAAGCGTGGGGTTCCACGGTCCGGTGCCCGGGCTTTGCGCACTGAACTGGCCCGCTGCTGCGCTGGTTGGACCACCTACGTCGTTGACCGCGAACTGGTAGCGGAACCAGGCTACGCCAGCGCGCAACACCGTCTTGCCGGTGCCGAAGATGTCATAGGCCAGGCCCACGCGCGGTTCATAGTAGAACAACGGCGACACCATGCCGGAGAGCGGGATGCCGCTGTTCAGGGAGTGGTACAGCAGTCCCGTGTTGTTGGGAGCGGCCGGCGTGTTGTTGTAGGAGGCGGGGTTCCAGACCGCCATGCCGTTCGAAGGCCCGTACCACTGGCCCACGTGATCGAACCGCAAGCCGTAGTTCAGGGTCAGCTGGCGATTCGCCTTAAACGAGTCCTGGGCGTACAGCGACCACTGATGGAACTTAATATACTGGGTTGGGATTATGTTCTGCTGCTGGTAGTTGCCCGCGTTGCCCAGCAGGAAGTCAGCGACGACGTTGCCGCTGCCGTTCGGCCCCCAGCCAATGTTGTAATTGCCCTGGTTCCCTACCTGCAAGGCCGCCGTGGATTGGATGTTCCCGCTGGTGTCCCAGTAGAAACCGGCCTTCAGAGTGTGCAATCCGATGACCTTGGTGAAGTTGTCATAGAGCGAAGGATCCTTCTTAATCGCGCCGAATCCAGGCCCGTTTTGGAAGGCTCCGTCAAACGAGAACTCGTCGATGTTGGGGACTGCTCCGCCCCATGGACCTTCAACGTTAGGAACTTGCGCGGTCGTCGTACCGAACAAACCCGTCGTAGCGAATCCGAGGGTGGACCGGCTCGCCGCACTGGCACTGGAGAGGTTGCTCGGATTGATGTACCGGGCGTAGGTAAACACCAATTCGTTGGTGGTAGTTGGACTGAAGACGTGGGTGTAGTTCGACATGAAGTCCTGCGCGGTCGTTGGCGCCACCACGTTCGAGGGATACGGCAGAGTCCACGGTGGAGTCCACCACACGCCGATGGGATGCTCGTCGTTTTCGATCTGGCGGGTGTAGGAGACCGATATCTTGTCGTTATCGCTGACCGCGTAATCTACCTTACCCGTCAGTTCCCAGCGGTTCTGCGGCGCGCTGGGGGTGTACTGGTAGTTGTTGAAGCCGTTGGAAGCGCTGGGCAAAATGTTCGAGTTCGGATAGTACTTCAGCAGACCATGGTTGCCGTCAGGAGTCCCGCCGGTGAGATTCGGATCGAACTGCGACGGCAGGATGCTCTTGGCATTCGGGCAGGTCCCCGCGCAAGGCGGCAGACCGTAGGGGATGTAGTACGCGTATTGGTAGTTCGGATTGCCTTGCAGGGAGTTCAACAGTGCCGTGTTCTGTCCACCCACGATGCCGGGCTGGCCGTTGACCGTAGTCTCGCTGAAGTCGCCGCTTTTCTGTTCCACGGTCGGCACGTTGTAGTCAATCGGCGCGATCGCAGGATGCTGGTTCATATACTCATAGCCAGCCCAGAAGAACACTTTCTGCTTGCCATGGTTCAGAAACGGAATCGGCCCGCCAATATTGAAGCCCGGATAATAGAAGTGGGCGGGAGGCTCGAGCGAGGAGGCAAACTGGCTGGACAGCGCCGGGAAGCTGGCGATGTCGCTCAGGTATTGATCTTTCGTATATGCATCCCAGGAGTTGAAGATGCTGTTGCGGGCGTAGAAGTAGCCTTCTCCGTGGAACTGGCTGGTGCCGCTCTTGCTGAAGGCCTCGAAGATCACCGGACCCTTGGCGTATTCCGCGCTGTAGTTCGACATCAGCACTTTTACTTCGGAAACCATGTCCTGGTTGATGTTGGCAATCTGCGTTCCAGCGTTGCCCGGATCGACCAGGTTGGCGCCGTCGAGCATGTAGGCCATGGCGCCGTTGGGCTGCGTTCCGTTTGCCGAATACGCGCCGACTGGGCCGTTGTTGGAACCGACCGTGGTGGGGTTGAAACTCGAACCCTGGCTGCCTCCATTATTGAGCGCCATGCCGGGCATCAACTTCAGCAGTTCGCCGGCGTCGCGGCCTACAATCGGAATGTCCTCGACCAGGCCAGTATTCAGGGTGGTGCTGACTTCGGAGTTGTCGGGGATGACAACATCGGCTCCGGCCTTAATTTCGACCGTCTCCGTTACCTTGCCGATTTCGAGCTTGATGCTGGGCAATGTGCGGCTGTCGCCTTCTGAGAACGCGATACCGGTCTGCTGCCAGAGCTTAAAGCCCGGCGCTTCAATGGTGACCGTGTAGGTTCCAGGCGGGACGGCCGTAACCGCGAAGTAGCCGGAGCCGTTCGAGACCGTGGTGCGCACGTCGCCGGACCCTTCGTTCTTCATGGTTACTTTGGCATTCGGCACCACCGCGCCGCCGGAATCGGTGACCGTGGCGCTCAGGGTACCGGTAAGCTGCTGTCCGAAACAGGTCGACGCTAACAGGAAAACAACCAGCAGCAACGCGGCTGCGCTCGTGAATCTCTTGAACGTCGAGAGTTCTAGAGTGGAAATCATTACCCCTCCCCGAATTTGCTTGGAACTTTGCTTACAGCCCCGGCGCTGCGTGGCGCCTTTCAAGTACCGTAAGCGATTACGTAATGCATTCATACTATTGATCAGAACGACGCAAGTTACCGCCTCTGAATGGGCACTGTCAAGAGAAAAATCGATTTTCCAAGGAAAGCGTGCATATTCCGCCCATCGGGGGTAAACTGGCGGCCTTGACCGGGCCGGAATCCTGGGAAAGCCCGCTATCTGGGGACGCAGGGCGGGGTTGTGAGGGGGGCAGCATGCGTGCTCGGATTCTTCTCGTGGTTACTTTGGTTTTCTTCGTTTCCCTTCCCGGGTTGCGCTCTCAAACCAGCCCCACTCCAGCGGTCGAGCAAGACCGCCCGGTGATTCACACCACCACCCGGGAAGTGCTGCTCGATCTGGTGGTGCGCGACAAGCACCATCATGCCGTCACGGATCTGCGGCCGGGGGAAGTGGAAGTCTACGAGGATGGCGTCCGCCAGAGCGTCCGCGTGTTTCGCAACATTCAGGGCAGCGAACAACTGGCGGTAGAACGAAGTGAGGCAGGAACGGCGAAAGCCGCAGCGCCGGCCAGGATTGGGCAGGACCCGCATCCCTTGAATTCCATGCGGCAGGTAAACTTTGTTTCCGTTGTGTTCGCGGAAATTGCTCCTCTGAATCTGGAATTCTCGCGGCGAGCCGTGCAGGAATTTCTTAAGAGCGACAATGTCCCGAACACATTCGTCACGGTTTATAAGCTGGATCGTGTTTTGAGGGTGATTCAGCCCTATACCAGCGATAAAGACGCACTGGCAAAAGCCGTGAATGCGGCCGCGAAAGGATGGGACTCGCGCAGCGGTCTTGGCGTGTCAGCCTCCGTGGCCGACGCCGGAATGGCGGGGATCGAAGCCAACGCCGCCAATGTCCTGTCTTCGCCGACCACCACCGCGACCCAGGCGCAAGCAGTCGAAAATGAGCTATTCACTCCCATCCCTTCTCTGGTCACTGATCCGCTGTTTGCGGCCAACGCCGCCTCCCAGGATGCCTCGTTTGCCCTGGGGAACGCGCTTCTGGTGCAGGCTGATTTAGCCAAGGGACTTCGTTTCGCCAGCAGTTTGTCGAACGGCATGGACTCCATGGATGCGCTGCATGCACTGGTGCGCAGCCAGGAAAAACTGCCGGGCCGCAAGGTTGTGCTTTATTTGGCGGACGGGCTGGCGTTCCCGGTCAACCGGCGCGACGCCGTGGACAACCTGATCAGTTTTGCCAACCGTTCCGGTGTGTCGTTCTATACGCTGGACACTCGCGGCCTCAACGTTGAGGACCCGATGATGGAGGCGATCGCCTTGCAACGCCGCACCGCGGCCGAGAGTTCGGCGCAAATCAACGATCCCCAGAACGGGCATTTTGAAGACGACGACGTCCAGTTGACCGCCGTCGCCAGCGCTCAGCTCGCGATGCGCGAATTGGCCGAGTCGACCGGCGGCTTTGCGGTCACCAACACGAACGAAATCTCCCTGCCCATGCAGCACATCATGGAAGACATACGCACCCACTATGAACTGGCGTATTCGCCCACGTCGACCAACTACGACGGCCACTTCCGCAAAATCGAAGTGAAGGTCAGCCGCCCCAAGGTTACTTTGCAGACTCGGAAAGGCTACTACGCCCTGCCCGACCTGAACGGAGAATCGCTGCAGCCTTTTGAGTTGCTCGCGCTGAACGCGATGAACGCGCAGCCTGCCACTCCGCAGTTTCCCTATCAGGTCTCCGCCATGAAGTTCCGCCCGCAGGACAACGCGGTCGAGTACGAAGTCACGTTTGAGATTCCGCTTTCCGGCATCAAGGCGGTCGCTGACAAGAAGACCGGCGAAGTGCGCGCTCGCGCCGCGCTGGTCGCGTTCATCCACGATTCGAGCGGAGAGATCGTGAAGAAAGTGAGCCGGGAATTAGTCCGCAAGGCTTCCGCCACTGACGCCGCTCAACTGCAGGCCGACCGCATCCTCTACGCCGAACCGGTCCAACTCCAGCCGGGACACTATATGATCGACACCGCGGTGACCGACGAACAGACCGGCAAGACTTCCACCAAACGCGTCTCGGTTTTCGTCGATCCGGGAAAGGATCTTTCTCTAAGTTCTCTCGGGTTGGTGCGCCGTTTCGATCCTTTGACGGGGCCGCGCAATCTCCTCAGCCCGTTTGACCTGGAGAACGGCCACGTCACTCCGACGCTCGCCGATTCCGTGTCGCCGGCAAACCCCGTGAGTCTGTACTTCGTGGTCTATCCCGCAAAGCCCGCAGCCGCTGAACTCCCCAAGGTTACGCTGCAACTCTTGCGCGACGGCAGGGAGATCGCCCGCAAGCCCCTGAATCTCGATCCGC
>Ga0302326_10010791_pt1 | contig 19744 bp, 15 predicted proteins | sample Palsa_T0_3_FD_202264 | JGI IMG/M metagenome (GOLD analysis project Ga0302326, IMG submission 202264) | Peat permafrost microbial communities from Stordalen Mire near Abisko, Sweden - Palsa_T0_3 | ecosystem: Environmental > Terrestrial > Soil > Palsa > Peat permafrost | place: Sweden: Abisko...
AGCTTCTTGGTGGTTAGATTTCGCGGGCACGAGTGCCCGCGCCACACGACCCTGCGCTGCATAGGCCTCGCCTTCGGGACGAGGCTTTTCGATTTTCAGTGTTTTTAGTTCCCCTTCGTGTCCTTGGTGGTCATCGTCTTTATGTTTATCGATGAGGCAAAAATTCGGGTCAAGGCGGGCGACGGTGGCAACGGCTGCATGGCCTTCCGGCGGGAGAAGTTTGTCCCGCGCGGCGGACCCTCGGGCGGCGACGGCGGCAAGGGCGGCGACATCGTCATGGAATCCAGCGAGCGCCACAACACGCTGGTGCATTTCCGCTTCAATCCCGAGCACACCGCGCAGCGCGGACGCCACGGCGAAGGTTCGAACAAAACCGGGCACGACGGAACCGGGATCACTCTGAAAGTTCCGGTGGGCACGATCGTGTTCGACGACGAGACTGGCGACAAGATTTTCGAGTTTACCCAGCCCGACCAGAGTTTCGTAATTGCCCGCGGCGGGCGCGGCGGGCGCGGCAACGCCCGCTTTGCCACGTCGGTGCATCAAGCCCCGCGCGAACATGAAGAGGGGCGTCCAGGCGAGGAACATACTTACCGGCTCGAATTGAAGCTGCTCGCCGACGTGGGCCTGGTCGGATATCCGAACGTGGGCAAGTCCACGCTGATCTCGCGCATTTCCGCGGCGCGCCCCAAGATTGCGGATTATCCCTTCACCACGCTGCAGCCGAATCTGGGAGTGGTTGCGGTGGGCGACGCGAAGAGTGAAGTCAGTTTTGTGGTCGCCGATATTCCTGGATTGATCGAGGGCGCGCACTCCGGCGCCGGGCTGGGCACGCAGTTCCTACGGCACATCGAGCGCACGCGGCTACTCGTGCATCTGGTGGACGTTTCCGACTCGAGCGGGCGGCCGGACGTGACCAAGGACGTAGAAGTGATTTTGAGCGAGCTGTGGAGTTTCGGAGCGCATCTCGAAGACAAGCCGATGATCATGGCCGCGTCGAAAATCGATGCCGTGAACAAAGACAAGCTGTCCGCGCTCAAGCGCCATTGTAAAAAGAAAAAGCTGAAGCTCTACGAGATCTCCGCCGTGACCGGCAAAGGGATCGAGGAGTTGAAGTACGCCATGGCGGCGGAAGTGCAAAAGTTCCGGGAGCGGGAGCTGAGCGAGGCGGTTGTCGAAGAGCCTTAGGGATCTATACCTTCTATTTTTTCTTTCCAGTTTTGTAAAATCCCTGTCCGCGTAAAACGTTTCAGAGTGAAAGCGGGCGCTCCCGGCCGCATCGATTCCCACCCTAGCCGCAAAGGGCGCGGCTAGGATGGGGCACCCGCATTACTTTTGTTTCATCCGCCACAGAACATTCTCGCTGGGGTCTGTCAGCTCGGCTTACGCCCTGGGCAGCGGGCCGTGCTGGAAGTGGTATTGCAGGATGCGGGCGGCCAGGGCGGGGCTCAGGCCGTTTCCTGCGTGCTCGACGGTGCGTACGACTTCTCCACGGCAGACTACTTCGGTGGCCGACAGGCCGGCAATTTCCGCGGGGAGGACTAGATTGATTTCCAGTTGAGAGCTGGGCTGCAGTAACTCGTCGGCCTCGAAGAGCATGCCGGAACGGCTGATGTTTGCGGTGGTGCCGACGTGCCATTCTTTCTCGCCGAGACGGCGATAGCGCAGCGGCAGATGAAGTTGAAATCGTTGGGCGCGGGCGGGCGGAATTTCGCGGGCTCGGGTGGCGTGGGTTTCAGCGGACTGCGTGGACATCGACATTGCGACCTCCGGGGGAGTGGGAGTTGCGTCGAGCACTTCGCGCACCTTGCTTTTCAGGTCGCGAAGGTTGAAGGGCTTCTGAAGCAGGCGTACGCCGTCGTCCAGCATGCCGTTGTGTCCGATTACGTTTTCGGTATAGCCGGACATGTAGAGGATTTTGACGTTAGGACGGATTTCAGCGATGCGCTGGGCGAGTTCGCGGCCGTTCATGCCGGGCATGATGACGTCGGTGAGCAGCAGGTGGATGGTGGCCTCGTGAGCGACGGCAATCTGCATGGCGACCGCGCCATCGGCGGCCTCGATTACCTTGTAACCCTGTTTTTCGAGGAACTGGCGGGCGAGGTAGCGGAGGTTGGCCTCATCCTCGACCAGCAGGATGGTTTCGGTGCCGGGTTCGACTTTACGCTGTTCGACGGGCGTGGCGACTTGCGCGGCGGCGGTTTCGCCAAAAGAAGCGACGCGCGGCAGATAGATCTTGAACGTGGTTCCGCGAGCCAGTTCGCTGTAAACCCAGATGTATCCGCCGCTCTGTTTGATGATGCCGTAGACGGTGGAGAGGCCGAGGCCGGTGCCTTTGGTTCCCTTGGTGGTGAAGAAGGGTTCGAAGATGTGCGACTGAGTTTCGGCGTCCATGCCGGCGCCGGTATCGCTGATGGCAATCATGACGTAGTCGCCGGGCTGCAAAGGGGCGTGAAAGCGGGCGTAGTCCTCATCGAGTGTGATGTTGCAGGTTTCGATGGTGAGCTTGCCGCCCGAGGGCATGGCGTCACGGGCGTTGACGGCGAGGTTCATGATGACCTGATCGATCTGGCCGGCATCGGCGCGGACGGGCCAGAGTTTGGGGCTGGGAATCATGACCAGGTCAATGTCCTCGCCGATCATGCGCGTCAGCATTTTCAGGTTTTCGGTGGCGACGTCGTTGAGGTTGACGATGCGAGGGGCGAGCATCTGCTTGCGGCTGAAGGCGAGCAACTGGCGGGTCAGGGACGAGGCGCGTTCGGCGGCGCTGGAGATTTCCTGGGCGGGACCGCGCAGGTGGGGCTCAGCACCGACACGCTCGAGCAGAAATTCCGAGTAGCCGAGAATCACCATGAGGAGATTGTTGAAGTCGTGGGCGATGCCGCCGGCGAGGCGGCCGACGGCCTCCATTTTCTGGGACTGGCGCAGCTGCTGTTCGAGGGCGCGGCGTTCGGTGACGTCTTCGGCAAACAATTCGAAGACGACGCCTTCCGGTCCGTTAGCCACGGAACGGCCGGAAATGCGGACCACGGTGGTGGTGCCGTTCTTGCGTTTCCATTCCGCCGGGAGGCCGGTGAAAGGTTCTGCAGAGCGAAGAAAATCGGCGAGGTCGAACCACTGGTCGCTGTTGGCGTACAGGCCAAAAATGTGCTGCCCGACCAGTTCGGCGGAAGTGTCGCCGAGCAGTTCGAGGAATGCGGGATTGGCATCGAGAATTTTTCCGGTGGAATCGCAGCGGCAGATGCCATAGGGAGCGTTGGTGACCAGCGAACGGAAGTTCGACTCGGAACGGCGGAGGTTCTCCTGCGCGGCACGCAAGGCGGCGTTGAGCCAGCAGATCAGCATGGCGACGAAGAAAAACAGCGAGAGGCGCAAGATGGCGGTACGGAGCTGGTCCGGACTGTGTTCGCCGGCGAGCGAAAAGTAGGCGCTGACGGTGAGGGCGAATGCGGTGGCCACGACGCCGGGCTTCCAGCCGCCATACCAGGCGCTGACCATGACGGCCACACCGAACAGGGCGAGGCGGCTTTCGGAGACGTCGGCGAGCAGAATCGTGGGAATCAGAGCCAGGGCCGTGCTGAGCACCGCAACTCCATAGCGGAGAATGGGCGCGCGTGCAGGCGGAATGCGAAGTAGGGGGAGGGTTACTCGCATGTCAATAATCCTAGTTCCGAAATGGGAAACAGGATAGTTACAGGAGTACATTTCGGGGCTGCGATCGGTGCGTGGCGGCATGTCCGTAGGCGCGGGAGACGAGGGCCGGTTGGACAATGCCGGTTGGGATGGCCCTTCTGATCTGCTGGGCTCGCGCTTGCATCGGAGGCTCGAAATCGTGACACTAGGCGGGGCGAATCTGATTCCATGAATATTGGGCTATTTGGCGGGACGTTCGATCCGGTGCATCGCGGGCACATGGCGCTGGCGCGGGCGGCGATGGAGCAATGCAAACTGCATCGCATTCACTTTGTTGCGGCGAACATTCCGCCGCACAAGCAACGGCAGCCGCTGTCGCCTTTCGTACACCGCTTCGCCATGCTGGCGCTGGCCACGGCGCCGGAGAAGGCGTTTGTGCCGTCGCTGCTGGAGGCTCCGGAGGAGGGGACGGCACCGGTTCGCATCGATAGTCGGGCGAGCAATGCTCGGGCGAAAAAGAAGAGTCAGGAGAAACCGAACTACATTCCGAACGACACCCCGAACTACACCCCGAACTACACCCCGAACTACACCATTGACACGGTTCGCCGGTTGAAGCAGTCGTGCAAGGTTGCCGACAAGCTGTTCCTGCTCATCGGGATGGATGCGTTTGCGGACATCGCCAAATGGCACCAGGCCGAGGCGTTGTTCCGGGAGTGCGAATTCGTGGTGGCCAGCCGCCCGGGATATTCGCTGGCTGATGTGGCGAACGCGCTGCCCGAGAGCCTGCGTCCGCGGCCGGAAGTGACGCGGCCGTTTCAGAAGCAGGCGGCCGCGGGGGATCTGGTGTTGCCGGGAGCGACGATTCACTTGCTGCCCGATCTGCGGCAACCGGCGTCGGCAACGGCGATCCGGCAGGCGGCGGCCGCGGGCAAATCGCTGGGGCGCTTCGTGGATGCGCCGGTGGCGGACTACATCAGGAAGATGGGGTTGTATAGGTAGGGCAGTTTCCGGTTTCTAGTTTCTGGTTTCCAGGTGTGCGGACTCTCGACTTGAAGCCGCGCGGGCGGGAGCGCCCGCGGCACCCAGTTCGGTATGATGGATGGGCATTCATTCATCAAGAAATCAGGGCAGGCGTCCCGAACCGCCGATGATGCAGGAGGCAAATGGCTCAGAATCACTACACCACCAAGACCAAGCGGCGTCCCAAGAACAGCAAGCGTAAGGATTCCGCTCCGGCCACCATGGCAAAGCTGCGCGAACTGGCGGCGGCAGAGGCGAAGAGAGCGGCCAAGTGATGAGGGCGCGTGTTGAATATCTTTAACCACGGAGGGCACGAAGTCACACGAAGGAAAGCCGTTTAAACGAATGGTCCTTCGCGATCCTTCTTTGGTTGATTGGACAGTCGAGGGTCGCGCACAAGGGTCGGTTACAATTGAAGCCGGTTTTAAGTTGAAGAAAGAACAGCTAACGACGGAATGACCAAGAAGAGCGAACTCAAACAGCAAATTAACGCCGCCATTCAGGCCTGCCTGGAAAAAAAGGCCGAAGAACTCAGCATCCTGGAAATGGAAAAAGGGTCGGGAGCATTCACCGACTACTTCGTGCTGTGCAGCGGGACCAATCCGCGGCAGGTGCAGGCCATAGCCGACGAAGTGGAAATGCGGTTGAAGGCTGCGAACTTGCGTCCGGCGCATGTCGAGGGCTACAAGCAGGCGGAGTGGGTGCTGCTGGATTATGTGGACTTCGTCGTCCATGTGTTCTCGGAGAAGGCGCGGAAGTTCTACGATCTGGAGCGGTTGTGGAAGACGGCCAAGCGGCTGGAATTGGGCGATTTGAGCGCTGTGCCTAAGAAGAAGGCAGCTGCGAAGCGGGTTGCGAGCAAGCCTGCGCCGAAACCGGTCGCGCCGAAAAAGAAGAAAAAAAAGAAAGCCTAGATTTTCAGGCTGTCATCGATGTTTCAAGCGCCATAGCTTTTCAAGCTGTCATCCCGAGCAACGCGAGGAATCTGGGTTCTGGCGTGCGCCACCTCTGTCTCCGCTGCACGCCAGAACCCAGGTCCCTCGCGTTGCTCGGGATGACATTTCTTCGGGATCAGCCCGTGAAGATCAGGATTGCATGGATCGGGAAGACGAAAGAGCCGGCGATGGCTTCGCTGACGGAGGAATATCTCCAGCGAATTTCACGCTATGCGCCGGTCGAGGGATTCACGCTGCGCGATGAAGCGAGCCTGCTGGAAATGTGCGGGCGGACTTCTGGCAAATCAGCGGGGACGAAAGCGGGCGCGAAGGGCGTAGCGAAGTCGACGCTGGTGCTGATGGATTCGCGGGGCAAGGAATTTTCGTCCGAGCAGTTCGCTAAATTTCTGGGAGATTATCAGGACCGCAATCCTTTGCCGCTCGTCCTGGCTGTGGGCGGGGCGGACGGCTTCAGCGAGACGGCGCGGGCGGCGGCGCAGCATACGATTTCACTGGGGAAGATGACTTTGGCGCATGAACTAGCGCGAGTCGTGCTGCTGGAGCAGGTTTACCGGGCGTTCACGATTTTGAAGGGGCATCCGTATCACTCGGGGCATTGAGTTGTTGCAAAACCCAGCGGTCCCTCACGAATTTGCCGCAATAAAGCCTTATTGGGTGACGGTGGCTTGATAGCTGACGGCTTGCCAGTGGCCGGTGCGGCGGACCCAGACTCGGGTGTAGCGATAGGGGCCGCTGAAGTCTTCGCCGAGCTGGTGGCCTTTGACGTCGGCGCGGGCGGTGACCACGGCGGTGTCGCCGTAGATGCGCACCACCATGTCGCTTACGTCGATGGTGTCATAGCGCAGCTGGCCGCTTTTGCGGGCGGAGACCGTGTCCTGCTTGGTGGTGATCTGGCCGAGGGGCGTGATGGCGACGTAGTCCTCGGCGAGGGTACGCTGGGAAAAATCGGCGTCGCGGCGGATGCTGGCTTCGCGGGCCTGGTGTTCCATCTCCACGATTTCCCGAATCGTGGCCTGGTCGGGCGAATCGAGCGAGGTGCGGGGACGCACCGCGATATGCTGGGCCGAAAAGGCCGGCAGCGCGAACAGCGTGGACAACAATAACACTGCCAGCTTGTTAATTACCCTTCTGTTGATCACGATGAGACCTCCGCGGTTCGTGAGGGGACAGAGATCCGCCAGACTGAGCTACGCAACCTTGGATGCTGTGGTTCCGTGGAAAAGTTAGCTGCCGGGTTTGTATCAGGATCAATCATCAGAGCGCATCGATCGATCACGCGGCAGAGTCTGTCCCTAAACATCAAAGACGGTGCGGCTGCCTGAATTATTTCCATTATTGGAAAAGAATGCGCGGAACTTGTCGGAGCTCCCTGAAAAGGGCATCCCGTGACGAATGCACAGCAACTGGTCTTCCATGCAAAGTTCCGGTTAAGCCCTTCAAGAGACGGAGCGGACCGTTCCCGGCATCCGATCCGAATCGTCCACAACGAGACGGGACTGTCCGATATTGGACATGGGGAGATCCCTGGCTTTGCCGTGCTTCGCGCGCCCCCGGCCAAAAGCCGGGGGTCTATCAAGACCGGTTTCGCTCGGGGTGACGCCACCGGTGAGGTTGCGCGTCAGAATCCAAACTGCACCTCTACCGGTTTCTGCCTTGCCCGTGCGATTTTCTTCCGGGGATGATAGTCTTGCCCACGGATGAACCTGACCCCTGGCAGCAAACTTGGGCCGTACGAGATCGTTTCCCTGCTGGGCGCTGGGGGGATGGGCGAAGTGTATCGCGCCCGTGACTCGCGCCTGAAGCGCGACGTGGCGGTCAAGGTGTTGCCGCAAGCGCTCTCTCTGGACGCCGACCGCCTGCGCCGGTTTGAGCAGGAGGCCCTGGCTACCGCGGCCCTGAACCACCCCAACATTCTTGCGGTATTCGACATTGGCACGCACGAGGGTGCGCCCTACGTGGTCTCGGAGTTGCTGGAAGGCGAGACGCTGCGGGAGCGGGTGCGGGGCGGCCCGCTTGTGATGCGCAAGGCATTGGACTACGCCTTGCAGATCGCGCATGGACTGGCGGCGGCCCACGAAAAAGGAATCATTCATCGCGACCTGAAGCCGGACAATCTGTTCATCACTAAGGATGGGCGGGTCAAGATTCTGGATTTCGGACTGGCGAAACTGACCCAGCCCGAAGCCGGCGCGCACACTTCGCTGGCCACGGCCACGCAGGCCACCGAGGCAGGCGTGGTCATGGGCACTGCCGGGTATATGTCGCCCGAGCAGGTGCGCGGCGTTGCCGTCGATCCACGGTCCGACATATTCAGCTTCGGCGCAATTCTTTACGAGATGCTCTCCGGCAAGCGGGCTTTTCACGGGGAGACTTCGGCCGACACGATGAGCGCGATTCTGAAAGAAGATCCGCCCGACCTGAGCGAAACCGGGCGCAATGTGTCTCCCGCGCTGGAGCGGATCGTGCAGCATTGCCTGGAGAAAAATCCGGAGTCGCGATTCCATTCGGCCAGCGATATTGCATTTGACCTCGAACATCTTTCGGGGACTTCGGGAGCGTCAGCCAGAGTTGCAGCGGTTGCGGCAGCGCCGCCACGCGGTAAGCTGCTGCTTGCCCTCGCGGCCGGCCTGGTGATCGCTGTAGTCATGCTCGGTCTGGGTTGGTGGCTGGGCCGGAGCGGCGGCGCCGGGCCGAGTACAAGCAAATCACATTTCGCACGGGATCGATCGGCAACGCCCGCTTCACGCCCGACGGCAGCGTGGTTTACAGCGCATCGTGGGACGGCGGTGACGACCAGCTCTACATGTCGCGGCTGGACGATCCGGGCGCGCGTGAACTGGGGCTGAAGGATGCGGAACTGCTGGCCATCTCGAAGAGCGGGGAACTGGCGATACGCCTCAACACGGTGCGCTACGGCGGCTATGCCCGCAGCGGCACGCTGGCGCGGGTTCCGCTGAGCGGGGGAACGCCGCGCGAGGTGCTGGAGAACGTGCAGGACGCGGACTGGTCGTCGAGCGGCGACAGCCTGGCGGTGGTGCGGTACGTTCCGGAAAATCAGCACTGGCGTTTGGAGTATCCCGTCGGCAGAGTATTGCTTGACGGCATCAACTGGATCAGCCACCCGAAGATTTCACCCGACGGCAAGTGGATCGCGTTTGCCGACCACGAAAACACAGGAGGCGATGACGAAGGCTCGGTGGCGGTCATCGGCGCGGATGGCAAGGAGCCAGAGCAAAAGCTTTCTTCCGGCTGGGAGTCAACGCAAGGAATCCTGTGGTCGCCGGCGGGGGACGAGATTTGGTTCACGTCGAGCGCCAGCGGGAGCGCCCAGAACCCGCACGGGGTGACGCTGGCAGGCAAGCTGCGCACTATCACGAATGTGCCCGGCGGCATGTGGCTGCAGGATATGCGGAATGGAGCGGCGCTGATGGTGACGCACCAGGAGCGCATTGGGATTCGGGGTATGGCGCCGGGTGGAAAAGAGGAACGCGAGCTGGGATGGTTTGGCTGGTCGATTGTGCGCGACGTGAGCCGCGACGGCCACAAGATTGTGTTTGAAGAGGAAGGCAACGGGGGAGGCCCTAATTACACAATATTTTTGCGCGATACGGATGGTTCGCCTCCGGCGCGGATTGGTGAAGGCGTTCCGCGGGCGATTTCGCCGGATGCCAAGTGGGTGGTTTCCATGTCAGCGAAAGGCGGACCGATGAGCCTGGTGCCGACGGGAGCGGGCGAGGCCCGGCAGTTGACGCACGATGCAATCAGTTACGGCCGGGCTCGCTTCCTGCCGGATGGAAAGCACCTGTTGGTTTCCGGCATCGAAGCCGGGCATGGTGCGCGCGACTACCTGATTGATGTGAGCAATGGCGATTCGAAAGCGCTCACACCAGAAGGCGTTTCGGGTGTGCAAGTGTCGCCCGACGGCCGCAGCACGACCGTGAGGGGGCCCGACGGAAAATGGGGAATCTGGCCACTCGACGGAAGCGGCATTCGTCTGATTCCGGGGCTGGACGCGAAATCCTACGTCGTCGGCTGGTCGCAGGATGGGAGATCAGTGTACGTAGCCTCCAGCCGCAGCGAGCAGATCGCAAAAGTCAACAAGGTGGATGTTGCCACCGGGAAAATGGAGCCGTGGAAAAGCTACGGAGTCGGCGTGGGCGCCGGAGTCACCGAAACGGGCGCGCCAATATTTTCCGGCGACGGCACCGCCTACGCTTACGTCTATGTGCAAATCCTGTCGAATGCGTACGTGGTTACCGGCCTGAAGTAGGAATTATCATTCACAGAAAAATCAACTGCTTATTGCACCCCTCCGGTTGACTTGAGTACCATTCCAGCTAACGGGGCCCTGCCGGAGTTGCGCGCCAAATGGACGACCAGAACGTTGCCCAGAATGTTCCGCAAGTTGTCTCGCACTATCGCATTCATGAGAAGCTGGGTGCGGGCGGCATGGGCGTTGTCTACAAAGCCGAGGACATTCGCCTCGGCCGCATGGTCGCGCTGAAGTTTCTTCCCGATCATTCCGTGCGCGATCCGCACGCTCTCGAGCGCTTCAAACGCGAAGCGCGGACAGCTTCGGCGCTCGACCACCCCAACATCTGCACCATCTATGAGGTTGACAACGACCAGGGGCGGCCGTTCATCGCCATGCAGTTACTGGAAGGGCGAACGCTGCGAGAGCGCATCGGCGATAAACCGGTTCCGCTGGGAACTTTGCTCGACTGGGCCCTGCAGATCAGCGACGCGTTGCAGGCCGCGCACGCCAAGGGCATCATGCATCGTGACATCAAGCCCGCGAATGTGTTCATCACTGCCGAGCGCGGGCAGGCGAAGATCCTGGACTTTGGCCTGGCGAAGCTGACGGCGGTTGACCTCACGGGCTCGGGCGAGGCGACTTTGTCGGGCACCGGGCTGCTGACCCACGCGGGCGCGCCGATCGGTACGGTGGCCTACATGTCGCCGGAGCAGGCGCGGGGCGAGGCGCTCGATGCCCGCACCGATCTGTTCTCTTTCGGCGTGCTGCTCTATGAGATGGCGACGGGCAGGCAGGCGTTCTCCGGGCCCACGTGGGCAGTGACGGTCTACGCCATTCTGGGCCAGGCTCCGCTGTCGTTGAACGAGTCGGTCCCGGGCCTGCCACAGCGGCTGCAGGAAATTATCGACAGATGCCTGATCAAGAATCGCGATCTGCGCTACCAGAGCGCGGCGCAGATTCACGTCGACCTGCTGAAGCTGAAGAAGGACTTCGAAGCAGGCAAGTCGCTCAAGTCGGTGCGGGTGGCGACCAGGTGGTCTCCGCAAAGAAAATTGCGGTTGGCGCTGGCCGCGGTCGTGGTAGTCGTGGTGGTGGCCGCGGTGGTGTGGGGGCCGGACCTGCTGCGCCGTTTGGCAACGTCTGGAGCGGGTGCGGGACCGGCAGCTGCTCTTTCTTCTGTGCCCGAGCGCAAGAGCATCGCCGTCCTGCCCTTCGCGGATCTCACGGGCGATCCCGCCGGCGATCAAGCTCGCGATCAAAAATTGACCGCATTCGGCAAAGGCTTATTGGAGGATGTTGCGGCCAAGCTCTCGCAGTTGAGCGCCAGTCACGATCTCGAAGTCGTTCCGGCGCGGACGCTCGAAGATAAGAAGGTCGCAACCCTGGCAGAGGCCAGGAAAGAATTCGGCGTCAGCCTGGGGCTGACGGTATCGCTCAAGCAGGCCAACGATTTGTTCCGGGCTTCTTACAGTCTGACGGATGCGAGGACCGGGAAAAATCTGGCGGGCGCACAGATTACGGCGCCGGTGTCGGACCTGTTCACGATTGAAGATCAGGTGGCGAACGGGGTGGCCGCGGCGTTGCAGATTTCGCTGCGTGGCGAAGAGAAGCGGGCTTTGGGCGCGCACTCTACCAGCCAGCCCGAGGCCTACCAGTATTTTGTGCAGGGTCGAGGCTATTTGCAGGACTGGCGCCAGGCTGAGAACCTGACCAGCGCGGAAATTGTTTTCAAGCAGGCGCTGAAGATTGACCCAAACTTCGGGCAGGCCGAAGCAGGATTGGGCCAGACTTACTGGCTGCGCTACCAGCTGGGTAAGCAGAAGCAGTGGATCGCCCCCGCGCAGCAGGCCTGCACCAAGGCGGTGGATTTAGGCAATGCCGGCGCCGAAGGGCACATGTGCCTGGGGATGCTCGAAGACGGCACCGGCCAGTACAATAAGGCGGCTGAACAGTTCCAGCAGGCGGTGCAACTCGAACCAGCCAATGACCGCGCTTATATCAACTTAGCGGGAGCCTACCAGCACCTGAATCAGCTCGACAAAGCTGAAGGTACTTACCAGCGGGCGATCGCCATCCGGCCGCAGTATTGGCGGGACTATGCGCTGCTCGGCGTAGCTTACCTGAATCAGGCGGACTACGAAAAGGCCGCTGGAGCGTTTCGCCGCGCGACCGAACTGGATCCTGACAGCTACGTGGCTTTCAATTCTCTCGGCGGAGCGCTGCTGTATCAGGGCAAGGACGACGAAGCGGTGCAGGCGCTGGAGAAATCGATTGCTATTCGTCCCACGCAAGAGGCTTACAGCAACGTGGCGGTAGCGCAATTCCGGCTGCGCCGTTTTAAGGACGCAATGGCAAGCTTAAAGGAAGCTCTGAAGGTTGATGAAAACAGTTATCAGACCTGGGGTAACCTGGGCGACGCCTACTACTATGGCGGCGATAAGACTTTGGCCATGTCAACCTACCGCAAGGCTATTGCGCTGGGCGAACAGCAACTTAAGGTCAATCCTAAGGACACTGACGTCCTAAGTGACTTAGCCAGTTATTACTCGATGCTGGGCGACCGAACACAAGCTTTGACTTATCTGGACCGCTCGCTGCAACTCGACCCCAGCGACAAGCAGTTGCTTTTCAATGCGGCGGAGGTGTACAACCAGTTGCACGAAACTGGGGTTGCGCTGGAGTGGCTGGGCAAGGCGCTGGCCGCCGGCTATTCGCGCCCGGTGGTGGCGACGACCGCGGCCCTCGACAATCTGCACGATAACCCGCGTTACCAGGCCCTGATGCAACAGAAGTAACCACGGATTAAAAATCACAAGGAGGATCAATTTATGGGACTCGAATGCAGTATCCGGGATGCCAGCGTCACTCCCAAGAATGACAGTCTAACCTACGGTTGCAGCTTCGATTGGGCCAATCCCACGGACAAGGCCGTTACACTCTCGGGATGCGGCGGCTTTTGCACCGAGGACGAATATGAGGTTCCGGCCGGAACCGCAACCAACCCCGGGCTGGCAGCGGCAGTGATATTGAACCCGCCCCCGGGACCCTTTACCTTCACGGAGACGCCCAACGAATGGGATGCGCCAGGGACGCCGCGTATCCAGATCAATCCTTTCCCGGGCAGCAAGAGAGAAGTAGCCTAAGTTCCTTAGCCGAGGCTAGAGTCACGGCTCGGGCTGGCTCGTGGTTCCGAGGGAATAGTGTGTCCGGGGCAAACCCCTGCCCCGTTTGACCCTTCTTTTCCTGCGCCTGTAAGATCGAAAGGAGCACTCAGCCTTCAGCACTCAGCATTCAGTCAAGGAGTTTCCCGGCGCGATCACGGGCGTCTGACTGGCTGATTGCTGATTGCTGACTGCTGACTGCCTCCCATGCCGCACGAACTGCCGAAATCTTACGAGCCGGGCGCGATTGAAACGCGCTGGGCCGACTACTGGATCAACGAAAAACTCTTTTCCGTGCCGACTCCCCCGCCTGGAGAGACGCGTCCGGTGTTCACGCTGCTGCTGCCGCCGCCCAACGTGACCGGGCGGCTGCACATGGGCCACATGCTCAACCAGACGCAGATGGACATCATTGTGCGCTGGCACCGCATGCGCGGCTTCATCACGTTGTGGCTGCCCGGCACCGACCACGCCGGCATTGCCACGCAGATGATGGTGGAGCGCGATCTTGCCAAAGAGGGCAAGAAGCGCAGCGAGATGGGGCGCGAGAAATTTATAGAGCGCGTGTGGGAATGGAAGAAGCTGTACGGCGGCGCGATTCTTGACCAGATGAAGCGCCTGGGCGCGTCCGTCGACTGGGACCGCGAGTACTTCACCATGGACGACAATCTTTCGCACGCCGTACGCGAGGTGTTCGTCCGGCTGTATGAAGAAGGACTGATTTATCGCGGCAAGTACATCGTGAACTGGTGCCCGTGGCATGAGACCGCCATCTCCGACCTGGAAGTGAAGCACGAAGAAGTTCAGGGGAAGCTGTGGGAGATTCGGTACCCGGTTATCGGAAGCAACGAATTTATTACCGTCGCCACTACACGCCCCGAAACCATGCTGGGCGATGCGGCTGTCGCGGTAAATGCGAAAGACGAGCGCTACATCCATCTTCAAGGCAAGCATGTTCTCGTCCCGCTGATGAATCGTGAGATTCCGATCATCACCGACGAACTGGCGCAGCCGGAATTTGGCACGGGCGCGGTGAAGGTGACTCCGGCGCACGATCCGAATGACTTTCAGGCCGGCCTGCGCCACAACCTGCCGCAGATTGATGTGATGGACGAGCACGCTCACATGAACGGAAACGCAGGACCGTATGCGGGTCTCGACCGGTTCGAAGCGAGGAAACGTGTCCTCGCCGATTTGCAGGAGCAGGGATTTCTCGTCGGCGAAAAAGATCATGCGCTCTCGATCGGCAAGTGCGACCGCTGCGGAACCATCGTTGAGCCGCGACTGTCGGAGCAGTGGTTCATCAAGATCAAGCCGCTGGCCGATCGCGCCCGAGAGGCCGTCGAGAGCGGCGAGATCACGATCGTCCCCGACAACTACCGCCAGATTTATCTCAACTGGATGAACAACATCTACGACTGGTGCATTTCGCGCCAGCTGTGGTGGGGGCATCGCATTCCGGCGTGGACGTGCAGTAACGACGCCTGTAAAGAAATAATCGTGGCCCGCGAGGCTCCGGCGAAGTGTACAAAATGCGGCGCCGCGAAGCCGGGGCAGGTTTCCGACGTGCTCGACACCTGGTTTTCTTCGGGACTGCTGCCCTTCACCACGCTGGGCTGGCCGGAGAAGACGCGCGATCTTGACGCGTTCTATCCCAACACGCTGCTGATCACCGGTTTCGACATTCTTTTTTTCTGGCTGGCGCGCATGATCATGTTCGGCTGCCACTTCATGCAGGGGCACGAGCAGGATGCGGCGATTAAGAAAGCCAGCGGCGAGGCGGACAAGAAAGACGACAGCGTGCCGTTTCGCCATGTCTACATTCACGCGCTGGTGCGCGATGCCGACCGGCAAAAAATGTCGAAGACCAAGGGCAACGTCATTGATCCGCTGGAGATCATCGAGCGCTTCGGCACCGATGCCACGCGCTTCACGCTGGCGGCCATGGCCGCGCCCGGCACCGACATTGCCTTCAGCGAGAGCCGCACTGACGGCTACCGCGCCTTCGCCAACAAAATCTGGAATGCGGCGCGGTTCATGTTCATGAATGTGGATAGAGTAGAGCCGGGGCTGCGGCCCGGAGGCGGACAGGAGGGTCCGCCGCACACGCGTGGCGTTGCGGGCTTTCGAACCGACACTCTCGAAGACCGCTGGATTCTTTCGCGCTTCAACCGCGCGGTGGCCGATGTGAACGATGCGCTCACGGCCTATCGCTTCCACGAAGCTGCCAACCGCATCTACGATTTTTTCTGGGGCGAGTTCTGCGACTGGTATCTGGAACTGATCAAGCCGCGCCTGAATTTCGAGGAGGGTGCGGACCCCAGCGCTGCGCGAACGGCATGCGCGAATCTGGCCAACTTATTCGACGCTGCATTGCGCCTGCTGCATCCCGTGATGCCGTTTATCACGGAGGAAATCTGGCAGGCGATCTACGAGGGCAAGGCTCCGCTCAAGTCGATAGCTCTGGCAGGATATCCGCAAGCGGATGAAGAGCAATTTGATCTCGCTGCCGAGACCGAGATGGCGATCCTGAAGGATTTGATCGTCAGCCTGCGCAACCTGCGAGCGGAATTGAAAGTCGAGACCAAGGTGAAAGTTCCTGTCGAGATATTCGCGCAAGAGCCTGCGATTCGTAAAATGATCGAGCAGAATCATGGCGCAGTCGAGCGCCTGGGAAGCGTCGAGAAGATCAGCTTCGTGGAGAATTCCCTCGCCAATCGGCCCGGTGCGCGAGGAACCGCGCGGTTCGACGTCCACGTCATCTACGAAAGAAAGATCGACGTCGCCGCTGAATGCGACCGGTTGAAGAAAGAGCTGGAGAAAGTCGAAAAAGAGTTGGGCAACAATCAGAAGCAATTGGGCAATGAACAATTCCTGGCCAAGGCTCCGGAGAAAGTTGTGGAAGGCCTGCGCCGGCGAGGTCAGGAACTCGTCGTCTTGCAGGAGAAAACGAAAAGTCAGCTGAAGGAATTGAACGGTTGAACGTGGGGACAGCCGCACAAGCAAATCACAAGCTTCCGGGGATGACAAAGTTGCCGAGGGCGGCTGCCTGCACAGGTTTCGCGCTGGTAACTGGCAACTGACCACTGACAACCGACCACTGTTCTTATGGATTGGAATTCACGACGCCTTACCGCAATACTGGAGAACGCGCTGCTCGAGGACCGGGCGACGCGCGACGCCACCAGCTACGCCTGCATCGATCCTAATCAGCAGGCCTCGGCGACAATAGTTTCCAAGCAGGAGTGCATTCTCGCCGGAATCGGTTGCGTGGCGCGGATTCTCGACGTTTTCGCCGCGCTCGACGGAGCCGTCACCGCGCACTACGAAGTCACCACGCATCCTGAGATTTTTGACGGCGTGCGCCTGCGGGCGGGACAGTCCGTGGCGGTCATCCGCCACAATGCGCGGGTGCTTCTTTCCTGCGAACGCGTCATCCTCAATTTCCTGCAGCGCATGAGCGGCATCGCCACCCTCACGCGGAAGTTTGTGGAAGCCGTGTCGGGCACGAAGGCGCGCATTCTCGATACGCGCAAGACCGCGCCCGGCCTGCGGGTGATTGACAAGAACGCCGTGCGCTGCGGCGGCGGACAAAATCACCGCCTCGACCTTTCCGACGGCGTGCTCATCAAGAATAACCACATCGCGCTGGCCGGCGGAGTCGTTCCCGCGCTGGACCGCGCCGTGCGCAACCGCCGCGGCTCGCAGATCATTGAAGTAGAAGTGCGCACGCTCGACGAACTCGAACTGGCGCTGGCTCACGGCGGGGAAGCGATCCTGCTCGATAACATGTCGGTCGAGCACGTGCGCCGCGCTGTCGAGCGCTGCGCGCAGGCTGGCTCCCATTCAGATGGCCGCAATATTCCCGTGGAGTGCTCCGGCGGCATTCGCCTCGACAATGTCCGCGCCTATGCTGAGACCGGAGTTGACTTCATCTCCGTGGGACTTATCACGCACTCACCGCAGGCGACCGATATGAGCATGCGAGTCGTTCCGGCTTAATCGCAGTTCCGGTACAGAAGATTGTTGTTTCCCCGCGATACGCGCATAATCTCCGCATCAGCAAGACCGGCTCAATTCGCGAGCAGCTTCCACGGGCCAAACTGCCCGCAGCGCACCAACCCCAGCCGACCGACCTGCGGCTCGGCCGCATCGTGCGCCTGCTGATCGAGCACGCCACGGTCGTCGTCAGCGGAACCAAGATCGCCCAGGAAATTTCTTCCAACCGCTCCGAAGTGTGGCGGCTCATTCAGCAGCTGCGCGGCTTGGGCGTCGACGTCGCCGGCCACCCCGCCAGCGGATATCAACTGCGCTCGGTTCCTGATCTGCTCTTGCCGGAATTTCTCCGCCCGCTTCTGCGTGGCACCATCTTTGGCGAGCATCTTCACCACTTCTACAAGATCGGCTCGACCAATACCGCAGCCATGGCCGCCGCCGCAGAAGGCGCGCCCGAGGGCAGCGTCTTCCTGGCTGAAGAACAAACCGCGGGCCGCGGCCGAGGCGCTCACTCGTGGCAGTCCCCGCGCTCGACGGGAATTTATTGTTCGGTGATCGTGCGGCCCTCGCTGCCTCCCTCGGACGTCCTGGTGCTGTCGCTCGCTGCGGGGCTGGCCGTGCAGTCGGCCATTCAGCAACTCGACTCGTGCGTTGTCGCCGACCTGAAATGGCCCAACGATCTGCTGATCGGTGGTCAGAACAGCGGTCAGAACAGCGGCCCGAACGGCGGCAAGAAAGTTTGCGGCATTCTTACCGAGATGAATGCCGAGGCCACCCGTGTCCGCTACATCGTGATCGGAGTGGGCATCAACGTGAATCAGGCCAGCTTTCCGAAGGATTTGCCCGCAACCTCGCTGCGCCTGGTAACTGGAAGCGAGTGGTCGCGAGTCGACCTGGTGGCAGCTTTGCTAAAATCACTCGACCGCGAGTATCGCCAGTTGCTGGAATGTGGCGATGCGCGAGAATCGATTCTGCGGCGTTTCGCGTGGAATTCTTCGTGGGTCCAGGGCAAGGCGGTTCGCATCGAAGAGAATGGCTCAAGCTTCGAGGGAACGACCGAAGGCCTTGATCCGCGCGGATTCTTGCAGGTGCGAACCGCGAAGGGACTGCAGATAGTGTTGAGCGGAACGGTTAGGGAACGGTAAGAAAGCATTCGGCATTCGGCACTCAGCATTCAGCCGCTGGGGGCAATTCTAGAAGCTAAGAACTAAGAACTGGGTTTCGACCATGCTTCTCGTCATCGACGTCGGCAATACCAACACGGTGCTGGGCGTCTTCGCCCGGGTCGCCCCGGTGCACCCCTCCGGCGATGCGGACGAAGCTCCGCACGGAGGTCAGCTCGAAACTCGGCACTATGACCGTCTCGCCGCCAACTGGCGCGTCGCCACTTCCCGCACCAGCACTGTCGACGAGTACGGAGTTTTGTTCCGCAACCTGTTCTCCATGGCGGGCCTCGAATCGAAGGGCATTCACGGCATCGTGATCTCGTCGGTCGTGCCGCCGCTCGATCCGGTGCTGCGCCAGGTCTGCGAGCGCTATTTTAATTTGCGGCCGCTCTATATTGAACCCGGCGTGAAGACCGGGATGCCGGTGCACTATGACAATCCCGCCGAGGTGGGCGCTGACCGCATCGTCAACGCCGTCGCGGCTTTCGACAAATACGGCGGCCCATGCATCATCGTCGATTTCGGCACGGCCACGACGTTCGACTGCGTGTCGCCCAAGGGAGAATATCTCGGCGGAGTGATTTGCCCCGGAATCGGCATTTCCGCCGACGCACTGTTTGAACGCACCGCACGTTTGCCTCGCGTCGAGATCCGCAAGCCCGCCCGAGTGATCGGCTCCAATACCGTCGGCAGCCTGCAATCGGGGCTTTACTACGGATATCTCGGGCTGGTGGATGGCATTCTCGAACTGCTGCTCGCGGAGTTGGGCCAGGAAACGCGCGTGATCGCGACCGGCGGCCTCGGACCGATGATCGGCACCGGCTCGAAATACATCAAGCATGTGGACGACTTTCTGACGCTCGAAGGCCTGCGCATCATCTGGGAGCGGAATGGATCGGGGCGCAGGGATTCCGCTCCGGCGAAGCCGGCGCTCAAGGCGGAACCGGAGGCTTCAGCAAAAGCGACACAGACAAAGTCAAAGAATGGTGACAGCGCGCCCACGCCTTCGCCCACCCGTTCTGCCCGCTGACTCGCCGTGGAAACCTACTTCAACTATTTCACCGAGATTGAGGATCGCTTCCTGCGCCGCCGCGGCGGCGGCCTGCTGCTCTCCACTCTCGACTGGGCGCTGATTGAAACCTGGAAAGATGCGGGCATTCCGCTGCAGGCCGTCCTGCGCGGAATAGATGAAGCCTTTGACCGCTATGACAAGCGGCCGTCGAAGACTAAGAAGGTAAACAGCCTGGCCTATTGCTCGCAGTTGGTGCTGGCGGCTGCGGAAGACATGAAGGAAGCTGCAGTAGGAACGGCCGATCCTGACCCACCGGCGAAGAGAGGCGCCGCGCCCGGGCTTGAACCCGAAATCGTCGCGCCCTTCCTGCGTCGCAATGCGGATTTGCTGGAGACCGCAAAATTGCCGCAGCGGACCGGAGTCCAAGCCCATGTTCTGGAAACCGCCAACACGCTGCGCCAGCTCGCTGAAGAAATTGAAAAGAAACCCGCGGCGCGTCTGGAGGATCTGGAACGCCGCCTCACGGTGCTCGAAGAAAAACT
>Ga0302326_10010793_pt1 | contig 19741 bp, 13 predicted proteins | sample Palsa_T0_3_FD_202264 | JGI IMG/M metagenome (GOLD analysis project Ga0302326, IMG submission 202264) | Peat permafrost microbial communities from Stordalen Mire near Abisko, Sweden - Palsa_T0_3 | ecosystem: Environmental > Terrestrial > Soil > Palsa > Peat permafrost | place: Sweden: Abisko...
GAACGTGTACCGCCGGGAAAGAATAAGCTATGAGCCCCTTTTTGGATGGCCAGGTTGGAGTACATTTTCAGCGTCTCAAAGTAGGGGAGGTTCTTTTTCCTCCGGTCGACTTTATACGCCCCAAGGCTATTCATAAAGTAAGCGAAGATCTTTATGTTAAAAAGATTGAGCCCCGCTCCATAAATAAACGCAGGCAACCCCAGCGCGTGAATAACCCAGCCGATCAAAATGGAATCCAGGTTACTGAAATGCGTAGGGACCATGACGACCGTGCCCTTTCGCGCCAGTCGTCGCAGCATCTTCACTTTTCCAACAATATGGATTTTATCCCGCAGGGTATACCGTGAGCGAAAGAACGCGCCGAATTTTTTTACCCGGGCACCGTTCAAGAGCCGGGCAAACCAAAATTGAGTAACCTCACGGGCAAAGCGGTACGAGCTGGGCTTAAAGTTCCCGGCAATCTCATGGGCATAGCGTAGCACGATGAGCTTGAGAATTTCCTCTTCTTTCCCGGGCGATTCGTCAGGTGTTCGGGCGCTAAGTTCCACCAGTTCATCTTTTATTTTTGCCCAGAATTTGTTTTCATCTTTGGGATCCACACGCCACCGGTTGCGCTTCATCCGGTTCTGTTCGCGATATACGGTCGTTTCGAGTTCATCGATCAGCAGTTTGCGGGAAGGTCGCAGCTGAAGAATTCGCTGAATCGCTTTCTGTGCCACTTCGTCCAGGAACTCCTTGCGGTTTTTGCTGAGTTGGTAAACAGGCCAGTCGGCAATACCCTCGTGAATGGGCTTGTAAAGCTTATTCTTGTTTTTCTTTTCGACGATCTCCATCAACTATATCCGTAGGGATGTCAAAGGTAATGGCAATGCGTACAATAGCAAAGATTGAAAGATTGAAAGATGAGCAATCGGCAGGGGATGAACGATAATCGATGGGCCGTGTAATTCAAAGAACCTTGTTGCTACGGCCTACTGAAATTCAAATCTCATCCGTGGCCTCCGCGAGACTTCGCGACATATCGGCAAATCGGGCCATGGCTTGTTGGATAAAATCGTTGTCCAGGATCTTCTTCAGATCGTCTTCTGAACTAAGCTCGAATTCGTCGAGCTTAAAAGTTTGTTCAAAGGGTCCCAGCTCCAGTTTGATCAGGTATTTATTATTCCAATGAAAGATGGTGATCTTGCACTCGGGATGGGGAAATTCTCCGACAACTCGCATAACCGTGAAATTCTGCAATTCAAGTCACAAATCCGAGATTAATCCGAAAAGTTCTTTAACGCAGTTTTCTGCCATCAGATAAAGTCAAGAACGGGAAATTTGCCGTTTACTATATTTTCCTCATCTACCGACAACCATTTCCGGAGCAATGTGGCGTAGATCGATCTGAAATCAATTTGGAAAATAAGATCATTATTGTCGAGGTCCTGAAGGTTGGGTGTCTCATTGAGAATTCCGGCGCTTATTTTTTTTCCGATCAGAAATAAATTATTCGCTGTGCCATGATCCGTGCCGCCGCTGGCATTTTCACTCACCCTCCGTCCAAATTCGGAAAACGTCATAATCACAACGCGTTCAAAGTTGTTTGTACTCTCCAGATCGGTAACCAACGCGTAGACGGCATCGGCGAAAGTTTTTAGCTGGCGCTCCTGAGTGCCTGATTGCCGTACGTGCGTATCAAACCCGGATAACGCCGCATAATACACTCTTGTGTTGACGCCGGAACCGATCAATTCACCGATGGTTTTTAATCGCTTGCCAAAATCAGTGTCGGGGTATTCGGTCTTCGTCTGGTATACTTTTGATTTACTGTAGATGTAGTCCGAATTCGAAACAGTTTCAGCCAACGTCTTATAAAGGTAGGCGACGTTTTCTTCCGGATGAACCAGACTAAAGTCCGACGAAAGTGTTTTGAAGAAAGGAGCTTGAGCCGCCCGGTAAAGTTTTGCAGGATCTTTAACTGCCATACCTTTTACGGACGCTCCCTTTAAGGCCAAACTAAGGGTGTCATCAATTTCAATGGCCGAATGCGCTCCGCATCCATCGCACTGCGAATCGAGATAACGACCGATCCATCCTGTGTTTACATATTCGGCGGACCCGCTGGCGGATTGCCAAATGTCCATGGAACGGAAGTGTGAGCGATCCGGATTGGGATAGCCTACATTATTAAAGATGCCTACATGCCCGCGATCATAAAGCAGGTGCAACTTCTCCAGCGCATTGTTCAAAGCCAGCTCATCCGAGAGTTTTATAATTTTATCCGGCGGCAGCGCCAATTTCGGCCGCCATTTGTAATAGAGATCGTTGTGATAGGGGACCACGGTGTTTAGCCCGTCGTTTCCCCCCGAAAGCTGAAGAACGATTAAGATCCTATCAGAACCACGTTGAATCGGATTTTCCCAGGCTTTAAGAAATCGAGGGACAAGCATCGACCCGGTCGTGGCCAGCAACGAAGTCTTCAAAAAATCTCTTCGTGATAAATTCATCATCAGCAAAGTTGGTATTCCGGCAGCGACATAAAACCGGTAAAAACTTTTTTTACAAATTCTGTATCGTCGGTTGATTTGGACGCCATCGAGGTGATCAATTCCCGGTTGACTTTGGTCGTGGGCCTGGCCAGCAGAAACGCTTCCGCTAATTCAACCGTTTCATTGGCCGAACGGGAAAAACTGCGGGCGATATTTTCCCAATCCACGACAAGGCTCAGGTTGCGCTTTCCATGAAAGGATTCATTGATGCTATTGACATCGCCGTCGTCCTTGGCTTCAAAACCGTTTTCCTGTCGGTGAAAAATCATTTGAGGTAAGGACATTCGCAGCAGGAGACTGGAACTGTCGATCCATCCCTGGCCTTTCGGCCACCCGCCAACATTGGGTGGGAAAAAAAGTAATTGTCCAAACGCCCGCTGAAAGAAGATAAGGCTTTGTGCATTTTCAAATTTTCCGCCGGTATGATTCTGAATCGACAACAGCAATTCCGTGGGAGACTTTATTCGGTTGCCGGCATAGCGAGTCTCATAAAACCAATCGGACGAAAAAATTTGATGGAGAAGTCCCTCCACGTCATACCCCGATTGAAAGAATGAAGCCGACAAGGACTCAACGAGTTCCGGGTTGACATCTTCCTGACTTACAAAATAGCGAACTATTTTTTTTGTGATAAAGTGTGCTGTCTTCGGGTCTTCTATAATCAGGTGGAGGATATCCTCGCCGGAAAAATTACCCGTTTTGCCGCGAAACGATTTTTCTTCTTCGTCGTGTTGCCGTGAGTGGAATTGAAATTCGCCCCCCCCATTGAATCCCCAACCCGTAAAGGCGCGGGCTGCCTCACGAATATCGTGTTCGCTGTAATTTCCGCGTCCCAGGGTAAAAAGCTCCATTACTTCACGAGCAAAGTTTTCGTTCGGACTTCCTTTCTTGTTTTGTTGATTATTTAAGAATTGCAACATCGCAGGATCTTTCGAAACGGCCATAAGTAATTCTTCAAACTTTCCAAATCCAAAAATTCTAAGGGTATTATTTTGTTGTTGGGCCAAATAGGGTATTCGTGTGCGACACGAAAAATGATCATGCCAGAACAACGTCATTTTCTCCTGCAGCGGAGAGACGGTGGTCCGCATTTGTTCCATCCAGGCCAGGTTGAGTTTCATTAAATCCTGACGGGACTTTTGAAGAGCTTCTTTGAATTTCTCAGGTGCCGGATGTTCCTTTGCTACCGGTTTTTCAACGGAGGAAAGGAGTTGCGGCTTTGATGATGTGTTTCCCCATTCGTTCTGCAGGGACGATGTATTTTTACTTTTTGGCCCGCGAAATGGAATCCCAAAACCAACCCGGTTATAAAAATATTTTACCTTGTCCCCAGGAATCGAAAATGGCATAGGCGATGACACGTGGTTGGACTGCTCTTATTTGAATTAGTTTAACTGCGGTTAAAGAAATGCCCGATTAAACCACTTTGCCTTTTTATGGTTAAATTTATTCTTCTGGTTTTTGTGCTCTGATTTTTGAATAATTTCAAATCTTAAGCGTTACTGTAGGATTGTAGAAAAGTTAAGTTATGATCGCAGCATTGTTAAAAGGCTGTTTCCGGTCAGGTTTCCTGATTCTCTTATTGATAATTGCCTCCCTTCGGGTATTTGCAACTCTCACTTCGCTAATCCAGCATTGATTGAATTTTTGTTCTCTTTATCCTAATATTGAAGAATTGCTGGGTTATTTTTGCAGATCAGATCCGGGGAAATGGGCAGACAAACGCAGAATAAAAAATTCATAAATGGAGGGTTGATGAAGGGCTATTTCCGGTCGGGTTTCCTGGCTTTCCTATTCTTGCTTGTTAATTATCAGGCATTTGCCACTCACCTGCGCGCAGGTAATATCACCGTTACCCGGCCCAGTTGCAGCAGCCTTACTTTGCTTATTACAATTACGGTTTATACCAACGCCCTCTCCACTGTCAAGTTTAGCGATGCCGGCGCCGGCACCCTGGATTTTGGGGATGGAACATCCCTTCATCCCGCCCAGAATGATGGCATGCAGGTTCCTGGTTATGGACCGGCATTTTTTTATGTCAGCGTAACGTACTCCCATACGTACGCGGGCTCGGGAGTGTATACCATAAGCTATCAGGAGGACAATCGAAACGCTGGAATATTGAATATGACCAATTCGGTGAATACACCGTTTTATATTGACACGGTCGTTCCCATTGACGCCATAGGGTGTGATAATTCACCGCAATTGACTACTCCTCCGATTGACTTGGCTTGCCAGGGAGTAGCCTGGGTCCACAATGCCGGAGCCTATGATCCGGATGGCGACAGTTTGTCGTACGAACTCGTTGTTCCCAAACAAGACTATCTGGACAATGTGGATGGTTATCTTGCCCCCAATGTATGTGGGTTTTACACTTCTGTCGGAATAAACTGCAGCATTGCCAATCAAAATAAGAACGGCCCACCTACATTTAATATCAACCCCGAAACGGGGACGATAACATGGAATGCGCCCGGGGCCACGGGGCAATATAATATTGCATTTCACATCATTGAGTGGCGCAAGATAGGAGGGGTATATGTGCAAATTGGCTATGTAACGCGCGACATGCAGATCATCGTGGAGAACTGCAACGACAAGCCGCCAACAATTACAAGTCCCGCCGATACCTGCGTTCTTGAGGGAGCGTCAATAAGCAAAAATATTATTGGCACTGATCCGAATGGGTACCCCGTGGAACTCCAGGCATTTTCGGAGTTGCTTACCATCAATCCCTCCCCGGCGAAGGTCAGCCCGAACCCAGCGGTGTATCAACCGACTCCGGCAACCCTGACGTTCAAGTGGACGACGGTGTGTGACCACGTACGACAGCAGCCTTACCAGGTGGTATTCAAGGTGACAAACTCCCCTCCGTCGAATGACCTGGGAGGAATTCCGTTGGTCCAGTTCAGTACCTGGAATATAAAGGTAGTCGCCCCTGCACCCCTATGGACCAGTGTTACGGCGCTCCCGGCCCGACAGGCTCAATTGAGTTGGCAGACTTATACATGCTCCAACGCAACAACCATGCAAGTCTGGCGGCGGGTTAATAGTTACCCGTACACCCCACCGAACTGTGTGACGGGGATGCCAAATCTGGGCTATACCCTGATTACCACCGTTCCCATCACCACTACTCAATATAAAGATCACGGGCTTGCCCCGGGTGCAGTGTACTGCTATCGCTTGGTAGCGGTTTTTGCGCAACCTGCCGGAGGCGAAAGTTATGTATCTCAGGAAAGTTGTATAACCGTACTGGCCGATGCGCCGATCATCACCAATGTAACGATCGATAAAACAGACCCGGCCGCAGGAGAGGACACGGTAAAATGGATCGCACCGCTGAACATCAATGTGACACAGTATCCTCCTCCCTATACGTATTCGCTGCTACGCTCGGTAGGGTTTTCAGGGAATTCCGGGATCACACCTGTTTTTCCGGGCCAGACGGCATCGACCTATTTCATTGATAATTCTTTGAACACACTCTCGACGGTTTACAATTATCAGGTGGTGGCCTACAGTGACAGCGGCAAGACGTTGATTGACACTTCGGCCTCGGCGTCGACGGTGAGGCTGGCCGTAAAACCACATATCAGTAGCATCGAGCTAAACTGGAGTGCGAGCGTTCCCTGGAGCAACCAGACGGTGGCCTACCCAATTCACTATATTTATCGGGGACCGAACGGGAGTTCGACGCTCAGTGATATGGTGCAGATCGATACGGTAAATGTGGATACGTACCAGTTTCATTATATCGATTCAGGGCAGTATCAGCATACGTCGGGAGCATATGGGCTGAGTAAATCGCAGACCTATTGTTACTGTGTACGGACGCAGGGAGCTTATGGCAACCCGAGCATCATTGCGCCGCTGGAGAACTACTCTCAGATCATCTGCGCCCAACCCAATGACACCATTCCGCCCTGCCAGCCGGTAGTGACTGCCACGGGGCTTAATTGTAGTCAATATCTTACGACCGCCTGCCCAACTGATTCGACCTCGTTCTATAACACGCTGACCTGGAAACTCCCCACAGGCTGTTCGGCGACGGAAGCGGTCAGTTATAACATCTACATATCCTCCCAAACAGGTGGGGCGTTTACCTTATACACGAATGTGCTTTCAGTGAATTTGAGGAAGGACACCTCTTCCTATATATATGTTGACTCTCTTCTCACGTCGTACGCGCGATGTTATAAGGTATCGGCTGTTAACAGTGCAGGTATTGAGAGTCCGTTGAGCACTCCATTTTGTTTTGATAATTGTCCGCACTATGAATTGCCGAACGTCTTTACGCCGAACGGAGATCTGTGCAATGAACTGTTCCAGGCTTATGGCGCTCCGCCCGACTTATGCGAGGTCTCTGAGGAGGGAGAATCCAAGAACGCAGGCAAGTGCGCACGGTTTGTGAATTCGGTAAACTTCACCATTTATAATCGTTGGGGAAAAGAAGTATTTACCTATCAATCGGGTGGTACCAACAACATTTATATTAATTGGAACGGAACGGACGACAACGGGAATGCTGTCCCGGCGGGGGTTTACTATTATCTGGCGGAAGTTAACTTTAACGTGGTTAATCCCTCGCAGCAAAACAAGAACATAAAAGGATGGGTGCAGCTCATCCGGTGATACTGTTTGACGGCGTCTGTAACCTCTGCACAAGTTCAGTGCAATTTATTATCCGTCGCGATAAAAAATCCTTATTTCAATTTGCGTCGCTCCAATCGGCTTACGGAGGCCAACAACTGCGCGACTTGAATCTGCCCTCCGGAGAATTCAACAGCCTTATTTTAGTGAGTGACAAAGTTTATCAAAAAAGCAGCGCCGCGCTGGAAATTACCCGGCATCTTTCGGGGGCGTGGCCGGTGTTGTATATTTTTAAACTCGTACCCCGGTTTTTCCGCGACTGGATTTATGATGGGGTCTCAAAAAACCGTTACCGGCTTTTTGGCAAGAAAGAGGAATGCATGATTCCTGCACCGGAATTAAAGTCAAGATTTATCGAATAACAATTCCTATTTTCGGTCTTTGGTTTATCCTATTTCATGAAGGCATACATATTCCCGGGACAAGGCGCCCAATTCGCAGGAATGGGAAAAGATATTTATGAGTCCCATAAAAAGGCAAAATCCTATTTTGATCAAGCCAATGAAATCCTGGGGTTCAGAATCACGGACATTATGTTTGCCGGAACGGCCGAGGAACTCAAACAGACTCGTGTGACGCAGCCGGCTATTTTTATACACTCGGTTGCCGTAGCTCTTTCAAACGACTCTTTTTCACCCGCCATGGTGGCCGGTCATTCGCTGGGTGAATTTTCGGCCCTGGTGGCCAGCGGAGCTCTGTCATTTGAAGATGGTTTGAATCTTGTTTTCAAACGCGCGCTGGCCATGCAACGGGCGTGCGAGATGAACCCGTCTACAATGGCCGCGATTCTCGGATTGGACGACGACAAGGTAGAGGAAATCTGCGCTTCCCTGGACGAGATTGTTGTGGCAGCTAACTATAACTGCCCCGGCCAATTGGTGATTTCGGGTTCGCTAAAAGGAGTCGAAATAGCCTGTGAGAAACTAAAAGCAGCGGGTGCCAAGCGTGCCCTGCCTCTGCAGGTGGGAGGAGCATTTCATTCCCCCTTTATGGAACCGGCCCGCGCAGAATTGGCGGGGGCCATCGAGGTCACTTTTTTTAACCCACCGGTTTGCCCCATCTATCAAAATGTAAATGCATTTCCGTCAACAGAAGTCCCCGTGATCAAGAAAAACCTAATCGATCAGCTTACATCCCCTGTGCGTTGGAATCAAACCGTTCAGAACATGGTGAACAATGGCGCAAAAACATTTATTGAATGCGGTCCGGGGAAAGTGCTGCAGGGATTGGTAAAGAAAATAGCGCCGGAAGTTGAAGTGATGAGTTTGTAAATTCGTTGATCGTTGTTCGTTGTTCGTGAAATTGTAGTTGAAATTATTGCTTTTGGGGAGAGGCTACGGGTTTGCAGGGCCAAACAATTTCACGGTCAGTGGATCGCTGCATTCGAGCAACAGTTGCCGGCAGGTCTTGTAAAGCCCAGGATGAATGAAGTTAGGAACGATTTCGCACAGCGGAATGAGCGTGAACCTTCTCTCCGGCATGCCGGGATGCGGAATAACAAGATCGGGTTCGTTGACCACTTCATTTCCAAAGAACAAAATATCAATGTCTATCGTCCGTGGCCCCCAATGGATGGTTCGTTTCCGCCCGAGTTCTTTCTCGATAGAATGCAAGTTGGCGAGGAGTGGCCCGGGCGCGAATGCCGACTCAATAGCAATGACCTGATTGAGAAACAGTGGCTGTTCAGCGATGCCCCAGGGTTGCGTTTCGTAAACGGACGATACGTGGACCACGGCCCCTGCTCGCCCGTTAATTTTTTTAATGGCCACCAAAAGATTCTTTTCGCGGTCCCCCAGGTTAGACCCTAAAAGGAGGAAAATGTCTTTATGAATGGTCACGCCGAAATATAATGCCTTATTTTAATTCATCAGGAATATCTAATTTTGGGGCTAATTAAAAAAGGATATGGCATTTCTGAGGAATTTTCTTGCTTCTTGTTTGGGTGCACTGGTGGCCATGGTTTTGGTTGTCGTGATCGGCAGTATTGCAGTTTCAATATTCACCTCCGAAAAAGAAGTCCCGATCGAAGACAATTCAGTGTTGCACTTAAAACTGACCTCACCCATTTCCGAAATGGAAGTGGACAATCCCATCCTCGATTTGTTTCCCGGTGCCGGAGAGCAAGGCGTGGGGTTACTGCAGCTAAAATTGGCCATCGCTCACGCCAAAAACGATGGGAAGATCAAGGGAATTTACCTCGATATATCGTCTCTGCAGGCAGGTATATCGAGCGTGGAAGAAATCCGCGAATCGATCCTCGATTTCAAGGAATCGGGAAAATGGGTAGTGGCCTATTCGGATATGTATAGCGAAGGAGGATATTACCTGGCATCCGCAGCCGATAAGGTTTACCTGAACCCGGAAGGCGAATTGGAGTTAAATGGACTGGCCATTGACGTCACTTTTTTCAAAAAGATGCTTGACAAACTGGAGATCAAACCGGAAATATTCAGGGTGGGCGAGTTTAAGAGTGCCGTCGAGCCTTTTTTGCGCGACAATATGAGTGATGCGAATAAATTACAATTGAATTCGCTGATCAATTCCGTTTATGGTCAAATGCTGACTAAGATTTCCGAATCCAGAAAAATACCCAAAGACAAACTCAAAGAGATTTCCGATAAAATGTTGGTGCGCGATCCCCATCAAGCGATGACCTATAAATTGGTGGACTCATTGTTTTATGAAGACCAATTATACGGTGAATTGCGAAGCCGTTTGGGGTTGACGAAGGACAAGTCTATTTCTTTTGTTAAATATTCGAATTATAAAAAGAGTTTCTCCACGTACAAGGATTCCAAAAATGAAATTGCTGTGATTGTTGCCGACGGCACCATTCTTCCCGGAGAATCGGAAAAAGGTGTTGTTGGAGGCACTACGATCTGTTCTGAAATAAGGAAAGCGAGGAAGAATGAACATGTGAAGGCCATTGTACTCCGGGTAAATAGTCCGGGGGGTGCGTTCCAGGCGTCGGATCAAATGTGGCGGGAGGTCTCTCTGGCGGCAAAAGAAAAAACGGTGATCGCGTCGATGTCGGATTATGCGGCTTCCGGAGGGTACTACCTATCCATGGCGTGCGATACCATTGTAGCCCAACCCACCACCATTACCGGATCGATCGGGATATTCAGCGTCCTCTTCGACTTAAGTGGATTTTTAGGAAACAAACTTGGAATAACTTCCGAAGAGGTAAAGACCGGGGAAATCGGGGACATGGTGACAGTGACCCGTCCCCTGACCGAAGTCGAGCAAAATATCTGGCAGAAAAAGACCGACGATATATACGAAACCTTTACCCGAAAAGCGTCCAAAGGCAGAAAAATGAGTCAGGACGACATTAAGAAGATTGCCTCGGGTCGCGTGTGGACCGGAGAGCAGGCCAAAGCCAATGGGTTGGTCGACATCCTGGGTGGATTTAACGATGCCGTCCGAATCGCTGCCAAGGCCGCCCGGCTCGGGGACGATTACAAATTGAAGTATTATCCGGTTCAAAAAACATTTTTGGAGACGCTCGTAGGTGATGTTGAACAAAACACGAGGGCGAGTATTTTGCAGAAGGAATTGGGTGAATACTATCCGTGGTTTCAGCAATGGCAACGTGTAAAAAGGTATCAGGGAGTGCAGGCCAGACTTCCCTGGGAATTAAAAATGCAGTAACATGTCCGGGGCCGGTTTTTTTTCTTGCCACATTGGAAATAGGATAGCAGTGGTGGGTTATTCCTTTGCTATGTTATTCCATTATCCTTCCCGCCATCATCCAACGTACTTATATGATCGCTGCTCCCCACGCTGACACGACATCCCGGACGATCCAGGTTTTTACATTATCCAATCCGCATGGGATGAAGATGACGATCACCAATTACGGGGCGAAGATTATGTCTCTGATTGTCCCGGACAAAAATGGCAACCCCGGAGATGTGGTCCTGGGGTATGATTTACCGCAGCAATATTTGACCGGCGGCCCCTATTATGGCGCTGTCATTGGCAGGTATGCCAATCGGATAGCCAAAGGGAAATTCACCCTGGAGGGAAAAGAGTATTTATTATCGTTGAATAACGGCGAGAATTCCCTGCACGGCGGACCCGGGGGATTTCACAATGTGTATTGGAAAGAATCGGGTCCTTCAACAAAAGAGACACTGCAATTGGAGTACATCAGTCAAGACGGGGAAGAGGGTTATCCCGGAAATCTACAGGTTAAGATAACGTACTCGCTAACAGAAAATAATGAGTTGATTCTGGACTACTCGGCGACCACGGACCGAACGACGGTACTGAACTTGACGAACCATTCCTTTTTTAATTTGGCCGGAGAAGGAAGCGGAGATATTCTTGGCCATGAGTTGATGATCAAGGCAGACTTTTTTATGCCGGTGGATCCGGGGTTGATCCCAACCGGGGAAAAAAGAAGCGTAGAGGGAACTCCGTTTGATTTTCGTCAATCAATGAAGATGGGAGATCGCATAACGGACATGGATGAACAAATCAGGCTAGGCAAGGGATATGATCACAATTGGATATTGAATAAAAGAGAAAACTCGCCATCCCTGGCGGCCCGTGTTGTTGAGCAGACTTCAGGAAGGACGATGGAGGTGTTTACGACCGAGCCCGGATTGCAGTTTTACACGGGCAATTTCTTGGATGGGTCGGATCGCGGGAAAAGTGGAAAACCATATTCCTTCAGGAGCGCTTTTTGTTTGGAGACGCAGCATTTCCCGGATTCCCCGAATCATCCCGATTTTCCATCTGTTGTTCTTCATCAGGGCGATACGTATTTGCAAAAAACAATTTATAAGTTTTCGGTTGGGATAAATTAATTTCCAGTACGCTGTACGTGAAGGGTAACGGTTGCGGTTCCCGGTGTTCCGTCGCGGGTTATGCCCTGTACAACAACCGCGTAGTTTCCAGGTAGATCCGGAGTATAAAAATCACAATGCTGTTTGCCGTCCACGTCGGTGTCAAGTGTGGGACACCAGTACAAAAGACTTCGTACATCCGGAATTCTGCTTTCCAGTTGCCGTGCTGTTTCATATCGCGGAGAATAGAATTCTTTATTCAGCTGCAGACCTTCATAATTCAAGATCAAACTTCCGAAATCCGATTCAAGATCGCTTAAATCGCCGTGGTATGTTGTAAAACTTACAACGCCTTGAAACGAGGATGGCCCGAGGTAATAACGCCGTGTCATAACCTCCAATTGCCTCACTTTTCGGGGATCAAAGGCAATGATTTTGTTGATGTCGAATACGGGCACGCCGTCTAAAAGAACCAAGGGATTGTCCTGGAAAGCTGTCTCATTGGGAATATCAAGCGTTTTCAGTCGAAATTTATTTTTTTTCTTTCGCACCAGGACGCCGGGGACATACTCGCGAAGCACTTCCTCCATAGTAGGGAAACGGGTATAATCATCCAGGAGGTAACGTTCATCCGGTTTGCCGTAAAAGGATGCACTGTCGATGACTGGCGTGGCATAATGAATATTTTTTTCTTCCGCGAAGGTATTTTGGACTTGCATGTGCAGGCTTCGTCCGGCGATTTGGTTTTTCAAACTTTCGGAAAGCTCCAGGGACGGACAGTGAAAAGAAGAGGGACGTTCGGAAAACGGACTCGAAATTTCAACGTGGTAGGTGCTGTCCAGCTGGGAATTCGGTTGCACAATGATTTTGCGAGGCCCAAAGAAATTTTTGAGCTCGAACTGCACGTTCCCGTTTTGATCGCTCCGGGAGGGGTAAAGCTTTATGGTTTTCCCGGGACTAGCCAGGAAGGTTATGATCTGGTTGCCGGGTGCGGAAGACTCGTGCAACACCTTGCCGGTGACGATGTGACCGCGGAATTCGGGGATGAACTCAACCGGTCTTTTTTTGAAATTCAGTATTTCGTCCCAAAGGTACCGACTCCATCCCTGCGTGAGCATCAGATTGTCGATCGCCCGATTGACGGTATCCCCCGTTGACGTGAAATAATAGCCCGGTGACTCCACCATGCCTTTCAGGTCCGAGTTGAGCCAGAGGTAACTTGCGATATCGGGTGGCTTCGATGAAAGAGAATCCAATGCATAGACTGCCAACGAAAAGTTGGCCGGGACAGGCTTTCCGTCCTGTGTGTGTGCAAAAAAATTCACGTTTACTTTCCTTCTTGTCGAATATTGACTTTGGTCCGGAAGAATATCGATGAGGAGTTTTTTTTCCGGGAACCGGAAATAGAGCCGCTCGCAGACCGGAAGCAAATCCTCGTTGAATATCGTGATGTGAGAGATTCCTTCTCCCAGGACCTTTTTATCTACGAAGATTTGTGTCTTGCCCGCCTCGAGAAAGTGTGTTTCTGCGACGTGGATTACCTGCCGTGTGTGGATGAGAAGGTACACACGGTGTTTTGGCATGGCTCCCTGAGCTTGTACCTCTATCCGGATCTTGTCAAGGGTATCGGTCACCCGGATACCATATCCCTCAGGAAGGACGGCCGGTAAAGCATGCACAAACTCATTATTTTTCTTATCCTTCATCAGGGCCCTGTATGTGTGGTTGGCGGAAGGCGTAAAACTCACGGACCCCATTCCGAATTTCAATGGGTGGAGATGAGCAACCGTATCATTTTTTTCGTCTAGAATGACACCCGTGAAGCTAATGCCTTTTCCCTGAGCATTGGTTACTTTGAAAGCGGTCGTGCAGTGAATGCCGTTAACCCAATTTCCGCCCTCCGGAAAAAACTGCGCGTCATATTCAGGTTTTTCGGGGGGAGGCGCTAATCCTAGCCGGGTGAAGGGATTGACAACGGTAATGAGTTCATGGAAATAAAAGTCAGGACTGAAATTTCTCATCCATCGCGTGTATCCTCGAACCAGGTAATTACCGGAAGAAAGGGATGCCGGTAAAAATACCGAACCGTTGCCATAGCCTTCCACCAGGGCGATCTTGGTTTGCACTACGGCCTTACCGTTTTTATCAAGGACTTCCACATAGGCCACTTTGCTCAATTCCAGCGGTCGGTGGAAAGTGCCATCGACATAGTAAAGTTTAAACCACATGGTTTCACCCGTCAGATAAAAAGACCGGTCCGTGTGAATGAAAATTTTTTCCTGAAGAGTTTGGTTGCGAAAACGGCTGAATTTGCTGACCAGACTGTCCATCGGTTGAACCTGGGCAAAGAGGCAGGAAACCGGCCACACAAAAACTAAAAACAGAAGGCGTGTAGAATACCGCTGTACTTTCTTCATAGCCGATAGCTCACAACCCATAATCCGTAAAGTCATAACCCATAACTCAATTAGGCCAGAAACTTGGCTTTACATTCACTCCCCCATGCAACCTGCAGTCTACACAACCCGGGGAGGACGCCGAATATCCAATAAGGCCACCCTGATTATCGACGGGTTGAATCAATAGGTTGCCCCCGCGATAGGTTGGGATGTCGTCTACACGGATCGTGTCAAACAAGCAGGTTTTGTAATAGCTGTTGCTCCCTCCATAGGGAACCTGATCAAAATTAATAAAGATCCTTTTTTGTGCGACTGAGGAGGCACTGAAGTAGCCCAGAACAGGTTGCTGTGCATTGGTGGTGCAGGTGATGTTCCCGGTCACCTGAGAGGGGAGCGGGCCGAATATGGTTCCCAGGCCTTCCGAGTCTTTTTCCAGGATTGACCAGTACTGGTACGCGTCCTGGGTCATCGCAAATTGACTGACCAGGATGGAGTACTCGTACTGGAATTCATCCGAAGGAACGGAAATAAAATTAATCGGGAATTCGCTAACGATTGCCTGATTTAATGTTGTGGTCGTACTGATTAATATTTCGGTAGATGATTGATAAGACCAACAATGATTGATATCGTTGGTCCGTGGTATCACTGCTCCGTCTACCAGAATAACATCGGAGTAATAGGGTGTTGAATATTCCCAAGTTTCTTCATAGTTCCAACGGTAATATTGTGTCTTGTTAGTAGGATCGTGCGTATTGACAAAAATCTGAACTCCGCCGTTTTCCACTTTCCAGTTGACGCTGTCAATGGCGGGTGTTGAAAGCAGTGGAACATAATCGGAGAGGTACTCTTTGCCGTCGGTTGTTTGTATTCTGATCCGGTAATTTCCGGAAGGGTCCCAAGTTTGCGGAGTCAAAAAGTAGGTTCCGTTGGACGAAGCGGTCAGGGGATAGGTGCCGCCTTGTTCCTGTTCAATTTGGACGATGGCCCCCGTTTCAACGGTTGGCTGCCCTGTGCTGGCAATGGTTTGTGTGCGCGTTAGGGTAATGATGGTCGAGTCGACGCCATTCAAAAATCCATTCATAACCAGATAATTGTATTGCGTGTTGACCGCCGGAGGGGAGTAAAAATCAAGACAGCGGGTCGCCAGGCACAGGATAAGGCAAAAGACAATGACATGGAGAATGTATCTTTTTATTGCCATATCAGAATCGGAAATTGTAGGTAATGGTCGGGATAGGCTGACCAAAGATGGAAAGCTTATATCCTTGAATGACCCCGTCTTTCGCCTGAAAGAAAATAGAATATGGGTTTTTCCTGCCCGTCAGATTGTAAATTCCGATCGTCCAGGATCCGTGGGCAAATTGCCTGATTTTGTGATTCCCCTCAATGTTCATGGAGAAGTCCATCCGGAAATAGTCGGGTATACGAAACGCATTTCGTTCGGAATAGAACAATCGCGTTACGCCATCCACATCATACTTGGCGATCGGCAGCGTGATGGGCCTGCCGGTGCTATAAATCGTATTCAGCGAAACACTGAACCGGTGACTTAACTTATAGTTGCCAATGAAATTAACAGCATTTGGTTTGTCATAGTTACTTGGATACCAACTCCCATTGTTGACCGTCTCGGAAGCAAAACTGCTTTGCGTTCTGAGTAAGGAACGCGAATAGGTATAACTCACCCATCCATTGAGTTTGCCTGCGGTCTTCTTAACCATAAATTCTACTCCATAGGCCTTACCTTGCGCATTAAGTAGGTCCGTTTCGATATGGTGGTTCAGGATCAGGGTGGCTCCGCTTTTGTAATCGAGCGAGTTCTGCATGATTTTGTAATACGCTTCGACCGAAGTTTCGATGGCATTGGACGTGAAATTCCTGTAATACCCCAACGCTACCTGGTCACCAATTTGTGGTTTGACATATGTATCGCTCAGTTTCCAGATGTCGGTCGGGGAGATGGCCGTCGTGTTGGAAAGCGTTTGAATGTACTGCCTCAGTTTATTGTAACTGATCTTTAAGGACGAGTTTTCGGACAGACTGTACCGGGCGGAGAACCGGTATTCCGGCCCCTGGTAAGTGGCAACGGATTTTCCTGATTTGTAGTGAATCGTATCCACAATGGTGCTGACGTCTTTTGACACACCACTCTCGTACGTGTAGACGTCTTTCGGACCCAGACAAGTATAGAATGAATACCGGATTCCTCCATAAAGTGAAAACCGGTCCGAGACATCGTAATGATCGCCGACATAAACAGCGCTCTCCCTACCTTGTTCCTTTTGAACCTCATCCGGGACTACCAACGATGCACTACCTAGCGGTTTGTAGGTACCCGGTGATAAAGAATACATGATCGAGCTAACTCCGAAATTAACATTGTGTTGGGTATTCGGATAATAATTGAAGTCGGCCCTGACGGTTGTTTGCTGAATGGCATACGACAAGTTGAATGCGGTAACCGGATTGATGGTGCTGGAAACGGTGTAGTCATACCCGCTGTATCCGCCGCCGACAACGCCATAGAACTTATTTCCAAAAACATGTTTCCATTTTGCATTTAAGGTTTTATTTCGGTAGGTATAGCTCGTGTCGTTATTTAAGGTAAAATGATCTTGACTCAGATAGCCCGACAGATAAAGGGTATTTTTATCGTTCAGCTGATGATTGACGCTGGCATTTACGTCGTAAAAGGATGCATCGCTGTTACGGATGGCTGCATTGGGAATTTGTCTGAGCAGCCAGTCGGAATACGTCGACCGCGCACCGATGAGAAAAGAAGTTTTGTCGTTAATGATGGGCCCTTCCAGGGTAAGACGTCCGGTCAAGGGACTAATGCCACCCGAGCCGCTGAATTTTTTCTTATTTCCTTCCCGGGAATTGACATCCAGCACGGAGGAAATGCGACCTCCGTATTCCGCGGGTATACCGCTCTTGTATAGCTCTACATTTTTCAAACCGTCGGGATTGAAGGCAGAAAAAAATCCGAAAAGGTGCGACGGGTTAAAAATCACCCCATCGTTAAACAAAACGAGATTTTGACTGGTGGAGCCCCCGCGGACGTTTAATCCGGTGCTTCCTTCTCCCACGCTCTGCACGCCCGGCAATGCCAGAACAACTCGCAGGATATCCGTTTCACCCAGAATCCCCGGAATCTGCTTCATCGCCTTGACGTCAATTTTCTCAACACCCATTTGCAAGCCCGAAATATTTTTGTCTTTGTCTGATTCGACGGTCACTTCTTTAAGGGATGTCACTTGCTCCTGGATTTCGATGTCGAGTTTTCCATCGCTGTACAGAATGATCCGGCGTTTGGTTTTTTTTGATCCCAGGCTTTTAATAGTCAAGTCATACTCACCCTTTGGAAGGGTAATCGCATAGTACCCAAACTGGTTGGTCGATACGCCGACGGAAGGATTTTCAACGGATACATAAGCCCCGACAACCGGTTCCCCTGATTCAAAAGAACGAACATATCCGGCCAGTGTGGCATCGCCGGCACCAATGGTTTTTGTTCTCTTTCCGATCTCATAGAGTTTAGCTTCGGCGGCCGCTTTTGCTTTGTCCTTTCGTTCGTCCTGCAGGTAGTCCAAAAGCGCAGTATTATACCGGAGTTTGTCGCCCGGTCCGGTATCAAAGAAGTCATCCGGCAACCCGACCTGAAGTTCATGGCCTCGGGTGATGAATATATTTTTTTGGGTGTCGATAGCATAGTGAAAATCAGAGCCGCTGAAGAGGTCATCCAGGACCTCGGTTATTTTTTTGTCCTGAACGATCCGGTTCACCGGCAAGGTATCCAACACGTGCTGTGCATAATAAAACCGGTAACCGGTTTTTGATTCAAGGGCATTCACGAGTTGCCGGAAGTTGCTGTTGGTGAAATCGCCACGAATAAGCACAGGATTGGTTTGTCCGAACGCCTGGGCCGCCACCAGCCAAACGAACACAATAAAAAGAAGGGATTGATAATGGCGGATCATGGTTGCTTCCCGGATTCATCGTAAAACCTGGCTACCAGCACCATCGAATGATCGCGTTCTTTTCTAAAATTAATATTGTTTTTGCGAATAAACTTCCGGATCTCTTTCTTGAGGTCGTTAAAAACGCTGAGCGCGGATAGTTTTGATTTCACCGTGTAGAATCTGCCTTTCTTGTAGATGAAGAGTTTATCATTTTCGATATATTGTATGGTTATTTTTCCGGGGTCCAGAATTTGGTTAGTGTGTTTGCGTCGTTTGGCTAACACCTTCACCGAACCGTTGTACAGCACCTCGTAAAATCCAGTGCTCAGGGAGGAGTCGTTCGTATTCTGCAGCAAGCGTACAAAGGCGTGGCCCGGCAGGGAAAAGCTTTTTATTTTTTCGCTGATCAATTCCAACTTGAAATGGCTGTATGGTTGTTCAATGACGACTTTGTCATTTATGATGTCATACTGTATGGCAACACCGGAGTATTCTTCGCCATCGTATATAACGGAGCCCTCAATCCAATCGTCGGAGAGGAAGAACGGATGGCCTTCATCTGTATTTCGAATGGGAAATCCCCTATATTCTACGCCGTTGTACAGGCCTGCCTGGTCGCCGATCGATTGAGAATAAATGTTCCTGGCATACGTATTTGCCTTGGTCAGAAAAGCGGTATCCGATGCAGTCCCCTGGCCGAACACCACGCTGGAGATCAATAAAAAGGATGAGAGAAAGAAAAAAACTTTAGAAATCGGTAACTCCGTCATTAGCTCACAGTCCGTAAATTCTCACTTCTTTGAAAGCGTTATTTTAATGTAAAACCATCAATTCTTCAATGAATCTTACGTGCGGAGAGAAATCCTTTGATGAGTGGTAGAGATTTAATCGTCCCGAATCTCATACGCCAGGTGTGGGTAAGCGCAGTTCATCCGGAATTTTTCGATGACCGTTAAGAACTTCAGTCACGAGTTCCCCCAATCCGGGACCGTGCTTGAATCCATGTCCTGACCCACCGCCAAGAAACAACACATTTTCAGCTTCAGGATGTCGGTCGAAAATAAAATTTCCGTCCGCCGAATTTTCATAAGGACAAACACGGCTCTCCACCAACGGCGCGCTCTTCAGTCCGGGAAACCGATAGCCAATAAACTCTCGGGCTTCCTTTAAAACCCCGGGGCTCACGACCCGGTCGCCCGTTGTGGGATCAAATTTCTCTCCGCGTTTGTCGACACCGATCTTAAAACCCCTGTGCGAATTTCCAGGGATTCCGTAATAAAAATCTTTCCCATCAACATCTACCCAAACGGGAAAGGATTCATACTCCCCGATTTGGTTGTGGAGTAAACCGAAATAATAAACTTCTTGTTTGGTGCACGTGATCACCGATCCCA